>OJJA01000115.1_pt1 | contig 67542 bp, 66 predicted proteins | sample 1596031 | NCBI WGS metagenome assembly OJJA01 (sample SAMEA4350132, study PRJEB24818) | metagenome | biome: human; feature: gut; material: faeces | place: Denmark | collected 2013-09
CACACAAGAATCTTATATAACTTTCTTCACAAAAAAAATCAAAGCACAATCCAAATATCGTATAGCAAACAAGCGTCCATCCTATTCATTCTCATTTTACAAATACAGACAGCACAAAATAGACAGAATATACAATTATAGAAATAACAAAAGAAATAAAAGACAGTACAACTAAATCATATTTTATTAATAAACAAATAGTTACATCCAACACATAAACCACAATAAAAAGTTGCAATATCCATCCAATAACCATTTAAAAGATGTTAATAAAAACACTTTTCCTCTCACAACACGTTAGTATATTATAAATTAATAGATACCTTTGTGACCAATAACAAACTAAGACTTGTTATCTATTTAATAGTAATAACAGAGCAAGCAATTAATTATGAAATTCAATCTTTGCAAGTCAAGTACTGTTTCACTCCTTGTGGGAGCAGTCGCATTTACCAGTTGTGTAGATAATGACAAAAATCTCTTTGATGTGGAAAAAACCAAAGAACTTTATCAGAGTTCTTTTCCTGTACAAAACATCGATCCAAGTATGGATTGGAAAACGACTCAAGGCGTTAATGTATCCGTCAGTGTGAATGAGGATATGGGAACTAATTACAAAGTGCAATTGTTCGACGCCAACCCATTAAATAAAAACAGCAATGCCAGACTCTTAGCAGAAGGATACGCCAATCAAGATATGAAACTTGAAACAACGATGGATTGTCCGACTGCCTTAACTACCGTCTTCGTTGCCCGAGTAGACAACAAAGGACGTTACATCGTAAAACCGGCAAACATCAGTAATGGAAGAGTTGCAGTTGCTTTTGGTAACGGCAATACCATCGTTTCCCGGGCTACCCGTTCTGTGGACTTCACAGTCCCCACAATGGAAGCGCCTTATAGCGAACAGGAAATAGCAAGCAAATTGCAAGAAGCTACCGAAATTCAGCAAGATTGGAATCTGGGAGCTATGCAAAATTGGGATAAAAACAAATACGAAGGCTATGATATATTCAATACACCGAATAATCAACCACGTTTTTTCAAAATAACCTCTCCTTGCACCGATATATTATATTCTTCGGGAAGCGCCACCATTAAAGTAATAGTGGCAACCAAGTTAACTTTGACTAAAACACCCGATTTATCAGGTCACGTAGAACTAATCGTCGTTGCAGGAGGTGAAATTGTCATATCCGATGGATTAAAATTAAGCCGTACATCCCAAATAACCGTATTAGGCGATGGGAAAATAACAGGAGAAAAGCTTGAACTCACCAATGTAGGTTCTGCAAATCCCAATTACAATGCAGGAACCATCGAATTGGACAAGTTCACAATGAGCGAACCTAACGGACTGATTTATAATTGCGGTACATTCAAAGTCGACAATCTGGATATAAGAAATAACACCACTAAATTAGTCAACCAAGGAAAAGCCTATATCGAAGAAACACATACCCGTTGTACAATTGAAAACGGCTGTTACCTTGAAGTCGAAGATTTTGACGGTGTTCTCAGATTAGGTGAATTATCTTCTGCTACCATTGAAACTTACAATAAAAACAGAGGTGACAACCCGGATTTGACATTAGGCAAAAATTCCATATTGAATATTGAAAAAGCATATTTGACAGAAGAACACTTCCACGGCCCTTCAAACGGATATGCATTGGTAAAAATCGAAGAGGTCGAACAGTTAAACAACTTCCAGTCAGCAGGTAACATCTATTATGAAATAAAGGAATTTGATGATGACATCAGTACAGAAAAATGGATGGACCGTTTCTACGATGCGCTGAAAAACTCAGAAGGAACAATCTCTAAGTTCGGAGAGTCTCCTATCACAATCCCTGCCGGAGATTGCACAGGAGAAGGTAATACTCCGAACGAAAGCGGTGAAGAAATCGAAGTGAATCCGATGAACTATACCTACGCATTCGAAGACAATTATCCTTCAGCAGGCGACTACGACTTTAACGATATCGTGTTGAATGTTTCAACTGAGTATACAAAAGAAAAATCTACAAACGCAATAAAGTCTATACAGTATAACATCACATTAAGTGCTGTTGGAGCAACCAAACAATTAGGAGCTGCCTTACGCTTGGTAGACGTTAATAAAAGTGCTATTGCAAGCGTTTCATTTGACGGCAGAACAGAGATGCGTTCGACATTGACTAATTCCATGTTCGAAAACAGTGCAATAGAAAGTAACGGCAACGAAGTTGTCATACCTCTCTTTGGAGATGCACACCAAGTATATGGATTCGGTGGAAATTCACGACCGATGCTTAATACCGACCAGCAACGGACCAATGAAGTTTATACCCTGAAAGTAATCATTACACTTACCGATCAAAGTAAAACAGCACCGGTTTTGACCAAAGACAATCTTGATTTCTTTATAGCATACTCTATGGGTAACCAAAGTCCGAGAACTGAAATCCACCTATACGAGTTCAGAAAATACGGTGCTACCGCTAATGGCAATGTACATAAAGAAAATCTGGATGCTGCCGGTAATCTGACTTGGGGAATTTCCGTACCGGAATTTAAGTACCCGACAGAGATGACCAAGATCACCGACGCTTATCCACAATTTGAAGCATGGGCACAAAATCATACAAGTAACTTAGATTGGTACAAGTATCCTACTGATAAAACTGATAAGAAATATATCTTTGAATAATCCGAGAGTCTTTCTTAAAAAATAAAATAAAAGCCGGAATTAAAACTTACCGGCTTTTATTTTGTCCCAAATAACAGACTTTATATAAAAATGGGCAAATTACTCTATTTTATAGAGCGCAGTTATTAAAATAATATATATATTTGCACGGATTGAGAAAGGGAATCGTGTATTAATCGTAATATTAACGAAGCAAACAAAGTAAAAAGGTTCGATTACTGATATGAAAAAAAAGATATTACTCATCGATGATAAAGCATCCATAGCCAAAGTAGTTTCGATCTACTTAGGTAAAGAATATGATTTCACATATTGCGAAAACCCAATAAAAGCCATTGAATGGTTACACGAAGGAAACATGCCGGATCTTATTATTTCAGATATACGTATGCCGGAAATGATGGGAGATGAATTTCTACTTTACATGAAACATAACGAATTATTCAAATCGATACCTATCATTATGCTTTCAAGTGAAGAAAGCACAACCGAACGGATCAGATTATTGGAAGAAGGTGCAGCCGATTATATTCTAAAACCCTTTAATCCTCTTGAGCTTAAAGTCCGCATAAAAAAAATCATTGACTAAGATTCCCTATGTTACATCTTGTCTATATCGGAAGATACGAAAGAACTATCGAACATTTTTCAAAACAGGTAAAAGAATCATTCTACCATGTATTGACATATGCCAAAGCTACAAAAATTATAGACAAGATACGGGAGAAATACGATATTATCATATTATTCGAACAAACTGACATACAGAAAGACATCCTGGACATCGAATATCTACGGAAGAAATATCCCGGAATATACATGGTACTTGTGATGGATTCACTCACCAAGGAGGAGAGCCTGCAATATTTGAAAGCCGGAATCAATAATACAATACCATTCGAAGCCCCTCAAGAAGCCATCGAAAGCTTGATCAATTTTCAGAAACGTAGAAAGCAGCAAAAAATAAAAGATATTCAAAAAAAAGGAGAGAACATACAAACGTTTAAACTCCCCGTCTGGAAAAGATGCTTCGATATCGTTTCTTCCGGTTTTGCACTGATTATCTTGTCCCCTTTGTTGATCATTACCGCCATAGCGATCCGCATGGAAAGCAAAGGGGCAGTCATCTACAAATCCAAACGTGTAGGAAGCAATTATCAGATATTCGACTTTCTGAAATTCCGCTCTATGTACACAAACGCCGATAAGCACCTTAAAGATTATAATTCATTAAATCAATACCAGACAGATAGCATAGAAGAGGATATCATCTGGGAAGAGACACCCGATTTCGAAGAAAATGAAAATGAAATCGTTTTAATCTCCGATGATTTCGTGATTTCTGAAGAAGCGTATATTAATAAAAAAACACAGGAGCAGAAAAATGCGTTCGTCAAATTGGAAAACGACCCCCGTATTACACGGATAGGACGTATCATCCGCAAATATAGTATCGATGAACTACCTCAGCTTATCAATATTCTGAAAGGAGACATGTCCGTCGTAGGCAATCGTCCCCTTCCTCTTTACGAGGCAGAATTACTGACCAGCGACGAATACATCGACCGTTTCATGGCTCCTGCCGGATTAACAGGACTTTGGCAAGTTGAGAAACGGGGGAATTCCGGAAAGATGTCAGCAGACGAACGTAAACAATTAGATATTAAATATGCAAAAACATTCTCTTTCTGGCTGGATATGAAAATTATCCTGAAAACCGTGACAGCATTTATCCAAAAAGAGAATGTATAATATGTATGTCTGAATGATAGACACCCTTTTTCATATCGCAAATGATTTCTTTTTCTTCTGTATTATATTATCCGGTATATATCTGTTTATTTTTGCCCTGATAGCGTTATTCAGACATTCCGGTAAATATCCTGCAACAGAAAAAAAATATCGTTTTGCCTTATTAGTTCCCCTGCAAACTCATATTGAAGATTTAAAATATCCGAAAGAATTATATACTGTCATTACATACAACGATCCCGTTTTAGCCGTCAGAGAACTTGATGAAAACCAATATGACATTGCAGTGATACTGGGAGAAACCACTCATGTTTCCCCGCTTTTGCTACAAGATATCAATGATGCATATGATGCAGGCGTAATGGCTATGCAGTTGCATCACATTATCGAACACCGGCCCACCGGAAAGATTCGCCGGAAAGCCATTCGTGAAGAGATCAGAAACTCAATCTACAGACAAGGGCATGTGCAGGCAGGCCTTTCTTCCGCACTCGAAAAAACAGATATTGCCATAGACGCCAAATGGCTAAAGCAAAATCTGAAAAGTCCGAAAAGCAATCTTGAAAGCAGACTCCTAATGCAGAATATTTTCATAGAATATCTGCACTATGCACATGTATACAGTGATTCTCCCCGTCCACTTCCCTATTCCATGTCTAAATGGAAGGCACTATCCAAACTTCCGGTAACACTGCTTGCAGGAAACTGGGATTATGCCGACAAACTGTTCCGACAATTGGTTCCCTCCTGGAGAGTCTTGTTCTTGATTTGCAGCATTTGGTGCATCATCGCCACATGCTACGCCTGGACTCTCTCTTTAAGATGGTGGTTCTTATTATTCGGCCTACTGTTTACCCTATGCCTGGCCATCCCCGACTACTTGATAGAAAAGAAAAAGAAATAACCCTAAAGTCTTCAATGATATGAATATCGGAAAACTTAAAAATAACATCAAGCAACATGCAGGCTTAAAGAAAGCCGTACACCGATTTATGATGCACCCGGTAAAAACAAGACCTAATTGGTGGATCCGATTATTCTACTTCATCTATCTGAAACGAGGAAAAGGCTCGGTGATTTACCGTAGTGTACGTAAAGATCTCCCCCCCTTCCGCCGTTTTTCATTAGGAAGATACTCGGTTGTAGAGGATTTCTCATGCCTCAATAATGCCGTGGGAGATTTAACTATCGGGGATTATACCCGTATCGGATTGGGTAATACTATCATAGGACCGGTACAAATAGGCAACCACGTCAATCTGGCACAAAACGTAACCGTCACCGGATTAAATCATAATTATGCAGACGCCGACAAACCGATTGACGAGCAAGGGGTGACTACCCTACCGGTCATCATCGAAGACGATGTATGGGTAGGAGCGAATGCTGTAATACTGCCGGGCGTCACGCTTGGCAAGCACTGCGTTGTAGCTGCCGGCAGTGTAGTCAGTCGTCCGATACCGGCTTACACAGTATGTGCAGGAAGCCCCGCACGTGTCATCAAACGCTATGATCCGGTAACCAAAGAATGGAAAAAAGAACAAAAGTAACTATATATAGTTAGAGGAGCTATGTAATATACCTTATTCAAGGGATTGTGCCACTGCCTGGAACGCCCTATCTTTGCAGTATCAGAATTTAATTAATTAGTCATAATTTTATTACGTAGCCACATTTAAGTAAAATGAAACAGTGTCCTGTCGAAGTGATTTCGCCAGGATTTTGTTTTATTTCTACTTTCGGTAAGCTCTCCACGAAAGCCAGAAAGCAAATAAAATAGCCAATAACGTGGCAGCAAATGCCCAATAGTTAGGAATACGTGATTCTGCTGCAAGTTCATAACCGCCTGCCAAAAGGCGAAAAGCATCTACCTTCCAGATTACAGCCGAGTCTCCCTGTTGAAACATCGCATTAGAAGCAATCACTTTTCCCGGCATAATCAATTCATTCCGCATCGTATATCCGAACAATTCCACTATCCGCCCACGGTCTTCAGCCATCTTGTCGATATCCTTCTCATTGGCTTTATATACATTCGAGAAATATTTCGTTTGCCATAAATCATTTAAAAAGTCACATACTTCTTCCGGAGTACTCTCCTTCTCTTTCTTAGAAACATACTTGCTATAAATATCTTCCTTAGATTCTTGCAAACGCCGTATATAAGACGTATCACCTTGCAGGGATGTAAAATGCGCCACGACTTCAAAACTGATTTCATACTGACTACGATTATACCATTCCCAAAACTTATTTTCAATATCATCCAGCCGATTATTCAATTCAATACCGTTCCATCCGGCAAAAGCATTCTCATCACCGCGAAACCAGATCTGCCGTTCTTCGTCACTAAAATATCGGTCCAAAGGTACAGGACCTTTATCCGGGAGTTCCGAATAAATAGCTTTGTATGAATAATAGGTATAGAACCAACGGAACTTCTTCTCTAAAATTTCCTGCGGAACAGCTAAGGGAGCAGCATATTCTTTGGTATCCGATACCTCGAAATACTCCCCGGACATTCCCGGAATATCCCGGCATACTTTTACATTCAGTTCCTGTTCGTTTCCCCAAAAATTAAATTTGATTGAAGAGCCCAATCCAACCAACTGCCAAGTATCAGAATCTATCTGAAACAAAAACGGGTTTTCTGCCCTGTCACCCGCCAGAAAAGCAGAATCGCCATAAGCATACACCTCTCTATACAGGCTGCCATCCGTTTTTATACGGGAAACCATACGGTAAGAAGTTTGACACGAAGCCATACTGAACAGGATAACGATTGCCACTATTAAATTATTTGTCTTCATACTATATCTGTTTAATCTGTTTTATTCATAATTTCCGACATACGCTTTTGTTTCTGCTGCTTATGCTTTATATAGCGGACAGAGCAGTAATTCCCCTTTTCCATAAGGCTCATCTTTTTCCAGTTTTCCGGCAAAGAGAAAGAGGTACATTGCCAGGCGCTGTATTCCTTTTCCGCCCCATCAGAGAAAGAGGGAAAGAAGGTCTCACCTAAAAGCAAACACAACCATACTGCGGCAACTGTTCCCAAGACACAACTTCTAATTATAAAATTCCGCCTTTTCCTCTTTGAAACCGTTTGGCTTATTCTCTGCACAATAGCGGAGGTCAAGTCTTCCGGATGGTCCAATACCGGTTGCCCGCTTCTTATTCCAGACAACCATTCTTCATAACGCTTATCTTCCTGTCTCATAAATCGGGGTCTGTTTGATTCATTTTATTTCGTATATTCTTACGTGCCAGATAAAGATTCGTCTTGATCTTCCCGGCAGAAAGCCCGGTTATCTGCCGCACCTCCTCCACTTCAAGTTCTTCTACATCCCGCAACATAAAAACCAACCTCTGCCGGGGAGTAAGTTCATCCGTATATTTCAGAATGAGTTCCTTCAATTGTTTATTAGACACATTTCTTTCAATATTATCCCCGGATGCCATATCAACAGAAGTCGAAGCATCCGAACTGTTATCCAAAGGCGAATGCCGCATCGAGCGTAACCGGTCATAGCAGGTATTACAAGTTATCTTGTAGAGCCAAGTGGAAAAACGGCATTCTCCGTTATATTGTCCCAATGACAGCCACACCTTCACAAACGTCTCCTGCACCATATCTCTGGCCTCGTCTTCATTGCACAATAACCGGAAAGCAAGCCGGAATACAAGCGGTTGAAATTCGGAAACCAAAAGAGCAAAGGCGGCCGTATCCTCTTGTCTGCTCTTATCTACAAGTACTTGTATTCTTTCCTGCTCCATCATTATAACATCTTGTTTATAATATGATACGTAACAAAACGTATCCGGTCGATTGTGAAGTACCAAATATACAAAAAAAATCCCCGGACAAATAATTTTATCCGGGGAGAACATATATAATTAAGGTCCGGCTTACTGGCCTACCTCACTCAATTTCTCTTTCACATCATTGGCTTTATCGGCAACTTTACCGGCTACTTTCACACCCGCCTTCACAGCTTTTGCCTTGGCATCCTCCATTGCAGTTTCCGCATCTGCCTCTATTTCGCGAAGAGCATTGAACACATCATTTTTCAGTTTCTTAGCTTTTGCAGTGTGCGAAAAATGATAAACCAACGCACCAATAGCAGAACCGATCCCGAGTCCTACTAAAAATTTAGTACTTCCACATTCCATAATCAAATCAATTTATGTTAGTTAATATAATAAATGCATCGCAAAAAATTAGCGGGAATGGCTGAATAATGAAGCAATCCACAGAAACAGGATAGCCCCCACAACGGAAGTTATCAAACTGCCGATGATGCCTGTTGCCGCAAGTCCGAGCAGAGAAAACACCCAACCGCCCAACACACCACCGATTATCCCCAAAACAAGATTAACCAGCAAGCCAAAGCCACCGCCTCTTGTTATTTTACCGGCCACATAGCCGGCTATTATTCCTATCAGAATATACCAGATAAAGTTCATAATATTCTTTTTTGTATGTTTATACGATAGGAACATATCTGTTCGGAGAAAGGTTCGGAACGACAAAAGGAAATTAACGAGAATTTAGAGTAAGACATAAAAAACAGTGTAGAAGTTTCCTTCTACACTGCCCCTATCTCTTATAAAAATAAGAAAATCTTATTTATTAGTACCGTACATTCTTGCCCGTAACTCTTTAATGTGATCCGAAGTGATATATTCGTCATACTCCATCATCTTATCGATAATGCCATTAGGAGTCAACTCTATCACACGGTTTGCCACGGTCTGAATAAATTCATGGTCATGTGACGAAAACAGGATATTGCCTTTGTAAGTCTTCAAATTATTGTTGAATGCCTGAATAGATTCCAAATCGAGATGATTGGTCGGTGTATCCAAAATAAGACAGTTGGCATTGCGGAGTTGCATACGGGCAATCATGCAACGCATCTTTTCACCTCCCGAAAGCACACTTACTTTTTTCAGCACCTCTTCACCCGAGAATAACATACGTCCCAAGAAACCTTTCATATACACCTCATTTCCTTCACCATACTGGCTCAACCAGTCTACCAGATTCAAGTCAGTATTAAAGAAACCGGTATTGTCCAATGGCAGATAAGCGGTAGTGATAGTCACTCCCCAGTTAAAACTTCCGGCATCAGGTTTCATATTCCCATTAATAATCTCGAAGAATGCAGTCATAGCACGCGGATCACGTGACAGAAATACAATCTTGTCCCCCTTCTCCACATTGAAGTTCACGTCGTTGAACAGTACCACTCCCTCTTCCGTCTTCTTGCTCAGTCCGGAAACTTCCAAAATCTGATTACCCGGTTCGCGCTCGGGCGTAAAGATAATGCCCGGATATTTACGTGAAGAAGGTTTAATCTCTTCCACGTTCAGTTTCTCCAACATCTTCTTACGGCTTGTAGTCTGCTTACTCTTTGCCACATTGGCACTAAACCGGCGGATAAACTCTTCCAATTCCTTCTTCTTCTCCTCAGCTTTCGCCTTTTGGTTCTGCTGCTGACGAAGTGCCAACTGGCTCGATTCATACCAGAAACTATAGTTACCTGCAAACATATTGATCTTTCCATAATCGATATCGACCGTATGCGTACATACAGAGTCGAGGAAGTGACGGTCGTGACTAACCACCAGCACGGTATGTTCAAAGTTCGACAGGTAATCTTCAAGCCACATCACGGTTTCCATATCCAAGTCATTGGTAGGTTCGTCCAGCAACAGATTGTCCGGATTACCGTAAAGCGCCTGCGCCAACATCACGCGTACCTTTTCCTTACCGCTCAATTCACCCATCAGTGTATAGTGCTTGTCTTCCTTCACTCCCAGGCCACTGAGCAACATGGCGGCGTCACTTTCGGCATTCCAACCGTCAAGTTCCGCAAATTTCTCCTCCAATTCGGACACTTTCAAACCGTCCTCATCGGTAAAGTCTTCTTTGGCATACAATATTTCGCGTTGTTTCATAATATCCCACAATACGGTATGCCCCATCATCACTGTATCCATCACCGTAAAAGCATCCCATTTGAAGTGGTCCTGGCTCAATACCGAAAGGCGTTCGCCCGGGCCTAATGCAATCGTTCCGGTAGTCGGATCCAGATCGCCATAAATAGTACGCAGAAAAGTAGATTTTCCTGCACCGTTGGCACCAATTATACCATAACAATTCCCACTTGTAAACTTCAGGTTTACATCATTAAACAATACCCTTTTACCAAACTGTACCGATACGTTTGAAACTGTAATCATCTTAAATAATTAATTAATGTGCTAATATGCCAATGTGCCAATTACCATGCAGTGTATTGCCATAGCGCAGCCAATTGGCATATTGGCACATGGACACATTGACACATTATTATTTCCGGCCGCAAAGATAGGTATTTTTAATGAATAACATACTATACCGGTTGTGTCAATCTGACAGAAAAGTATTACCTTTGCTGCGTTTTTTGGCATACAAAGTAAATTGGCAAAGTTTTTGCTGATGTGCCACTATATTGTAACGTCTATCGACATGAAATTGAATCCATTTAATAAGAACAAAAAAAAATAAAGATATGAATCCAAAAGAAAAAGAAGCAGAAAAAGAACTGAACAGCCAGGAAACCGAAAACATCGCAGAAGAACAACTGCAAGAAGAAACAACTGATCAGGAAGCTCCCCTTACCAAAGAAGAAGAGTTGGAAAAGGAATTGGAAAAAGCGAATGAAACAATTGAAGACCAGAAGGATAAATATCTTCGCCTGTCGGCAGAATTTGACAATTACCGGAAACGTACGGTAAAGGAAAAGGCCGAATTGATTTTGAATGGAGGTGAAAAAAGCCTTAGTAGCATACTTCCTGTCGTAGACGATTTGGAGCGCGCTCTTCAGACAATGGAAAAAGCAACTGATGTGGCAGCCGTGAAAGAAGGCGTAGAACTGATCTATAACAAATTTATTTCCGTGTTGGGACAAAATGGCGTAAAAGTAATCGAAACCAAAGACAAACCACTGGATACCGATTACCACGAAGCCATCGCAGTAGTTCCCGCACCGTCTGAAAAACAAAAGGGAAAGATTCTGGACTGTGTACAGACCGGATATACACTGAACGATAAAGTACTGCGCCACGCTAAAGTGGTAGTTGGAGAATAAAATAAATATATGGAAAAGAGAGACTACTATGAAGTGCTGGAGGTGACGAAAACCGCAACAGCAGAAGAAATAAAAAAAGCGTATCGTAAAAAGGCAATCCAATTTCATCCGGATAAAAACCCGGGTGATAAGACAGCAGAAGAGAAATTTAAAGAAGCTGCCGAAGCATACGACGTGCTGAGCAATCCGGATAAGCGTGCCCGTTACGACCAGTTCGGCCATGCAGGTATGGGCGGTGCAGCCGGAAACGGAGGTCCTTTCGGAGGTTTCAGCGGAGGAATGTCTATGGATGACATCTTCTCTATGTTCGGTGATATTTTTGGCGGCCGTGGTGGCGGTGGCTTTGGAGGTTTCAGTGGATTCGGCGGTGGCGGTAGCCAACAGCAAAGACGCTACCGTGGCTCTGATCTCCGTGTAAAAGTAAAACTGACATTGAAAGAGATCTCCACAGGAGTAGAAAAGAAATTCAAATTAAAAAAATATGTACCTTGTACGCACTGTCACGGAACAGGTGCAGAGGGTAACGGTGGTTCGGAAACCTGTCCGACCTGTAAAGGAAGCGGTTCGGTAATTCGCAACCAACAAACGATTTTAGGTACGATGCAAACGCGCACCACCTGTCCTACTTGTAACGGTGAAGGTAAAATCATTAAAAACAAGTGTAAAGAGTGCGGTGGAGATGGCATTGTATATGGAGAAGAAGTAGTTACAGTGAAAATTCCTGCCGGAGTAGCCGAAGGAATGCAACTGTCTATGAGCGGAAAAGGAAATGCCGGTAAACATAATGGTGTCCCGGGAGATCTGCTGATCCTGGTTGAGGAAGAACCGCATGAAAGCCTTATCCGCGATGAAAATGATCTGGTATACAACTTGCTTCTCAGTTTCCCGGCTGCCGCCTTGGGTGGTGCTGTCGAGATACCTACCATCGATGGCAAAGTAAAAGTAAAGATCGATGCAGGAACACAACCGGGTAAAGTTCTTCGTCTGCGTGGCAAAGGATTACCAAGTGTCAACGGATACGGTACAGGAGACCTGTTGGTAAACGTAAGTGTTTATGTGCCGGAAGCATTGACAAAAGACGAAAAGAACATACTTGAGAAATTAGATGCTTCTGATAACTTCAAACCGAACACTTCTATAAAAGAAAAGATTTTCAAGAAGTTCAAAAGTTTCTTTGACTGATAACGCAAAGTCATTGAATTGATAAATATTGAAACGCAGGTTTCCATGAGTTAATAAACCTCTTGGAAATCTGCATTTTTCATTTTTATAAAGACACAGACTTCGACAGATTGCCGGTAGGAAGTTATCAAATTGGCAAGTATAAACATTTCGTATTCAAAGCTCAATAGGTTCTACTCAAATCTAAAGCAGCAGCACAGTCCCACTCAAACAATTATATATCAATGATATAAACTACTAATATCAGATATAAAAGATAAGAATTTTCAGCAGACAAAGAATAGTAATTAACACACTATTAAAATCATATTTTTATATACCAAGAAATACATTCTTTATACACAAGAAATATATCTTTTGCAAGACTGATAATGAAATGCGGAAAAATCAATTAACAATGTTAAAAGACACCATCCATGATTTTGTATAAATAAAAAACAATGAGTATTTATTCCCAAACGTTTTTGTATTTATACAGACTATTATTATTTTTGCCGCAAAAACAGGTATGCGTGAAAATATTTCAATCATCGGAAGAGGGATCGGACAAGTAATGTTTCAAAATAACGCGCTTTCCGGAATAATCATGTTAATCGGAATCATCTGCAATTCATGGCAACTTGCCATATTAGCCGTTGCAGGAACCGTTGTCGGCACAATAGCCGCCTCTCTTTTAAATTACGATAAAGAAGATATCCGTGCCGGTCTTTATGGTTTTAATGGCACTTTAGTCGGCATTGCCATAGGAGTGTTTATGGAAATTAATATCATATCTGTTGCATTATTAGTAATAGGAGCAGCCATATCCTCATGGGTTGCACATTGTTTTCGCCGGCAAAGTTTATTACCGGGATTCACAGCCCCGTTCATTCTTGTCGTATGGCTTTTACTCATAACATGCCATTATCTATATCCCGCTATACTACTACCCTCTCTCTCTGAAAATCCGGATAATGCAAGTCATTTTTTCCAATCATTCAGTTTAAATATCGGTCAAGTGATGTTTCAGGGAAATATCCTCTCCGGACTTTTCTTTCTGTTGGCTATCCTCATAAACTCCCGTATAAACGCTTTTTATACTGTCATCGCTGCTGCTCTTCCCTTACTCATAGGCTTGTTTCCAAACATAGACCTTACGGCATGGAATATAGGATTATTCGGATATAATGGAGTTCTTTGTGCCATTGCTTTGGGAGATTATACACATAAAGGAAATGTCAAAGTAATACTATCCGTCATACTCTCTATTCTGCTACAAATAGGGGGCATGCAAATAGGAATAACTACTCTAACCGCCCCATTTGTCATTTCGGTTTGGATGATCAATCTACTATGGCGTATAAAGCAAGCATAAGGCCACACTATTTTTTTCTGCTGCTTTTATATTCACCTCTGGTATAAACCCCAATCCACTTATCCATGTCAGCATACCTGTATATCAAGAAAATAAAAAGGAAGAAAAAACCGGTAATACACATATCCATTTTGGTACTTCTCAATTTAAATCCTTGCTTTCCAATATAACTTAGACAAGGAATTCGCTTATTATAGTACACATTATTTTCATAAAAATCGTATTCAGCAATCCTCGGAATATAAATGGATTGTTTCGATTCATACATTTTCTGATCAACAACGTATTTATAAAATATTGTTTTTGTTTCCTTTATAGAATCAATCTTAACATGAGTCTCAAGCTGTTCAGGTTTTACGTATTCAAAAATATCACCAAAACCATTATATGCAACATATTGGAAAAAAGCAATTAAAAAGCCTCCACCCAAAAATAAAAAATTAGCAACAAATATTAGTTTTACAAACAATTTCATTTTAATGTCCTCCTTTTTTATACGATCTTCTACTAATTTTATTGAAGCTTCGGTTGCCACTGATGTAACAGTTTCCACTTTCATCATTGATTTTGTTGTATTAGCTCCTACAGTTCCCATCCCTTTGGTTATGCCACTTACTACCGTGGTTACAGTTCCTTCAGAAGCACCCTGTTCGGTTAATGCAGCTGCAGTTGTTGTGATGTTTTTAGACATAGTTCCTCCACAAGTAAATCGTTCGATTCTTGTTTGAAAGCTCTTTCATCAAGCATAGCTAACCGATCGCGAATAATACGATTTTCCGGGTTGTCTGCAAGATAGCACTGTTCCATAAGAGGATAATAAAAAGCTGTATTAAAATGCTTGTACAAAGAACCGGATTTATAAATAGAGTTCTCAAACGTTTCGAATACCGGATAGCGATAACCGGGAACATACCACTGGCAATGAACAACATGCCACCTGGCCGGATCATGTTTCAGCCATTGTCGTACGCTATCCGGCAAACAAGAAATACTATCGTTCATAAACTTACTGCCAGCATGATAAATTTGCCCTATATATTGATTGTGACGAATACGGAGAACCTGTCGTAAAGTATCTACACCAGGGAGCAAAAGAGAACCTAAGCCATCTGCTACGGTAGAAGTAAATCCATAAGAAGAAATTCCTAAAGAATGGCTGTAACTACCCTCGCCATAAAAGTAAGACCCGATAGAATCACTATAAACAAAAGGGTAACATAAAGTAACTGCCGGAAGCTTATTTTCGATACGGATATTGGCATTTTCATAACCGACAAAAAGTAACGAATCTCCTGAAAGCCTATATTTATACTGTGTCCTTGATTCCGAAAGACACAGTATTGAATCAATCTTACCAGAATAACTTACTTTGTAATTATCATCACGTACTGTCTGTTTGCGAAAATCCCATATCACCTCTCCCCCACTCGCACCAGAAGTCGTGTAATCTAACTGTGTCTTATCAAGTATATCTCCCGCACGAGGAAGAGATCTCTCTTGATATAACTCCTGCGCAGATACCCGTATAAACACAAAAGACAGCAAAAATAGTAAAATGTAATTTTTCATATCATCATTTATAGGTTAACATATTTCAAACAACTTTGAATAGTTTTTTTAATTATTGTAAAAATACAACAAGAAAACCTGTAAAACAAATAAATATTTATTTATTTGTTTTACAGGTGATTAGTATGTTTGTTAGCATTTATCAGCCAACAAAGCATTTTATATATTAATTATAAGTAGAAACTAAAGGAAAGTTGCATACCCCTCTCATTCATCATTTATACCCCGGATTCTGAATCAGATTCGGATTCATACGTCTTACCTTATCGGGAATCGGAAATACGGTAGTATACCCATTTCCCTCATCCGGCAGTTGTGGCCGGCTGCTATATGCACGGGTAAACAAGTCGAATCTGATAAGATCTTGCCGTCTCCAACCCTCCCAGGCAAATTCTAATTGCCTTTCGGCAAGCAAATTTTCCAAAGTAGCTTCACGATACGAAGCGCCCACTCGGGAACGAACCCGGTTCAATTCTTCATCGCCCGCTCCGCCGTTGCGGATTTTTGCTTCACTCTTCATCAGGAGCACATCGGCATAGCGATAAAGTACGATATCATTTTCCATCAGTTTACCGTCTTTCGTGGCCGTTTCATCCACTTCATATTTCTTCATACGGGCTCCTGCCGTTTTTTCATATGGGGTGTCGGATATATCTAAAGCAGCTTCCCAAGGCAGATACTCAAGTACCGTGCCATCGTCCAATCGGACTACATTCTCTTTCAAATCGTATACAATACCGGCAAAATAACAAATATCAAAACGGGGATCGACCTCCGCAGTGCCATACCCAAAAGTACGCAACGCCTCGATGGTTGCACTGGAGCCATTCTCGCCGCTCAGTCCGTAGGCTTTGGCATGATTGTAATGGCGGGAACGGAAAAGATATTGCATTTGGTTAGTATACAGGTTTTTATTCATTGGAATAATAAATATATTCTCGGCCGACGACTCATTGAAAACTGCGAAGTTCGTCTTATAATCTTCTTCAAGACGATATCCGAATTTCGTAATAGAATCACAGTAGGCTTCCGCTGTCTGCCAGGCATTCAAACGCTTTCCGTCAACAGTAAAATAAAGTTCCCGTCCATCCGGACGTACTCCGTCCGTCCAGTCATTATCAGCATATACCTCTGCATTCAAAGCCAATTTTGCTAAAAGGAAATAGACAACCGGACGGGTAATACGTCCATAATAAGTGCCGGGTAAATTGCTATGAGCCGTACTCAACTCCGGAGCTGACTCTTGTAATTCCTGTACCACGAAATCATACACTTCCCTGCGGCTCTTCTGCGTCACCTCTTTCATCGACGTGGAAGAAGAAAGAACCAAAGGGACATTTCCAAACAGATCTATCAGATGATAATAATACAGTGCCCGTAATGCACGCACCTCAGCCCGATAAGCCGCCAACTCCTTATCAGTGTGGGTCTCAGCGTAAAGATCAATTCGCTCCAAAGACTTATTGCTGAGTACTACTACCTTATACAGATACTCCCAAGTTGCCTGTATGGCATCATTATTGACACCCCAATCGTGTAAATAAAGTCCTTGCCAGAAACCACCGTCATACCAGTCGCCTCCCCGAGTCGGCATAATGGCCTCATCGGTAGTGAAAGTGTTCAGATCGTAAATACCACGGCCGGTTCCCTGCAGCCCTTGACTGTCGCTATAACCGCCTATATGGTTATATAGAGAGGCTACCGCGTTCAGATAGAGCTCCGGAAGGTTCCGATAGGCTTCTTCCTCACCTATTCTATCCCGGGGATTCTCCCGGAGAAAGTCATCACAGGATATTTGTGACAATGACAACAACAAAAAATATAGTGCATAAATAAATGAACGTTTCATAGTGCAACCTTTCTTTAAAAGTTAATACTCAATCCTAATGTATACGTACGTGCCAACGGATACCCCCGTTTATCATCTACTCCTAATGTGGAATTTACAGTGGAACTGTTGATCATGGGCGACAGTCCGGAATACCCGGTGATGGTAGCCAGATTGTTCACCGTCAGTGCCAGGCGAAGCGACTGGATATACTTCCGGCTCTTACCCAATGGCACATCCCAGCCGATAGTCAGATAATCAAAATTGATATAATCTCCCTTTTCCAACCAATAATCGGTAGCAGTCTGGTCCTTGATATTCCGTCGGGGAGCCTCCTCCATAACGTTATAATCGGGGAAAATATTCATATTCATGTAAGTAAGCGAGGTGCCGTTGTAGATTTTATGCCCGAAAGCGCCATTGACCTGCAACGAAACGTCAAACCGTTTATAGCGAAAGCTGATATTGGAGCCCAACAGCGTTTTAGGCACCGCCTGCCCGGCCACATAGCGGTCTTCGCCATCTTCAAGACTGACTCCGCCACCATTCAGATCAGCAATACCATAAGTATATCCACCGTTGCCGTCGGAAACGAGTCCACTGGAATGAGGAAGATAAAAGACACCCAAAGGCTGGCCTACTATCTGATAAACAATATGATTGTATCCGCCGTGAAAGCCAGCTCCGTCAAGACTCGCCAGACTCTTATACTCCGGCGCCGAAATATTCTCTCCATTGTAATCGCCGCTCAAGGATAGCAATTTGTTTCTTTGGAAAGTAATATTGGCATTGATGTTCAGTTCCATATCCCGGGTTTTAAGCGGAGTGATGCCGATGGCTATTTCAGTACCGCTATTGCGCATGGAGCCGATATTGGCCAGCAATGTATTGTAGGCAAATGGCGGGACGCTGACATTGTACAGATAAAGCATGTCGGTCGTTTTAGAATTGTAGTAGTTGATAGAGAACAACAGGCGGTTCCCAAACATCCCCAAGTCTGCTCCGGCATTAAAAGTGTGCTTCACTTCCCATTTCAAATCAGGATTTATATTCTGCATCTCGCCCAATGTGACTACGGCAGAATTTCCCACAGGTACTACTCCGTTGGGGCGAACCAATCTCAAAGTGGTGTAAGAATCTATTCCATTCTGATTGCCGGCCAATCCGTAACCCACGCGAAGTTTCAGATTATCCACCAAAGGAATGCGTTTCATAAACTTCTCCTCACTCACCGCCCATGCCGCCGAGACAGATGGGAAAAAGCCCCATTTATGATTATTACCAAACTTGGAAGAGGCGTCCGTACGGGCATTGACCGTAAGAATATAACGGTCGGCATAAGTATAGTTGAAACGCCCCATAAAAGAAGCTAAGTGCGGCTCTTCATAATAAGAATTCGTCCCCTCCCAAAGCCGGACAGCTCCTGCCTGAAGATTGTCATAGCCGAAAAGATCGGTACTGAAATTAGTGACTGTGGTGTAATATCCGGTATACGTCTCCTTTTGAAGCTCTGCCAACGCCAACGCATCAAAGTAATGTTTCCGCCAATTCTTCTTGTAGGTCAGCATCAGATTACCCAAAAGCGACTCCATCTTTTTGGTTCCTTTATAGGCTTGCCCATGTGCCCATACCGAAGTAGGAAGATACTGGGAGTTCTCTACTATATTATAAGTATAAGACCCGAACATGACGAGTTTCAGTTCATCAAGCAGGTTAAATGTCAGTTTCGCATGGGTGCTGATGTGAGACGTTGCATCATGGTCCTTCACTTCCATCCATGCCAGAGGATTGGTTATCTGGCTGGCATTGGTGATTTGATCCCAGGAACCCGTCTCCATATTCTTATGATTCGGAAAAGTAGGATTAAAGGTAGCTGCCGAATAAAAAGTCTTCTGATAATCGAAAAGATTGTGATTTTTCTGTACCGAACCGAACATACCCAACTCGCAACGGATAAAATCACCGAAGATTTTCTGTGTCATATTCATATTGGACGTGAAATTCTTCATATCCTCATTCAAGATCACTCCTTGCCGGTCAACATACCCTAAAGAGACACGATAATTGGAAGCATCGGAACCACCATAAAAGGCAATATGATGATTTTGCTGGAAGCCGGTCTGTTCAATCTCCTTTTGAAAGTCCGTATTATTTCCCAAATCGAGAATGGAAATGCCCTGCTCAGCTGCTACTTGACGGAAAGCACCTGCCGGAAGCATTTTAAGATTCTTATAGACAGTGGCTATACCAAAACTACCGTTATAGCTGATCCGATTTTTGCCGCTAACGCCCTTTTTAGTGGTGACTTCAATCACTCCGGAAGCTCCGCGAGATCCATACTGGGCAGTTTCGGAAGCATCCTTCAAAATGGTGAAGCTTTCAATATCAGTGGGATAGATAGACGAAAGCATATTCAGATCACCGAACACGCCGTCTACAATAATCAAAGGATCGTTGCCACTGGTAAGCGAGGTCGTTCCGCGCAGGCGGACGGCATCCAAAGTGGCCGTACCGTTTGTTCCTTTTTGTATGGTAAGTCCGGGAACACGTCCGCGAATAGCATCGAGAGGATTCAGTATCTGATCGCGGTTCATCTGTAACTCGGTGATTTTTTCCACAGAACCGGAAAGGTTCTTAATGTTGCCGGTGGCATATCCTACAGTAATCAAAGAGTCGAGAGGAACGGCCGACGGCTTCTGAGAAAAGCCATCCAATGACATTGCCAACAGAGAAAAACAGAATGAGACAGTCTGAAGAAAGATGAGTCGGTGTTGTTTCATGTTATCTTTATATTAAGGAATATAAAGATAAAACAAAAAAAGACTAAAAGCTGTTCTCCGGATACGGTCTTTTTTATCCGGAGAACAGCTTTTTTTAGCGGGAACGGAAAGTAGAAGCCGGCAAGCTCTGAGAGTTTACCAGATTTGCCCGGGTAAACGGCCGCCAGGCATAACGGACATGACATGGATGTTTCACCCGGTCACTGTATACCTTCACCTGGTTTCCCACAACTTCGGCTTTAGCCGGATAATATACCCCTTCCGTCTCGGCTATTTCAAATTCCCTGATTGGCCTCCCGTCAGCCGTATGCAATCCGTCAGCATAATCAAAACTCACATAAGCCGCATCCTCCCGGAAATCCACACTACGAAACAAAGGTCCCGACGGAACAACCTGTTTCTTATCATAAGTACGGTTTAATGCCCAATGTGCCAACCGTTCGCCTATGGGACGTTTATTCTTTGGATGTACATCCAGTGAATCGCCATAATCGCTCGAAACCGCCATTCCCGTATGAGGAATCGCATCCATCAGCCTTCGTTGGCTATCGCGAAACCAAGGCCATGACGGCCTGTCGATAGAAGACAACTGTACATAGTAAAAAGGCAAATCCGGATCATTCCAGTTCTCACGCCAGCTACCGACCAACAAACGGAACAGTTTCTCATGTGCCTCATAATTATGGGCATTCGATTCTCCCTGATACCAGATAATCCCTTTTATGGGATACCTATCCAACGGCACTATTCCCGACTCAAACAAATAGCAAGGTTCATAGGGATGGCGCTGTAATTTATCAGTTGTCAGCTTAATATTCAAAGCCGCACGCCCGTGTACCCACTTCTGAACAAAATCATTCTTCAGCCAATCGCGCATAATAGCCGGAAATTCATATTCCAAAGCTTTACGACCTACCCAAGCTTCCGTAGGCGAACCGCCGATAGCATTGCAAATCAACCCTACAGGAACCTGCAAGCTGTCTTGCAGCATCTTCCCAAAATAATAGGCAACGGCTGAAAAATCCGCCACCGTCTTCGGGGAACATTCCACCCATTCGGTATTTGCATAATATTGCAAATGATTCAGTGAATCCAGCACGGAAGCATCCCATTTTACTGCATTCGTACGCCAACGGGCTTTCATATCGAACAAACGAATGCCCGCATTCCCACTCTGCGGAATATCGACCTTGCCATCCACTCCCTCCTTCATCATGAATTCCATATTGGACTGTCCGGAACAAAGCCAGACTTCTCCTACCAGCACATTCTCAAAATGCAACCGGCACTTTCCGGTAGAAACGGTCAGAGTATGAGGGCCTCCCGGTTGTAGCGGTTTCAAGCATACAGCCCATTTACCGTTTGCACCTGCTTTCGCACTTTCTGTCTGTCCGGCGATACTGACGGTGACTTTTTCACCGGCATCGGCCACACCATGAATATCCAACGGACATCCACATTGCAACACCATGTTATCACTGTATATTTCGGACAAACGCAGACCGCCGTAATCTCCGGTAATGGCAGAGTACACAACTCCCGCTAAAATACCTGCTCCCTCTACCGTAGGATGTACTGCATCCGGTAACATGAAAGGATAACGATAAAGCGGTTCATGAAAATCAATCAACTGTACATTGGCGTATCTTGCAACGGTCTCAATGGCTTGTTGTATCTCTCCATGCCAGTCGCGCGTACCGGACTCAAAACGCGGATGACGATCGGCAATAGGAGTCATCCGTGCCACCAAAATCCGTACATCAGGGTTTACTACACGAAAAGAGTCGATCAGTGCCAGATAATCCCTGACAAAAAAATCCCGATAGTCGGGCCAGTTTCTCGGATCCGTATCATTAATGCCCAAATGAATGACAACGATGTCTCCGGCAAAAGCCAGCGCCTTTTGAAACTCTTCCTGCTTCATATAAGGACGGTGACCTTTATTCAGCAAAGTCGCTCCGGATTTTCCAAAATTTCCAACGGTATACCCCTCACCCAGCATACGTTGTAACTGGGCAGGATACGAATCCCTTTCCCTATTTTCAATCGTATAGCCATACGTAATGCTATTTCCTACACAGGCAATCTTTACAGGTGCTTTGGCCGATACCCCCAAACACAGCAAGAGACATAAGGCTCCTAAGAATATCTTTTTCATTTCTTCGAAATATAAGGTTTCACAATCTCTACCCATTTCAAATAACCTTTCCCCAAAAGATGGAGACCGTCATTGGTATATTCAATATTCATCTTACCCGTCTTTGAGTCTACAAAGTGGGAATAAAGATCGATATATGTCAGTTTTTCCTTCTCCGCCAGCCGGATTAATCCTTCATTTATCTTCGCCACTTCTTCCCAATGTGCCGTATGCCCTTTGAACATATTATAATGATCGCTTACCGGAAGCACACTTTGTAAATATAACCTTGTTTTAGGGGAATCTTTTTTTATTTTAGCAGCAATCATCCCGATATATCCGACAATGGTATCCGCCGAAGTTCCCCGGCTCACATCATTGATACCGATCAACAAAAAGATCTTTGCCGGCTTTCCTTTTAAAACGGCATCCAGACGATCATAGACCCCCATACAGATATCCCCGCTGATCCCCCTGTTCTTGACATGCTTATTACTGAACAGTTCCGACCATTCCGCTCCATTCGTAATGCTGTTTCCTAAAAAGATAATGTCTTTCGAAGTGACCGGAAGTTCTTCAAATAAAGTTGCCCGTTGATAATAGAACGTTGAATATTTCCGCTCCTGAGCATTGCCTGCCATCGATACAAGCAACAATAAAATAAAAATCCATTTGTGCGTCATCATATGCTTTAATCATTTTACTTGATTGTAATTCTGCTGATTTCTGCGGTACGAATACCCGGTTTCAGTTCGCCTCCTACAATAAATAATTGCTGTCCTTTCCCTAATAAAGCAGCACCGGCCCGTGCCAGGCAAGCAGATTCCTCCCATTCCTCCCAATGGTTCCGGCGGGTATTGTATGCCATCAACCGGCCATTAAACCGATACCAGGCAACGGGTTGCAGTAAATAATCTTCTTTTGCAATTCGCTTATAATCACCACTGATAGCATCCAGAAAAATATCTTTATCCACTCCACCTGTACATAGAATAATACTATCCGACCAAACGCAGGAAGTCCCTCCGGTCAAAGTAAGCGGCTCTCCTGTTTCTGCAACGGCAGGCGCCGGTACCGGTTCCCATCGTTCTTGTAAAGGCAGATACCGGTAACCATCAGTAGCTACACTGGCTTCGCCCCCATTCTGTGAAGGACAAAAGCCTCCCCACAGATACAACATACCATCTTGTACGGCACAAACTGGCTGTACACGTGCAGCACCCGGAAATGGAACTTCTTCTTTCCAACCGAGCTCCGGTTCATCGAGATTTAAAGACAACATCGAAGTAGAAGGAGATCCATTCCGGTTTCCCCCCGCCACATAAATCGTATTGCCGGATGCAGCACCGGACATATTGTCCAGTGCAAAAGGCAACGATGGCAATGTATCCAAAATAGCCCCGCCATCCTCTGCCAGTTTCAGACGGAATACGGAGGTAAGCCCTCCGTCTGCATTATTCCCTCCGATAAGAATCATCTCACCGGACCGTGAGATAGAAACTCCATAGGCTACCGGTGACGGCAATTCTCCAACTTGTTTCCACACGAGCACGGAGTCTCCCGTTATTTCGGCCGTATATATGCCTTTATAAAAATATTTCGCCCCACCTTCTGCCGCAGATTTTCCTGCAAAATTACAACCTCCGGCCATAACCAATTTGTTACCGATAATACCGGCGTAACAAGCAGACACTCCCAACTCATAACCGAATTCCTGATTCGGAAAGCCGGACATCTGCTGCACATGGATATCCTGCTTCCGAGACGAGTTTTCCCGAACACACGAAGCTGCCAGAAAGAAAAATGGCACAGCACTGTATAACAAAACCTGTCTTACCTTTATCATCGTTTCATCCTTTTTATTTTTGAAGTAACCCTGTTCAAACATTTATAAAGAGCAGAATACAGTAGTTAAGTAGTTAAGTAGTCAAGTAGTTAAGTAGTAAGTAGTAGATAGCTAATGGAAACACATCAAACAAGCTATTTCTACTTAACTACTTACCACTTGACTACCTACTATTTGACTATCTACTACTTGCTACTTAACTATCTACTGCTTGCTACTTAACTATCTACTACTTGCTACTTAACTATCTACTGCTTGCTACTTGACTATCTACTACTTGCTACTTGACTATCTACTACTTGCTACTTAACTACTTGACTACTTAACTACTGTATTATTGCATATAAATCATTCCGGGCAATATACCGCTTCCCGAGCAAGTTCGGAAAACAACTTTGCATATTTTTCCGCAACGGCTTCTGCATATCTTTTTCCTTTTTCTGCCGTAGCCAGTTTAGGGTTTCCGATCCCCGTATCATCAGACACTTTCTGCCAATCACGTGGGATCCACGCAACTTTCTCTTGTAAAGACTTTATAGCAAACGGCTTGTACCGGCCCTCACCAGCTTCCTCCAGATTCACCAATTCAGGATGATAATGCATCATTACGGAAGTCTCCAACTCATCGGCATGATCTCCCGGCTGATCAAAATAATCTTTTGCAGGAAGCACTGTAAACCACTCACTGCAAGCAATCAGAAAATCGTGATAGTCCATTGACAGGTCACGGATCATATTCTTAAAATTGTTTCCTCCATGTCCGTTTACAATAACCATTTTACGGATACCTTGCGTATGAAGCGAAGCTACAATGTCCATAAGGATTGCTTTCTGTGTTTCATACCGAGCATGTATACAAAACGGCAGTTCGCGCTGTCCGGGGTTTTGTGATCCCATCGCCACAGGAGGCATCACCATACAACGTACACCATATTCTTTTTTAGCCCGTTCTGCCGCATCGACTGCAACCGAATGAGATAATATGCAATCCGTCAAATAAGGTAAATGCAAATTATGGGGCTCAGTAGCTCCCCAAGGAAGAATTACTAAATCGTAATCCAAATCTTTCGTCTTTCCGTAGCATGATACGGATAAATCAATTTCTTTATTCATCACTATCGTTATTATCAGATAAATCTCTTCTACCGAATCCTGAATGAGGAGATAATCCTCTTTTTCTTATGAAATTTCCGGAATCGTTCTTATTTCAGTTTCTTCTCAGGAGAATAAACCAACCCGTCGACAGCACGTTCACCATCAAGCGTGACAAAAACAGTAGTAAACATCCATTTCACCAGACGTACCTGATGAGTTTTAAATTCTCCTACGGGAAGTTTCAGCAATACCTTGTTCCATCCTTTATTCAAATGCACCTTCAAGGGAGGACGAGCCGTGAAGTTCTCATTCCCCAAGGGTATCTCATTATCCAACACAGTATGGTTGGCTGTCCACACAGGAGGAAGTATCTCGGTGTCATTCAACCAGATACGACTGCCTTTATAATCCCACTTACCGGCAGGAGGAGGCAGATCTTTCTCGGAACGTCCATAGTTCTGAAACTCTGCCCACAAACCAACCTCCTGGCTTTTGGGAGAATAAACCCAAGTATATGCATATGCCGTATGATTTTCTTCAGGGTCTTTATAGAAAGCAGGAATCAGAGTTCCCCACACATGACGCAGATAGATACCGGCACCAATGGCTTGTCTCACATTATACTCCTGTCCTTCGTATACATATGATTCTTTCAACTCGGATTCGGGAGGAAACGTACGTTCCAAATCACCTTCATTGGGAAATGCATCCGTAATGTTCCATTTCACATTGGTTTGTTTCACATAGGCAAAAGGATACCCCTTGAAACAATGCTCTTTGTGCCACAACATTCTTCTCTCGAAATCGGCAAAACTCCGGAATTCGTCTGAATCCTCTCCCGGAAGAATCGTCCCGTTTTTATCGAAATACTCAAAACCGCCTCCTTTCCAAGACCGTTCGGCAAAAGCCAGCATATTGGGATAAAAGGAATTTTCTCTGATAACATTCACTTCCGGTACGACCCACCTGTCCTGCCACACAGACAGAATACTTCCGGCAATATCATCACTGCCATAGGGCTGGTTATAGATGCGGCTATTGTACAAAGCAATGATATCGGCAAACACATCAAAATGATTGAGATAATGGAATCTTGAATCGATGGCCGGAATACCCTCCTGCGCCTTCCCTCTATAACTCCATAAATGGGTCATATCTATCTCCCCCGGCTTATAATGCCAGCCCGGATTCCAGGAAATCGCCTTTTTCCCTTTAGCACGGACATAGGCCACCATTTTCGGCACAAACTGCGGATTGGTAAATGCCACCTCATCCGTCCCGATGTGCAAATACGGCACATCGAATGTCTCACAAATTTCATCCACCAATAATTTCAGGATTTTCATACCGGCTTCACTCTGCATATCGTGTCTGAAAGCCCGCACAAAGGCCGCACTATGCCCCGGCATATCAATCTCCGGAATAAGCATCACCTGCCTTTGTTTACAAAACTCCACCAGATCCCTAACTTCTTCCAGTGTATAAAACTTGCCGGGCATACGGGTCATATTGCAACTATCATTCAATACCGGAAAGATTTTGCTTTCAAGACGCCATGCCTGGTTCTCCGTCAGATGCCAATGAAATACATTGATTTTATAACGGGAAAGAATATCTATTTCCCGTTTCAATTCCTCTACGGAAATATATCCCCTGCCTACATCCTGCATGAAGCCACGAACGCGAAAAGCCGGCCAATCTACAATCTCCCCTCCATGAATGAGAGCCGTTCCTTTACAATGTAGCTGTCTTAAAGTCTGTAACCCCCAGTATGCTCCCTGTTCCGTAGTTGCTTCGATAGATATTTTATTCTTCCTCACAACCAAACGATATGCCTCGTTCTCATTCAAAGCTATTCCATCCAGTTTTTCTACTAAATGGATCTCAATTACGGAAGAGGATTTGCCATCTATCATGCCTCCTAATTCCGACACCAGCAGTCCCAATTGAGGAATGAGAATATCACCGGATAACCTTACTCTCTTTATACTGAATTTTTCATTCGTCAGCTTTACCTGTTGCGGTTCGGGCAAAAAATGGATATTACCTGCCCGAACCGTAGCAAATGTGCACAGCAATAGGAAACAGATGGCACAACAGGTTCTATTTTTCATTTGATTATGTCTTCTATTTTTATTCGCTGAAAAGTCATATGCGCTACGCTACTCTCATACAGAATACCAATCGTTTCCTTATCAATCAAAGTAAGGCAGGAGTATCCCCATCCCTCGGCTTCATCTATCAGCAACTGATGTTCGGGCAGCCAGGTCACTCCACCGTCGAGACTGGCCTTGATGGTAATATGATTCCGTCCCTTTATCGTATTGGGGTTGGAAAACAACAAAATGTCTTTTCCCAGTACATTCTCTTTCGCATCTATCTTTATCAGACTTGCCATGCAAACCGGTTCACGCAAAGCACTTCGCGAAGAGACATGCTCTGTCCATGTTTTCCCTAAATCCTTTGTAATAGCCACCGCACGGCTCCCTCCCCGGTTATCACGCATATTCAACATCAGTACGCCGGGTTCTACCTCCGCCACTTGTGCCTCTGTAGTGTTTATACGGGCATAATTATGAATTTTCCATGTCTCCCCACGGTCTTTGCTATACATAATTCCGGCATTGGGTATACGGGCGGCATCGATAAACTGAATAGGAAAAACCAGCGTACCATCACTCATCGTAATCCCACGCCCCGGCCCTTGCAATAAGAAGTACCAGGAAGGGTCTTTCACCTGTTCTGTGATATTGATCGGAGCCGACCATGTTTTTCCGTCATCCGTACTTTTCGTCATTACCAATTGTGCCGTATGATTCATATCCATTCCCGGATGCGAACTCCACCACGCACGTTGATTTCCCATTCCATGTGTCCATGCAGCAACGATCCAGATGGTATTTGTTTTCGTATCTACCAGAATAGAAGGATCTCCTACCCCATTTTGTGCGGCCGGCAATCCTCCGTGTTCGCCAAACGCCAATGGCAAACGCATCTTTTCCCATGTCTTTCCGCCATCCGTACTACGGCTCAACCCCACATCCACATGCTCTTGTAAATCGACGCTGCTATTATAACGCACGTCATATACTCCCAATAAAGTGCCTTTATTAGTCGTTACCAATCCCGGAATACGAAATGCAGCCGAATGATCATCTCCGGCATGGCGCACTCCTACACCCATATAATGCTCTATATTTTCAGGAGAAACCAGATTTAAGAGTGCCTTTTTACCATCTAAAGTTGCCGAAGCTATCTTTGCCTTCACTTTGGCAGTAAGCGAAGTTCCGGGTTTCATTTGCAAACTGATCCAGAAATAATTGATACCCGGAAACAGTTTTTGTTCACCTTTCAGTACAATCTCATTTTTAGGATTATTCACTTCGGCTTTTTTTATCGAATAAAAAGGATTGGCAGCCAATGTTTTTCCCGGAGCATGGCTGGATATATATTCAACGGGAGCAAAACGCTTTTTACCTACATCCTGTAAAGCTTCCGTACCTCCATAATAAAGCTTCACAGATTGAATATCCGAAAGCACGGTTTCTTCATCAAATTTCAACACAACCTTGTCCAGCACCTTACTATCCTTTGCGTCCAGACGCAAATAAAACAAAACATTATCTTGCCTTTCTATCAAAATAGGAATACGTGTTTCTTTGATAAAAAGGGTATCGGCCGCACAAAGTGTAGACACTGCACATAACAAACAAAAGAAAGGAAGTAAAAACAGAGTTTTTTTCATGGTATTGACTAAAATTATATTTACGTTATTGAGGACAAAGATACTATTTTTCATTTTATATCGGTTTACACACTTTTTTATTTCCAACCATACCAGTATTGAAATCCGGAGAAATCATCCACATCACTGCATATTATCCGTTTTAGGGCGCAGGAAGTAGAGTTGCAATGCCAATGCTATTAAAACAACTACACTCAGCCAGGCAAAACCCAATCCTAATTCGCCACCGTCGGTCCATCGACCTAATAAACTGGTGACGGCAGCCCCGGCAAACACCCCTGTCATATTCATGATACCATAAGCAGTTGCACGATATTTAGCCGATACGAACTGGCAAAGAATAGGCATATTATTCGCATCAAAGATTCCAAAACCGATGCCAAACAATAATCCGGCTCCCACAATACCTACCGTATTGTGTCCAAACCCTAATAGCATCAATGCCGGGATAGTAAGTCCTAAGCCGATAGCTCCTGTATAAACCCGGCCACGAATATTCTTTAATACCCATCTGTCCGAAAGGATTCCACCGAGAAGCACTCCGATAAAAGAAGAAACAGCAATAGTAATAGTTGACATCGGACCTGCTTCCGACATCGGGATATTCAGATTCTCGGCAAACAGGGTCGGCAACCAGTTTTTCGTGGCCCATCCCGGAAGGCTGGGAGCAGCAAAATAAAATAATATCACCCAGAATGCAACATTACTGAATAACAAAGACAAACCTTTAAAAACAGATGACTTCTGCTTCGGTTCCTCCCGACGCAAACGCTCTATCTCCATATGCTCCTTATTTTCGCGCAAAAAGACAACTAATATAAAAGCATAGACAATACCGATGATCCCAAACCAGTGAAAAGCCGTATGCCAGGAATAAGCGGCTGCTACGGTAGCTCCAAATCCGCCAATAGCCTGACCTGTGTAAAGTCCGGTCATATGAATTCCCACTGCCAACGAACGCGACTTATCCTGATGCCAATCTGCAATCAAAGAAAGTCCGGCCGGAATATAAAGTGCTTCACTCACTCCCATCAAAGCGCGTAACCAATATACTTGAGTGAATGTTTCGGCATATCCCATACCAAAAGTAACGGCAGACCAAACAAAAAGACTTCCTACAATCAGCCATTTCCGGTTTAATCTGTCAGCAATCATACCGGCAACAGGGCTCATAAATCCATATATCCAAAGAAAGACAGCCATCAAACGGCCGAAATTAGTAGCTGACTGTAATTCTGCAATATCCAATTGCATAGCATCTTTCATAGTCGAAAGCATCTGACGATCCATATAATTGAGTAATGCTACTCCCCAAAGAAGAGCTACTACAATCCAAGGATAAATTTTTGAGTTTTTCATGATTTCCTGTTCGTTTTCAATTATAATAGCGTATGCCCTCCTGCTTTTTTGCTCGTTATAATTTACTTGCTATAAAAACAAGTATATTCTCTCCGATTATCAATGATAAGAAAATAAATATTCCTGTCGTTTTCATCTTCAAAAAAAATAATCAACTGAAAAACAACAGTTTCCGTGGAATATTCTTACTATTTACAAAAGTATATACTAAACGGCACATTAAGTATATACTTTAACCACATATAAGTATATACTTTTAAATATCAAAAATATATACTCTTATAATGGAGAATTCAGGGCCTTAAATTTCTAATTAACAATGTTAAAAACGGGTGCCATCGGGATACGCTATAACCCCTATGGCAAGCCGTACTCTCTCTATTCCGAATAATTCATGAGCTATTAAGTAGTCAAGTAGTTAAGTAGTCAAGTAGTCAAGTAGTAAGTAGTTGAATGATGAGGTAGAAAGTAGTTAAAGAAAACACATCAGACAAGTCATTTCTACTTGACTACTTAACTACTTGACTACTTACTACTTAATCGCTTCTCAACCACTGTCACAAATTATTCAAACTATATATTCTTAAGGTAATAATTCCCGGCAAAGCTCATACCCCTTTGTCATCATCCGAGGGATGTGGAAAGGTCCTTTAAAGATATTACCTTTTGCCGGTTGTGAGACTGTTCCATCGCGATGAAGGTATCCGTACCACTCTCCAAATTCATGATCAGGGAAATGGGCATATGTCCAATCACTGACCTGCCGGTGCATAGCAAGATACTTTTCATCTTTCGTAGCCTGGTAAGCATAGAGAGAAGCAATGATCGCTTCGGTCTGTGGCCACCAGAATTTCATATCATGTGCATAATCCTGTGGGGGCAGGTTACGACAGTCGCGGAAGTTTATAATACCACCATATTCTTTATCCCATCCCCACTCCCACGACCAGTCGAGGATAGTAAGCGCCATATCGGTCAGTTGTTTATCCCAATTACGATATTTAGCCTCTTCAAGAATAAACCAAGAAGTTTCAATACAATGCCCCGGATTGATAATACGTCCATTAATCGTATCGATGAATTCCCCGTTGGAACCAACCGTCTCCAATAATGCATTGAATTCCGGATGCATAAAATCTTTCTGTAACAATGCAATCGAATCATCGATCTGCTTATCGAGTGCCGGATCGGCAATGGCAGCACGAATACGTGAAGCTGTATTGATGAGAATCATAACGATGGAATGGCCTTTCGACTGCACCGTATTCCAATACTTAGGTTCCAATACACCGGGAGTATTGAGAAAACGCTGTATATCTTTAAACAGTTTCAAAGCCTTTTCCGCATATTCCCTTTCACCCGAAGCGATAGCATATTCTGCCATAGCAATAGCTGCAAAAGTTTCAGAAAAGACATAACGACGTTTGCGCAAAGGCTCTCCCGATGCGGTAACTTCAAAAAACATACGCCCATCAGAATCAAAACAATGTTGCTCTATAAAGTCAATCGTACTTTTTGCAGCAGCCAGCCACTCCGGATTCTGTTCAATATGATTATAAGCATAACTGCATGTGAACGCAAAACGCCCTTGAAACCAAACTGATTTGGTAGTATCTATCAAAGAACCGTCACGATCCAAGCAGGTATAAACACCTCCGTTCCGAAGATCCAACCCATGCTTCAACCAAAAAGGCATTATATTTCCCAACATGTCGTCCCGGTAAGAGACTGACCATTTTTGTAGATATTCGGTTACATTCATAACATAAACGGATTAAAACTTATTACAACGATCAAAAAAGTGAATAGCTTCCAATTCTGCTTTCATACGAGCCTCTTCCTCGTCGGTCATATTCTGGAAAGGTGTACGATTCTTGCCCAAATCCAAGCCGATCAGTTTCATAATGCGTTTACCGCCTACAATATTACCTCTGTAATGACAGATCACATTGATCACTTCCTGAGAGAAATTCTGAAGTTGACGCGCTTTCTCCAAATCACCGGCATTCCAGGCATCGATAATACCTACCAGATTACAACCGTTGTAGTTAGTGGTACCACCTATTCCTCCCTGAGCGCCTCCCATTGCCAGACAAGGAAGAATAGTCTCATCCTGCCCATGCAACATATCAAACTTTCCATCCTTATAAAGACGGCATTGATTGTACTCATACAAACTCTCATAAGTGTATTTGATGCCTGCAAAATTAGGAATACGTCCGTCTACCGCTTCAAGAAAAGCTACCATAGACAGAAATGCCCCGTTAAAAGCAGGAATATGATAAAAATAGAAAGGAAGCTCGGGAGCACCGCAAGCAATCTCTTCACAGTATTTCACCAGTTCTTCTACACGACCTACCTTAGGGAAAGGAGGAGCCATCGCACCAATACCCCATGCTCCGATCTTTTGTGCATGCTCTGCCAAGCGACGACTCGACTTCACGCAAGTACTACCCACATGAACAATTACTTTAAAATCTTCCGGAGATACTTCGATCCAGCGTTCCGCCAACTTCATGCGCTCTTCTTCGGTGAGCATATAGCCTTCACCCGATGAACCGTTAATAAAGACACCTTTCAAACCATTTTTTGCCAACATCGCCGCATAGGCAGCAATCGGTTCGTAATTCACCTCACCATTTTCATAAAAAGGAGTGAAAGGGGCATTTATCAACCCGATAATCTTTTCCATAAGTATACAGTTTTATTCTATCAAACATGTGATTTAAACATTCATGCCACAAATATAGACATTTCTTAATTAACAACAAGATTATTTTTAAAATTTCTTATTATCAACTCGCAAATAAACAAAAATGATTTATTATATAATCCCTTATTAGACTATAAACAAAGAATATTAATAAATTAAAAAGGAAAAACAGAGCAAAATATTCAAATAACCCGTATATTTGTTCATCATAAACCACTAATATGGCATACATGAAACATAATTTGCTCAAAGAAATAGAAATAGGTTCCAAAAATGCTCTCGTAAAGAAGAGAATCATTACGCATTATATATATAATGGAAGCTCAACGATCACCGACCTTTCAAAAGAAATGGACTTGAGCGTACCCACCGTAACCAAGTTTATTGATGAAATGTGTGAAGACGGGTATATCAATGATTACGGCAAACTGGAGACAAGCGGCGGGCGCCATCCAAACTTATACGGACTTAATCCGGAATCCGGGTATTTTATCGGAGTGGATATTAAAAAATTCGCCATCAATATCGGACTTATCAACTTTAAAGGAGATATGATGGAGCTCAAAATGAATATCCCCTACACTTTTGAAAATTCAAAAGAAGGATTAAATGAATTATGCAAACTCATATCGAGTTTCATAAAAACACTTAGTATCGACAAAGAGAAAATATTAAATATCAATATGAACGTATCCGGTCGGGTCAATCCGGAATCCGGATATAGTTTCAGTCAATTCAATTTCGAAGAACGCCCGTTGGCAGATGTACTAACAGAAAAACTGGGCTACAAAGTAACCATAGACAATGACACCCGCGCCATGACCTACGGAGAGTATATGCAGGGCTGCGTAAAAGGAGAAAAAAATATCATATTCGTCAATATCAGTTGGGGATTGGGCATTGGCATCATCATCGATGGGAAAATATATACCGGAAAATCAGGTTTCTCCGGTGAATTCGGGCACGTAAGCGCTTATGAAAATGAAATCATCTGTCACTGTGGGAAAAAAGGATGCATTGAAACAGAGGCATCGGGATCGGCCTTGCACCGAATATTATTGGAACGTATCAAAAACGGAGAAAACTCAATCTTATCCAACCGCATATCATCGGAAGATCCGATAACTCTTGACGAAATCATTGCATCCGTCAACAAAGAAGACGTCCTCTGTATTGAAATAGTGGAAGAAATCGGCCAGAAGTTAGGGAAACAAATTGCCGGGCTTATCAATCTCTTCAATCCGGAATTGGTTATTATCGGTGGTACTTTATCGCTTACAGGAGACTATATCGCCCAACCGATAAAAACAGCCGTCCGCAAATACTCCCTCAACTTAGTAAACAAAGATTCGGCTATCCTCACTTCCAAACTGAAAGACAAAGCGGGAATTGTAGGAGCCTGCATGCTTGCACGAAGCAGAATGTTCGAAGATTAAATCTCGGACATCCGCTTCATAAAAGCCTTGATTCCCTCCTTATCGGCAACATCAGGCGCCCAAGGAGCCAGATTTTCAGGGATCAACGGAGCATAAGGCCCCTGCTTTATTTCATATATCACCGTATTGGGCTCAAGCACTATAATACAATGCCATATGCAAGGCGGAATTTCTATACCATACATACCCTTATCCGGATTCAAATTCACTTTATCCGTAACATTACCTTCTTCATCAAACAGAATAGCAAGCAAACTACCTCGAAGAACGATATAAATCTCTTCCTTATCCGGGTTCTTATGACGATGGGGCGGCAAATACGTATCCGGCTCAAGTGCATTCAGCATACGATGAATCGGTGCATCCATTGACTCATGAAAATTGTAATTCATGCGCAGGCGCGGATTCTCTTTTGCCTGCCCGGATACATTATTCAGTAAAGAATCGGTAATTAATTTCATCGAATCCTCATTTCGTTTTTTCAACAGAATCAGCGGTAACTACAACCAAAGCGGAACCTAACCCTACAATACGAAGCATCAGTTTGTCTTTTCCCTGATAATCGACCAGTTCTCCTTTCACACCTTTGAGCTGTCCATGAACAACTTGAACCATCACACCAGATGCCAATTCTTCTGTAAATTCAACAAGTTCATCTGTATTTTCTACCATACTGCGGAAAGTTTCCATCTGATCTTCCGGAATAGAAACATATCGCCCCTCTTCCCGAAGAAGAAAAGAAATCCCTTTCATACTTTTAATTCTGGTAACTTCGTCCATCGGCAAACGTACAAAGACGCATCCCGGAATAACCGGAACCATCACCTTCCTCTTACGATTATTCCATGAACGAACTATAGACTGAAGTGGTAAATAGCTCTCAATACCTGCTTTATCAAGCTGTTCTTTTACACTCTTCTCAGCCTTTACTGCTGTATACACAGCATACCAACAAGATGTTTTTTCTTCTATTTTCCTGTTTGTTGTTTCCATCCCTTTAATAAGTCTTTCACAAAAAGCATCCATCTTATCCAACCAATATCCGCCAAAAATAAATAAGAATCAAGATATTACCTAATAAATCCGGCTTCCAAAGTATCACCATTTATCATACTGTCACTTACACAATCATCAGTCCGCACTTTGCTTATTTGCAATAGCTGAACTGTCTGACTATATATATCATAAACAATAAATCTACGCATAAGATATTCAGATTAATCTTTTTGAGTCTTTTATAAACTGGTCACAAAGGTAATATATTATTTTCATAATATACATTTATTTTATTACTAAGTTTTAGAATTTGTATCAAAAGCCAGTTATAAGTCCCCTGACAACTTAGTAACTTTCGCATACAAAAGCCGTTTTTATAGGATATGCAGCAAGATTAAGATTCGAAAAATCAAATATATATTAAAAACATATCATTTTGCCAAGGCTATTACCTTATAATAAAAATCACCAATCATCCTGCCTTTTATAAACGCTCTCATTTCAAATATGACAAATAGTTTCTTCAATATATTCTCTATCCACATCCATTTTTTCAATGCTATAGCTTTACAAATTCCATTCCATAACTGCTTATTTATCTCCAGAGAAATCCCATGCTACTATTCTTTTTTTAATAAGAGAATGCCAACTAACTGAAAGACAGAAACCAAAGAAAATAATAATCAAAAAAAAGAAGATTTCTTTTTGATTATTCGAATAAAGCTGTAATTTTGCATGCCGTAAACGGACAATGCCGCTATAGCTCAGTTGGTAGAGCAACGCATTCGTAACGCGTAGGTCGCCAGTTCAAGTCTGGCTAGCGGCTCTCAAATAAAGCGCTGATTATTACATGTTTAATCAGCGTTTTTCTTTTCTAAATATTCAAATTCGAATAAAAAAAACATAAATCTGCATATATATTTGCACAAAATTGTATAGTAGAATTGTGTTTTGATTATTCGACTATGGCAACAATCAGATTAACAGTTTTAAATTCCATTAAGGAAAATGATGGCAGACTTCCAGTACTGGTCTGCATATCACAAAAGAAAGAACGTGCTTATATCAAAACAGAATTTCTGTTAGATAATATTGCAGAGTTCGACAACGGCAAGGTCGCTTATCGGAAGGACGCGAATATTATGAATAAAAGACTTGAATTTGTGTTTTCGCAATACAAAGATAAATTCGATTCTATCGAAGATATGGAATACTTCTCAGCGCTTCAAATAAAGCAAATCATAACATCAAAAGAGCGCCCTTCCTACATCTCATTTTTGGAATTTTGGAAAAAGAGGATCAATGAAATTAGGGAAGAAGGGAGGGAAAGTTATGCAAAAATGAATGAAGAAACCATACGGGTGTTCACCAATGCCGAAGGAGATGTTCCCATCCCAGCCATCAATACTATATTAATTGAACACTTTAGAAAGTGGATGGTAAAGAAAGGGTATGCCAATGGAAATATAGGATTAAGGTTAACGCATTTGAAAGCCAGAACCAACGAGCTTATCAAAGCCGGGATTCTTAGAACAGATATCCACCCATTTGCATATACCAAGATCCCTACTGCTGAACCTAAAGAATGCGACCTAACAATAGAAGAATTTCAAAGAATTCGGAACACAGAAGTCGAAGGAAAGCGCATGAACTTAGGCAAAGACATGCTCCTACTCTCTTTTTACTTATGTGGAATAAACCTCAAAGACTTACTCTCTGTAAATTTGTCAGGAGATGTCCTCTCTTTTGAAAGAACAAAAACGATGCATGCTAAAACAGGAAAAACAACTATAACAATACCCATACATGGTGAAGCAAAAGCCATTATTGATAGGTATATAAATAAAAAGGGATTCTTGGATTTAGGTTATTCTTACACCTACTCTAATTTGCAAAAATATATCAATCTTTGCATGAGAGAACTAAAAGATCATTTAGACATTAAACAAACTCTTTGCTTTTATTCCGCCCGTAAAACCTTTGCCCAATTTGCATCTGAACTGGGCATTCCGGACGGGGTGATAGATTATTGTCTCGGGCATTCAGACAAAAGCAAAGGGATTATAAGATATTACACTAAGGTGAAACAAAAGCAAGCAGAGATAGCAATCAATAGGGTAATAGACTACGTGAATAATCCAGAGAAGTACAAAGATTATATTGAAATGAGGGCGGATATTATGATGATGAAAGGATAAATGTAAGGGCAGTTATTCGACTGCCTTCCCTTCTATCTTTTCCCTAAATTCCCATAGATGCTCAATATATGGGTGAAACGTTGGATTCTCCCAGTGCTTCGATATAGTAGCTATCGAGCTTTCAATAAAATACTCACAATCGAGTATGTTTATACATTTACTTAATTGATACGGGGATGCCGGATACGTTTTGTTTTCAAGCATATTCTTTGCCCAGTTAAGTAACTCTTGTACTGATTCGCGGTCGTAATTATGTGCCATGATTTTTAATTTTCCGGCAAATATAATAAAAATCCCCGATCCGTTAAGAACCGGGGAATGCCACTTGTCGCTACAAGTAAGCTTCTACACATATAAAGTATAAAAAAGCCCGTTATCGGAGGGAATAACGGGAAGTGAATTTATGCTGTTTTTTTCTTTGACTCCAATAGCTTTGGAAGATAATCCAAAGCTAATGGATCTTTATCTCTAAAATACTTATCTGCATTTTCATAAAGCCATCGCTCATTTATGTAACGAATAAACATGGGAAGAGCCTCTATAGGATACATACAAGCATCTACAACTCGTCCATCAGGGAAATGATGTTTGTACGTCTTATGTTTATCCCAAAATTCAGAATTATTATCACGTAGAAAATTAGCAAAACCTCTACCAACCGAAATATCCGGCATCATGGTTCTGCCGTGTGCTCCTTTATCTGGGATGGAATATCCCACTTTCTCCAGTTCTGCATAAAGAATGGTATACATTTGAGTTATTACAGAAAAATAATCATAAGGAATAGTATGAAGATTATCCTTGTAACGTTTTACAAAATCAGGAAGCGCAGCACGGTCAATACTACCATAAAAGCCTTTCTTACGAATAGCAGGTACCACCTCATCAAAAAGCCAAGCCTCAAACTTCTCTGCACTTTTTAATCTGGAACGAGATATCAAGCGATATACATTACCTTCGCTGATAAACTTAGCATACTGTTTTCGGCCAAGTGAATCGATGACCTCGCGAATCACGACCCCACCTGATTTACAATGTTTTATAATCGCTTCATTAGTATTTGAATATCCCAACACACGAGCAACATCAGTTGCCCAGAATAAAATTTCACCATTTTCTTCAATGGTTCTAACATCATTATAAATCTGTTCTTCATCAGACTTATACTTAAAAATTTCTATTTGCATCTTTATTCAACATTTAAATTTTATATATACAACCCCTCCGTTTGGACTGATGCAAATTTACAAAAATGGATTTGAATAATATAAATTTTTCATAAAAAAATAATGGCAGCCATCTTCACAAACGACTACCATTCTTGTATATAAAATTTAAATGTTTCACTTATATGAGGCAAATATAAAACAATTTCCTGAAAGTCGAATCATCGACCAGTATTTTTTTCTATATAGTATATACTATATAGAAACATTGCTCACAATCCGGTTGATTACGTAATGTTATTTTCTTCTCAACCTATAAACTAACCATCCTACAAATAATAAAATAATAACGCTACAATATACTTTATCTTTATGCAAGTCCCACCACGACAGCTCTATTACCTTTTCCTTCTGGTTCAACATGGCATTAACCTTGTTACTCAATGTATCTAACTTGTTAGAAAGCTGTTGTAAAGTAACAGATAATGTTTCATCCACTTCTGTTCTTTCCTGCTCCTGTTTAGATGCAGTAGTAGTACTTTCCTTTACTGGATATTGTTTACCGGTTGAATCAGGTGCGGAAAGGTAAACTGTAGTATTCTCAATCTTCAAATCACTCAATTTGTCAGTAGTCATCTTCGTTTGTTTACTGACATCAACGCGTAATGATTCAATAATACTTTGAATACGGTTAAAATCACCGGAGTAATCTACCTGCTTCTGCATCTCCATATTTCGAGATGTCTTGCAAGACGATAAGCATATTCCCGACATCAGGAACACGGTTATATAAATCAAGGCTTTCATAACCCCAGGTATTTAACAATTCCCTCAGTGTGTATTCGGGCAACTGTATCTTTACCCTCCCGGGACAAAAGGTATTCTACATCATCCTTATTATCCTGGAAGAGGTTTTCAGTCAGTACTGCCGGACAATTTGTATCCCGACAGATGGCAAGGTTTTGTTGCCAATATAACTGACCGGGCATGGGTTTGCGAACCTGAACCGGAATGCTTAATGCGGATTCCGCCAGAGATTCAGCCAATCTCTTACTGTTGTCTGATGCATTGTTCGACACAAATACGCTCCATCCCTTTGCATTCATCCAGTCTGCACCAGATCCGGCGGCGTTACAATGAATAGAGACAAGGATAGCTTTCTTACCTGTTTCCTTATAAATGGCATTCGCCCGTTTGCACCGTTCAGACAAGGGAACGTCCGTATCTTCTTTCACAATACGTTCTGCATCAATTCCAAGTTTGCGTAGTCCGGACACTACCTTATCGGCTATTTCACGCGAATATGCCCACTCTCTTAATCTTCCGTCCGGTGAACGTTTACCCGGAGTATTCGCACCATGGCCATTGTCAATTAATACTTTCATTTATTTTCCTCCTCTTTCTTGAAATACCTACGATAAACCACATTCGAAACCCATCCGGCTACAGCACCTATCGCAAATGAAACCACAGTGGTGATATTCACCCAAAACGGAGTATAATGCATGTACAGCATCACACCTACGATTACGGCAATGACAATTGCCAATACAATAACTCTCTTTTTCATCTTTATATCTCCTTTTAATTAATGGTTATAATTCATCTATCTTACCCAATAGCCTTAACTTCAATCCGTCAAAATATACGCCTACAGCCTGACTCATCAAAGACACGGTGAAGTTATCGGTAGGAAGGTACACCTGTTCGGTCATCAAATTTGAAATAGCCTGGTTATCCTCCAATGTGGCCACGAAGCTGAGTTGCTTTTCCTTATACAAGAATTTCCCCAGAAAGGCTCTCTGCCCGTTGAAATCATTGTCAATCATCAGTCGTATCTTGTTGAAGGTAGCTTCCTTATTGACCAGATGATTTTCCATCCTTATTTTTAGGATATAATATTTAACGAGCGCACAACTTCGGTCAAGTGTCTCTTTTGTGATCGCCTTTGCTTCCTCTTTTCCAACAGTCCTGTTGTTCAAGTCACTGAAGTATCGTCCTGTCTTGTCACTTGTCTCCTTGATCGCCCTAAGCATTTTCTGATTGCTTACTATTTGAGCAACAAATACGATTAGCAATAACGCGGTGAAGGTGACGGCAAAGCCGAACATGACTTTCAATGCCCCAAGATCTCCTGCGGCTTGGGCAATTTCAATTGCGGATTTAGACAGCTTATCAACTGCTTCAACATTTGCTTGCATTTTTCTCTATTTCAACAATTAATTACTATATTTGCGTCAGACAGATTAACGCATAATCTGTTTTTATTTATTTTTCACCGCCTTGCTTGGGAAAGTAGGGCGGGTTTTTGTTAAGTATACGATTTGTATAATGTTCCATTTTTATATATTCTCAATCCATCGTATGACAAAATAGAGTGATTCCCAGAATTCCCATTTGACACATAATAGCCGGAAGCAGAAAAAGTTGCATTATAAACAGCATTTCCATTTGTATCATAGCTTAAAACCTGAACGTTATTACCATTTATACTCGCAGAATTTCGAGCAATTCCATCTATATATTGATAACATACAATTGATGGATACAGCAAATCAACGTTTGGATCATTAATATCCTTAAATGATATTGATATAACTTTGTTGTTATTCGCATCAAATACTTCCATCGAATTAGAGTCAGGATCAATAACAAATCTCTTTCCGGAATTGGACGTTTCCACCTTTTTAGCTACAAGATTATCCACATCGATCAGCGAAGCCTTTATCTTGTCCCCTTGAAATATTGCAATAAGCTCCCCGGCATTATTTCTGAACTCTGTCGTGTCAGCCTGCAATATAATCTTCCGGTTCTGAATGTCAATCCCCGTCTCGACATAATCCTCCGGAGCAAGCGACCAGCCCGTGGGCTTTGTTCCTATCTCGAATTTGAAATTCTTGTATCGGACACTTCCGGTAATGTTGTCGCAACGGATGCCAACCGGCCAGTACCTATTGTTTAGCTGGTATTCTGTGACGGTATAGAACGCAACGACACGGACAGTACCACTACCTGCCTTGACAAACGGAAGAATATCAATACCAATTTGACCATCATCCCAACCTGTATCACTACCCCGCGCTTGTAACCGGAATATGTGATTCGGGTACTTTACTATGTTACTATATTCAAGGTCAAAAGAGAAACATACCACATCCCCGGACTTTACGTCCGTAAGATAGCAGTCGTACAAAGGGAATGTCTGGTTAACTATATTGGTCAAAGCAATACTGTCACTCCATTCGTTAGAAGTTCTTCGGGCATAATTCCTACCGCCGATATGAATATCGTCAATCATGCCTTCAACGGATTTTGTGCCTATTGTTATACCGTTTTTCGGAGAGGACAACTTTCCTTCCTTAGTCAATTCAAGACCCGTACCGGTATGCTTGATTGCGCCTTTGGTCATTTCCCACCCTTCAGTCTTGTCAAGCTCGCCTATGAAAATCTTGGAAGTACCAAGAACATTGACTATCGCGTCTTGCGCCAACAATAGATCGGTAGCAGTAAACCGCATATCGTTTGCAACATCCCAGTTCACATCCCCATTCGAAGAAGTCGGACGGTCTATAACAGACGTGCCCTTTTCTTTTACACGGAAAGTGTACAGCTTGTTATTGAACCATGCAAAGACAACATCCCGGTACATATCATCCCAAATATAAGTCTCTCCTATGGTAAACATACCCCTACTGCGGTAGGTGTATCCATTGCTTCCCGGATTACCCGTTGAACCGTCATAGACTTTCGATATGCTTCTTTCCTTTGCCACATTCGAGCTATCGGTAAATCCGACCAAGATGTCATCATAGTCACCATCGACAGCAAACGTATAGTTATCCACATGTTCGGAACTTCCTTCTGACTTGGAAACTACCCCGTTTTTGTAATACAAAACAGTACAATAAAAGTTACTACACGGTTCTCTCTTGTTCCCTGTTATCCTGAACAAATATGCAGTAGCACGATAGTATATCTTTGGATTCCCGCGATTGTCACAAGAGATGACTTCGACTTTACGGTTCAGTTGCTTGATATCAATTTCATACTGCACCGGTGACACGCCATCCTCCACTATGGTAAGTGTCTCGGAAGCAATTATCGCGTTGGGTACATTGTCACCCGTGACCTTAACGGCTACCACACCGGCATGCACCGGAGAGGCGATCATATGGCTGTATACCACAGAATACGGCTGGAAGCTGCCGCCTACAATGTGTCCCCACTGATATTTGGGATTATCCACATTCTGTACGACAGCTTCAAGCGTAATCGTAGCAGGTTCATAAGTCCCGTCCGGAAGCTTATGAAACACCCGTTCCACCGGCAGGATTGATACTGTAGGAGTACGGGGAATTCTACGTATTGGTACACCTCCTTTTACTTTCATGATGGTGTCGCTTCTACTTGAAGCCATAATTGGTCAACATTACCTGTCTCAAAATCAGACTTATTTATCTTAAATTTATTATTCGTCGATTTTGCTTGATCCCTAATAAACACAAGTCCGTTCATTAACGAAAATGCAAAATAGGTGAATAACGGTACTTCTTGGTTGGTGTCACGTGTTATAACCTTCGCGGTTGCGGTTACACCATTCACCTCATCGAGATAACCGCCTGGTGTATCGTAGGTAAAATTAAGTACATATGGGTCGGTTTCGTCGCGCACATCTACCGATTTAGTGCTGACAACTGAATCTATTACTTTGAATTTAGCAACAATGGTTTCCATCAGGTCAATATCATCTCGTTCAAGGGTGATGGTTTTTCCCGTTTTTCCCAATGCTTCCAAACCATCCAATTCTTCGTCTGTATCGTTTGCGACAACTCTATACCATTCTACTTCATAACTGGAAATTAAATTTCCACCTTGCGATAAAACTGTATTCAAGGTAATAGTATCTGCTTCGGACGATATGACACCTCCATTTGTCATACCGATTTCCCCTATGTATGTTGTCGGGGATGCTTCCATTTTTGATACCTCAATATCAGAAGATACAATTTCGTTAAATCCGTCCACTTTTACAGTAGCATCGCAAGTTATCAATTTACTACTGGTCATTGAAAGCCCAAGATTGTCTTTTATAATCAGGCAAGGAACCTCATGCGATCCCATTGTATATGTCTTGGTGATATCAAAACGCGAATCGCCTTCAGCAATAACCACACCATCATATTTCCATACAACGCTAACGTAATCATATACTAACTCCGTAGATTTAGAGTTACGAATTATTGGATAAACAGTCGGTTGATTATCTTCTATAGTCCAGTCTACAAGTACGGAAGTACCATTGGTCGCTTGTACGAGAGATTTTGTACTGAGCAAATTCATTGTCAGAGAACCCTTACTTCTCAGTCTTTTTATGGTTGTACCACCCCTAACTACTGTTGTCATAATTATTTTTATATTAATTGGTTATACTTTAATTCCATTCTCTTTTCTGAAGCTCTCTTAATGCCTGCTTTGTATCCATCGCAACAGCACCAAGCTCCTCAATCACCTTGTCAACGTCATCACCGAGCTTTTTAAGCTCATCCTCGATTAATACTACTGTCGTTGCATTCTGACGGCATGCCGACTCTGAGGTGATAAGTCCTTTTTCAAGGGCCGTCTTTCTGTCTATAAATATGTATCTTGCCATAATTTTTGATTTTTTGTTATACGGGGATAAATTCAAAACCTTCACTTTTACTAAAATTGACTTTATTCTCTGTTTCTGCTTTATCTGATAATCTTTCATCATCAGTGCTTCCTTCGAAGTCCCATTTATGCAAGAGTGCATTTTCCGGAGAATAAATTTCCACTAATGATACACGCGAATTCACATCAATATTAAAGGAATTCCCTCCACCATTTTCGATATTACCAAATGAACCGGTATAAAGTTTTCCGTTTAAAAAAAGCTGACATTCTTCCAAGGTTGCACCAATTAGTAACTCATAACGCAGAATTACACTTTCTACATATTTTATAATGGTTGACATTCTTTTGTTATATCCATATATAAACAGAGAAACATTTCCATTTACATTATACATTATTAATAAGCCAAATCCATCCTTCCTGAAACTAATGTAAGCATTCTTATTAGGTGTATTAGGTGGAATTTCTAAGACAATCCTGCTTCCTTCAACAAAATCTTCTATATTATTAAATGGTAAGTTTATTCCACTTGCCGCATACCTCACCTTATCCAGCCCTTCAACCACGTCCGGTTCTACCTCCTGCACACCCAATCCGATATCATCAGCATCAAGAAGAACATTCATGCCCTTCAAGCCATTACCCCAATCGGCAGAGAAGTATTTCTCCGGATTATCAAGAGTGCCTATTCCGGCAACGTCCACCTGTATCCAAGCAGGGAATAACTTCACATCAGAAGGAATCGAAATAACTCCAGAATCATTTCCATACGGTGTAATAACAGATGTCCTGTACGGAGGTAAACGAGTCACAAGAGTAAATTCATGATTGATCGTCTTTCCCTGCACGTCCGGACGGTACCCTTCCGGTAACTGTATCGATTCAGACTCTACTTCGATATCCGGTGCGGATGGGATGAAGTGAGGGGTATATGCCGGTACGGACGGCAACACTGTTTCACCATACAGGAGACGGACATTCTTTAACTGAATAATGTCAGATGTATATCCTGAATAAAATACTAATTTCGTAACCCTACTATTATCTATTAAATACTTGTCGTTAATTGTAAAAGTAACAGTTTTAGTTTCTGAATTTATACTAATTGTATTGGATACAATACTACCTGTATTTCCTACAGATTGTTGTATAGAACAAGTTAATTCGGTATTATTTTGAAAGCCAGTAATATCACCAATATTTAAAGTATATTTTCCTCCAACGGAAAGTATGTTATCAATCAAAATATAAGAACTTTGAGCTTTGTTTTCATCGCCGTCTCCGACTATTAATGCCTCAACATCTTCACCAAGCACATTCCAAGCATACTCGCCTTCAAGAAGCTGGACGTTACTGTACTTGACAGAGTTGCCGGCTGTAGCCCCCGATTTGCCTGCATAAAGCATAATAATAGCAGGCTGCGAAGCGTCATATTTATCTGTTAAATTTAATACTCCTGTCTTCTTACTTTTAGAAAGAACAATAAAATTTGAAACTATCGAATTGACTGTTCCGTAATTGTACATAGATACTGAATACTCTGTTGCATCACCTGCTATATTTACAACATCATCAATACTAATAGTCACTTTTTTTGAAGATATTTTCGCTATAGGTATAGATGCATAGTTAGTATTACTATCACTTGCATTTACCGTTACCTCTTCCGTATCCCCTTCAAGCAAATTGTAGTTGTACTCCTCGGTGATCTGGATGTCGTAGATGTATGTCGGATAATTATTCCCATATGTACATGAAATATGAGAGACAGTTTTTCCAGAATCACTTATATATATAGCCTCTGTTTTTTTATTAGCCTTGTAGTCAAATCGTAATGGCGATGAAAATGTACCGTCCGTGTACACTATTCTAAGTGAAAAACCCCATTGGGAGTCTATTTCAGAAACATACTTCCCCACAACACGTAGAACATATACTGTATTCTCCTTGAAAGACATCTTTCCGGAGAATAAATCACGTTGTTCATCTCCACCTACATAAGTACGTAATTTCTCTGGGTTAGGCACACAAATATACTTCCCGTCCGCATCTTCTCCCTCAGTTACGACACCGGGCTGAACCTCATCGTTCAGCCCGAGAAAATACTGCTTGGCAAGCAGATTGCGGGGGTAGTCGGATATCTTGTCGAGTTCCTCCTGCAAGTACTCATTGCGTACATCCGTCAGATTCTGACGACAGTCCTGTACCTTGCAGACGTAATGTTGCTCTTTGCCGATAGAAGCTGTTGGTACTTCCAATTCGCGCGAATTATGTCCTACATAGTCTGTTATCAATGATTCGGCAGAGCCATTCTTTTTATACCACCAGTATGCAGATGGAATAGATGTCTCGCCAGCTACCAAATCAGCAGACAGCTTCAAGTATGTCAATCCCTTTATCGGATTAAAACAACGTCCGCGCGGATAGTCTGTTTTGAGAACAACCGGTGAACTGGCAGCGACATTTGACGCCAATACAGATGTACCGACAAAATAGACTTTACGCCTTAACTTGCCATTAACCATATCAGCGAAAGTCGCAGTGAAAATTAATGTAACCGGTGCATCAAAATTAACGTTCTTATATACAATGATCCTGCCTCTGTTATTCGTGTTTGAGGTTGAATCAATCTTGTACTTTGAATTTGTAGGAGAAATGAGGTTAGCCTCAGATATTTCATTCTCATACCACTTTATATCCGTAATATAAAGATTTACAGTTCCATTCTCAAGAATACCGGATGGGTCTGTAATACTACATACCGGCTGTATTGCCGTAGGGCGTATGCGTCGGTCAGGGGTATAGATTTTGTTATCCGCATCATAATCCTGTTTTAGCGAACCCTCTGCAACCAACATGGAAATTTGTGTTCCGAGAGGGGAATAAACTCTATTAAATACTGCCATATCTATTTATTTAAATGTTTCTTCTTTTCTTATCGTTATATTTCCTATTGTCGCTTCACAAATAAATTTTACCGAATCGGTAGTAATATCACCTGCGGTTATATGCACACTTTCACGGGCGGATGAGTTTTTGTCATTCCATATAGCGTCGCTTGCAATGTCTGCTAAGGATGTACCGGATTCACGAGTCCAAACCCATTTAACAACCTCAGACGTTATGTCCTTGAAATACTTAAAGACTTTCGCTGTTAGGATAACATCAATATTATTGTCAACGAATACATAAGCGTCTTCACTGTTTTTAATCTCCATGCGCAAGTCTCCTGTTCCCAGCGTATCTTCAACGATCTTTTCCAACTGTTCTATCTTGCCGGTAAAATACAGGCTATCGACATAAGCGGAATACCCGGTCATGTCCACACCGAATACGGACAGGTTGGAAAGATCCCCGAACTGCATTGCGATGTTACCGAATGAGAATTCCCACCAGTCCACATTCTTAAGATACCTTGTGTATGTGCGTGTCTGGTACATACTTGACTGACGGGACTTATTGCTCACATTACCAAAACATACGAAGTGCATCATTGCGGTAGGCGGCACGGGATTGGGATAGTTATCCGAAACGCTACGAAGCTCAAAACGGAATTTGCTGTTGAGTCCCGATTCTATAATCTCAGTAATACGGAAAAACACAGTCGTGAACCCGGAAAACCGGCGATTGCCCTTGCCGTCATCGTAATCCTCCGTAGCATTCCCGCTCTCAAAATGGTACATGCCCATGGCCAGGTCATCGAAAGCGACCGCGCCAATCTGGCCGGCTTCCAGTTTCAAGGTCACCACACCGGTATTCAATTCATTCCCTTCCGGATCGGTATCCATTACAACTGATTCTACGATACCACCTCCCGGGGCAGACCACTTCTCACCGGTGGTGACGTCCACATAGTTGTACCTGAATTCAGAAGTTTCAAACCATTCATTGACACGCAAGGATCTGAGTTCGCCATGGCCGGATGAGGTAAAGAGACCGCCATGTCCGGTTATACCGCCGGAAAAACTCTTACCCAACTGGATACCGCCGCCTGCGGTGACCAAGCCTTGAGATATCAAGCCTTTTATGAAAGTGATGAGCTCGTCGGCTGAATTCGGGATGTCTTTTCGAAGAAACTTTGAAAGAGAGTTCTTTGCAGAAAAGACATTTCTATCTGAAGGAACAGTATTATCGTTAACTCCGATCACATACACACTTGTCCCGCCACCGCTAACAGAAGTGTTACTGCTGTACGTCTGACCTTTGTAAGCCAATGAATCGATTTTACTCTCAATTTCCCCGATTCGCGAATACGGAGCAGTTTCCCCAATCATATAAACCGGAGAATCATAGGGAATATCAAGATTGTATTCAAATCCGATTACGCGGGATTGACGACCATTTTCAAAATATCCTTTATTGATGAGATTGACCCGGTCTCCTGCTTCAAAGAGTCTATGATTGCCGTCTTTGTCGTATACAACATCAGACATCATTGTACAACTATAAGTAGACGGATCTACCATAGTCTTTTTTATATACTTCCGAGTGGTCGAGAGTAACTCTTTTTCCGCATTAGGAAGCATATCCTCCGAGAGGAATGCGGTATCAAACCCATAAAGGATGTAAGTATCAGCCGGTATTTCTTTCCCGTCTTCCACATGAGCCGACTGGGGGAAAAGTACATCGTCCGGTAACAAGCGACCGTAGTCTTCATTCGGGACAATTTCGAAAGTAGTACCACTATCACTGCTATCTTTCAGCTCTACAACAAAATCAAGGCCTGCCAATTTACCGGTCTGGAATATCACACGGATGTCTTCACCTTTTATACGATAATTATCATAGAAGTCCTTAAGCCCTGCATCTTTGAATGTGTACACAAGATGCGTATTGTCTGTCTTATTCCCTTCGCTGTCCTCTTCCTCGACAATATCCGGTTCCGGAACTTCTGTTGTGGAACCGATATATTTTGCATATTCATCCTCAAAAATGACTATCTCTTCAACGGCTTCCTCTACGGGCATTTCCACATTATGCGGACTGTCATAACGCGGGTCTCCGATATATATACGTTCACCTGTAGGGCTGTAGCGATAGGCATCTACGTAAGGAACATCAGAAGGAAGCATCAAGCGCTTCTGTACAACACCGCTAACCGTCAATTCAGCGTCATCCTTACTGAAATAATTGGTGGGGACTTTCCCTTTGATGATGTTATCAATCGTGTACATATCACCAGAAGATGCTGTGACTCCTTCGGGTAACTCTATCACATTCGATTCTTCGCCAGCTTTGTATTCCGGATTATATACCGCATCAAATGTTTTACCAGCATTACCTCCTGAGATAAAAGTGACAGTAACATCAGCACCTTTATTCTCATTCTTTACTACACCGTAACAAGCAATATTGAAATGTATATTTGCTTCATCGATTATGAATTCTACAGATGAGTCAATGCGTATACTACATTCCGATGCATCGCCTTCAAGCGTGAATATGGCGTTATCAAACTTAACCGTAGGAGTATACTTGCCTTCCCGCTCCTCTGTTTTTGTCTGTATCTCAATCTGCTTCGTCTCTCCTCCCGTTACATATTCGATACTGAATGTACTCTTGAAGTTACGAACAGTAAGTCCGACTTGGTTAGGGTCTGTTATTCCGGCTGTTATATTATCCGCTTGAATGCTGTATTTCCCGGCCGGCATATTCTTGGATACCGGAATCAATACACTATACTTGGCAGGGCTGTTTGTCATTATCGAATAAGGCTTTTCGTAAGACAAAACAATATCATCGTCATTTCTGTAAGAGCTTACCGGGAAATACCCGGCATCCAGTTTTCTTGACGTATCGGAAATCCTTCTTCCATTGACCGATTTAACATCGAATACAAGCTTTTTCCGGTATGTATCCGGAATGTTACGTGTAGAACCAAAGGCATAAATGCGGGTAGCATAAGTACTCTGACTGTCGCTACGTTCCATCGCCTCTACGTTCACCCCTGATTCCAAATCGATAGGATCACCAAACTCGCACTTACCGAAATGAATGACATGGTTGGTTATCCACCATTCACATTCCCATGTCTCAGCCATCAGGGAAAGGGAATCGATAAGATTGGTATTGTCATAGGTAACAAGTTTGGCTGATTGAGAAACAACGCTATAGTCTATTTCAAATTCAAACGTTGTACCCCTATAGTCATATCCTAATACGGAAAGGTTTTTCAAGAATACAACCAAATGGGTATAAAGGGTGGCAGTCAGACTCCAACCGGCTTCGCGTCCGGCATTTTCGGGAGTGTAGAAGAATTTTTTATTCTTCCATTTCCAATAATAAGCGTCAAGACGTAGTTCGTAATCGTAACCACCGGTAGAATCGTTGTATGTAGGCTTTTGCAAGTCTACAATATCAAACAGGCCGGTAGGGTCATTGGGAAGATCAATATAATAACCTAATTTAAAGAAAACCGGATCAACGAGGGAAAACTTTAAAATAACGTAGTCTTCCTTCATTAACTGAAACTTTCTCTTGCTGCCTAAATCTATAGGAGTTGAAAAAATCTCATTTCCTGATATGTCTTTGACTTTCACCTCATTCATAGTGCCAAAGTTAAATGACAAAAAAAAGAAGCCCTAACAATTAAGGCTTCCATATACGACAATGCAATTAATGTCGTAAATTAGATTCTTAAATTTGGATTCGGTTCGCAAAACTTGCTTGATATCTTCCCGAACATCCGATCTAAACTCTGTGCATAAGTGATACTTTTCCCAAGATAAATTAGATGATAAATATCGTTACTATTAGCCGGAACTTGAATATCGACCTTACCTTTATAAAGTTCATCAAAGAAAGCTTTCTTCTTTGATTGATAATCGGACTGAGAACTACCCTCAATTGTAAAAGAAAGTGTTATTTCCCGTTCATCAACTTTAGGATCATTGATTATTACCCGTTTCCCATGTTCAAGTCGGCTTTTGTTCTCAATAAAATCCTTCATGGGAGCGGATGCCCCTATTACATCAAGAAATCCCTCTCCCATTCTTACTCCCCATGTGGCGTAAGCATTTTTATTATTTATCAGTAACTCAATTGCCATAATCTATAATTTTGAAGTGTTCTTTTTTACTTCTGCAATATCTTTCTGCATTTGTTGTATTGGCTTTATAATAGCCCCTGTATTCTCTGAAATCTGTACCAGTTCAAGATAAGATTGTGCTATCAGATCACGAGTATCGTCAGCGATGTTCCTTATCTCTGTATTTACACGAAAGATGTCTTCTGATTTCATTGTGAGAAGATTTAGTGACTGTACTTGAATAGCATTCTGATTTTTAATTTCTTCGCCAGCAATTTGTAAAGCAGTAAACCGGCCACTCAGTTCTCCTGCATCTTCATGAGTCATTTCAGTACCAAAGCCTCTTTTTGCAGACGTCTTAGCTTCTGATCCACCTGTAGTAAAACCAAAATCACTCATTATTTTATCACGTTCGGCCAACAAACTTTCTGATAGATGTTCCTGTATATCACGAAGTTTTTGAACCTCATCAGACGTTAGACCGTCTTTCCCATACTCAACCCAAGTGTCATATAAAGCCTGTATTCGTTCCTTGTACTTATTTGCCAATAAAGACTCAAAAATAGATTTCTGCAAATACTTTTCAAAGTTATCGGCAAAGTCTTCATTAGTACTATCCAAGTCTGATAACAAATCAATATACCCACTACGAAATTCATCAAAGCTTATCCCGGCAACAGCTTCTTTCATTTGTTCAAGAACCTCTTTTGCCTGTTCAGCACCGCTAATGATATTATTCAGATGTTCGCGAAAATCACCATCAAGTCCTGCCCATAATTCAGGCATCTGTTCCTTCACCTTTTGCAACTGTTCAGCAGAAGCTCCAAGTAAGGCATTAGTGATATCATTATAGTTTCCATTCTGGCGCACATATCTATAAAGTTCTGAAGCGTAGCCGCCCAATGCAGCGTTTTGCCGGTAGGCGATAGAATGCGATCCGGCACTTGCCCCTGACTGTGATAGAGTTCTGGCAAGATTACGTTGCGCATCTTGTGATTTCTTGATAATATCAAGGGCTTCTTGCCCAGCCTTTAAAGCCTCGGTTCCATAGGAAATATCAATGTATTCTTTCTTCTTGCTAATCAGTTCATCCCAGATAGAATTGATATTTTCATATTGAGCTTTCATTTCATCGTAGCGAGAATAATCAGCACCACTTAATCCAGGAATCAACCCACCCAAAGAAATCACGGAAGTAAGAACACCCTTCACTGTTTGAAGACTTCCGGTAACAATAGACATCGGTTTCGTAATATCTATACTTTCAAGTCCGTTTAACATTTCACCGAACCCAGACATTGTCCCTTCCAACCATTTAGGAATATTCAGCCCTAAAGTCTCCATGATGCCAATAATCTCATTACCAGCATTTACATACTGACTTATTTCATCAACTCCTTTATGCAAAGCGGTAGTAGCCTCTGTTAAAGCTTTTTGTTTGTTGTTTTTTGCGCTTTCAAGAGTAGCCTTTGCATTCTTCTTTTCTTCGTCTGTACCTTCTTTGAGAGCTTTGTTATACGCTTCCTGCGCTTCACGTTGAGCATCAGTGGCATCTTTAAGGGATTTAAAGGAAACAGACATAGCTTCAAAGGGATTGCGTTCTGAAACCTTATCATCAATCCGTTCGATAGCATCTACCAGTTCTTTTAGATTTTCAGGAGATAAATCCTTTTGAGTAGATATAAAGTCTTTAAGATTAGCTTTCAGCTTTTTCAAAGCACCGGTAGAAACCTTGTCAAGATTACCAAAGACTTGTTCCCAATTCATATTTTTCTTAAATTGTTCTGCATCAAGTTTGAATATATCTTCGTTCTTGGTTTCTGTACGTTTCTCTATAGAACGGTCAATCTTTGCTACTTCATCCGTATTACCTTTTGATTCCGCTTTTTTACGGGTTTCTTGAAGTACAACAATATCATCATTGAATTTCTTTTCAATGGCAAGGCGTTCATCTGTATATGAGAGATATTCATTAGCGAGATTGCTGTATATATTTTCGTTATTTAGGACAGCTGCTTTATACAGCGCATCGTAATATTTGTTCTCGTCATCCGACAACTCAATACCGGTAGCATCAAAAGACTTGCCTTTATTCTTCGGATTAGCTTCCCATGCAGCGCGAGCATCCTCAATTTTCTTCCGCAAAGCATCTTCTTTTTGTCGGTCAATAGCCTGCATCTCCTTTTCAAAGTTGAGTTCCATTTCAGCGATAGTCTTGGCAGAACCTTCATTCATTGCCTTGATTCGGGCTTCATCAACTTTCATCTGCAAATCTTCGGCAGAACGCCTTTGTTCCAAAGCTTGTTTATCAAGGAGGTCATTATATCTATCGGTCTGCTTGCGAAGTTTCTCAGCCTGATTTTCCTGCTTGGTTAAAGAACTACCAGTGATACCACCTAAATTTTTATAGGCTTTTTCAGTTGTTTCCGCCCGTTTCTTAGCCTCTTCATACTGCTTTGAGGTAAACTTAGATTTATCCTTTTCTATTTCAGAAAGTTTCTTCTTAGCATCATCCCAGTCTTTCTTCGCTTTCTCATAATCCTGCTTATAAGTAGTAGGGGATTTCTTTTTAGCCAACGCTCCATTAATTGAAGAAATAATGCTTTCTAAATCTCCACCTTTAACCATCATCCCGTTTATAACAAAACCATTGCGTTTGGATGCAGACGATTGAGCAAGTTTCAATTCCGCTTCAAGCTTCTCCTTAGAATAGTTTTTAAGATTGGATTTGTAAGCGGAAATATTATCATCCAACATGTCTTTCTGATACTTTTTTAAAAGTTCAGAGTTTTTCTCCATTTGCTCACGCACCTGTACGTATGACTGATTACCAGAAAACATTTTCCATATTTCTTTATCGGAATCAGACATATTCTTCCGTAAATCGGGATTATCAAATAGCTGCAAATATCTCCGTTGGTTAGCAATCGTTTGTTTTAGAGCATTATAATCATCTCTCCTGCCTTGAACAGAACGCCTTGAATCTTCTTCGTTTATTTTTTGCTTCAACTTTAAGATATCCTCCAACTTTAGCTTTTCAATATCGTATTGTTCGAAAATTTTAGGGTATTCTTTACGAAGTTCTTCTAATGATTTTTGCCGAGTAAGAGTAGCCAAACTCTCATCACGAGCAGCCGTCAATAATTCTTCGATTTTCAGCTTGTGTTCCTGTTCTTTTTTAAATGCTGCATCTTTAATGCCGTTATATTCTTTTTGAGCACGGGCCGCAGCAGTTGTACTATCAGACATTGCCCACATTGTAGTAGCAAGCCCACCGATAACGACAGCTAAAGCTACATAAGGATTGGTAAGCATTGCAGCGTTTAAAGCTAACTGCGCCTTTCGTGCCAATAAACGGGCATTGGTAAGTCCTATTTCCACGAGAGTGTGTTTGCTTTCGGCAGCAGTAACAAGCATCACTGCGGTTCGGTATGTACCATAAGTAACAACAAGCCCAGCCAATACCTTACCAACTGTTTCATAATTTTGTATTAGATAGGTTGTTGCGCGGTAAGAACCTGCTATAAGTTCTTCATTAGCTTCGCCTATTTCATTTAATTTTTCTTTGATTACTGCATTTTGTTTGTTTCTTTCACCTCTGATTCCAGTGTTTTGCTTTTCAAGCATATTATAGAAACGCCCACCCTCAGATGTAGCAGCCGCAAAAGCGTCTGCAACCATTTCGGAAGAAATGGTGCCTTGCTCCATTTCCTTTTTTAGGACGGCAATAGATTTACCTGTTTTTTCAGAAATAACTTGTAAGGGGTTAAATCCCGCATTAATCATCTGATTCAAATCTTGCCCCATTAATCTTCCGGCAGCAGACATCTGGGCAAAAGCAAGTGTCATAGAGGAAAACTTTTCATTGTTCCCCATAGTTATATCTCCGATACTTTTCAATGTTGGAAGTACCTTCTCTGCATCAACATTAAAACCAAGAAGCGTTTGGGCTGCTCCATAAGTATTCAATCCGCTTTTGATTGAAAGCTCTTTTAACCCTCCAATCATCTCTTTAGCCTTACTTTCTGATTTTAACAATGCTTCAAAAGATTTGCTAACAGAGTCTATTTCTATCCTAACACGGGTGACATCTGAGATAAGAGATTTCAACATAGCAGTGCCTCCGATAACTCCCAACGCCTTTTTCCAAGAAATAGCTATACCGTTGTTAGTTTCTACTACCTGCTTTCCATCATTTTTATAAAGCGCATATTCATCACGGAGTTTTTTTACAGACAGTCGGGCATTTGCCTGTTCCTGAGTAAGACCAAACAATGCAGCTTTTTCTTCATCAAGAGCTTTCTTAGCGGCAGAGTATTCTTCTAACTTACTACTTGCTGATAACGGATTCCTTTTCAATGCTATACGATAAGCATCTCCAAGACGTTTTACATCCGCTTCAATATTCTTAACTACCGCTTTTTGAGCAAGAATCTTCTCTGTGAATCCATTCACGACCTGAGAAGCATCGAAGATTTTCCTTTTGAATCCCGTTTCCATCTCTGCTCCAGCTTTAGCAGCATTAGTTACCAACTCATCCAACCTTTGATTAGATGCAGCAAGTTGGACATTTAAAGCCTTAAAAGCGGCAGGAGACTGTGTGCCATCCATGCTCATTAATTCTTGTTTTAACTTCGCAATTTCATTACGAAGTCTTACAACTTCTTCCCAGTCACTACCTACCTTAAAATATAATTTCGCCATATCTATTTCTTTTTCCTACGATTAGCCAATTCCTTACCACTGATTCTATTCACCTTCTGACCACCATATACTGCGTGTAATTTATCCCGTTGCATCATCAGCAGATTCCGATAAGGGATAATCTCAAACACTTCTGTATAACTCAGATGCAGCGTGTCAATCAAATGGGCTATCTGCCCGAAGAACGTTGCGTTTCCTACTGTTTCGGTCTTGCTGCCAGCATCGACACGTTCCTCATCGAGCTGACACACTGAAAAGCCGAAATATCCATCATAGAGAAACATATTTCCAAAACTTCTTTGATTTCATCAAAGGTTCCGTTTTCCAAAGCCTTAGCCAAGTCCTCACTGCCGCAGATGAAGCAGGAAACGCCTTTCAGCATATCTTCGGTTGCTTCGGGAAGTTCCTTGATTGCCTCTACAATATTATCTCCCTCCATACCGACATTGGAAAAATGATGAATGGCACAACAGATAACTTTAATGGTAGGTGGCTTAATGGTATAGACTACTCCACCTATCTCTACATTTTTGAAGTCCATTCCCAGCAGGGCATCGGACACAATTTTAGACGCTTGATTCATATCTTTAAATTAAAAAGGCGGTGAGTAACCACCCACCGCCATCCGAAAACAATCTGTTACCTTAAAACTTACGCAGTCAATGCCTTGATAGCATCTTCCTCATAGTTATATTCAGAAGCTACCCCTGCTATCTTGGGAGTTTGAACCAATCCACGAACAGCAATGGCAATTGCCTTGTCTGTATTCGCTTCACGGGCTACAATCTGGGCATTGGGAAAAATGAACCATACATTATCATCCGTCAGACAGAAAAGAGCCTTATTGATTATCTCTTTTGTCAGAGGACGTTTCCAACCTACCTCAACTTTGCTTCCTTCTTCCCCTGTTTCAACTATGGAACCGCCCATGAGAGCCGCTTTAGTTTTCCAATCGTACTGGCCAATGGAAAACGCCGGAGTAATATCACCGGGAGTTGTGTCATAACGGTAGTTCTGACCGTTCAACTGGTTTTTATATCCTGTGACAGATGCTTCCGTTTCTTCAATCTGCCATGTTTCCCCGTGTACGTTCAAGACCTCATCTTTAGCAGCGATGGCCGCTTGAATTAAAGTCTTTGCGATTTCGGGGGTAATGTCTGCTGTAATTTTGGAAATATCGGCAAACAAAATTCTCTTAATTCCTACTGCTGAAATCATAATCTTATAGTTTTACATTTAATACCTCGAACAAAATTCTTATATTCACATAATGACACTTCAAAGCCGTGTCCTCTTCTGTACCGATTGAATCAATGGAATAGTGATATCTCGTGCCATCATAGATGCTTACCACATCATCAAACAGCTTGCCAGCCTTTCTTTCAAGTTCGTTAAGCCGGATTGTATTCGCTTCATTCTCGCTTAAATTGGGTACACATAGATTCACTTCTGCGAAAGATTTCTTCCAATACTTTCCCGGCTGTTGTTTCTTCGTGTGGATAACGATTCTTTCAGAGGTCAATTCACCCGTCAGTGTTTCCCCGTTGGGTACTATGTCTATTCCGAAAGCCTTGCAGTCCCGGTAGAGAATGTTTCCTATGTCGGTAGTTACTATCATACTATCAAATATTGGACGTTTTCGTCATATTCGAGAAATACATGACAAACCAAATCTCCAAGTTGAACCGTTCCGGCAAATCTTTTTCCAGCCAAATCTGCATCTGATACGTGTTGCCCCGTTCCGTACATATAAATATCCACAAAGCACAATTCTTTCTGATATTCATCTACAATAGCCCACAAGCAAACAGTATCTCGTTGTACTTGAACAGACAATATCTTCGACCCGATAGGTAGACATAGTTTTGAATGGTCTGCAACAATCAATTCATACTTGAATATTCTTTTCATTTTTCAAATTCTTCTTTTAATCGTTTCTCCGCATGAAGAGTGGCACCACTTAAAACATCATACCCTTTAGATTCTACGAATGATGCGTATTCCGCTTCGTTTTTCAGTGTCAAACCATCTTTATCGACATCGTAATCATTGGACGTTCTCAAAGTGAGTGTATGGTCTTTATAATCGCCGTGTTCCTCTGCGTACTTCACGGCTTCATCGCCCACATCAATCATCTTCTTTTCAACTTCCCATTCTCCATCTTGAAAGAATTGGTCAACATCTGAAAAGTCCGCATCTACTCCAACCATATCTGTCTATAAAGAAAATAGTTTGTTTCTAAAGGGCTTTTAACAACCCCTTCACCTCTTATGCTTCCATCGGGATTCAAACAACGAACTTCTGTGCCTGCTTCAACTTTTGACGGTTTATCAAAGACAACTTTATATTTGAAGTCGTAAAGAACACCATTGATAGATACCTTCTTTTCCGCACTCACATCGTCACAACGGCACTTACATACATCCTGCCAGCTTTCACCACCTGTTCCGGGAATAGGTCTGCCAAACTCATCCTTATCCATCGGGGTGATAACTTTTACCTGCAATATGTGTGGAGCGAATATCATAAGAAGGTGCATTTAGGTTTGTTGCTCAACTCGTCCTTCAAGCCGTACCGCTTGCACAGCCATGAGTATAAATTCATTAGGCTATCAACATAATTAGCCCAAGACACTGAAAATCCGCTTTCGCTGACCGAAGTTGGATTTTGTATCATCCACGGAATTTGCTTTGCACAAGCGACCTCTAATCTTGCCCGATTTTCCTCGGCAAAAGGTTCTTCACCATCCAATCCCGTTCTTGAAAGTATATTTTCAACTACAAGATTAGACGGGGTGTTTTTATCAAATACGCTTAATACAAACTCCTTGTTACTCATGGCTGCTATCATTCAATATGGTGTAATCAATTTACTATATGCAGTATGGCTATAATGCGTGCAATACTTTGATTTATAGATGTATCTGAACGGACATTTGGGAACATTAATTCGTACCCCTTGAATAGCCATTCCCTCTTTTATCGAACACATCATAGCCGGGTTATTTGCAACCAAGAACATAGTCTGTGGCATGGTTAGTACAACACAATCAGCCGGAGCCGTTTCCAAAGTGATAAACTGAATATCCGGCAAACCGGCATCAACCGATGGATTCACGTATTCACACTTGGGAGATTCCACACTTGATGCCTGCACGCTCAACGAAACCAAAGACATCATCAAAAAGCCACACATGGCAAAAATAAAATTCTTCATTTCTTTTCTGATTTATAAAATTAGACAATGGAAGGGTAGAAGCACTACCCTATCCTTTTACTCGATACCTAATGCTTCTTTCAGTTTGGCTGTTGATTCTTCATCCAGTTCTGCAACCTTAGCCAAAAGAGTTTCCTCTTTCATATTGCCGGAAGCCTGCGCGCCGATAGACTTCAAAGCATCAATCAAAGTCTTCTTCTCAAACTCCTTTTCAAAGAGGGAGATTTTCACCTCCTTCTTTTCTTCAGTGGCTTTCACTTCGGGAGTTTTTACCTCAACCCGTTCAGCAAGCCTGCGGCTTTCCATATCCAGCACACGGGCTTCCTCACCGACTTCAATCACTTCACCGGGAGTATAATACTTTCCGGTGAACTTGTCGCGGAAAACTGATATAACCTTTACTTTCATATTCTACCTCCTTATGCTGATTGGATGGATGCAATTTCACTCAAATCGAAATTGGTAATCAAATCCGGGTTAGTAATCTGTGGAATCCACTCTGCCGTATATTCCATGTAGCGACCGTTTTTGTCACGGTAGTTGGAGATAAGCATCTGACCCTCTGACGGGGTATAAGTACGTCCCTGTACCGGGTCTGTCGCTTCATACGGGGTATGATGGCGCATATAACCGATTTGGTCAGAAGGCAACAGAGTAATACGGTTATCCGCGTAAATCTGCACATTCTTTCCCGTCTGGTCTTTCACATAGTCCTCCTTAATTTCAATGCGGGGTAGACCGATGCCGGTGAACACTTCGGAAGCCAAAGAAGAGGAAACCAATCCCGTACTCAACTTCATCTCATTAGAACCAAGAATCATCTTGTACTGCTCACCAAATTCAGATGAACCAAGAATTAGCTTATTGAAAGATGCACGGGTCATTATCATTTTGGCATAAACACCAAAATCCGGAGCTAAAGAATGAAGCTTTTCTCTCAAATAAGAGATAAACATATTTTTTCCGTCCACAACCACATCTCCACTTTTCGGCTTGATAAAGTTAAACGGAAGTGCAATCTCCAGCAGTTTATTATTGGTCTGACCAGAAGTGATTGCAGCATCTTTGTTGTAAACGGTGGCTTCACCAAGCATCAACAGCGTACCGACAATAATATCCATACGCTTGTGGGCGGCAAGGGTAATCTGACGGTAATCGTCTGCCAGAAAGTTTACAATTTCTTCCATTGCTGCCTTTTGCTCTGCCGGTTTAGCAGCATTGAACTTGTCAATCAAATCCTGCAATTCGGAAAGGCGGTCGATAGACATTTGGTAAGCATCACCCAAATAGGCAATCTCTCCATATCCTGAACCTATATTCCTACGTTCACGAATGGGCTTTTCACCAAAACGTGAATTGATGGAACCTGCCATAACTCCGGTTACAGAACCGATGTAATCCTTGAACACACGAGTAGTCACTCTACGGAAAGTAAGATACTGTTGCCAATAAATTGTGTCCTTGCGTGTCTGGTTCACACGTCTGATGATAGCGGAAACAATGTTCGCATCATCGAATAATGTTTGAATCGTTAAAAACATATCCTACCTCCTTACTCATTAAATTCAAACCATCCCTTCATGTTGGCTTTATCGTTTTCGGAGAACGGCATAACCAATTTTGAAGGTTCAATCTCTGCGGCTGTACGAAGCAATGAAACCAGTGTGATTCCGTCCTCTACTTTCGTTCTATTGAACAGGGCTGAATTAGCCACATGCTTTTGCTTTAAACCATCAACTGCAACCGCATTGAATAATACGGCATCTTTGGCAATATTCTCGCCAAAAGCAGCTTTGATAGTCAATACATCGTAGTTGGCATTAGATTTGTCAATAGCTGCGACCTCAGCACCTTTAGTGCCACTTCCGACAAACATACCTACATAAGCCAAAGAATTTTTGGCTACTTTAATAGACAAAGCTTCTTCACCAGTGGTATAAGCTTCCACAACTCTCACATTGATTACCGCATAAGCGAACTTGTTTTTCAAATCCGCATAAATCGGTGTAAATCCGGGAAGAAAACTTCCCACTACCAAGTTCTGCATGTCGAGTTTGAACGGACCACGTCTACGAATACCGGTCTGGACATCGTAGCGTTCCTCTTGCTCAACGGGCGGAACCAAGTCATACTTAAATCCTGCTGACATAATTAATTCTTGTCTTGTTCAACAATAGTTTTCGTTCCCTCATCAATCATCTTAGCGATAGATTCAGATTCTTTCTCAATCTTTTGCTCTGCTGATTCGGGAGGTGTCACGCCTTTGAAGCCGTCATTTGCGAAGTCCTGTTTTAAGTCCTTGAAATAAGCGTCCAAGTCCTCATCGTCCTTGATGGCGCATCGTTTGGCGTAGTTTTCGGGAATACCATACTCCTTTGCCTTTGCCAAAATCTGCTGGCTACGTGTTGCTTGAGCCTTCTCCGTTTCAAACTGTGTTAGCTTGTCAGAAAGGCTCTTGTTGGAATCAATTAAAGCTTGCGCCCATGCAGGCACATCGTCTTTATTTTCTTCCGACTTCGGATTTGGATTGGGATTCTCGACTGGCTTACCGTTTTTAAGGTTATGCCTCTTCTCGTAGTTAGTTACTGCCGTTTTTGAAGCATCCCCGGCACGGAAATCACCATAGGAATTAAGCACGTCCGAAAAACTGATATCCTCAACAATAGAGTTTACCTTTGTCTCGTCCGTTATACCCTCTGCCTTTTTGGTGGCGATCCGGGTAAGAATAGCAGTATCCACCCCAGTAAACTTCTGTTGCAGTCCTGCCAAAATTTGTTCTAAGATTGTCATACCGTATGGACTTGATTTATAAATTTCTACGGTAAATTTCGGCATTAATAAGCTATGTGAGAAATTATCAGATAGGTGATACACGACAATAAAACGATTGTCGTAAAATGGTATAAAAAAGGCGTGACTATTGCCACGCCATAACGAAATAAACACTAAACAAACATTATAAAAACTTCAAATTTGAAAAGTAATACTCTTGATAATGAAAGAATTCACCGAATAACTTTACGTTGCTACCCTGCATAAAAGCGAACTTTGAATGAAATCCTCTCACTTGGTTTACCGTTTCAAAAAATTCTTTAGAATCTAAACCGTATCTTTTGATGTATGGCTGCAAAATTCGTCTAAAAGCGCACTCTGAATCCGTCTTGTCTTTTAATAGCTTAATACCACCAATAATACCGTTGTGCATGAAGAATGTATTCGTTTCTTCGTCATAAAATGGGTGACAATTCGATTTTTTAATACTGCCATGCGTAGCAAATCTAAAATGAATCAATAACGGTTCGTCTATAGAGCATTCTTTCAAGTATCTTTTGAATGAATTATAAGACAAACCTTTGTAAAATACGCTTAACGACACCAAACCGATCCCATGAGGATTTCTTTGGTATGCTCTATCCAAAATATCTAAACTTGGAGATTCTTTGCCTGCTGGCTTGTAAATAATTACACACATAGTCTTTACTTTTTTAGAGAAAGGCTCAATTAAGAGCCTCTCTGCGATTGATGAAATATTGCTTCTCTGTATTTGTTAAGAATGGTATTTCTTCAATTGAACTACATTCTGGAATTTCATTTTCAAATGAGTATTGAATCAGCTTTCTAAGAAAATTAATCCAATTAGCTATCTTATCGTATTCGGTCGTACCCGAATGTTGACGAAATTCAACTGTCTTGTGCGAAAGATAGCTTTCTGCATTAATTTTACGATAGCGAGTGTTGTTTACTCTTATAATGTCTGATTTGGTTGTACATATATCATAATTCAAACCTTGAACCGACTTGCAATAACCATTGTTGTTTGCTCTACGTGATTGTGGCATAAAAGAATCAATCACTCTTTCTAACTTTTGATAGTTCTTGAAAATCTGAACAAAGTGAGAATCGCTGATTTTAGAAGCATCAAAATGAACATGAAGACCTGTTGATTTATTGACTTTCGCACCAATGGCATTCAAAGAGTCACAAACCATTTTAAGACTGTCTAAACCTTTTTTACCTTTTAAGATAGGGCTTACTATTTCTTGACCGTTTGTGCCTTGAATAGAGGCATCAGAAACTATTTTATAGTAATGATTATTGTCTCTATGATTATAACCCTCTGACTGAATAGATATATTTCTTTGTTCTACTTCTCTAATAAGAGTGTCACGTACCACATTGTAAGTCTCACATTCAATACCAAAGGTTAACGTGTTAGCGCTGAACTTACAACCTTTCTGTACTTTGATAGAACCTAACAAAAGGCTTACTTCGTATGGTGACAACCCTAACTTCACCAAAGATACAGACTTTGTTTGTTTCGACTTGTTGCTCTTTACAATCTCATCTACTTGTTCTTTTAGAGTTTTCATAATTCTATGTTTTAATGTTTATACTTCGTTTTTGAATCACATCGCAAATATATAAGTTATATCTTATATTATTATAAACAATATTAGCTTTAACTTATAATTAACTCAAATGAATAAATAATTTAAAACTTATTAAAACAGTAGTTATCATAATATATATCTTATATTTAATATATATAATTGATTATTTCACTATCTTTGTTCCATTATTTAAAACTTATAGCCATGTCTATTAAAGAACAAATTCAGAAAAGAGGATTTACAATTAGCCAGGTCGCTGCTTTGATGACCAACAAAAACGGAGAAAAAGGTATGAGTCAGTCTTCGCTTTCTCAAATTATCAATGGGAATCCGTCACTTGATAAACTAAAAGAGATAGCATCAATTTTGGGTATTTCTGTTTCCGAATTACTAAGAGAGGATGAAGAGAATATATTCACTTGCCCTAAGTGCGGAGCAAAGCTAAAACTGGTGGAAGATACTGGGAAATGAAACTAAAAAGGCGTGAAACCAAATGGAATCACGCCTAAATATTCTTCTTATGAACTAATCAGAGACCCAACATCGCGGCTGGAGGTATATTCAGCACTCGACATAGCAACCTCGCGATTTTGAGGGTCGGTTCCGAACGTCCAGAAATATAGTCATTCACACGCGATGGACTTATTCCAATCTCACCAGCAAGTTGCTTTTGACTCATCCCTTTCTCTTCAAGAGATAGTTCTATCAATTCCGCAACAGTCGGTTTTTCTATCGGATAATGTTCTTTTTCGTATGCTATCACAATATCGGACATAACTGTAAGCTCCACCGCATTCTTATCATTTGAAGGCGTATTGTCATCAACCAATGGCAGAAGTTCCTCTACTCTTGCCAAAGCAAATTCATATTGTTCTTTACTAACTTTATTCATATCCTGTATCTTAAATGGTTGAACAATCTATTTTATCATATTCTTTATGGGTACACACTTTCCGAATAAAAATATAGCCCATTGTAAACTTTACAACTACTATCAGTCGATAATTGTTACCTCTAATATTGAATACATAGTGCTGGTTGCCTACATAATCAGCAGCAGGAAAATCCACTTTAATGTCTGATAGGTTCTTCCATTCAGCTTTTTCCGCTATATCATACCAACGTTCTAAGGCTATGCGTGAATCCTCATATCCTTTCGTCTCGTAGAACTCTTTCAATTTTCTATGTGATACAATTCTCATACCTCTTTTATTTAATGCAAAAATATGAATTAATTTTGAATTATAAAATTTTTCCAGAAAATATATTCTATAATATAGAATTTAGTAATAAAAAAGCGGAACTAAATTAGCTCCGCTCAATAGTACTATAAAAACATGAAGCAATGAATTATCCCTTGGGGTTAGGAGACGCTGCATTGTTATTCTTTTCCGCTTGTTCCTCCTTGATTTCTGCAAGTTCCTCTTCTACCCTATCAGCATTCCCGGCAAACATGATTCCCTCACGCGTTGACCAGATACCACCACTGACAGCGGAAACGGCAGTAGTCACCTTATCATTCAAATCATCAATCATATATGGAACCAGTTCTGTTTCTATGTCAATAGTCTGCGATGCCTTGCTAAACTCGGTTGGATTGATAGAACCTAAAGCAGAAACAATGAAATTTACTCTCCGCTGCAAGAACTCACCGATAACCTCACCGTGATTTTCTACCGCCATGTGTGCACCCATGAACATAAAGCGGAAAGCGGTTCCTGATGCTTTGCCTACCCCCTTCAACGTTTCAAAGGATATTCTTGGAGTGTTTGACATATCATAAGCCATATTAGTGAGTGTTTCTGCTTCAAATTTTACGGTATCTGGCACCTGATTCCACGTCAGATACTGAGCATCCGCACCCTCACCTGTAAGTTTGACCATTCTATCCTTAACCTTACCCATGAAACCCTCTACATCACCAATTAGCTTCAATAGTGGGAAGAAATGGTAGTCTATACAATCAGCATAATTGGATAACAGTTTCTCCAACCGGACACGGAATGTCTTTATCTTCTTGCAATAAGGTTCTGGACGATAAGCATAGAGAACCGGTAGTTTTGGGAATCCATGAGCAAAAGGCGTTCTTTCTTCATACCCTTTAGATAAATCCCATTGATAAACCATTTTGTCCGTGATAGTCATAAAGCAAGTGACCTCCGAATCATCCATGAGCTTCTTTTTGTACTCACGTGAGAAAGCAATCATTTTACCTTCATCGTTAAAGAACGGGTATAGCTTATCACCTCTGAATGGAGACCATAACACGCTTTTCAGTTTCTTGGTAGGTCTGACCTTGCCACCGAATACAGTCTTTACTTTCTTCCAGAACCTCGCCCAGAACGAATCATCATCGGTAACATACCAATATTCTGCCGCTTCTTGTTCGGAGAGCCAGGCACGGACAATCTTCTTGTTTTGGTATTTGATTTTATTAGACTTGAATACAGCCTTTACCGCATCCAGCAGCTTCTTTTCATCATCATCAGTTGGAGTGCAATCCATAGACGGTTCTGTGCCGACTGTAAAAGCAGTTTGGATGTTCACGATATCCTGTTCCAATGGAATGGAGATACGGTTCACTGGTTCTGTTTTATACTTTGCTTCGATTTCATAAGTCTTACCAGTTTTTTCATCGAAGTGTTTCTCTGCTTCCTTTTCAAGAACCTGTCTATCCGGATACTTCTTTTTATCAACCATGATTTCATGGCGTTCCGGATTCCAATCATCCCAAAGTTTATAACAGTCGGGAAGTTCGGTCTTCCTGCCTTTCTTCAGGTAGCTTATCTTCTGCCCAATATCGGGTAATACTAATATTTCTTCGAGTGTTAATGGCATAATCTATAATTTTAGTGAGTGAATATTCCTGTTAAATCTTTCGGCTTCAAAATTCGTCCAAGCAAACAACCCAATACATAATATCTAATGGCATCCATCAAATGATTATATTCATCTACTGGCTCATTGATGTAGTTTCCATCCTTATCTTTATCCCAAACATATTTCCGAAGTTCAGTAATAAGATTGTAAGAGCGTTCTGTTACAAAGAACTCCATGTCTTTAATCTTATCAATACCCGCTTTGATGGAGCCGGGAAACTTATCTACCGGATAGATATTCACGCCTCTGTTCTTTATCTCTTGAATCAATCGAGGGTCTTGCGAATCGGCAAAAACTTTCATAGAAAAAGGCTTTAACCTATTGGCAATAGCCGATGAAAGCATATCCGTTTCATAGAAAAGTTCATCAACATACAAACGGTTATCAATAATGCCACATCTTACAGCAGCGGAAGGATCATTAGTAAAGCCGAAGTCCTGTCCTATTCCTACCTTTTTGCATTCCTGCGGGAACTCTTTCACAATTCCCCACTTCTTGAACACAGCACCTTCCGCAACGTCAGCCCACCGACCGATAACCACATGAGCATACTTTTCGGGATTACTCACCTTCATATCTTCCACCTCTTTCAGGAACTCAGGAGAAAGGTTATCCAAGTTATCAAAATACGTAGTATGGATATGGAGCACATTCGGATGAGTGGAAATCTGAACCTGCACACCGT
>OJJA01000117.1_pt1 | contig 64908 bp, 64 predicted proteins | sample 1596031 | NCBI WGS metagenome assembly OJJA01 (sample SAMEA4350132, study PRJEB24818) | metagenome | biome: human; feature: gut; material: faeces | place: Denmark | collected 2013-09
GCTACTTGGCTGGTTCAGGCTCTCGCCCATTGACCAATATTCCTCACTGCTGCCTCCCGTAGGAGTTTGGACCGTGTCTCAGTTCCAATGTGGGGGACCTTCCTCTCAGAACCCCTATCCATCGAAGGTTTGGTGGGCCGTTACCCCGCCAACTGCCTAATGGAACGCATCCCCATCCTCTACCGAAATTCTTTAATAACAAAACCAGGAGGTTATGTTATACCATCGGGTATTAATCTTTCTTTCGAAAGGCTATCCCCGAGTAAAGGGCAGGTTGGATACGTGTTACTCACCCGTGCGCCGGTCGCCAGCGGTGTATTGCTACACCCTGATGCCCCTCGACTTGCATGTGTTAAGCCTGTAGCTAGCGTTCATCCTGAGCCAGGATCAAACTCTTCATTGTAAAAGTATTGTGACTGCACGAATCTTACAATTAATAAATCAATCATAAAAAAACGCGGCAGTATATTGCTCTGTTCAGGATACCGTAAATCTATTGACGTCATTCTAATACCTATATTAATAAGCATTGACGGTTCTAAATTTTAATCTGTCATAACTTAATAAGACAGAATCGTACTACTTGTATTGTTTATCAATATTTCAAAGAACTATGGTTGCTTTGTTTTCAAAAGCGGGTGCAAAGGTAAGGGGTTTATTTTAAACCGCCAAATATTTCGGAAGTTTTTTTTTTCGGGTTGCGGATTTTCTACTCTAAGACTCTCTTGCGAAAGGGAAAGAAAGAACCGACACACCAAACCGACCTTTTTTTGCGAACCGGACTGCAAAGATAACGAATTTATTGTTTTACTTCCAAAACTTTCAGGGAGTTTTTTTTGTTTAAACCGTTAACTTGGAGAATGCGCTTTCAATATGTCAAAGAAACAGGCTCAGGCTCTTCAGCTAAGCGGATGCAAAAGTAGGCCTTTTTACGATACAAGCAAAAGATTTCAATGTTTATTTTTGAATAAAATGAAAATAAATATGTAAGGGGCTGATTATGAAACATGTTGTAGAACATAAAAACAGAGGAAGGGAAAGGAAGGGAAAGGAAGGGAAAAAGGGCTACACATTATAATATATATACGCGCGTGAAAAGGGAAAAATGAAAGAAAAAAGGGGACGATGAAGAAAGAAACGGATTGAAAGGGAGGGAAGGTCTATGGAAAAGAATCCGTTGCTGCATGGAGAAGCATTTATCATTACACAAGGAGAAAGGGAAAGGAAGGGAGGAAAGAGGGGGATGTAACGGATTAGAAACAAGGGAAGGAAGACTCTACGGGAAAAGGACGGAAACCCGTAGAGGAAGGAAGGGAGACTCGTAGAGGAACGGGGAGATTCTCTACGGGAAAAAAGAAGAAAAGACAATAAATTGATATACAATACATTAAGAAAGGAGACGGATGTATCTATTTTTCAATAGAGAAAAGGAGCCTTTCAGGATGGAAAAAGGGAGAAGCCTTGTGACAAATATTGACAGGAAAGGAAAATGGAGGCCGGATACAGGAGGGGATAAAAAAAAGAAATTAACGATGTTAAAAAAAGGATGCTCACTATTTGGTGGCTACTGCCTACTATTTTGTGGGAACAGAAAAAACACAGATTAAAAAGAAAAAACGGAATGAGGAAAAAAACAGGAATCAAGTATAAAACTTGAATACTGAAGTTTGATATTTACACAAAAAAGTGGACAAGGCAAAAGAGGGCACTATAAAATATTTTGTGTAAATGTAAAATACGGGATTCAGTATGGGTTCCGTATTTTTTATTTAATAGCTTTGCAAAATGAAGAAAATTATGAAAGAGAAGAATCATGTAGTGCCTGATGAGGTATTAAGTAAGGAGTTCCTTAGCCAGTTCAAAACAGAAGCTGATGTCAGCAAGTTTCTGAAGCAGTTACACGCGCAGGTATTGGAGAAAATGCTTGAAGGTGAGATGGATGCCCATCTGGGTTATGAGAAGAATTCGGTTTCCGGTCATAACAGCGGCAATTCCCGTAACGGCAGCTACCCCAAGAAAATCCAAACCGAACACGGTGAAGCGGTCATACCTATTCCCCGTGACCGTAACGGTGAATTCGAGCCCATAGTTGTTCCCAAACACGAGAGTCGTGGGCTTTCCATAGAAAAACTTGTTATCTCCCTATATGCCAAAGGAATGAGCGTGTCCGACATAGAAGAGGAGATGCGTGAAATCTATGAGATAGAACTGTCCACATCAGCCATTTCCATCATCACGAACAAAGTCAATCAAGCTGCTCAGGAATGGCAGAACCGCCCTTTGGACCCGGTCTATCTTATCGTTTGGATGGACGGTATTGTCTTCAAGGTTCGTGACAACGGAAAAATCATCAACAAGACTGTCTATCCCTGTATCGGTCTGAAACAGAACGGCTTGAAGGAAGTCCTTGGCATGTGGGTGGGAAAATCAGAAAGTTCTTCATTCTGGATGGGGGTCCTGACAGATTTGAAGGCCCGCGGAGTGCAGGACATACTGATTACCTGCACTGACAACCTGAACGGATTTACCGACACCATACGTGCCGTATTTCCTCAATCTTCCACGCAAATATGTGTCGTACATCAGATTAGGAACTCCTGCAAATATGTCGTTTACAAGGACAAGAAAGAGTTTACAGCCGATATGAAGAACATCTATAACGCGCCCAACAAGGAGGCTGCTGCCGTGGAACTGGATAATTTGGAAAAGAAATGGGGAGGGAAGTACCCTTATGCCATCCTCTCATGGAGGAATAACTGGGATGACCTGACTGTTTTCTTCCAGTTCTCATTGGAAATCAGGGAAATAATCTACACAACAAACCTCATAGAAAATCTGAATGGAAAAATCAGAAAGTACACTAAATCAAAACTTTCATTCCCTTCGGATGATGCTGTGAAGAAAATGGTATACCTTTCTCTGATGGAGATTGAGAAGAAATGGACAATGCCGATTACTAACTGGGGATTGATTATGAATCAATTTATGCTTATTTTTGAAAACAGAATTCAGATATAAGAGAACTTATAACTGAATCCCGTTTCTATTTACACAAAATTATGGATACTGCCGGGGCACACTTCAAATAGTGAACAGTACCACCGATAAAAATCTACTTACCTGTTTCGTGACTACAAACCTTAGATACATCTACGGTAAATCCATCCCTCACAGGCATAAACTTACCTTTCTTTTTAAGAAATTCGATTAATTCATCAACATTCATATCATCTGCCGAACAAGCATAAAAATGCTGACATTCACCAAACTTATCTACAATTGCTTTCCGCAAAGATGATTCTGAATAACTATTTCCTTCCATCATGTGGAGAACTTCATGTGCATGTAACTGTTCCATAATCATATTTTTCTGCAAAGATAATGCAAATACATGAATCAAAACTGTAACAAATGTGACAGAAATAATAATTATTTTATTGCATTAAAAACAATATTACCCTGCAATAATAACCATAATTATCACATTTTTTAGATAAACTATACTGCAAAAACGATCTTTATTATATTGCAACAAAAACCTCATGCCAAGCCTATCAATCACATCCATATTATCCGAAATATGAAAACATCATACATTAGTGCATAGCATTAGGAATTATCGACACAATATAACATTCTTCATCCGCAGCTTCCACTTCGGCTTCAAATAATTTATAAGCCACACCAATAGCCTCTTCCGGAGAACTTGCCTCTATGTTTTTCTTAACATTCAGGCTTTCAACGACTTGTTCTCCTTCAACAAGTACGTAATAGATGATTACAGCATATTCCATTGCTTACTGTTTTTTTAATTACCGCAATATTGTCGGTGCTACAAACATAGATTTTTTATCCATAAAATCAAAATAAAAAAGAACTTTCCACCACCTATTTAAATCGTATGGTCTGTAGCATCTCATTGACCACTCCCTCCGTTCTTTCTACCGGAGTGGTTGCAAAACAAGAAATAATACACGCCTTCCCTGTCTCTGGGCTAAACAAAGCAGCAAATGTCCAAACCAGACGCGGATCGGTTATATATCGGATCGACTGCATACGCAACACATTATGATCCACCAGTCCGGTATTCATATCAAGAACGGAGAAATCATAACCATCCAGCGCAGTGTCTCTCCAAGAGTCCACACACTCTTTGAAGTAAGCTTCAGTAGTATTCGTATCATATACCCCTACTACTGTTCCCCAAATACTGTCTCCCGATTCGAAGGAATGGTATATGTTATCGGAAATACTATCTACTCTTTCACACAACAAGCCCTTCGGGGCACGAAAAGCAACAACTCCGTCGGTATATTCTCCCTTTTCCGGAGAAAGAGACACCACAGCAGTACTGTTCCCTAAATAAGATATAAAATAAATTAGCAGAAGCAAGGCCGGTATCACCAGTAAAGAAACCGCAAAATATTTATCTCTTTTGAACACCATACGTTCTTCTTTAGGAAAAAGATTCTCCACCTGCCTGGAAACACAAAGATAACTGAACCAGATAAAACTCCAAACCAATGCTTTCACCACCTGTGGAAGGCTATCCCACCCTGTGTATCCGGCATTTCACCGGACAACAAAACCAACATATTGGAAATAAAAATAATGATAACATATAACTTTCCGAGAAAAACGGCATTAGGCCGAATATACAAAAAAGCATAAATGGTATAACCGGCTAACGCCACAAGACCTAAAGAAAATAAAATATCGATACCGGAAAAAAGACAAGTAATAAAACCAACGTTGTCTACAGAACTAAAACCGACAATGGACATGATCAAACTAAACAATGAACCAAAGCCTACTACAAACAGAAAAAAGGAAAGCCAACCACGGACATATTTTTGCTTCGGAGTTGGAGGGATAAGATTTGAGGTGTTTTCCATAGTATATTTATTCCAATAAGACTTCAGTAGTATCCCAGCCCACAGCAGAATACCACTGTAAATTCTTAAAATAAGCATTCCATTTAGTAAAAGACTTGTATGGAATATAGCAACCAATACCGGAATACATATCTTCATCAATATTTACCAATGGATAATCATTCACATACCCTTCGAAAATAACAGTTTTTCCAAGTTGTCCTTCAAAAGCTAAAGGAATATTTCCACCGGTCACTTCACTTACAAAAGCTCTGAAATCATATGATGAACGACTTAGTTCTCCTCTTCCATACCCATATCTATTCTGAAATAAGGATAACATAGATGGAGTAAAACTTGCAATATTCTCCATATTCTCTTGCATAATAGAACGAGTAACTGCAGCCAAAAGCTCCATTTCATCAGTCTTCACAACAGCAATTGTGGCCCAAGGAAATCTTTGTGTTTTATAATAATCAAGATATGCCTGAGCTAATAAAACTGCATTCCTTTCTTTATCGTCAACAGACAAAAGATACTTTACAATATTTTTATAAGGAAAACCGGTACTCATCACCTCCGCCGGAGAAAGGATCAAATAATCGGCACTATGTCTAAGTTCATATGCAACTTCAACCTGTGACATCAAACAGGCATCCATCAAAATATAGTCAAAATGTATAGAAGTACGTGCCAACACATCAGCCAAATCAGGTATGTCAATTTTTAAGCCACCGTCATCCCCAAAAGACCGAGTACGACTATGATCCACCGGAAGCCATCCTGTAGCATGAGATCCAAATATCAATCCATAACATTCCGCAGGGCATAGTTCTTCTACATCTTTAAATACATCAAGCATCACATCCTGAGACAGCGAATTCTGTTCATTATATGTTTGAATAATCACCCGATCACTCACTTTTCCATCTTCCCCTACTTCATATTTAAATAAAGTAGGCTGTGGAAACTCACTCCTATAATACTTCCCTCCATCCCAATAAATCACAAAAGTCCCTGGAGTCTCCGCATTTTTCAACCCTTCTTCTACCGACGCAATGTTAGGATATATATCATCACTTATACTATTATCTGCGACCAAATACATAAGAACAGTTCTTGAAGCTTTTATCTTAGGCTCTTCATCGTCATGACAAGATACCAAAAAAACTACCAGATAGAAAAAGAAAGAAAGTGTAATCAGTCGCTTCATTTTAAATTTATTTATTACAATGTGTACAAAGATAAAAAAATAAGAGATACAAACCATGTATCTCTTATATATTAACGTCCGAACTACTCTTCCGGTTTAGTAAACCGGAACTTCTCCGGATCTATTTTTTGCAGAACAATCGATTTATTCTTCTTATATTTTCCGAGTACTTTCAAAGCCTCCTTATCAATTTTCTTTTTATTATCGGAAAAATAAATCATACAGGTACGATTAGGCAAGTTCATTTCAAACTCCAGGAAGTTCTTCAACTGGTAGCTATACAATTCACGATGCGGCAAAAAACCACCCTTATCAAGATGAACACTATCCAACAACTGAATGTCGGTATAATACACCACCGTATCAGTAAACGATGCTGAAATGCCAAAGGCATACACAGGCTTGTGAGAACCTTTCTTTAGTGAAAACGCCGAACACATTGTAAACACCAATGCTATGGCAAATAGTATTTTTACGTATTTCATATCTGAATTGTTTTTATCGTGGCAAAGGTAACAAAAAAGAGGAAATATCCCTTATTTATCACAAATAAATGGCATTACTAACGATACATCCATAGCAACACCGGCTTAGCCTCACCCTTTAGCAATTTGTCTACTTTTCGCATCACATCATTGCATATCACAGGACATCCCTGGCTTATCCCCAATGGAAGATGTACCGGATAAATATCGGTCGCAGGCACAAGATCATACGAATGAAGCACAATTACACGTTTGAAAGCATTGTTATTCGTCGGTTCCAGTCCGTGCAATTTATAATGAACGTTGATTCCCCATTTGCTATACGAACGGATACCGACTTTATAGCGTCCCAAAGAAGAACAATAACTTCCCTCCACATTACTGAATACAGGTTTGGAAGCAGTACTGTTTTTCCCATACCCATGTGCACAAAGGCTGGCATATACGACGGAATCACCCCTAAAGTCCCAAACAAAAAAACTTTTCTTGCCGGAATGTATACAGAAATCGACCAAGAAACAGTAATTGGTATTGAATCCCTTATCTACACAATAAACTTTTGCAGAATCTGCCTTTAACTTCAAACGATTGTATTCACCAGTAGAGAAAGTATCGGCGCTTCCACCACATCTGCCACGTGCAATAAAACAGAATATGAAAGCCAAAAACAGAACTAACAAAAATCGAACCGGTTTATTCATAAGACAGTATACTTACAAGTAAAAATACAGAAATACGCTTCTACAAAGACATAAAAAAGTCGTGTAAGCACGTTTTAAGATTGTTACCCTAAACACTTTTACTTACACGACTAATACCTTTTTTCGAAAACTGATATATCGACTTATCCCAAGTACGATTTGAGCAATTTACTACGATTACTTTGTCTTAATCTTCTGATTGCTTTTTCTTTTATCTGGCGAACGCGCTCACGTGTGAGGCCAAACTTATCGCCGATTTCTTCTAATGTCATTTCCTGTTGTCCGATACCGAAAAACATCTGTATGATTTCTTTTTCTCTATCGGTTAACGTAGAAAGAGCTCTATCAATTTCCCTCGCAAGAGACTCATTTACCAGAGAGCGATCCGCCATAGGCGAATCATCGTTTACCAGCACATCCAGCAAGCTGTTGTCTTCTCCTTCAACAAACGGAGCATCCACCGAAATATGACGGCCGGACACCTTTAATGTATCAGAGATTTTATCAACCGGGATTTCCAGTTCGTCTGCCAACTCTTCAGGAGACGGACGACGTTCGTTCTCTTGCTCAAACTTGGAAAAGGCTTTGCTGATTTTATTCAGCGAACCTACCTGGTTCAATGGGAGACGAACAATTCGCGACTGCTCTGCCAATGCTTGCAGAATAGACTGGCGAATCCACCATACAGCGTAACTGATAAACTTAAATCCACGTGTTTCATCAAACTTTTCGGCAGCCTTGATCAGTCCTAAATTGCCTTCATTAATCAAATCCGGCAAACTCAAACCCTGGTTCTGGTACTGCTTGGCCACAGATACGACGAAACGAAGATTGGCACGTGTCAGTTTTTCCAACGCTACACGGTCACCCTTACGAATACGCTGAGCGAGCTCTACCTCTTCTTCTACAGTGATGAGATCTTCACGACCTATTTCCTGCAAATACTTATCAAGAGAAGCGCTCTCTCTGTTAGTGATACTTTTGGTAATCTTTAGTTGTCTCATTCTTATAAAACAGATTTGGAGTGCAAAGTTACAACAAATAATTTGTTAACTTATTATCTTAACGTAACTTTTTCACCATTATTATTAACTATGAAACAAAAAAGAACACCGACAAGTTGTCTGTCGGCATTCTTTTTCTTATTCATTAGCTAATATTACAATCTTCTTACCTTAAATTAATTATAAACTACCCCATTTATTCCTGAGTCAGATCAACGGCGTAGTTGGCACGTTTTCCAGAGGGGAACATTCCGGTGAGGAACAATACCTGATCCGGTGACTTAGTAGCTGCCTTGAGCACTTCTTCCAGATCACTGACTTTACGTATTTGCTCGCCATTAGCTTTCAAGATAATGAAGCCTTTACGGACACCCGCATCCTTCATTTTTCCATTGGTAACTCCTGTCACTTCGACACCATATCCTAACTTGAGTTGTTTCTTCAAATCAGCAGGAATCTCCCTGAAAGCTGCACCCAGAATTTCCATTCCGGCATTCTTTACTACTTTGGTAGTTCCCTGTTCATTCTTCAATGTCACCTCTACATTCTTCTCTTTCTTATCGCGAATCAACTTCACAGTCACCTTGTCACCCGGACGATGCTTAGCAAGTGCTTCCTGCAAATCAGCAAAGTTATGTACTTTCTTTCCATCAATACCGATAATAACGTCGTCTACCTTGATATCGGCACCGGCAGCAGAACCACCGTCAACAATTTCACGAACCCAAACACCATCTACCACACCGAATTCTTTTGCTTTATCACGAAGTGTAGTACCTGATTTATCGATAGGCTGCTGGTCTTCCATAATACTGGTTCCCAAAGAAGCCCCTGCGATACCTAACATTGCACGCTGTACAGTACCGTATTCTTTCAAGTCGGCAACCACTTTCTTCATAATGCTGGTCGGGATAGCAAATCCATACCCGGCATATGCACCTGTAGGAGATGACAACACAGAGTTGATTCCAACCAATTCACCTTTAGCATTAACCAACGCACCACCACTGTTACCTTGGTTGATCGCAGCATCCGTCTGGATGAACGATTCGATACCACCGTTGTAAACACCCAATGTACGGGCCTTTGCACTTACGATACCGGCAGTTACAGTAGAATTCAGATTAAACGGGTTACCTACTGCAAGTACCCACTCTCCTACTTTCAACGCTTCAGAATCACCAACCGGAATGGTAGGCAGATCATCATCCGATTCTATTTTCACCAATGCAAGGTCAGTACTCGGGTCTGTACCGATGATACGTCCTTTAAATTCACGGTTATCATTCAACTTCACAGCTATTTCGTCAGCTCCGTCAATTACGTGATTGTTCGTTACGATGTATCCATCTTTAGAGATAATGACCCCCGAACCGAAACCTACACGTTCCGGAGTTTGTACTCTACGCTGTCCGCCACGTCCATCACCGAAAAAGAAATCAAAAATATCGGGAGGTGTCTGAACGGTCTGCGTCTTTGAAGTCTGAGTTGATTTTATATGGACTACAGCATGAAGCGAATTTTCAGCCGCTTGTGTCAAATCTACTGGTTGTGCATCGATTGCATCAAAAGCAGCCAATTTTACATTAGGGTTCTGCTGGAACACCTCATTAAATGCTATCTGCTTATCGGTATCCTGCCCCTGCATCATTTTGTAGGTAGTTATGCCTGCAACTCCTGAACTCAGCAGAACGATAGCCCCTACTCCTAAAATGTTTCTTGTTGTCTGTTTCATACTATTCTTTTTATTCTTTAAAATGTTAATATTCCGTTTTGTTTTAACTTTATGACGTTAAAATAACGACAAAAATCATTCACTTATTCCACTTGTCACTCTTTTTTGTCCTCTTTTAACAGAGAATATTTACTGATTAACAGCGGTTAACGGCATGAACTGACAAATTTACATTCATTACATGACAACCCTTTTAACATGCATTTCCTACACAGGGGAATATGCCAAATATGGCAGTATGTCACCCATAATATACTTTTGGATTATTCCACCATACCTTTATCTATACCGAATCTTTCATCCGTCTGACATTTACCGGTAGGTTCTACGTGTACCAGAATATCATAAACGTTATCGATCGAACCTTTAATGCTCTTCTCTACAGAATCGGCAATCTCATGCGCCTGCGTTATGGTTATTTTGGGATCGACTTCTATATCGAGTGTGATCAGATATAAATTCCCTATCATTCTTGACCGGACACGATGGGGATTGCCTGCACCGGGTACTTGCTCTACAGCTTTGAATATCTTATTATATACATTGACATCCTTAACGCCATCCATCAATTCTACATTGGAATCTATAAAGATGTTCACTGAAGACTTTATAATGAACAGACTGATTATCAATCCGGTGATTGAATCGAGTATAGGCAGTTTAAATATAAAAGTAAAGATCAACCCCAGTAATACTCCGGATGAGATGACCACATCATTACGCATATTGACTGCATTTGCCGTAAGTAAGGAACTGTTGATCTTCTTTCCTTGTTTATATTGATAAGATGCCAGCAACAACTTGCCGGCAATAGAAAACAAGGTGACATATATGGCAATAGGGGAAGGAATTTCTTTAGTTTCATTTGAGAAAATACTCCCAATTGCAGACAACAACATTTGTACACCGGCATAAAAGATCACAAGTGACAATATCTTAGTTGCAATACTCTCGGCCTTTTCATAACCGAACACATACTTCTTGGAAGGTGGCCGGCTGATAACACGCGCCGTAAAAATCATAACGATGGAAATAACCACATCCGTTGCCGAATCAATACCATCACCGAGTACAGCCAAACTACCGGCCCACAGACCAATTACAATTTTCGACGCAGAAAGTACCGCATTACCAATCGTACTTATCCACGAAGTTTTTATTAATATTTTCTCTCGTGACATTTTAAATAATTAAATAATGTGCCAATGTGCCAATTTAAGAATGAAAAAATGAAAGAAAGAAACATTCAGACAATTAATAGATTAACATGAATTCGATATAACTTTTATCTCGTATGGCCTCCCTCTTTCCCTTCAAGTTATGCAACATTTTCATCTATCGAGTGGATGTTAAATTATACCATTTTAATTCTTTCACTCTTTCACTCTTTCACTCTTTCACTCTTTCATTCTTTAATTTTTCAATTCACCTCTTTCCATAAAGCTTATCAATCAGGTCCTGCCGACCGATACGGCGTAATTCATTTATGATATTCCGGCGTTCCTCCGGTTTATACCAAAAAAAGAACTGTCGCTGTGCCAGCTTTTCTTTTTGCGTTTTAGCACTAAATACCGGCTCCAAAGTATATGGATGAAATCCGGTATACCAAGCTTCCGTTGCTACCGTCATTGGTGTAGGAGTAAAATCCTGTACCTGTTCCAGATGAAAATCCAGACGTTTGGTAATAACCGCCAACTCTGCCATATCTTCTTCCTTACAACCGGGATGGCTGGAAATAAAATAAGGAATAAGCTGCTGGCGCAATCCTTTTTCGCAATTGATCCGATCGAATATCTTCTTAAACTCTCCAAACTGGTTAAATGAAGGCTTACGCATAATAGAGAGAACACGATCACTGGTATGTTCCGGTGCTACTTTCAACCGTCCGCTTACATGCTTTTCAATCAGTTCACGGGTATATTCGGAAGTACTTTGATTGACCGCAGGATCTTTACTCTGATGCAACAACAGGTCATAACGTACCCCGCTACCGATAAATGATTTTTTAATACCTGGCAGCGCATCCACCGCATAATAGATATCCAGCAAAGGGCGGTGATCGGTATTCAAATTAGGGCAAACTTTAGGATGAATACATGACGGGCGCTTGCATTTCCGGCAAATATTCTCATCTTTTCCTCCCATTTTGTACATATTGGCCGAAGGACCTCCCAAATCACTGAGATATCCTTTAAAATCGGGCAACTGCATGACCTCTTTTACCTCTTTCAAAATAGATTCCTTACTGCGGCTCACAATAAATTTGCCTTGATGTGCCGATATTGTACAAAAAGCACATCCTCCAAAACATCCGCGATGAATATTCACCGAGAACTTAATCATGTCGTAGGCAGGAATACGCTTCCCTTTATATTTCGGATGCGGCAGACGTGTATACGGTAAATCAAACGAACCATCCAGTTCTTGCTGTGTCATAGGAGGATATGGCGGATTGACGACTACCACCCGTTTATCGACCCGTTGCAGTATACGTGAGGCAGCATATTTATTGGACTCTTCTTCGATATGTCGAAAATTACCCGCCTGTTTTTTTTTGTCTTTCAGGCATTCTTCATGAGAATAAAGCTCTATATCTCCTTCCGCACGGATAGATTCCATCTCAGTCGCATTGCACAAATAAGCTGTTTGCAAAATATCTGTCGGTATCTCCACAGAAGATTGCATACGCTTGCAAAGCTCCACAATCGGTTTCTCACCCATACCATAGATAAGTAAGTCCGCACCACTGTCACATAGAATGCTTTTCTGCACCTTATCCTGCCAATAGTCATAATGACTCAACCGACGCAAACTCGCCTCGATTCCACCTAAAACTACCGGGACATCGGGATAGATTTTTTTCAATATCTGACTATATACAATCGAAGGATATTCCGGACGCATATCCGGACGACCGTCCGGAGTGTAGGCATCTTCGCTGCGAAGGCGCTTATTGGCCGTGTATTTATTCACCATTGAATCCATACACCCTGCCGAGATACCGAAAAAAAGACGAGGGCGACCCAACTTCTTAAAATCGCGCAAGTCATCACGCCAATTCGGTTGAGGAACAATAGCTACCCGTAATCCTTGCGCTTCAAGGATACGGCAGATCACTGCCGGTCCGAATGAAGGATGGTCTACATATGCATCTCCACTAAACAGGATAACATCGAGCTCATCCCACCCGCGCAGTTCTACTTCTTTTTTTGTAGTGGGTAGCCAATCGGTAAGTCGATATTCTTTCATGCTGCGAAGATACGGATAATTTCGCTATACTAATGCATGGATAAAGCAGAAGATAAACCATCCACATACGGCTACTTTGAGTACAGTGCCCAAAAGAAAACCCATAAAAGCCCCGAATCCGGCTTTCAGTGCATGCCCTGTTTCCTTGCCGCCCAACAACTCTCCTATAAATGCACCGGCAAACGGACCAATAATAACACCCCAAGGCGGAAATAGAAAGAGTCCGGCAAACGTACCGATAATACAACCCCAATTTCCCCAACCCGTACCTCCGAATCGTTTCACTCCAAACATCGGGACAAAATAATCGAGTATCTGAATCACTACGACAAGAAGTAACCAAAAAAAGAGTTGCAACGGCGTAAAAGTGACCTTATCGGTAAGTTGAAGCAGTACTAAAGCCACATAAGCAATAGGCGGCCCCGGCAACATAGGGACAATACAACCGATTAGCCCTACCAACAGGCAAATACTCCCCAAAATAATCAGAAAGATATCCATAAATTATCCGATGCGTTTGATGATAGAAATAAATTCTTCATTCGTCATACCGAAGTCCTGCTCACGATAGTTCACAAAATCCTCCAGATAAGCACTCGCTATACCATCCATGATATCTTTTCCATCAAGACCGAGTTCATCAAGCATAAAACGTATCAATCCCTGATAAGCATGAATGGTTTTTATTCGTTGATCGGCAGCCGGTACAGACATCATCTGGCATTGATGCTCATTACGGGCAATAAGATAAACGGTAGCATAGAATTTATCTACACTACCATATATACTGTTTATTTTTTTAACTACCTTTCCCGGCAGTTTTTCTAATTTCTGTTGTATTTCACTCATCCTGGAATAGTAAACTGTAAAGTCATCTGCTCACCATCATAAATTTCGCGGAAGCCGATGCCTTGCTCCGACAAATATTCTTTTAAGTCCTGAAATGCATTGGCATTATCCATAATAATCTCCACAGTATCACCGGATTCGGCACTACACATGGCCTTTATGGCTGGAATCAAGGGACTGTAAGCAGTCGTCCCACGAGTGTCGACAGCAATCATGACTCCTCCTCTTCTGCCTCTTGCGAATTGAACCAGACAAGATATAACTTTATAAGTTGCTGCAAACCGAATGCTTTCATATTGTTGTGATAAATCACATCAATACAAAGATCGAGCAGGTCCTTACTGTCTTCCTCCTGACTGGCAATAAGTGAACGGATATTGAGCTTGAGTTTATCGAGAACAGCTTCATCGACAATACCGTTACTGTCGATAAGATGGCGAAACAACGCATATTTTTCAATTGTTCTCAAATTCTCTTCTGAAACTTCCATAGTGCGTGTACCACTGGGATTTGCTTGTATGGTATACATAATCTTTTTATTTTAAAGTTAATGATAGCGACAAAGATAGAATTTTTTAGTGATTAATGGTAAATGATGAATAATTAATTGCTAACCCGTTTATGAATCATTCATCATTTAACATTCGCCATCTTCCATTAAGAGTCTATTTGAATTTTCCTCTTAAAAGGATTTATCATCAAAAAAGTTTAGCACTGCCGCCATAATTGCGGCCCGGTCCGCTTCCGACTCTATACTTTCAAAAGGAAATCCCATTACAAACGTACGGTAATCTCCACGATAAGCAATACCGGCACTCTGCTTTCCCGGATGATAGGTAAATACGGAAAAAGCTGGAGCTACAGGGACGATACAGTCCGGTGCAGTTACCGCATACATATTCTCGTTAGGCAAACGGGGAATCGAAACAGTACGCCCTAATCCATCGATCTGTCCGGAACGATTATCCTGAAGCGATTCCTGATAACCATATTTTAATACTTTCTCGGTAAATTCCCGATTCCCTTGCGAAGTGCTCATGTCACTTCCCACATAAGAACCACTGACTAATATATTCCCTCCCGACTGACAATAGGCAGTGATGATCCGTTGCATAGCCGAAGAAAAAGTCTTGTAATAAGCCCGGTCGGTCGTATTCTCCTTTTCCAGCCCCAAGATGTAATCCACAATCGGGTACTCTTCCAATTGTACTCTTTCGTTTTCTACCGCCTCATCGCTACACGATACAAAACTATATCGTCCCGTCGCCTGAATCGCCTTTCCATGAATAAATGAATAATCGAAAGTATTTCCGATGATTTTCATACCTTCCAACTCACTGCCGCTATCTCCCAGACTCCCCTTTCCTTCCTTACCGGCTTGCTTACGGTCAAAACCGGTCTGCGGACCACAAAGAGAAATATTGTATAAATAAGGAACTCCCGGATCTTGCTCCAAATCGAAGCCGGCAGTGGTAGAAGTATTGATAACGGCAGGTCCGCTTAAGCGATCGAAACCATTAACAATAAGAACTTTTCCTTTTTCGTTCTTTGCTTTATAAGCCGATAAAATCTCAGAAGGGAAACTTTCACCACCACGGTTCACTGCCGTAACTTTGAACGAATATACAAGTCCCGGCTCTATTTTGACCACATGCGACGTTTTATTTACCAATACTCCATTATCAAAACCACCATAACCGACACGGGTATATACCATATACTCCCGCGGGGTAGCCGTTGGCTCAAGAGGATCATTTTCTCCCTGCCAGGATAGTTCCAGTGTATTCTTTTTCTTCCCGAAGCGGATCGCAAAATTACTCACTGGAAGCGGTTGCACAACAGACTCTTTCCCATGTTGACTATTTATGAAACGGAGTACTCCCTTATAAATAGCACGCCCTACCGTAAACTTAAAATTAGGATCATGTCCCAACTGCATATCGGCAAAATTCTGATGTGACAACAATTCTATAATGGTGGAAGGAACAGAAGGTAAACGCGTTTCACTATAATTCCGGTTCCACATGCTACGGCGTGTCCAGGGGATATTGTAGGCAGCACGAATATCATTCTGTATTTGAGTCAGCAAAATATCCGACAAGTCGCGTGAAGCATAACGGTCTATCCCCGTATTCAACTGCCCGTTATTGAAATCCGTCGTATATATCCCCAGCGAACCGATTATTTCGTCCGTCCTGCTATGCCCTGCATCGCTATGCAAAGCAACTGCCATCTCCAACGGTACTCCCAATCCTTTCTCTTTGGGATTAAACACCGACCCTCCGGACAAATAATTCAATGCATTAGAACGCACATTGATGTCGTCGGTATAATCATTTTCTCCTTTCTTGCCGGCATATACCTCGTAAGGCATACCACCCCATTGTACTGAGTAACGTGCTCCCTCCAGATAACGCGGCAATCCACTGACATTACCACCTCTCGAAATATTACCCATACCACCGCCAAAACGTACTGCATCTGCACATACTACCCCGTCCTCCTTACTCTCATTGCTGAGCACCACCATGCCATAATCGTTATTACCCTTATCAAATTCAAAAGTTCCTAAGTAGACCCAAGTCCCCCCACCTATTTGCTGGTTAACCTTAAATTCGGTAACTCCCCCCTTGTGAAAAACAAGATATTTAGCATCGCTCACACTATTGGGCAATGTCTGATAAGAAACATATACAGCATAATTACCACTCTCCGGAATAGTAGGGATCCACTCCGCAAAAGCCTTATTCTTTTTCTTTTCGGTACGGGCATAACGGGCAGTACCGTCCAAAAACGGATTCTCCCCATCTCTATAAACACGTTTCGTCCGGGCAAAACCTCTTTTAGCGGCTACTTCCCAACGAGCTTTACGACTTTTCACTTCCAGATAGACAGACCCGTCTTTCGTGTCATTATCAACAATCACTTCATTCTTCTGCGTATCACGCTCACGCGGAGTAAATACATTGGCGCCTGCATTCTCAAGCATCGGAATGACATAAGGAAGAATAAAGGACTGGGTAAATAAGTCCTCAGTAGTACAGAAAAGCCGAGGACGCTGCCATCCCCACTCTCCTTTATCGTTTTTAAAGTACTGTCCATGACTTTGCCACAAAGCGATATGACGATTGTCCAGTCCACGCGAAATTTCATAGGGACGTGACATATTCTTCACCCATGGCACCCCTTTATAATCAATATTCAAAGAAAGACGTGTCTTATCCTTTTTCTTTTTTCGGTAAACATTAGGAATGAGATCTTCAATCGGTTTACCGTCAGCATAGATCGTGACATCAAAAAAACGTACAGGACCGGGAAGAAGATTTTCCACCTGATTATAAATACTCTCTACTGTTTCCGGGAGAAAAGGCTGGTAGGCAAAACTCTCGGAAGCTTGTATCGTCAGTCGTTTACGGTCAAAATCAATCTCTACACTCTTGAGTGCGGGTCGGTTGATTTTTGCAGAAACAGTGGTATAATTACTGAAGAAATCAGTTAGTCGCTCTTCTACGTTCTTTTCGATGGCCTGCGCAAAGAGCAGGGATGTCCCTGTAATAAGGAACAACAGGAATAGGCATAGTTTTCTCATAAAACTCCAATCATTTACCATTTATCCGCAAAAATAGAGTAAATTCCTCTATTCTGTGTATAATTCACGTAGTTTATCCAAATCCACTTCAAGGTTATCGATCAAGTACCTTTCTATTCCTCCAAATTCTTCGTCTATTCCCCGGAATGCAGTTTCCAAATACTCTTTTCTTACGGTAGTCAACGGCTTCAACTCCGGATGCTCCCGAGTGATGAATTCATATTTTTTGGTGATATGTTCTGCAGACAGCATATAATCCTCCGTTACAGTCTCACGATCGACTCCCAAAGCCGACAATAACAATGCGGCAGCGATACCGGTCCGGTCCTTTCCCGCAGAACAATGAAAAAGAAGCGGAGCGTTTTCTTTCTCCGACAGGATACTGAAAAACTCTTTGTATACATCCTGCATATTCCGGATGATATATGCATACACTTCCTCCATAACGGCGCTCAGATTATTTCTATCAAAATGGGTGATACCACTCATATCGCCCGCTTCAATTGATAAGGGTATGTGCTTGGACACAGTTTGCGGCAAACGGTCTATGGCGGCGTTTTTCTCTACTTCACTCCTGAAGTCGATAACCGTACGCAATGGCAATAAAGAGAGATAATCTAAATCCATTGCAGTCAGTTTATTCATATCGTCCGAGCGGAAAAGCATTTTCCATTTTACATGCTTGCCATAAACCGTACGATAGCCACCCAAGTCACGCATGTTATAAGCTCCCGCCATAGGAAGCAACCGACAGTAAGTTTCTTCTTTCTTCATATTAGTAGTTTTTTTATTGATAAACAAAAAAAGAGTGAAGAATTCCCGACTCTTCACTCTTCCTTTATGATTCTTTACTAATTGTTATAGCGGAATATACTCCACGAATGCTTCCATTGCCTCATAAGAAGCAAGACCCAGATTATCGTAAAGTGCAGCCGTACCACGGTTACGGTCTTCGCTACGTTGCCAGAACAGACGTTCATCGTTACCTAAGAACGGTGCGCTCTCCATCTGTGACTGATGTTTCAAAATAGAATTACGTTTAGCACGTAACTCTTCCGGGCTGATAGGCACTGCCATCTCAATATTTTCGATTTCCCACTCTGCCCACGCACCACGGTACATCCAGATACGGCAGTCTTTCAGCCACTTGGCACCTTCCTCCTTTTCCAAATCAATAGCAGCAAACACAGCATCCGTACAAACACGGTGTGTACCGTGCGGATCGGCAAGATCGCCTGCTACAAATATCTGATGAGGTTTCACTTCACGAAGCAAATTACGTACGATTTCCACATCGGCTTCACTGATCGGATTCTTCTGAATTCTACCGGTTTCATAGAACGGCATATCCAAGAAATGGCAACGATCCAACGGAATATTATTATATGTACAAGCCGTCCGGGCTTCACCACGACGAATCAAGCCTTTGATAGTCAATATATCGCGTGAATCCATATCACCGTCCTTCTTTTCCTTAAGGAACTTACGGATTTCCGTATATTTCTCATTGATTACCTGGTCTTCGCTGTTATTGAATATCTGGTTGAAACCATTGATAAAGTGCAGGAAACGAATCACTTCCTCATCCCCTACTGCAATGTTACCCGATGTCTGATAAGCTACATGCACTTCATGTTTCTGCTCTACCAAACGGCGGATGGTACCTCCCATAGAAATCACGTCATCATCCGGATGCGGAGAAAATACGACAACACGTTTCGGGAACGGTTTGGCACGTTCGGGACGATACGTATCGTCAGCATTCGGTTTTCCACCGGGCCATCCGGTAATAGTGTGCTGCAAATCGTTGAATATCTTGATATTCACATTATATGCCGAACCGAAGAGAGCCAACAATTCGCTCAAACCGTTTTCGTTATAATCTTTATTAGTAAGTTTCAAGATCGGTTTACCTGTCAATTGGCATAACCAAACGATAGCACTACGAATCAGCTTGTCGTTCCATTCACAGGAAGTCACCAGCCACGGACGCTGGATACGCGTCAGGTTGCTGGCAGCCGAAAGATCGATCGCTACATGTGCATTGTTGTGCGTCTGCAGGTAAGAAGCGGGAATCGTATCCGTGATAGAACCTTCCACACATTCTTTTATCATACGGGCCTTGTCTTCACCCCATGCCAGAAGATATACTTTCTTGGCTCCCAAGATTGTAGACACACCCATTGTAATAGAGCTGATAGGTGTATTATCGATAGTTCCGAATATTTTGGCAGCCTCGTTACGCGAAGCACTATCCAATAAAATCAGACGAGTGGTAGAATTCAAACGCGAACCCGGCTCATTGAAAGCAATATTACCTACACGACCGATACCTAACAGGGCAATATCAACCCCTCCAAAACTTTCGATACGCTGCTCGTACAAACGGCAATATTCCAGAATCGTATCTTTTGCAATGCTTCCATCCGGAGTAAATACATTCTGCTTATCGATATCCACATGATCCAGCAACATTTCTTTCAGAGCATTGAAATTACTGTTGATGGCATCAGAAGACAGAGGATAATACTCGTACATATTGAATACGATCACATTGCGGAAACTCAAACCTTCCTCTTTATGCATACGAATCAATTCCGCATACACATTGCGCGGAGAATTACCACCCGGCAACGCCAATACACAGAAGCGCCCTGCTTTTTGTTTATCGCGTATTACTTGTGCTATTTCACAAGCGATGTGATTGGCACCTTCTTCTACAGATTCATAAATATCGGTAGGGATTTTTTCAAGTCGGGTCAATACCGACCGTTCAAATGCATTCTCCGGTCTGTAGTATCTGGGGGAGACCCTGTTGAGAGTGATTTGAGAACTTAAGTTTGTTTTCATAAATTCTTTAATTAAGTTATGTTAGATTCAAGTCGTGCGACTGTTTTTCTGAACGACAAAGATACAAAAGAAGTTTATTATAAAAACTACCTTATTGTAGGTATTGTTGCCGAGAAAGAACAATTTTAACGTTTGTTTATTTAACCAAAGAAATATGTAGGAAGCTAAAGCCGGAAAGCATCTGCATCTTTCCACACAGGAAACTTATCGCGCAATTGCTGCAAGGATATCAGGCTGAGCGAAACGGTTTCAATACCTTCTTCCCCATCCGGGACAGAAGCCAAGACTTCTCCTTTAGCAGAAAAGACAACACTACCTCCATTATAAATGAGTTTATTACCATCTACGCCTATGCGGTTCACCCCGCACACATAACACATATTTTCCAATGCACGGGCACAAAGCAAAGTATCCCACGCCAATCTTCTTGCCTGGGGCCAGCTCGCCATATATATCAGCAGGTCATATTCATTGTTTACATTCCGGCTCCATACCGGAAAACGCAAATCATAACAGACCAGCAGACAAATATTCCACCCCCGATAAGAAATAATCAGCTTATTGTTTCCGGCAGAGAAATGTTCCGCTTCATTCCCCATACGGAAAAGATGTCGCTTATCATAATAGAATTCTTCCCCTTTCGGGGTAATAAAGAAAGCACGATTGTAATAATTACTCCGTTCGCTACAAATAAAACTGCCACAAAGGGCAAGCTGAAAATCAGCCGCCAATTCCTTTAAAATACGTACTGTAATTCCGGATACCGGTTCTGCAAGTTCCCGGCTTTTCATCGTGAATCCCGTAGAAAACATTTCCGGCAAAACAACAATCTCCGTTGTTCCGCGAAGAGCATGTAGCTTTTCACGAAGCATACGGAGATTTTCCTGTTTATTTTCCCAGGCTATATCTGTCTGAACGATTGAAATTTTTAATGAATGCATCATTTCGTTAAACACCAGCCTTTCCGTTTCTGATTATTAGTCGTTTATATTTCGCCAATGGAGAAATTTTCCGGATATTTTCCTTTGAAATTCTTGAAATAAAGTTTGATTTCACGCATATCCTTTTCAATATCTCCCGTAGGCATAATGGCTTTGGTGGAAGATATTGTTTTGGTAGCATAATCTATGCCGATAAGGACAATAGGGACTTGTGCCGTCAATGCAATATAATAGAAGCCTTTCTTCCAGTTCGGATTTCGTTTGCGTGTACCTTCCGGCGTAATAGCCAAATGGAATTTCTTGCTATTGGCAAATTGCTGCGCCATCTGGTCTACTAATGATGTCTTACGTTTCCGGTCCACCGGTATGCCGCCCACAGCTCTAAAGATAAGTCCTAAAGGAAAAAAGAACCATTCTTTCTTCATCATGAAACTGGTTTTGCGTCCGATAGCTCCATAAAACAGTTTACCGATAAACAAGTCTAAATTGGTAGTGTGCGGTGCCGCACAAATAACACATTTATCATAATTGGGCACCGTCACATTTGTTTTCCAACCTAAAAGGCGATAGTAAATAAAGCTATAAATTGCTTTTTTCATTCTCAGTTCAATTTCGAGATGGCATCAATAATTTCATTTACTTTTGCATTGAAGTCGGAACGGAACTTTTTATAGAATCCTTTTACATTACCCGGCTCAGTATGACTGATACGGCTAACGAATTCATCCTGCATTTTCAGGATTTCAGCCATAATCCCTTCTGCTTTTGCCTTGTCCGTTCCCGGAATAAACATAGCATTGACCAAACACTCTGCAAATAATTCTCCCGAAATATAATTTACTGATTTTTTAAGTTCTCTTCTACTTGCCATAAGTTCTTCTTTTTTAGTGTGAATATTGAATATATGAGCGGTAAAGATAGGAACTTTCTTCGGCTTGAACAAATAAATAATTAAATAATAAGACAGTCAATGGGTAATGGATTAATGAAAGAATGAAAAGAATGTATCAATGCGCCAATTGCTCTCCATCCCCGAATAACCCACCGGCATATTTTTTTTCATTCTTTCATTCTTTACATTCTTTCATTAACCCATTACCTCATAGCATATTGTCACATTATTAAATCAACTCCGATTCCCGGCAAATCATTGAGAGTGATTTTACCGTTTATAACTTCCATGCCTTTAAAGCGGTCATTGGAGATAAGAAGGTTACCATCCAAATCGGCAAAATCAACAACCGGAGAAAGCTGTGCTGCGGCAGATACAGCGCAAGAAGTTTCAGTCATACACCCTACCATTACTTTCATATCCAGCGCACGTGCCAGCGTCACCATCTTCCAGGCTTCGCGCATGCCGGTACATTTCATCAACTTGATATTTATCCCGGTAAAAGCACCTTTCAAAGCGGTCACATCATTAAGGCGTTGTAAAGACTCATCGGCAAATACCGGCAACGGACTTTGCTGGGTAATCCAAGCAATATCATCCAATTGTTCTCTGGGCATAGGTTGCTCGATCATCACGATGCCCTGTTCTTTTAACCAATGGATCATATCGAGCGCATATTGCCGGTCCGACCATCCTTGATTGGCATCGACCGCTATCGGCAAAGCACTCACAGAACGAATCGTGCGAATCATCTCTTTATCATTATCACGCCCCAACTTAACTTTCAATATATTAAACTGTCCGGCTACTTCCCTGGTTTTCCCGCGCACCACATCAGGCGTATCGATACCGATAGTAAAAGTGGTAGAAGGAGTCTTTTCTTTATTCAGTCCCCAGATTTTATACCAAGGAGCTCCTAACAATTTTCCAACCAAATCATGCAAAGCTATATCGACTGCTGCTTTGGCAACTGTATCACCCGGACTGAGGCTGTCGACGTATGCCAGGATATCTTCCAACCCGAACGGATCGCTAAACTGCTCCAGATCGACTTTCCGCAAAAATGCCATTACGGTATCCACTGTCTGACCCAGATAGGGCGGCATAGAGGCTTCGCCGTATCCGGTCACCCCTTCGTACTCTATCTCCACCTGTACATCGGGAGTCGTAGTGCGCGAATAAGAAGCTACGGTAAACACATGCTTCAACTTAAGCTCGTAAGGAAAAAATCTCATTTTCATCCTGCCTCCCTTACCGAGTTTATTGACAGAGAAAAGAGCCGGACCCGATTTTCCGGCAAACACATTATGAATACCTAAGCCGGAACCAATGGCAGCTAAAGTGGCCGTCTTAAGAAAGTCTCGTCGATTTTGCATAATATACACTTTTTAATGAGGAATGAAGTGCTTTTAGTAACAGGTAGCCGACAGTTCCTATTCTTCACCCGTCATTTAATTATAATATGGATTCGTAAAGGTCGTATTCAATTCTTTTTCCTTATTTATATAAGGCAAGAAACGAACGGCATGGAGCAACCGGCCGGCATTGAATGCATCGTATTCTTTATCTTCCGGATTGAAACTGCTGATGTGCACATCGCCCAGCGCATGTATAAACATCTTATTACCCAGATAAATACCGACATGAGACACGCTTTCCTTTTTGTCTGCCGTTGCTTTCCGGCCGAAGAATATAAGATCACCCGGCTCTATATTACTGAAATCGGAAGCAATACCGATACGCTGCCCCACATAAGCCTGCTGTGAAGCATCCCGGGGAATAATGATATCGTGCATAAAGAGCACCGTCCGCACCAGACCGCTACAATCGACTCCCTTCGAAGAAGTGCCTGCCCATAAATAAGGAATACCTATCATTGTATACGCTGTACGGATAATACTTTGTGCATCCATATTCAATTCAGAACGCCATTTTGTTTCCGGCTTGGCTATCGATTTGGAAATATAAGCCAATCGGCCGTCAGGATAAGAAACCCGATAGAAATGCCCTTTACTCCCCTCCCATTTCAAACGATTACCCGCCACTACATCCGAAACAGTCTGTGCATGTTCATTCGGCCGCTCGTATGTAAAACCATAATGGGCCGTCACAATAATTTTCTCCGCACGGTTCCACTCGTCATACCTCTGTTTAGACATGGGGGTAACCACCAGCCGGTGTACCCATCCGGTATAATCGTCCGGTGTCTGAATCTCATACCAACCGGTATATTGCGACACCTTCACCGGCATTCCCAGCAAAGCCTGAGTAGTCATACCGGAAGTAAATTTACCCTCATCCCGCATATTACAAACGGAGACATTGACAATAGCATAAGCCGAATCGGCAGAAACGGGACAAATTTCTCCTGCTTTCATGTTTGAAATCATGAAACACAACAGAATAATAAAAAGGATACGTATCTTCATTGAATAATGCCTTCTAACTTCTACACAATTAATAGCAAAGATAAGAATTGAACGAACAATAAAGAAGAAGTTTGTGTTTGTTTTTTAGCAAAAAACAAATAATTGACGTACTTTTGCACTCATAAAGCAGTTGGCCGGCCTGTCGCGTGCGTTTCGGCGCAGGAGGAAAGTCCGGGCAACACAGAGCATCCTACTTCCTAACAGAAAGCTGTCCGCGAGGGTAGAGTAACGTAGAAGAAAACGACCGCCTCTCTTTCTTCGGGGAGAGAGGTAAGGGTGAGAAGGCGGGGTAAGAGCCCACCAGCCGCATGGTGACATGTCGGGCTGTACGTCTTAGGAGTTGTAAGGTCATGTATACCGGCGTTATGAGAGTTGCTCGCTCCATGTCGGAGGGTAGACCGCTAAAGTGGTATGGTGACATGCCACTCAGATAAATGACAGGCATCTTGTTGAATGAACGGATTTAAGGAATGAAAAAATTAATACTTTCATCCAACAGGATACAGAACTCGGCTTACAGGCTGACTGCTTTTTTCAACTATAATTCCAAATGAATGCCATGAAGAAAAAAATAACCGATATATGGAAATTCATCACTTATGATATCTGGCGCATCACGGAGGACGAAGTGACCAGAACCAAATTTTCGGTTTATAACGTCATTAAAACCATTTACCTCTGTATCAACCGCTTCACGAAAGACCGTATCGTCAATAAAGCCTCTGCATTGACATATAGCACACTGCTTGCCATTGTGCCCATACTCGCCATCGTATTCGCCATTGCGCGGGGATTCGGCGTATCCACCATCATGGAGCATCAATTCCGCAACGGCTTTGGAGGGGCAACGGAAGCTTCCGATACGATCCTTGAATTCGTAAACTCTTACTTATCACAAACCAAAGGCGGAATTTTTATCGGAGTGGGTTTAATCATGCTGTTATGGACAGTCATCAATCTGGTAAGCAACATCGAAATTACATTCAACCGCATCTGGGGAGTAAAGAAAGCAAGAAGCATGTATCGCAAAATCACCGATTACTTCTCCATGTTCCTATTAATGCCTATTCTGATTGTCGTATCAGGCGGTCTTTCTATTTTCATGAGTACTATGCTGAAGCAAATAGAGGATTTCGTATTGCTGGCTCCTATCATAAAATTTCTGATACGGCTTATCCCTTTCGTACTGACTTGGTTTATGTTTACAGGGCTTTACATCTTTATGCCCAACACGAAGGTAAAGTTTAAGCATGCACTCATTTCGGGTATTCTTGCCGGTTCTGCTTATCAGGCATTCCAGTTCCTATACATCAGTAGTCAGTTATGGGTATCGCGCTACAATGCCATTTATGGAAGTTTCGCCGCGCTGCCGATGTTTCTGTTATGGCTGCAAATATCCTGGACCATTTGCCTGTTCGGTGCCGAACTGACTTATGCCGGACAGAACCTCAGAAACTTCAGCTTCGATAAAGATACACAAAACATCAGCCGTCGTTACCGCGACTTCATATCTATTCTTATCATGTCTCTCATAGCCAAACGTTTCGAACGTAACGAGCCACCTTATACAGCCGAAGAGATATCAGAAGAACACCAGATCCCGATCCGGCTTACAAACCAAACGTTGTATCAATTACAGGAAATCAACCTGATACATGAGGTAGTAACCGATCAGAAAAGCGAAGAAATCGCCTACCAGCCCTCTATGGATCTCAACCAATTGAATGTAGCAGTAGTACTTGACCGGCTGGACACCTATGGCTCCGAGAATTTCAAAATCGATAAAGAAGTTGAATTCAGTGATGAATGGCGGATTCTGGTGGAATCAAGAGAAGAATATTACAAGAAGGCAAGCAAGGTATTACTGAAAGAACTGTAAAATAGTGAGTAGTGATGTCACTACTCACCAGTCACTATTTCAGTATTTATTATATGAGACCACCTTCTCCCTTGCCTTGCGGATTTTCTTCCGTTTCTCTTTCAGAGGATAGCCGATAATGATATCGAGCAGCAACCGCTTGGAAGAGGGAATACCAGTCAGTTGCTTGATCTTTTTTTCATCAAACCAGCCAAGAATACATGAGCCTAAGCCTTCGCTTTCTGCGGCAAGAACCATATGGGAAGCAGCAATGCCTATGTCAATCAAAGGGAAATGTTTGTCTTTCACTTTCCCTCCCAGCAGAGAGGTGATATTGGCAGATTCTTCTACAATCAAAATATGTACGGGAGCATCTTTAGCAAATTTATTCATTCCCAATCCGGCGGCCGCCCTTCCCACTTTACTGGCTAAATCCTTATCTGTGACTACCACAAACTTCCACGGTTGCGCGTTACAAGCCGAAGGAGCCAGACACCCCGCTTCTAATATACGAACTAACTTTTCCGGCTCTACCGGACGCTCCTTGTCATAAGCACGGTCGCTTTGCCGGGAATTGACTAATTGCTGAAAATCCATGTGACTTATAAATTATGATTCATCAATCAGACAATCATCCGACTGATATATTTACCGATAATATCAAACTCGATATTCACTATGCTGCCAATAACGAAAGTATGGAAATTGGTATGCTCATAAGTATAAGGTATGATAGCCACCTGGAAGGTATCATCCGTAGGGTTACATACTGTCAGACTAACACCATTTACCGTTACCGACCCTTTGTCTACAGTAATATATCCACGTTTCGCCATCTCTTTGTCAAATGCATATTTGAACGTGAAATACCAACTTCCATCCGCATCCTTTATATCCACGCAAGTAGCGGTCTGGTCCACATGTCCTTGCACGATATGCCCGTCCAAACGGCCGTTCATCATCATGCTACGTTCTACATTCACCTTGTCACCTACCTTCAGCAGCCCGAGATTGGAACGTTCCAAAGTCTCTTTCATGGCAGTCACGGTATAGGTATCATCAGTAAGATCAACTACTGTCAGACACACCCCATTGTGTGAAATACTTTGGTCGATTTTCAGTTCATTCACAAACGAACACTTGAAGGTAAAGTGTATATTCTCCTGGTCTTTCACCAGTGCTACAAGGGTAGCATATTCTTCTACTATTCCGGAAAACATAAAGCGGTTTATTATTAATAATTTAACGATTCACTATCTATGATTGAAGAATACGCTTCAAAACATACTCATTAATCATAGATGCAAAGATACAAAATTGAAACCGATAAACGTGGACTAAACAAATAATCTGTGTTAATTGTTATGAGCTATAGACGCAAAAAAAATGGGGCTTTTCACAAAGCTCCATTTCTCAGTTTTCAATAGGTATTAGTTTTTTTTTAAGGTAAAAAGATTGTTTTCAGGATAACGGTGCAAATATAGGTCCTTTTCCTGTTATGAACCAAATTATAAAACATGTCTTATAACATCTTTTTGAAAAATCTTTGGATTTATTATCATTTCAAGAAAAATCTCCTGTAACTTACCCGTTACAGGAGACAAATATAGAACATTTTTTTAAGTAGCACTAATTTTTGTATAAAAAGTTTCAAAATGTTACTTTTCCTGATAGTGTTCATCCGTCTTTCCGCTGTGCTTGAGCACCTTTGCATCAATGAAGAACACAATTTCTTCGGCAATATTCGTTATATGGTCTCCGGAGCGTTCCAACTTACGGAATACACTGACAAGATTCAGACAGGAAAGCATGCTTTCCGGATGTTCTTTCATATAGCCGGCAAGAACGGAGGTAGCCCCGGCATTGATTTCATCCAGAAGATTATCCTTCGCAAAAACCGATGTTGCCAATTCGATACTTTCCTCATTCAAGGCACGTTTTGCCAGTTCGAGCATAGAGAGCACCTCCCCCTGCATCTCCTCCAAACGCAGATGTTTCAGTAAGTCCGGGTCCAATGCAGGCTCTTCACACTTCAATACGAAACGGGCAATTCCTTCGGCAAAATCTCCCAGGCGTTCCAGATTGGTATTTATTTTGAGCATTGCAAGCACAAAGCGCAAATCAATGGCTACCGGATTATACAAAGCAATCACATCCTCCACATCGCTGTCTATCTTAAGCTCAAAAGCATTCACCCGCCGTTCACGGACAATAACCTGTTGAGCCAACTCTTTATCGAGCGTGAGTACAGCCTCTCCTGCCCTATCCAACTGATTATAAACCAGTGTCCACATTTCGTCAATCTCTTTTTTAAGCAGAATGAGCTCCGATTCTATAAACTTTACCATAGTATGAAATAATTAAAATTAAAAAAATTAAGGAATACCAGACCCGACATCCACATAGATTCCTACCCAAACCTCCCGGTAATATAATTCTGTGTTGCCTCTTTTTCCGGATTTGTAAAAATTTTCTTTGTATCGTCGTATTCCACCATCTGCCCCAGATAGAAGAAAGCCGTTTTATCACTAACGCGGGCAGCCTGCTGCATATTGTGCGTCACGATCACAATGGTGTATCGCTCCTTCAACTCATGAATCAGCTCCTCCACCTTTGCAGTAGAAATGGGATCGAGTGCGGATGCCGGTTCATCCATCAACAAAACCGTAGGAGAAACAGCCATTGCACGGGCAATACAAAGGCGCTGCTGCTGTCCGCCGGAAAGAGCGTACGCCGACTCCTTCAACTTATCTTTCACCTCATCCCAAAGCGCAGCACCTTTCAGGGTCTCTTCCACCCGTTGACGGATGAAAGCATTGTCTTTCACTCCATTTACACGCAAGCCATAGGCAACATTTTCAAAAATACTTTTCGGAAAAGGATTCGGACGCTGAAAAACCATTCCTACGTTTTTCCGTAGTTCATCTACTTCTATCCCCTTATCGTAGATATTCTCACCATTGATACGGATTTCTCCTGTCAGACGGGTGGCAGGAATCAAATCATTCATACGGTTAAACAGGCGGAGAAAAGTAGATTTACCGCATCCGGAAGGGCCGATAAAAGCAACTACGGACTTCTCTTCTATCTCCATACTGATCCCTTTCAAAGCATGAAAGTCACCATACCAAAAATTTACATCACGGGCATTTATCATAAAAATATCATTCTTTTTATTTACGATTAGACGATTTACAATTTACGATTGATATTACAACTGTCTTGAATTGCATCGCATTTCGTTTCGAGTTGTATTGCAATTTATAGTACCGTAAATCCATTTATCTCCAATTGTAAATCGTCTAATCATAAAATCTCTTTATCTAACTTCAATCGTAATTCGTAAATCGTCTAATCGTAAATCCATCTGTCTCTTTAGTTTGTTCTTACCTTTTTCTCAAAATATCTTCTTAATGCATTTGCCAATAAATTTATCAGCAATATGATCACAATCAGTACCAACGCCGTGCCATAGGCCAACGGTAGCTGGGCATCCATATCTGTCCCACTGGTCGATATCACATACAGGTGATAGGGCAAGGCCATACACTGATCTAAAATACTTGTAGGCAACTGCGGCAAGAAATAAGCCGCACAAGTAAACAATATCGGAGCCGTTTCGCCGGATACACGTCCCAAAGCAAGAATCAGTCCGGTTATGATATTAGGAACTCCCATCGGTAAAATAACATGCCAGATAGTCTGTAATTTAGTAGCCCCCAAAGCCCGGCTTCCCTCGCGTAAACTATCGGGAATCGCCTTCAAGGCCTCTTCCGTAGTACGGATCACCAAAGGTACACAAAGCAATCCCAGTGTCAGCGAACCGGCCAGTATGCTATCGCCAAAACCAAGATAGTTCACAAACAAAGCCATACCGAAAAGCCCGAATACAATAGACGGAATACCACTCAGATTATTTGTCATCACACGTATAAAACGAACGAGTTTCCCTTTCGGAGCATATTCATTCATATAAATGCCACTCATCACCCCCACCGGAAAAGCGAAAAGCGCACTACCTACCATCAGATAAAATGTACCTACAATAGCGGGCCAGATACCTCCTCCCGTCATACCATCGGTAGGTGCCGAAAAGATAAAATCCCAACTGATGACACCGACACCTCTATATATAATGAAACCCAATATCGTAAAAAGAATCAAGACGATGCATACACTCAACAAACGGAATATTCCGAAAGCGATCTTCTGCGAACGGCGTTTGGCTTTATTATTACTTGTTATTTCCATCTCTATTTATTTTTCTTTTTCATCTGATACACTGTCGGCATTCATTTGATATATTTAGTGTTGGTTTGCATCTGATATATTGCTAACCTTCATCAAGTGTACTATCCGTTTTCATTTGCTGCGTTTCACACCTTTGGACGAAATATATTCCACGCTAAAATTGATTATTAATGTAATAAAGAACAGCACTACCCCCAGCAAGAACAAAGCCTGGTAATGAGGGCCTCCTGCAGGGGCTTCTCCCAGTTCGGCAGCAATAGTAGCGGGAATGGTGCGCAGAGGTTCCAGAATAGTAGTCGGAATCACCGCAGCATTTCCGGTTACCATCAGCACGGCCATTGTTTCACCGATAGCACGGCCGATGCCCAGTACCACCCCCGAAGTTATGCCGGAAATAGAATACGGAATAACCACTTTATAGGTAGTCTGCCATTGCGAAGCTCCCAAAGCCAGACTCGCTTCACGCATGGCTCGCGGACAATTACGCATGGCGTCTTCCGTAACGGTAATAATGGTAGGCAATGCCATGATAGCCAGCACAATGCTTCCTGCCAACCCGCTCTCTCCCACCGGGAGATCGAACACCTTCTGTATAAGCGGCACTATTACAATCAGCCCGAAGAACCCGTACACCACCGATGGTATGCCACTCAACAATTCAATAACAGGTTTCAACCATTTACGCACTTTCGAACCGGCTATTTCAGACATATAAATAGAAACCGAAAGTCCGAAAGGCAACGCTATAAGAATCGCAAAAAGACTCACCCACAACGTGCCCGTAATCAAAGGTAAAAAGCCGAATAAAGGCGCCGGAGTTGCCGTAGGAAACCACTCAGCGCCTGCAAACACGTCTTTCACAGAAATCGTATTGTCTTTGATAAAATGCACCTGTTCCGGTTCGGTGATAAACTGCTGCGGAACAAAAGCAACAATTCCCGGAGTCCTTTCAACCAGTTTCGTAATACATGCCCCGGCATGTTGATAAGCATCCCCCAATTCTTCTTCCGTATAATACCGGGTGATATCCTCCAAACGGAAAACCCGGATAGGGAGATTCTCCCCACCGAGTTCTTCCCAATTCGTTATCTCTTCATCGAAAACATCTTTTATCTGAGCCGGACTCAGTTGATTGACCTTATTCTCCTTATTCAAAGCGAGAACATATCCTTCTTCTATCACTTTACTGCCAAACAGCCCGAATGCTTCGGTAAACAAGAACAGTACGATAAGCAGGATCGTAATACTTGTAACAAAACCGCTACAAGTCAATATTCCTTCCACTATCTTTTCAAAAATCTTCTTCATACCTGTTGATTTCTGATGCAAAGGAAAGGGTATTATGTTAAGACGGTGTGAACATCGTTTGAAGGAATTGTTTCAAACATATTACAATCCTGTTACAATGAATACCGAAGAAGATTTTGAAACAGCAATGTAACATCTTCTCCTTTAATTTGCCATCGCAATCAGTCATTGCCCCATAAATTATCATTCATAAAACCCATAAGTTGAATCTATTCCAAATAATAGTCAGTTCATGTATATTAAATCATAATTCATCATTCCCATGAAAGTAAAAAGTATATTATTTCTATTTTTTTCCCTTGCCATTACCAGTCTCCATGCCCAACGCATCAAGGGTAGTGATACCGTCCTTCCGGTTGCCCAGCAAACTGCAGAGCGTTTCATGAACAAACATGCCGATGCCCGCGTCACCGTCACCGGAGGCGGAACCGGTGTGGGTATCGCCGCATTGATGGACAACACAACAGACATTGCCATGGCTTCCCGTCCCATCAAGTTCAGTGAAAAGATGAAAGCCAAAGCCGCCCAAACAGATATAGAAGAGACGATTGTCGCCTATGACGCCTTGGCCGTGGTAGTGCATCCCTCCAATCCGGTAAAACAGCTTACACGTCAGCAACTGGAAGACATCTTCCGTGGTAAAATCACCAACTGGCAACAGGTAGGAGGTGAAAACCGGAAAATCATCGTTTACTCCCGCGAGACTTCTTCGGGAACTTACGAGTTCTTCAAAGAAAGCGTACTGAAGAACAAGAACTACATGTCCGGCAGCCTTTCCATGCCCGCCACCGGTGCCGTGATTCAATCTGTCAGCCAGACCAAAGGTGCTATCGGCTATGTCGGTCTGGCCTATGTATCACCACGTGTCAAAACATTAGCCGTATCCTACGATAACGGCATGCATTATGCCCATCCCAGTGTGGAAAACGCGACAAATAAAACTTACCCTATCGTGCGTCCCCTTTACTATTACTATAATGCGAACAACAAAGAAGCAGTAGCCCCTCTCATCGACTTTATTCTCTCCGGCGAAGGACAGGATATAATAAAAAAGAACGGATATATTCCGGTGAAATAAGGATATACGAAAAAAATATCATACTTTTGTAGCATATTTGGTTACGAGTCATCTTCAGCAGTTATTATCTCTCGTAACTCATAACTTATTTAAACGCTATGACAGATATTAAGGACGAAGAGGTTACAGGCGAAAAGAAAAGCCTCAACTTTATTGAGCAAATTGTAGAAAATGATTTAAAAGAAGGTAAAAACGGAGGAAAGGTGCAGACACGTTTCCCGCCGGAACCGAACGGCTACCTTCATATCGGCCATGCCAAGGCTATTTGCCTTGATTTCGGTCTGGCAGCCCGTCACGGTGGCGTGTGCAACCTTCGTTTCGACGATACAAACCCGACCAAAGAGGACGTAGAGTATGTAGAAGCCATCGAAGAAGATATCAAATGGCTGGGTTTCGAGTGGGGAAATGTGTATTATGCATCCGATTATTTCCAGCAACTCTGGGACTTTGCCGTACGGTTGATCCAAGAAGGAAAAGCCTACATCGACGAGCAGACTTCCGAACAAATCGCCGCACAAAAAGGAACTCCCACCCAACCGGGAACCGAAAGCCCTTACCGCAACCGTCCTGTCGAAGAGAGCCTTACCCTGTTCCGCAAGATGAACAGTGGCGAGATCGAAGAAGGTGCTATGGTGCTCCGTGCCAAAATCGACATGGCAAACCCGAATATGCACTTCCGCGACCCGATTATCTATCGTGTGGTGAAACATCCTCACCACCGTACCGGAACCACCTGGAAAGCCTACCCGATGTACGACTTTGCACACGGACAAAGTGACTTCTTCGAAGGAGTTACCCATTCACTCTGTACGTTGGAGTTCGTCGTGCACCGTCCACTGTACGACCTGTTTATCGACTGGCTCAAAGAAGGCAACGACCTGAACGATAACCGCCCCCGCCAGTACGAATTCAACAAGTTAAACCTCAGCTATACCCTGATGAGTAAACGCAACCTGCTTACTTTGGTGAAAGAAGGCTTGGTGAACGGCTGGGACGACCCCCGTATGCCTACCATCTGCGGATTCCGCCGTCGCGGATACTCCCCGGAGTCCATCCGTAAGTTCGTTGATAAAATAGGATATACCACCTACGATGCGCTTAATGAGTTCGCGCTGCTGGAGAGTGCCGTTCGCGAAGATCTGAATATTCGTGCAACCCGTGTTTCCGCCGTATTGAATCCGGTAAAATTGATAATCACCAACTATCCCGAAGGCAAAGTGGAAGAGCTGGAAGCCATCAACAATCCCGAAGATCCGGAAGCCGGAAGCCATACCATCGAATTCAGCCGTGAACTGTGGATAGAACGCGAAGACTTCATGGAAGATGCTCCGAAAAAATATTTCCGAATGACTCCGGGCCAGGAAGTACGTCTCAAAAATGCCTACATCGTGAAGTGTACAGGCTGCAAAAAAGATGAAAACGGAACGATAACCGAAGTGTACTGTGAATACGACCCGCATACCAAAAGCGGCATGCCCGATGCAAACCGCAAGGTCAAAGGGACACTGCACTGGCTCAGTTGCGCCCATTGCCTGCCTGCCGAAGTACGCCTTTACGATCGTCTCTGGAAAGTAGAAAATCCACGCGACGAACTGGCCGCCATCCGCGAAGCCAAAAACTGCGAAGCCCTGGAAGCCATGAAAGAGATTATCAACCCCGATTCATTGCAGATACTTAACCGCTGCTACGTCGAAAAATTCGTAGCCACCCTGCCTAATCTCTCTTATCTGCAATTCCAGCGAATCGGTTATTTTAATATAGACAAAGACTCCACTCCCGACAAGTTAGTATTCAACCGTACCGTAGGGTTGAAAGATACATGGGGGAAAATTAACAAATAGTGATAAGCGATAAGTGATAAGTGATTAGTGCAATGCAGCATATAGCGTAGCCTACTAATCACTTATCACTTATCATTACATTATTAATTATTAATTACTAATCACTTATCACTACATCACATGGCAAGAAAAAATAATTCATCTGATAAAGATCAGGAACTAAACGAACTCATAGCCGACTACGAAACGGCGAAAAAAGAAAACAAACCACTTTATCTGGATGGAGACCAACTCGCGGATATTGCTGACAGATATGCCCTCAGTCGGCGCTTTGATGAAGCACAGGAAGTAATCAACTACGGCCTGGAACTTCATCCGGGACATACCGACCTCATGGTAGAACAGGCTTATCTGTATCTGGACACCATGAAACTCCAGAAAGCCAAGAACGTAGCCGAATGCATAACCGAAACCTACGAAACGGAAGTCAAGTTGCTGAAAGCCGAAATCCTGCTGAACGAAGGTAATCTGGATGAAGCGGAAAAGTTGCTCGATTCTATTGAAGACAAGGAATCGCTAAACACCATTCTTGATGTGTCTTACCTCTATATGGACATGGGATATCCCGAAAAAGCATTATCGTGGCTTACGCTCGGCATAGAGGAATACAAAGAAGAAGAGGATTTTCTGGCCGCTATGGCGGACTGTTACCGCAGTGGCGATCACGACGAGCAAGCAATCTATATCTATAACAAACTGATAGATAAAAATCCTTACGACCCGTCCTATTGGACCGGATTGGCCAAATCTCATTTTAACCGGCAAGAATTTGAGAAAACCATTGAAGCCTGCGATTTTGCCCTGGCTGCCGATGAGAATTTTGGAGAAGCCCACCTCATGAAAGCCCATAGCTTTTTCCACTTGGAGAATGAATCGAAAGCTATCCAAGAGTATCAGTTGGCACTCAAAGGCCAAAGTATTCCTCCCGAATTCGCCCATATGTTTATCGGATTGGCCTACACTCATCTGGAAAACTGGGAACTGGGCTATCAAAACTACGAACGGGCTTTAAAATTTATCGGAGACGAGGAATCCCCTATCTTGACAGATATATACAGCAATGAAGCATACTGCCTTTCCAAAATGGGTAGATATGAAGAGGCTCATCAAATCTGCGAAAGAGCAAAGGAAAAGACGCCCGAAAGCGCAGAACTCTATCTACAGGAAGGATATATTTATCTGGAAGAAAAAGAAATCGATAAAGCAAAAGAGTCTTGGAAAGTTGCCATACGCTGTGCCCCCGAAGCGGAAACACTGATACGAATAGGCAATTACTATCTAAATTGCAATATGTTGGAGAATGCACGCATGTGTCTCGAAGAAGCCAAAAGATTAGAACCGGAACATCCGAGTATCGATATCCGCCTGGCTTCTCTCTGTCTGATCCAGCAAGATTATAAAGGATTCGAAAAATACAATCAGCTACTGGATCCGCCTCTCAACCTACGAGATGTTCAGGAAGCCATGGCTTTGGATTGTGTCGATGGGGGCATGCGAAAGAAAATCGATCAATTTATACAGGAAATCGATGAATTCAAGAATGAGGATTCGGATGAAGACGAGGATGAAGATGAAAATGAAGATGAAAATGAATATCCGGATGAAAAAGAAAATGATTAAAACCCAATATTAATAGAAAGCAAATGGAATCTGTAGCCTTTATTCAATGGTGTCTCGATCACCTTAACTACTGGACTATTACTCTGTTAATGGCCATCGAGAGTTCTTTTATTCCTTTTCCGTCCGAAGTGGTCGTGCCTCCTGCCGCCTACAAAGCAGCAGTAAACGATGAGATGAATGTTTATCTCGTAGTATTGTTCGCTACTCTCGGTGCAAATATCGGAGCGATCATCAACTACTATCTGGCCTACTGGCTGGGACGTCCCATCGTCTATAAGTTTGCCAACAGCCGTTTCGGACATATGTGCCTTATCGATGAAGCTAAAGTGCAACATGCCGAAGAATACTTCGACAAGCATGGAGCTCTTTCCACTTTTATCGGCCGTCTCATTCCTGCCGTACGTCAGTTAATCTCCATTCCTGCAGGACTGGCACGTATGAAGCTCGGCACTTTCCTGCTATACACCACTCTTGGTGCCGGTTTATGGAATGCGATCCTTGCCGCCATCGGATACAATTTAGCATCCGTTCCGGGTATCGAAAGTGAAGAACAGCTATTGGCACGCGTAACTGAATACAGCCATGAGATAGGCTATTTCTTTATCGCCGTCGGCGTATTCATCGTTGGTTTCCTGATTTATAAAGGAATGAAAAAAGGAAAATGATTTCCGAATTATGAATTCTGATTTATGAATTACAACCGCGTTGTCATACCGCATGGCATAATTCATAAATCAGAATTCATAATTCAATAAGTCAGAAATTAAATTGTAACCCCACTCCTAATATTTCTTTGAACTGCACTCTCGGTCCTTTCGTTCCGTCTTTCTGTGCAATTTTCACATCATCATCATACACCAGATTAGTGGTCAGAGTAGTCGAGAACCATTTATTGATGGCCATATTGATCTGTACTTCCCAGTTCACGTCGATATTCTGCGGTTTGTGCAGGTAATCGGAATATAAATCCAGACGAGAATAAACCGTCATATTCTTCATGAATTCATACCGCACTTCCCCTTTCAGATTAGCTCCGAAACTGGATAACAGATGCTTTCCCGGATCTACCCCATAAGCCCCTTCATCGGACAGGCGATCGTTCAGCACAAACGTTCCGCGCCAAGAAGCCGGTGACAACACCACGGTGAAAATCTTATTCGGTTCATAAGTAAATCCCAATCCGGTGGTGAGATAGGCAGGGGACATAAATTCGGAAACAGAAATATCCTTGCTTATACTATAATCATATCCGGGCGAGAATTGCGTCTGGAAAGTAGCAAATGCACTGGCATACCAGCTTTTTGCAATAGAATATCCGTAATTAGAGTTCAGGTAGATTTTATCATTGGCTTTCTTCGTCCCGTCTTCGCCGGTCCTGTTCAATCCGTAAGCCAGTTCAAGCCGGTTGTTCCAAAGATGTTTTCCTTTTTTATAATTGGCCTGATAAGCGCCTTGAAAGTCAAAAGCTACGGAGTTATCACCACCGGCAGCCCAGTTTGTCAAACTTACTTGGGTCAGTTTCAACCCTAAATTTCCTTCTCTCGTCCATGGAGAAGTACCTTCTGCCGTCTCCGTTTGAGCCGACACTGTCCCTACACCCAGAAATGCCAGGGCGATGAACCACATTTGTTTTTTATTCATGTTGCTTGGTTTAGGTTATTGATACCTTTTAAAAAAACACAACCTAACAAGAACTGAAGATCCGGCGAATTACCGAATCCATAGGCCAGCTCCTATTAGGTCAAAATTTTCAAAACCCATGCCCATCCTTAAGCTATGGGCACGGATACGCTCTTTTCATAATGCCTTTTCTATTCTTTCACGGCGGCTAATGCCTTCTCATAATCAGGCTCCTGAGTAATCTCCGGCACGAGTTCCGTATAAGCTACCGTGCCATCTTTGCCAATCACCACTACCGAACGCGCCAGCAAACCTGCAAGCGGACCATCGGCCATGCGTACACCATAGCTTTCGTCAAAATCCGAATAACGGAAATCCGACAGAGGAACCACATTTTCGATGCCTTCTGTAGTACAGAACCGAGCATGTGCAAACGGAAGGTCTTTAGAGATAGCCAACACCACCGTATCTTTCAATCCGGCTGCCATCTTATTGAACTTACGTACCGAAGTAGCACATACACTTGTGTCAAGACTCGGAAAAATATTAAGAACCACATTTTTGCCTTTCAGATCTTTCAGAGAGAAAGAAGACAAATCAGTTTTCACCAGCTCGAAATCCGGAGCTACTTTACCTACTTGTATAAATTCACCGATCAGTTTTACCGGTTGTCCTTTGAAATTTGTTGTTGCCATAAAGATATTTACTATTTAATAATTTATTATTCTTAGAGAATCCGGATTTTCATCCGTTTGAATATACAACAATTAAAATTCACAATAGGTTCACAGAAAAAAACCTTTTCCACCTTTATTTGTTACTTTCCTAACAAAATTATAGTATCAATTCATAAAACAACATTCGTATGAAAACAGTATTCGATGGGATCGAGCACTCAGTCAAGAACTGGTGGATGTCCCTTATTTTAGGTATTTTGTATATCGGTGTGGCGATATGCCTTATGTTTGCTCCGCTAAGCAGTTACGTAGCCCTGAGCATTGTCTTCAGTATTTCCATGCTGATCAGTGGTATTCTTGAAATCCTTTTTGCAATAAGCAACAAGCATGTATCCAGTTGGGGCTGGTATCTTGCCGGCGGTATCATCGACCTCATCATCGGCATTTACCTCGTGGCCTACCCGATGGTCAGCATGGAAATCATTCCGTTCCTCATTGCCTTTTGGCTTATGTTCCGTGGTTTCTCTGCCACCGGTTATTCGATGGACCTCAAACGGTATGGCACCCGCGATTGGGGATGGTACATGGCTTTCGGCATTCTTGCCATTCTCTGTTCGCTGCTCATTTTGTGGCAACCGGCAGTAGGTGCATTGTATGCGGTCTATATGATTTCATTCACCTTCCTTATTATCGGTTTCTTCAGATTCATGCTCGCATTCGAACTTAAGAATCTGCATAAAAGAGCCAATAATTAAGCACCGGTTTCTGTTTTCCTCCCGATCATATAAATCATACCGGAGGAAATCGAAACAAACTTTTAAATCAAGAATTGTGAACTGGGAATTGTCGTACGGTGTCAAGCCAGACAAATTCACAGTTCACAATTTTTAAATCAGCCCAACGGCATCAATTAACTTATTCAGGCCGTTGCCGTCATTCCTTCAGCTTTTAAGAAGCGGAACATGGTAGTACGGGATACCCCGAACTCACGTGCCAGCTTCGCGTGCTTGGCACCACTTCTCGCCTGTTTCAGAATATACCTCTTATTTTCATACAGCAACTGCAATTTCGGATTATCCCCTTTCCGCCTCCCCAAAGGTATTCCCTCCTGCTTCCGTCGTGCCAATGCTTCTTTTGTACGCATCGATATGAGGTTGCGCTCTATCTCGGCCATCAGCCCAAATGCAAATCCCAGTACTTTACTATTTATATCATTCTGAAACACATACCCCTCCTTCGTGCTATACAGCACCACCTGTTTTTTGATGCACGAATTCAGAATTGTCATGATTTCCAGTAGCGTCCTGCTCAGCCTCGAAATTTCCGTCACGATGAGAGTATCTCCGGGTTTCATCTGTCTCAGCAACGGTGCCAATTTCCGTTCTTTTGTACTTACACTCCCACTCACTGTCTCAGTGTACCATTTGTCAATACTCAGCCCGTTCTTTTCCGCGAACCTTAAAATCTCCTCCTTCTGATTGGCTAAAAACTGTTTTTCCGTACTTACTCTTAAATAAGCTATTACCATAATTTCTCCATTAAAATGATTAATACCCTGCGAAAAAACAGCAAATACTATTATCCATCACTCTAATTACAGATTCTTTTGTTAATGCCGATTCAGTCATTCAAAATAAAATCATAGAAGAAGCATTGCAGAGTGCTCTTTTTTTTACCATACCTTTACCTGCCCATTATCTGAACTACTAAAATCATTCCAGGCACAAACTTTGTTTATTGAACAAATAAAAAAAAGAAAACCAAAAAATGGAAATACAAATCTTCACAGAATCATTGATTAAAAAAGCAAAATTATCCGGCAGATACAGCACTGCCGACAGCTATCTAAGCACACTGCACCGGTTGCAATTGTTCACCAATGCTCCCGACATGCATTTTGACAAGATCACTCCAGAGCTCATAAAAGCGTTCGAACAGCACCTTTTTCAAAAAGGGCTGTTCGACAACACAGTTTCTCTTTACATGCGCATGCTACGATCTATTTTCAACCAGGCTGTCACTGCCGGAGTAGCCACGCTGAACACCAAGGAAATTTTCGAGAATGTTTTCGTCGGATGTGACGCCACAGCCAAACGAGCTATAAAGCCAGTCCTTATCAACCAACTTTTGGAAACCGACTTAAGCCATTGTCCGCAATTAGAATTCAGCCGTGACATGTTCCTACTCAGTTTCTATTTGCAGGGAATTCCATTTGTCGATTTAGCCTATTTACGCAAAAGCAACGTAAATGGAAACATATTAATTTATCGTCGCCAAAAAACGGGACAACAACTGTATATCACCATCGAAAAGTGTGCTGCCAAAATTATAAAACGCTACGCATGCAGATGCAAAGATTCCGCTTATCTGCTACCCATACTCACAGCAACAGGAGAAACAGGATACAGACAATATAAAAGCGCCTTGCGGCTCTACAACAAACATTTGCACCGAATATCAGACTTAATAAAAATAACTCCGCAATTGACTTCATATGTAGCCCGCCATACATGGGCAAGCACTGCGCGCGAAAATGGCATTCCAGTTTCAATCATCAGCACGGGCATGGGACATTCCTCGGAAAAAGTAACCTATGTCTATCTGGAATCATTGGATAATAAAACGATGAGCGATGCAAATAAAAAAGTTATTTCGGCAGTAACTTCGAAAAGAAAAAATATTACCAAAAAGAAGTCTCTTACTTATTAGGTAAGGGAACGACTAACAATTCATTTATCGCCACAAAATTAGATATAAATTTTCAATATGAGACAATTTTGAGTGATATTTTTTTCTTAAATCACAAATTAATATCCCCAATACACGTATTTTAAAAAAGACAATGTTCAATAAATAAAGATTTGATACAAATACTCTGTTTGATGTAATTACAATATTACATCAAACAGAATTCTACAAAACAGACATCTCTCACCTCTGAAACTACAAAAACTTTAGGCTACATTAACATAACAAACACTTTCCGACAATCTTTCAGGATTAGTCGTTCCCTTACCTAATAAGTAAGAGAACAATATGAAAACAAACAATGAATAGCCTAATAAACTCTACATTTGGTGTGATAACATGTTGTGCAGCTTCTTTTTTTATTGCCATTTTTATTGAAAGCATTATGCTGCCTCGTATTCTTCTAATATCCAGAAGAAAACGCCTATATGATATGCCTGACAAGCGGAAATCCCATAAAAGCCCGATTCCCCGACTTGCCGGTATTACTTTTTTTCCCGTAATTATGCTCAGCTTCCTTTCGGTATCTGGTTTACAAGCCATATATACCACTGAATATTTCATCAATTATTCAGCACAATCCATTATCCGCCTTTCTTTCATGATATGTGGAGCACTTCCTTTAGTATTGTTAGGTATTAAAGACGATTTGATTGGTGTCCGATATTCCCACAAATTCATCATCCAGATTTTATCTGCCCTTCTATTGATATCTTCCGGAACTTATATTGACAACCTCTATGGTTTATTGGGCATATATGAATTATCCCCTTATATTGGAATACCGTTTACAACACTGCTAACTGTTTATATCATCAATTCTCTCAATCTCATTGACGGAGTAGACGGTCTGGCAGCAACACTCAGTATTGTAGCATCCGTTATTTTGGGTAGCAGTCTACTCATTACAGGAAACCGGACTACTTCTATTCTGGCTTTCGCCATCACAGGTACCCTCATCCCTTTCCTGTATTACAACACCATTGCCAAAAGAAAACTGTTTATGGGTGATACCGGCTCTCTGACCTTAGGCTATATGCTTAGTTTTCTTGCCATATATTATAGCATGCAAACATCCGCCAACAATACTGCACCAAGTATCTCTCCTATCATTATTGCCTGGTCCGTATTATTTGTCCCTCTATTTGACACAGCCAGAGTGATGTGTGTACGCGCCAGTCAAGGAAAACCGATTTTCAACCCCGACCGCAACCATATCCATCACAAACTTCTTGATTTGGGTTACAGTCACCGTAAAATCACATTGATTTTAACAGTAGCGACCTTGTGTCTTACCGCACTGAACATTTCTCTGTACAAACGGCTCAATATCAATATCCTATTAACGATTGACCTCATGACAGGCGTTCTTTTTAACGTCTATCTCAACCAACGGAGGAAAAGAATAGCAGGCAATTCTGAGCTTAATAAAATATCGGAGCAATCCCCATCCATCCCTTTGGGAGATTTCTCCGTCACCACCAATTACCGCTTTGATTCCATCCCCAAACGGCAAGTGGTGGTGAATACCATCAATCCGCACTCATGGGTAACTTCCCACCGGGATACAGAATTCAAAAAAGCCCTTCTGCAAAGTGATGCGCTTATCCCCGACGGTACAGGCATTGTATTCGCCGTCCGTTGGCTTTTCGGAATACGTATCCGCAAAATGGCCGGTGCCGACCTTCACCGGCACGTACTTCAGCAACTCGATAAGGTTGCCGGTTCCGTCTTTTATCTCGGAGCCTCACAGCGCACACTGACACATATTACCGAACGTATTCATGCAGAACATCCTCATATCCGGGTCAATACTTATAGCCCTCCCTACCGCGACCGTTTTTCTGAAGAAGAAACAGCCGCGATGATAGCGGCCGTAAACGCATTCAAACCCGATGTATTATTTGTCGGCATGACAGCCCCAAAACAAGAAAAGTGGATTGCCGCCAACCGCCATCTGCTCCAAGCCCGTCTCATCTCCGGAATTGGAGCTGTGTTCGGCTTTTACGGCGGCACCACTCCCCGTCCTCCCCAATGGATGATCGCCATGGGACTGGAATGGTTGGGACGGCTTATCAAAGAACCCCGCAGAATGTGGAAACGTAACTTTGTCTCCACCCCGAAATACCTGTCGGATATCGTGCGACTGAAACTCAAAAAGAAAAACAATAAAAAAACAACACCCGATTATGAAATTAACTAAATCACTATTCCTCCCCACCCTAATTCTTTTACTGCTCAGTTCATGCGGCAGCCAAAAAGATATTGCATACATGCAGGATGGAGAATACCTGAAATACACAGAACAACCACCTTTCCTGTATGATGCCCATATTCTGCCCAAAGACCTGCTTACCATTACCGTGCATTGCTCCGAACCCGAATTGGCCGCCCCGTTCAATCTGAACGGAAGTCTGCAATCACCGGCAACAACAGGCAGCACCGGCAATACGCCACAACAAACTTATCTGGTAGATAACAACGGGGATATCGATTTTCCCATTTTAGGCAAACTCCACCTCGGAGGACTCACCAAAGGAGCAGCCGAAACAGTGATCTGCGAACGTCTGAAAGCCTTTTTGAAAGAAGAACCCATCGTGAACGTACGCATGGTCAACTATAAATTTTCCGTATTGGGTGAAGTTGGCAAACCAAACACGTTCACCGTAGCCAATGAAAAAGTAAATGTCTTCGAAGCCCTTGCCATGGCAGGTGACATGACCATTTACGGTAAACGCAATAACGTGAAACTACTCCGTGAAGACGAGCAAGGCAGAAAAGAAATTGTACTGCTCGACCTCAAAGACCCGGGTATCGTCTCCTCTCCATATTATTATCTGCAACAGAACGACATCCTGTATGTAGAACCGAGAAAATCGAAAATAAGAAGTTCTGAGATGAGTGCCATCACCCCATGGGTAAGTATCCTTTCGGTGCTGACATCATTAACGTCACTGGCAGTCGCCCTGTTCAAATGACCCTACCCCCTTCATAAATCTAAATTATAAATTATAAATCATCATTCATGAAAGAGTTTATTCCCGAAGATACCTTTGAAGAAACCGATAATAAGAACGAACTGAGAAATCTCCTTTTCAATTATTTCATCTACTGGAAATGGTTTATCCTTTCCGTCGTCCTTTGCTGGGCAGGTGCATGGTTCTATTTGCGTTATGCCACTCCGGTATACAATGTCAGCGCCACCGTCATGATAAAAGATGACAAGAAAGGCAGTCGTGCCAGTGAGATGCTCGCCCTTGAGGACATGGGCTTCCTTTCTTCAAGCGGAAGTATTGAAAACGAGATGGAGATCCTCCGCTCAAAATCTCTCATCAAACAGGCGGTGACCGCTTTGAAGATATATGCCACTTATACCACCAAAGGACATATCGGATCACGGGATCTCTATACGGACAGCCCCATAGCCGTTGAAATGTCCGCTACCGATCTCAACAAACTAAAAACCGGATTCAACTTTGAAGTCGTCCTGCAACCGGACAGCACACTGGACATCAGTGGGAACATCGGCGGAGAAGAGATCGCAGCCCACGTCCAACAACTACCGATCCTGCTGGATACCCCGGCAGGCAGACTGACACTGTCGTTACGTCCCAATACCAAACCGATATTCGACGAAACCATCTATATCACAATCACCCCTCCGCTTCAAATGGCAAAAGCTTATTTGGCGGCACTGAGCATTGCCGGCACTTCTAACACGACTTCCATTGCCAACATCAATATACAAACTACCAACAAGCAACGGGGAGAAGATTTTGTCAACAAACTCATTGAAGTATACAACCTCGATGCCAATAATGACAAGAAACTGATAGCGACCAAAACGGCTGAGTTCATCGACGAGCGCATCGTAATCATCAACCGCGAACTGGGGAGTACGGAAGCCGAACTGGAAAACTTCAAACGTAGCGCCGGGCTGACCAGCATAAGTGATGCCAACACTTTCGTACAGGAAAGTTCCGAATACGAGAAAAAACGCATGGATATCGGAACCCAACTCAACCTGATGGAATACCTGCGCGACTATATTGACAACCGAGCCAATCAGGACGCCGTAATCCCCTCCAACGTAGGAGTAAACGATGTCAGCCTGTCTGCCCTCATCAACAAGTATAATGAAATGATACTGGAACGCAACCGCCTGCTCCGTACTTCATCGGAAAGCAATCCGGTGATCATCCGCAAAAACAGCGATCTCAGCGCCATGCGTGCCAACATCAGGTCGGCCATCAACAGTGTCTATAAAGGTTTGCTGATTTCCAAAGAGGATATCGACCGTCAGGCAAGCAAGTATTCCAACCGCATCGACCAAGCACCTACACAGGAGCGTGCGCTCACCGGTATTGCCCGCCAGCAAGAAATCAAGGCAGGACTCTACATGATGCTGCTACAAAAACGTGAAGAAAACTCCATCGCTCTGGCAGCTACGGCAGACAATGCCAAGATCATAGACGCCGCCACAGCCAACGACCACCCCATAGCCCCCAATTACTCTCTGGTCCGGATGATTGCCATCGTTATCGGGCTGTTGATACCGATAGTTGCCATTACATTAGTCAACTTCTTCCGTTTCCGTATCGAAGGTCATGCCGATGTGGAGAAACTGACCCGTATTCCTATCCTTTGTGATGTTCCCACAGATTACCAATCAGAGAAGAACGGCTCAACCATTGTCGTAAAAGAGAACGAAAACAACATGATGTCCGAAGTATTCCGTAGTATGCGCACCAATCTTCAGTTCATCTTAGGAAAAAAAGAGAATAATGTCATCTTAATCACTTCCACTATCAGTGGCGAGGGTAAAACATTCGTTTCATGCAATCTCAGTGTCAGCCTTGCCCTTTTGGGCAAACGGGTGGTAATCGTGGGTCTCGACATCCGCAAGCCGAAACTGGCCGAGTATTTCGGTCTCGAACAGAAACATCTGAAAGGTATCACCTCTTTCCTGACCGATGACAGTATCGATCTGCACTCTTTACTTTTGCCCACCCAGGCCAGCAGTAATTTGCAGATACTGCCTTCCGGAAGTGTTCCTCCGAATCCTGCCGAGTTATTGGCTCGCCCATCACTGGACAAGGCCATCACACAACTATCTCAAGAATTTGATTATGTGATATTAGATACCGCCCCGGTGGGTATGGTGACCGACACCCTTATTATGTCACGCGTTGCTAATGCCACCGTATATGTCTGCCGTGCCGACTATTCTTATAAAAGCGATTTCGGATTGATCAATGAATTGAAAAAAGAAAACAAGTTACCCGAAATGGCCATTGTCATCAACGGAATCGATATGAAAAAGAAAAAGCACAGTTATTATTATGGATACGGGAATAAATATGGCTACGGAAAAAGATATGGATATGGTTATGGATATGGAGAAAAACAGAAAGAAAAAAGAAAATAATTAAGAATTTATAAATAATTACATATATACAATAAATAAAGAGCTCTTTAAAGTGTTAAATATTTAACACTTTAAAGAGTCATATTTTTAAATGTCACCAAATTTGTAATTATTCATAAATTCAATCACATCAAAACAGGGACACTCTTTAATCCATTCTTCAGGTTCGATTTCACCGTTTCCATTCAAGTCGGGAGACAAGTCCCGGTGTCCGCACACCCTGCTTCCGGGATAATCTTTCAGCAACGTCCGTATCAGCACATACAGAGAATGTCTCTGCCATACCGTCATCGTATTCTTAGGCCGCCCACGGCAATCCAGCCCACCTTCATAACAGACGCCGATACTTTTCTGATTGAATCCCTTTACATGCGCCCCGATCTTCTCCAGCGAACGGGTAGTTTTTATATCCCCATTCTTACGGATATAGAAATGATAACCGGCACCATTGAATCCCCTGCGACGATGGCACACTTCCAGATCATGCTCCGTAAAGTCCCGGTCTTCCCGCGTAGCGGAACAATGTACCACGATAAGATCAATCTCTCTCATCGTTTTCCCCTTTCCCACCGGTTCCGCCCCGCAGAAACACCAACACCGCAATCACCCACTCTAAAATCTTTTTCCACTTTTTCATACTCTTTTTATTTTTAATAATTTACCGATTAAGCGACGTGCCAACCGGTAGCACCATACAACAGAATATCCCCTTATCAGCACATCAGTCGCATTCCCTTATTGGTACATTGACATATTGGCACATTGAATAATTATTTATGCTGCCGGATCCTCTCCTTCCCCATCGCCACCGCTGCCGCCTTCTTCTTTCTTTTTCAACGGCAATTTGCCCACTTTGGCAAAACTCAGCCCGGACAAGACTTCGGTCAAAGCCACTCCGGGACGAAAATTCACTTTCGCTTTCCGGATGAGCGATGCACTATATTCCTCTTCCGACACGGCACCTTTGCCACGCAGTCCGATCTGGAATGACCCGATCTCTCCCAAACGAACGATCTCTCCTCTTTCGAGACCCTCTACAATGGTATCTTCCAATGCGATCAATACCGCCATCACATCGGCACGTGTCACTGTGCATGCCTTCTCGATGCGCTTTGCCATCTCTTTCACCTCTACATCGCCACTGGCCTGAGCCTGGGCATAATACTTCGCCGGTTCATCCTTCTTCAAAAGGTTCTTACGCGGCACTACCGAATACGTCACACTTTTACTCATACTACTTTTTCTTTTTTTAGTGTTAAACATTAATTGTAATCTGATTACCCTACAAAGATACCACACCCGCCACCCGGCATTGTCGGGAAATGTCGGTATCGGTAGAGACCGGTAGAGCAATGTCGATTAAAAGTTTCTTGCCGAACCGTTCCACAGGAAAAACCCGTGCAGAGCCCCCGTATTATTCTGCAAATTCATAACTCCGAAACGAAAAACTTTTGTAACTTTGTAACTGTTAGCATAACAAAGAGTGATAGGATATGAAAATTCAAGCAAGTATAACGATTCCCTATGCCGTGGCCAATTATGCCGATTTGCGCGACCGTGGCTTTTATTATGTGGATAAGACGGATTACATTCCACGTCTCGAGGCCTATAATGCCCCTGTGTTCCTGCGTCCCCGCCGTTTCGGGAAGAGCCTGCTGGTATCCACCTTGGCGCATTATTACGACCGCACGTTGGCCCACCGGTTTGAGGATCTCTTTGGAGGAACATACATCGGAAGCCATCCTACACCGGAACACAACCGCTATATGATCATTCGCTATGACTTCTCGGCAATGGTGATGGCGGATAATATGGAGGGGTTGGAACAGAATTTTAATATTCTGAACCGTGGCCCCGTGGAAATCATGGTGACACACAACCGTGACCTCTTCGGAGACTTTCAGTTTTCCACTCGCGAAAATGCCACACAGATGCTCGAGGAAGTCTTGGCATATGCCCGCGCCCATGACCTCCCTCCGGTTTACATTCTGATAGACGAATACGACAACTTCACCAACCAGTTGCTGACCTCTTACAATGATCCGCTCTACGAGAAAGTAACCACTGCCGACAGCTTCCTGCGCACCTTCTTCAAGGTAATCAAAAAAGGGATCGGTGAGGGCAGCATCCGCACCTGTTTCTGTACCGGTGTGCTGCCTGTGACGATGGATGACCTAACCAGTGGATATAACATTGCCGAGATACTGACATTAGAATCCGATTTTATCAATATGTTGGGCTTTACCCATGCCGAAACGGATGCTTATCTGCGCTACGTGCTCGACAAGTATACCGGAAGCCAGGAACGCTACGATGAAATATGGCAGCTCATCGTCAACAACTACGACGGTTATCGTTTCAGCCCCAAGGGGGAAAAGCTGTTCAATGCAACGATACTGACGTATTTCCTGAAGAAATTTGCAGTCAATAAAGGTGAAGTTCCCGAAGAGATGATAGACGAGAACCTGCGTACCGACATCGGCTGGCTGCGACGGCTCACCCTCTCGCTGGAAAACTCGAAAGCCATGCTGGATGCATTAGTGATAGACAACGAATTATATTACAACGTAGCCGACCTCTCCAGCAAATTCAACAAGCAGAAGTTCTTCGACAAGAATTTCTATCCCGTCAGCCTTTTCTATTTAGGCATGACGACACTTTTCAATGATTATCGCATGATGTTGCCTAACTTGACCATGCGTAGCATCTACATGGACTATTACAACGTATTGAACCGTATAGACGGTGGTGCCATGCGCTATGCCCCCGTCTACGAGCGGTTCACTCAAGAGCGTGATTTTGAATCGCTTGTCCAGAATTATTTCGAGCAATACCTCGGCCAGTTCCCTGCACAGGTGTTCGACAAGATTAATGAAAATTTCATCCGTTGCTCTTTCTTCGAGTTGGTATCCCGCTATCTGAGCAGTTGCTATACCTTTGCCATCGAACAGAACAATTCGGAAGGACGCGCCGACTTCGAAATGACCGGCATACCGGGCACGGATTACTACACGGACGACCGTTTGGTAGAGTTCAAATATTACAAGGCAAAAGAGGCGGAGAAAATGTTAGGACCGGATGCGCCCCTGCCTGAACATGTGGAGCAGGTGCATCGTTATGCCGAGGATACGCTGCGGCATTTCCCCAACTACAAAGTACGTACTTATGTGGTTTACATCTGCGCCAACCGGGGATGGAAATGTTGGGAGGTATAAAAAGAATGGGAGATGGAAGATGGAAGGAGGAAAATATTTTGAATATCCGCTTGCTTTACTCTTGTTTTTTCGCTACCTTTACAGGTAGTCAACCAACAGACAATCAAACAAATGACAGAAAAAGAAAAGCAAAATTCCGAAGAAAAACCGTTCGTCGTCCGTTCGTATACCAAGATAGAGCTGGCGCTTCTTTATTGCCCGGGACGGGAACCCGCCACAGCCCTGCAAAGCCTTTACCGATGGATGCGAAAATGCGCCCCACTCCGGACCGAACTGCAACAATACGGCTACGACAAGCACCGGCACAGCTTCTTGAAACGTGAGGTGGAAATCATCCGCAAGCATCTGGGCGACCCCTAACTCCCGCCACGCTACCGGCCGTTTTTTCATGCTACATCTTTTCCGAAAAGATGGAAGAGTTTCCGGAAAAGATGTAGCGTATTTTAAAAAAAGATGTAGCGTCTTTAAAACAAACATGTTACATCCCTTGAAAAAAGATGTAACATGTTTTCCACAAAGTTGTAAAGCTTTCTTCAACCTATAGGGTTCACTAAGGTTCAAGGTTCTCCTTTGACCCCTCCTTGTCGTAGTACTTCCGATTCTTCACATAGCCATCTTCCTTATTTACAACAAAATGCGATTGAAGCACACGTCTCAACAGTCTTTTTGCCGTTGACTCGGACGCCCCGTCTTCCATAGCCGACGAGACAAAGTCCGTGTAAGAAAAACGGTGCTTCAGACGCCGCAAAACAGCGAGCGCCCTATGAAACTGCTGCAAAGGACGGGCCTTTAACGCCAGTCCCGGCAGTGACGAACTAAGCAGCAAACTATGTTCGAGCAGTACTTCCGTCATAGCCATGGCCGTATGAAAATCCTCATCCGCACAGATATACTCCTTTACATACCAACGGCTTTCAACCTTGCGGAGCGCAGTAAGCACCGCCGCCAGACGCATGGCATACAAACCGTGACGTACCACAATCGCACCCGGAGAATCACATCCCTCTATCACCACCCCGTCAAGACAGGATTCGAACCGACGACTGTGCTCCTCCCACTGAGCAGCCGTAAATACTACCTCCGTAGGCGACTCTAACAACATCTCGTGCATCCCCAGCACCTCTCCACCCAACTCACGGAAATAAGCCCGGTTCTCTATCTGCCCTTCTTTCGGGGCTGCCGAATGCCACACCCACTTCGCCGGAGCGGTAAGTATGCCGAGACGGCTGTAAAGCCCGTTCTCCAGTGTCCGAACCAATGCCACAAACTGATCGGGCGTACCCGTAAGGCACATTCCTAACCGAGGTTCGCGCACAAATATGGGCAACCCGTCCACCTTAAAAGAGGAAGAAATATCCTCGTGATGGGCCGCCGCACAATACACATCGTCCTGCCGGCCGTAGTCCTGCGACAAGGCCGACACCATTGTATTGATCTCACTGGCGTTGATAATAGCCCCCAACTGCCCGTTATCCCTCAGATGGGCATACGTCCGCGATTTTGAAGTATCGGCAGGCAACATCAGCACAATCCCGTGCGGTTCTTCGGGCTGCAACGACCGGTCGGCAGGACGTTTCGCACGAAAGGCCTCTTTCAACTCCTCCTCCCAAGCCAATTTCTTCGTATCATACGCCTTGCGTTCATCGGCCGCTTTCCGGGCATACTGATCGTGCAAGGGCTGCGAAAGCAAAGCGGCAAGGGCTACTACCCCCTTTCCCGTACCGGCAGGAGCCACTCCGGCAAAATAAAGATGGGGAGAATATTCCATTCCGGCATAACGGAAGCGTACCCCCGTCAAGCACACGCTCAGGTTGGCCATCATCCCCATCAAGAGCATATCCTTTTCGCGATCGCCACGAGCCACCGCCACCCCTCGTTTCAACAAACCGGGCAGTGCCGCATACACCACCGCCGGAAAAACAGGCATGGAGTCGCGCAACTCGTTATTTTTTTCAAACAACGCCGCCTCATCCCCATCATCCGCAACACCCCCGGAAGGGGCCAAAGGTGAACGTTGACCCTTGTGAACCCTCGATACCGGATTTTCGAAAGGAAATCCGGTATTAACATACTGATATCCAGCCATAATATCTTTCAGACATTCTTCTGGAAGATAATCGGATTCGGTAAATTCAGAAGTGGCCAGCCCGATAAGATCCGCCAGCTCCCTCTGCGAAAATCCTTTATATCGGGCCACCCTCCCTAACTTCAGCATAAAGTCATGGCGAGTGCCCCGCACAAACGGATTACGTGCAGCAAACTCATTGAGAAATGTCCGGATAAACCCATCTGCCTGCACAGCAGGCAACACCGGTACAGGACCAGATACCGGAACAAACTGCGGAGCCAGATCACGCCACGCAAAGGGTTCGGCATCGGGGCGATAATACACCTCCGGATCATACACAGCCGAACAGATGCGCCCCAAATCGGAACATGCACCGTCGTTGGTAAAACCCACACGGCGACAAAGTTCATCACCCACTACCTTATAAGCCGTTTTATACTCTTCAAGCGTATCCACCTCTATACGTACCAACGCCTTGACTCCCTCTCCGGAGATACTTATAAACGCCACCCCCACATACGGAAGAGCACAAAGCAGCTCCAAAAGCCGACCGGTATACGTACCCGAATGGTCAAAATCAAACATCATCCAACCACTCAGGCTCACCACCTGCGCCGCCGCATGCCCGCCCCGGCAAGTACCGGCAGCCACAATACCGTTCATCTTTTCCTTTATATCGGCCGCCTCCTTCTGCATCCCCCGCTGCAGATAACCTCGATAGGCTTCCGTAGCCACTTTCCAACGAGGACCACGAATATCATTCACAAACTCTTCCAGGGAAATCACTTCCGACTCCTTCTTCCATCTATGGATAAAAAAAGAAACTTTCATAGGACTTTTTCTCATCATATCTTAATTCTAAAATTAACAGGCAGGGCTTTGTGCCCTGCCAACGACACAAAGGTGAGAACAAAAACAAATACAATCCAAACGTTAAATCTGTAGGTTTATCGCCTCATAACACATTAACAAGAAAAGATTTAGTTCTACAAAACCCTACATAAATCAAGAAAAAAAATATTTCATCCCCCATCTCCTCTCTCCCATCTCACCCCTCCCCTCTCCCCTTTTTCCTCCTTCTCTGTATTTCCTCCGAATGATGTAACATCGCCTTTCCAATCCGGGCAAGGCGCCTTCGCGACTCTTCGGAGCATACCACCTCTGCCTTTTTAAATTCTCCATACTTCTCTTCTGTTTTTTTCAAAAAGTTTGCGAGTTCAATTCTTGTTAATTTTTTTCATTCATAATAAATCATTTAATAATAGTTAATAAAACAAGTTACAAAAATAATATCAAAACTAATTAATCTCCAAAATTATTTTATTTTTATCTACAAATTATTTGTTATAGTAAAATAATATCTATCTTTGCATCAAAATTGGTTCGTCCTAAAAAGATTACCCCACACAAGTATGTGACAGGTAACAGCGTAGCGCACCCAAGCGAACCGAAAATCGGTATTTTACCCCTATTTTGCAGTTTTGAATCTATTTCAGACAGAAGAACAAAAGAACCTATTTTCTGCATGGCCTTTATGGGCAATTTATCTGTTCTTATGTTCTTATGTCTGAAAAATAATCTTTAATTTTCATGAAATCCTGGCTTGCCGCCTATGTCCGTCTTCATCACGAGAAGAAAACCCGTGATCGTCTTACCGCGATGGGTATTGAGTGTTTCCTCCCCATACAAGAGGAGATTCACCAGTGGAGTGACCGCCGGAAAAAAGTAGAGCGGGTAGTTATTCCGATGATGATCTTTGTCCGCGTATCTGACGAAGAACGCGGATTACCGCTCACGCTATCAGCTATCAGCCGGTATATGGTGTTACGGGGAGAATCCGTTCCGGCCGTCATCCCCGACCGACAAATGGAAAAATTCAAATTCATGCTGGATTATTCGGAAGAAGCGGTGGAATTGTGCACTACTCCACTGGCTGTAGGAGAACAGGTAAGGGTAATCAAGGGACCGTTGGCCGGACTGGAAGGAGAACTGGTGACGGTGGATGGGAAAAGCAAAGTAGTCGTAAGACTGGATATGCTGGGATGCGCACAGGTGGATATGTCGGCGGGGTTTGTGGAAAAGATACAAATATAAAAACAACTACAAATTGCTCAATATCCCAATCAATCACTTTCATTATATGCCCAATGTATAAGCATAATACACCGCAAATACCACGCCAAAACCGACAAAAGAATTATCTAATCTCTAATTTACGAGTTTTAGCAATATTATTAGTTGTGTTGGGGCATAGTATCATTATCTATGATCCTAATTGGACAACATATAATACCCCGTTTCATTCCGTTTTTTTGGTGACACTGAAAAAAATAATAAATCTATTCCAAATGGAATTATTCTTCTCATTGTCAGGATTTCTGTTTTTCTATACAACACAAAAGAAATTTAAAATTAAATCCCTTTTGAAAAAGAAAACAATACGCTTGCTAATTCCATTTCTTCTCATCGGATTATTTTACCTTATTCCAATCCGGTTCATTGCAAACTATCCTCCCTACGAAAGCACATCTTTAATACGTATCATATATTCAGTCCTAACAGTTAATGATTGTGGACATTTATGGTTTCTACCTACCCTTTTAGGGATATTTATTATAGCCACCGTACTTATCCGTATGACGAAATCGAAACAGAGCACATTAATATGTATCGTTCTAATGTTATACATTTTGTCACCTTATCTATCTTCATTTCTATTAATAACAAGCACTAAATATCTGTTCTTTTTCTTCATGGGATATTTTATCAACCAGTATGGCAAACAAATATTCTCAATAAAAGCTATTTACCATGACCTTGCAACACTTGGAATCCTTTTAATAGCATACGTACTCATATTCCATAATGAAAATCGCGTAGTAACGACATTTACTTCAATCACGATTATTGCATCCCTTTATTATTTCATGCCACACAGAACGAACCGTTTCATCTTATGGCTTGATAAAAACAATTTCGGCATATATCTGTTCCATTCACCACTTATGTACATCATTATGAATAAATTCTCTATAATAGCACCTCCTGCCATACTGGTACCAATGAATCTGATATTCGGCATTGGAGGCAGCCTTATCATTACATACTTTCTAAGAGCAATAAAATGTTCATTTGTCATTGGAGAAAAAAATGATAGATAACAAACGAATCGCTAAAAACACTCTTCTGTTATATTTGAGGATGTTCCTGTTAATGGGCATCTCTCTATATACTTCACGTATCGTATTGGAGACGTTAGGTGTCGAAGATTTTGGGGTGTACAACATAGTCGGCAGTATTATAGTGCTTTTTAGCTTTATAAACAATGCTCTTACTGCTGCTACAAGGCGTTTTATCAATTTCAACTTAGGAAAGAATAACCCACAAGAGTCTGCCAAAGCTTTTTCGGCCAGCTTGACCATACATTTTATAATCTGTATAATACTCATCATTATAAGCGAAAGTATAGGCTTATGGTTTTTGAATACCCAACTGAATATTCCGGAAAACCGAATGTATGCCGCCAATTGGGTTTACCAATTCAGTATTTTGTCCGCATGTATAGGGATCATCGGAGCACCTTACGAATCGACGATCGTTGCTTATGAAAAAATGTCTGTTTATTCATATCTCAGCATTATTGAAGGAGTATTTAAGTTGATAATTGTTTATATGCTGGTAATCTGCACAACCGATAAATTGATTTTTTACTCAGCACTCATCTTTATTGTTGGAATTCTGATCAGTTCTGCCAAATGGATATATTGCAGCCGGAACTTTCCTATTTGCAGGTATCAGTTCATGGTAGACAAGCCGATGCTAAAAGCGATTGCATCCTTTTCGGGTTGGAGCCTTTTTGGGCAGATTGCTTATATAGGATCTACCTCAGGACTCAATATGATAATAAACATTTTCTGCGGAGTACTGCTCAATGCCGCCACAGGAATTGCCCAACAAGTCAACAGTGCAATATACAATTTTGTTTCAAATTTCCAAACAGCTTTTAATCCACAACTTATACAGACTTATTCTTCTGGAAATTTAGAAGTGCATCGGGTACTTCTTTCGCGCGCATCCCGAATTTCATACTATTTATTGTATATCATCTCACTGCCGGTATTAATAAATACAAGTTACATACTACACCTTTGGCTAAAAGAGGTACCGGATCATTCTGTGACATTTACTCAACTTATCATCACCTTTTCTCTGATTGAAGCACTTGGAGCCCCACTATGGATGTCTATGCAGGCAACGGGAAAGATAAAGACATACCAAATCATTGTCAGCTCCATCAACGCCTTGAATATTCCTATTGCATTTGTCTGCTTATATCAAGGATTGGCAGTAGAATCTATTTTTTATGCTAAAATATTAATAGGCCTATTTATGTATATTTTTCGTGTACTCTATATCCTGCCGTTAATCAATTTTTCATATATGGATTATTTCAAAAAGGTTGTTTACCCGACCGTAGCAATAACACTATTTACAATCTGCATATTATTGATCGTAAGTACATATCTGGACGGTGGAGAAAAACTGCTTATTACTACCCCGCTGTCCATCATCTTATGTGCAGGATCAATCTACTATATAGGAATCAATAAACAAGAGAAACAAACTATACTACAAATAATAAAAAAATGGAATCTCTGATTTTTACATACGAAGGATATAAAAACACGAACATCGGTGATTATATTCAAAGTTTAGCTGCCAAGCAATTTTGGGACAGTACCAATATACAATATTACCATCGTGATAAATTAAATCAATATTCAGGTGCTTCTGCAAAAGTAATCATGAATGGTTGGTTTACCCATCAACCCCAAAACTGGCCTCCTTCACCCAATATATCACCGTTATTTGTAGCTTTCCACTTGAATACAAGCGCGTACGAAAAATTACTATCCGATAAGAGCATTGAATATTTAAAGAAACACGAACCAATCGGATGCCGCGATGAAAATACGGTTGCCGCTTTAAGTAAAAAAGGGGTCAATGCTTACTTTTCGTCTTGTCTGACAACAACATTAGGCTATAAATATGCTTCCTCAAAACAAAGAAAAAACATATACATTGTAGACCCTGTACATTATGTACCAGAAATGAATTTCAAATTAAGAAAGCTACGATTACTTTTTGAATACATACCTCATTTTAAAGGTATAAACCGATATATAAGAAAAATAAAGAAACAAAATATATATGATTTATCTTTCAGCTACAAGAATTTAAACCGTTATGCAGCAATTATACGTTCATACAATATTCTTAGACAAATTTTATCGCCGAAAGATTTATCAGACGCAATCATTTTGACGCAATATCACTATGATTATGAATATCCTACAAACGAATCACGCTTCAAAAGAGCCGAAGAACTAATACATCTTTATTCGGAAGCACAATTAGTTATTACATCAAGAATTCATTGTGCATTGCCATGTTTAGGTCTGAAAACACCCGTAATTTTTTTACAGAATAAAGACGATTCTATAGAAAGTACATGCAGATTTAATGGTTTGTTGGAACTATTGAATGTCATTGAATTCAGAAAGAATAAAATTATAAAATCGCCATATAAGTTACCGCTTGACCCTGATAAAATGAATAATACAACAAGATATCTATCCTATGCAAACAAATTGATAGAACGTTGTAAAGCATTCGCAAACAAAAACGGAAAAGAATAAAAAATGAATATTTTATTTACATCTCCTACATCTTTTCATCCTCAAAAAGGAGGAGTAGGTAGAGTTACAGACACTCTTTGTAGAGAATTTCAAAAACGTGGATATACCATTTATTACCTGCACCGTAAGTGGTATCCAGAAGATAATTATCCATATCCCGCTTCAGTAACAATACTACCAACAAATGATATCTATGATTGTAAAAATGTAGAGTTCTATCACAATTTTCTAAAAGAAAAAAACATTGATATAATCATAAATCAAGATGGATTATACGAAAGTTCATATTTATTTCAAAATGTTGGAAACCTCACTATTCCAACAATTTCAGTAATACACAGTAATCCTATCATCAACTATACATGTTTGTGGGAAGAACTTTATTTATTAAAAAACAATACATACATAGAAAAACTAAAAAGAATAATCCGTTGTCTCTTATATCCAAAGTTAAAGTATGAAGTCTGGAAATCTATACAACAGCATTATCAATACATACTGGAACATTCTACCATTATAACACTGCTGTCCGCTCAATATGAATTAAGTCTTAAAAAAATCAACCCCAAACTCTTAAATATAACATATTCTATCCCCAATCCTAACACTTATGAAGAACAAAAAAGTATTCCTATAAAACAAAAAGAAATTATATACGTAGGAAGATTATACAACTCAACCAAAAGAGTAGACAGGTTATTAAAAATATGGCAGTCCATTTCAAAAAAATATCCGGACTGGCACTTATCTATCGTCGGAGATGGAATTGACGGTAATATGTTGAGACAGTATTCGCAACAATTACGATTAAAGCAAATCGATTTCTATAATTTTCAACCCCCTCGCCCATTTTACGAAAAAGCGGCAATAATCTGTATGACTTCAAATTTCGAAGGTTTTCCTATGGTTCTCACCGAAGCAATGCAATTTGGTTGTGTACCTGTTGCATTTAACAGCTTTGAAGCTATTGCAGATATAATCATTCCAGAAAAAACCGGAGAATTAGTCACACCTTTCAGCATAAAAGAATATAAAGAAAAATTATCTTTACTCATAGAGAATGTCACCTATCGCGAAAAACTATCTCAAGCAGCTTTCCAATATGTAAAACAGTATGGCTCAGAAATAATCACAGAGCAGTGGATTCAATTATTTCAAAAAGTCAGAAAGGATTTATACTGAGAATTATTATGCTCCCAAAGTATTATATAAAAAAATAAAATATGAGAACGATCATGCTCGTTTTCGGCACTCGTCCGGAAGCTATAAAAATGGCTCCTTTAGTAAAAGAGTTCCAAAAACACAAAGACTTATTTAAAACAATTGTATGCGTAACCGGCCAGCACAGAGAGATGCTCGATCAAGTCTTACATCTATTCGACATCGTCCCCGACCATGACTTGAACATTATGAAACAAGGCCAAGACCTATATGACGTAACAGCCAAAGTACTTGTAGGCATGCGGGATGTATTGAAAAAGACACAACCGGACATTGTATTAGTACACGGCGATACCACGACCTCCACGGCAGCAGCCTTGGCAGCATTCTATCAACAGATACCGGTAGGACATGTGGAAGCAGGATTACGGACACACAATATTTACAGCCCATGGCCGGAAGAAATGAACCGGCAAATAACCGGAAGAATAGCAACCTGTCACTTTTCTCCTACACCGTTAAGCAAACAGAATCTGCTGAATGAAGGAATCGAGGAAAAACAAATTTTGGTGACAGGTAATACAGTTATCGATGCCCTTTATGCAGTGGTAAGAAAAATCAAGGATGACCCAGCATTAGAAACCACCTTGAATAATTCTTTAAAAAGCTCCGGGTACGATGTTGACCGTCTTAATAACGCCAGACGTTTGGTGCTGATCACCGGCCATCGCCGGGAAAACTTCGGAGAAGGATTTATCAATATGTGTACCGGAATCAAAACACTGACAGAGAAATATCCGGATGTGGACTTTGTATACCCCATGCATCTAAATCCGAATGTAAGAAAACCAATCCATGAGGTATTCGGAGAGAAACAACAGAAAAACATGTTTTTCATTGAACCATTGGAATATCTGCCATTCGTCTATCTCATGGAGAAAAGTACATTGGTACTGACCGATAGCGGCGGGATACAGGAAGAAGCCCCCGGATTGGGAAAACCGGTGTTGGTAATGCGTGATACCACCGAACGGCCGGAAGCCGTGGATGCGGGTACGGTAAAGTTAGTAGGTACCGACCGTAATAAAATCATCAGCGAAGTGAGCCGTTTGTTAGACGACAAGGCTTACTATGAAAAAATGAGTAAAGCTATCAATCCTTACGGAGACGGAATGGCTTGTGAAAGAATTGTAAATCACTTATCATAAAATGAGAATCTTATTTATCGCTCCCGGATATTTGCCATACACATTTTCTGAGAATTTATGTAATGGCAAACTTGTATATGCATTACAAGAAAAAGGGTGGGAAGTGGATGTCATATCCCGGATAGACGAAGGACCTACTTATTGTTCGGAATGGCAAGAACCTTGGCTGCCGCTTAAGAAACATACGTATGAAATCAGCTATCCGGCAGGTAATAAGATAAACAGAATGGCAGATTTATGTTATTCGAGTTTATTAATGGGAGGATTTCCAATGAACGGCATACGTTGGGCCCGCAGAGCCTACCAAAAAGCCTTGGAACTGCACAAAAAAAATCCTTATGATGTAATCATAACACGTTCTCCAAGCGATATTCCCCATATCATCGGATACAAAATTAAGCAAAAGACAGGTATCCGATGGATAGCTAACTGGAACGATCCGGCAACGACTATCTGGCCGGAACCATACACGCACCATCTGTCACCCAGAGAGCATAATATAGCTCATAGATACACCGTGACATGCTTAAAAAAAGCAGATATCAATACCTTTCCATCCCAAACGTTATTAGAGCATTTTGAAGCAAATTTCTCTTTTCTGAAAGACAAACAGACAGCAGTCATTCCGCATATCGGTCTGCCGGAATCGTTTTTATCAGTCCGCCCTTCTGAAAAAAGAGATAAAATGTATATGTGTCATTCCGGTAATTTGTCTTCCGAAAGGAATCCGGAATTGACCTTTAAAGCAATAAGAGAACTCATAGACGAAGAATATAGATCGATACAATTGGACATTATGGGATATATAAATGAACATACAAAACTATTAATCGAAAAATACGATCTGAAAGATTATGTTTGCTTTGTAGGTAGCTACCCATATATGACAGCAATGCAGAAGATGCAGGAATATGATGTATTAGTGTTATTGGAAGCGGTTCTTAAAAAAGGAATATTCTTTGCCAGTAAATTTACAGATTATGCCCAGCTCAACCGACCGATATTAGCTATTTCACCGGTTAATGGTTTTGCAAATTCAACGTTAACCCTACAGGGAGGAGGAATAGCCGTCAACAATGAAAATTATAAAGATATCAAAAAAGGTATCTTAACTTTATATAAAGCCTGGCAAGAGAATACACTGAATGAAAAATACAGTACACGGCAATTGTATAGCCGGTTATCACCTGAATATGTAGTGAACATTTACAAAAATTTACTGAATGCCAGATGATAAAGGATATTATACGGAAACTCAGAGTAAATGCACTGCACGGTATCGCCAATATCAGAGCCGGCAGTATCGAACCCAAAGAATCTTTACTAATTATCGCTCCGCATCCGGACGATGAAGTGATAGGTTGTGCCGGATTGATACAACGTTCTCTCAACAAAGGAAACAACGTATATGTCATCATTCTTACCGGCGGAGAAGCATCACATAACGGATGCTGTGGAATTACTTCACAAGAACTGATAACCGCAAGAAGAGGATTGGCAATAAATATAAACAGAAAATTGGGTATACCTACCAAAAATCTATTTTTCCTCGATTATCCCGATGGTAAAATAAACTATAACCACCAAGAAACGGATAAGCTAAGCCGATTAATAAAAAATATCCGCCCCCATGCTATTTTCATTCCACACAAAGGAGAAGGGTGGAACGATCATATACAAGCCGGAAATATCATAAGAAGAATAACTAAAGAAATGACAGATATCCGGCTTTATGAATACTGCGTCTGGTTCTGGTATTATAATACCTGGAAAATAGATTGGAAAAACGCACAACTGCTTAACATGACGAAAGAAGAGCATTTAAGGAAAAAAGAAGCTATCGATAAATATATATATCCTAAGGCTCCCTGCGGGAAACCGTGGTCCGGCGGATTACCAAACGTGTTTATTGAAGCCAACTATTGGAACAAAGAACTATATTTCAAACAGAAATAAATATGAAACAACCATTGTATAGCGCTATTGTTCTCGGTGATTCAACAAATAACACATTAAGCATTGTCCGTAGTTTAGGTGAAGCAAAAATAGAACAGACTCTAATCCTGAAATGCGATGAGGATATCTGTTTGGTTGCAAAAAGTAAATATCTAAAAAACAGTCGTGTATATCGTATATCGACCATTGAAGATTGCATGCCAATATTGGAGCAATTAAAAGAAAATACAACTAAACAGCAGACTATAATTTGTAGTTTTGATGAAGCTGCGGTTTTTATTGATAAAAAAGAATCAATATTAGCACCATTTTTTCGTACTCCGGCGAGAGGAAAGCAAATTGGTATGCTATTTAACAAAGATGAACAATGTAAGTTAGCCAAAAAATGTGGATTAACCGTACCGAAATCGATCATTTTTCATCGGGAAGAAAAAATCAATAATTTAATTTTTGATTATCCTATTTTATTGAAACCGCTTAACAGTACGAAAGGAGAGAAAAGCGACATTCATATCTGCCAGAATGAAGAAGAGGTAGAAAATGCTTTAAACGCAGAAAGTTCTTGTTCTGATTTTATCCTACAAGAGTTTATTGACAAAGAGTACGAAATAGACTGTATTGGAGTTAGAACTGAAAAAGAAACCTTCTTGGCAGGAGGAATAAGAAAGATTCGGCATTATCCACAACTAATAGGTGCAGGAGCTTACGGCTTATTTAAACCTATCAGAGAATATAACATTAATATACAGGGAATAGAGGAATTTTTAATACAAGCAAATTATTACGGCCCTTTCAGTATCGAATTCCTTCATAAAGCCGATAAAGATTATTTCATGGAAGTAAATTTCCGGAACGAGGGTTTAGCATATGCGGCAACATCGGCTGGCGCAAACCTTCACGCTCTATACTTAAATCCAAATATGAAAATCAAAAGAAATAAAATTCATAAAGTGTATATGATGAACTATTCTTTAGATTTTCTCTACGTAAAGAACGGGAGTTTGTCACTATGGATTTGGATACGTGATTTATTGCGAACGCGTTGTTTTATAAACATCAACTTCAAAGATTTACAGCCAACTATCCATTATTACAAAAACAAAATCACATCTAAATTTACAACAAATAAATGAAAGTCCTGATCTGCATTCCTTGTCTCTTGACTGGAGGTACTGAAATACAAACCCTCAATTTAGTAAAATCCCTAATTCAAGGTAAACATCAAGTAAGTACCGTATGCTATTTTGAATATTTACCCGAAATGGTATCCCGTTATCAAGAAGCAGGAAGCAAGGTAACATGCTTGAGCCCCGTAGGAAAACGAATTGGAGGAATGAAAGGAATTGCCTTTTTATACAAAGGACTGAAACAGGTAATACAAGCAGAAAAGCCCGAAGTCGCTCATGTACAGTATATGGCTCCGGGGGCTATTCCTATCATATTGTTACGCATGATAGGAATAAAAAATGTTATCGCCACAGCACACACTGCGGCCGATATTTATCCGAACTTAAAGTTGGTACATTTCATCCAAAGACATTGTATACGTGTATTCACCAACATCACTCTAACTGCTGAAAAATCTTTTTTCGGCAATTCATGTATGTACACACAACAGACAAAATTACAAAAGAGAAACCACTTTACGATCTATAATGCATTGCCTCCGTACATACAGATACGTAAAGATACACGCAACTTTTCCACATCTGTTACTTTGGGGGTAGTAAGCCGATTGGAAAAGATAAAGGGAATGGACCTCATTATTCCAGCTTTTGAACAAATAAAAAAAGGATATCCGAAAATACACCTTTTAATTGTTGGAGACGGTTCTCTGAAAGAACAAATGCAGCAGCAAGCAAAAGATTCAACTACAAATAAAGATATCACATGGGCTGGCAGACAAGAGCAAGAACAACTGCAGACATATTATGATATGATAGACATCTTACTGATACCATCGCGTAGCGAAGGATTCGGCTTGACAGCCATTGAAGGGATGGCAAGAGGATGCGTAGTAGTAGCGTCGAATGCAGGAGGACTACCGGAAATAGTGAAAGATAAAGAAGTTGGTCTACTACATGAAAAAGAAAGTATTGAAGATATGGTAAAAAAAATATATCATCTCCTGGAAAATCCTCAAATAATGGAAAGATTCTCCATGAAAGCAACAAAATACACAAGGCAATTTAGACATGAACAGTATACTTTGTTATTCAATGATTTATATAGTAAACCTTAATTCCGCAACACTATAGTTTAACATTATTTATAAGTGCCTGAGCAACAAAAAGTTGCCCAGGATTTTGCCATGTCAGAATTTTCACTTACCTTAGTGTTGCGAAAAGAAGACAAGCAAAA
>OJJA01000152.1_pt1 | contig 49007 bp, 41 predicted proteins | sample 1596031 | NCBI WGS metagenome assembly OJJA01 (sample SAMEA4350132, study PRJEB24818) | metagenome | biome: human; feature: gut; material: faeces | place: Denmark | collected 2013-09
CCGTGCCGTTGCATCTTCCACCGCTTTCCCCGCTTTCTTTATCCATCCGGCCAGTTCCTTGAACTCTTCCGAATCCCTTGTGATAATCTCCGCCATGCCTTACTTCCTTTTGATCAGTCCGTTTTCCTGTATCTCCCGAATATCCGTTTCCCGGTAGAAGAATTTTCCCCCTACGTTCGAGTGGGGAATTAGCCCGTTGCCCCGGTAGTTTTGCAGGCACCGTTTTGATATGTCCAAGGCCAGACACACGTCCTGCGCATCCATTCATTTGTCCGATGCGGGCGGGGTAATCTTTATTTATCTCTTTAAACCTACATCGCTGTGTAGCCTGTTGGGAATGTATTAAGAGTTGCCCCAAACAAGTTATTGGCAAAGTTAGTTTTTGGTGGTATAAGCATACCGTATAAAAAATGCAGATGCTTGTATCGGATGCAAGAAGTGCATCAAAGTATGTCCACATCAAGTTTTTTCAGAGCGGTTATAGCTAAATTATCTATCTATATTTTTACTAAAGTATTCCTCAAAAATTAAAATAACCCCGTATATAATTAAGATTGGAAACAAAAGAATACAAAGTGAAAATACGGTTTGTTTTTGCCATATTTTAGTCTGGAGATTTCTCCACGTTTTGGCCTTCAAACCGTATTTTTAAGAGAATATCCAAAGATAACAAAAGCCAACTAGTTTACTTTGTAAATATAAACTAGTTGGCTAATTTTACACTATTTAATAAATATTTTCACATCTTTTTCTTTCCATGAAAGTAGCAAAATTTCAAAGCACCTGACAATTAGACTTATAATAAACTTTGCCTGCTTATTCAGGATTTGTTTTTACAAGAACTGTACACAATTGCAGAAAGAAAATCAAATAATTAACAGTTGCTTATACTTCTAAACCTATTTAAAATGAGAGAGTCGTGGAATATCCCTAATGTAAATTTTATGCCGTACAGTAGAAAGCTACATTGTAATTTAATGTTTAGACAGGAATTACGCATATTTTTACCGAAGCACGTTATTAAGATCGTGCTTTTTCGTATAAGACTTGTCTAAAAATCATAAAATTCTGAGAGCTAATCTGTGTTTACAACTTCTCAATGCGTATGGCAGTTCCTCCTCCCGATGCCAATTGCAGTGTCAATATACTGTTTGCCGTTACTTCCTGCTCGCTTATCTTTATAGGATATGGATTAGTTTTGTAATCAGCACCTGGACCATCTTCATAGATAGTTGCTTTGTAGCTAGCCTCTTTATCCAAAAAAGTCAGTGGTAGGGATAATGTGCGTGCTTCGGCATTGGTGATGCTACCTATAAACCAATTCTCACTGTTACGATCTTTGCGGGCAATGGTAACATAGTCACCTATTTGGGCATTAGGCACCACGGTTTCTGCCCATATCGTCGGACAAGAGGTAATGAAAGAGAAAGCGGGCTGGTTCTCGTAATTCTCTATCATATCCGCTGCCATCTGTAAAGGACTAAAGAGTACGACAGACAATGCCAATTGTTTGGCAAGGGTAGTCTGCGGATGGGTATTCGGAAATACAGGATTTTTGAAATTGAATATGCCCGGTGTAAAGTCCATCGGTCCGGCAAGTCCACGGGTAAAAGGCAGAATACAAGTGTGTGAAGGCGAATTACCGCCATCAGGACTCCATGCATTGTATTCTTGTCCACGTAGCCCTTCTTGAGTCATGAGGTTAGGATAGGTACGTTGCAGACCGCTGGGCATGGCAGGTTCATGATTGTCTACCATAATACCATAACGGGCGGCAGTTTCAATGACCTTACGATAATGGCGTACACCGTATTGGCTATGTTGCAGTTCTTTGTGGTCTAGCATAGGGTTGACATAGCCTGTTTTTATAGAGTTGATGCCGAGAGAGCGATAGAGGCTAAAAGCACTATCCAATTGCTGCTCATAATTAGTAGCCGCACCACCTGTTTCATTGTGGGCAATAAGGCGCACCCCTTTTTGTCGGGCATAGTCAGCAAGTTTCTTCAGATCATAGTCAGGATAAGGACGGGTAAAGTTGAAATTGTCACCATTTTGTGTCCAATCGCCGTCCCAACCGAAATTCCATCCTTCGACGAGTACGCCATTGAAGCCGTGTTTAGCGGCAAAGTCAATGTAACGCATAGTGTTGGCGGTGGTTGCCCCGTGTTTAGGACCTTGTGCCCATGTGTAAGTTTCCATGTGCATACCCCACCAAATGCCGATGTAGCGACCAGGTTCTATCCAAGAAGTATCTTCTAGTTTGCAGGGTTCGTTCAAGTTCAGCATCAATCGCGAGAGGAGGAGGTCACCCGGTTTCTTGGCTACGATGATTGTACGCCAGGGGGTAACAAAGGGGGCGGTAGCAAAGACCTTTTCACCAGTGCTCCAAGGAGTGAGGGCTGCGCGTAGAGTGGCGGTTGCGCCTCCTTTTTTCTGTGTCAGGTTCAGACTGGCATAATCCGTCAGATTAGCTTCGTGTAATACCATATAGAGGCTATCGTTCACTTCCAAAGTTACGGGTGTAGAAATTGTATCCTTTTGGCTTAGTGGTGAGGATGTGTAGATTGCTTCGTAGTACTTGGTACCGTTGGTAGGGATAGACCAAGCGCGGGAATCTTGTGGAAAAGCATATTCTGTTTCTTCATTCATAATGATAAAATCCTTTAGGTTTTCTTGCTCGGGAAAGATGTAGCGAAAGCCTAAACCATCGTTGAAGAGACGGAAAACAATGCTGAGACGACGTTTCAGTCCGTCTTGTTCTTCCAGGTTGAGTGTCAGCTCATTGTAGTGGTTTCGTACTTCCACCTCTTCTCCCCAAGGTTGTGCCCAGGTTTCATCAAAGGTGCTATGATGGGTTTCTTTTAGCTTGAAGTTGTCGTTTAACGGTCCATCATTGAGGGTGAAGCCAAGGTTGGAAGGATTGATAAGTACTTCTGTACCTCGCGCCAGTGTGTAGTAAGGTTTTCCACCTTTTATTCCGGTTGTCAGAGTCAGTGCACCGTCGGGCGATTGTAAGGTTTCTATGTCCGTGGTAGAGCATGCCGCTAACAGCAGAGCACAAAGACAACCAAACATCAGTTGTTTTATTATATTAATATTCATACCTATTTCGTTTTTAGTTCATTTAATAGTTCTTCTGCTTTGTCGGGTTGCAGGGCGATGAAATAGTAATAAGCTTGTGTCAGATATTTACCGGCATCATCTTTGTCACCGGCATATTGCCGTTTCAGAGTGTACCAACGATGTATCTGTTTCAAGACGTGTTCGTTGTAAAAAGTTCCGGAAAACTGTTGCAACTTGGTCAGGTAGCGATACTCGTACTCTTGTGTAGGTTCGATGTTGGTACCTTCGCCAAAATCATTCCAAGTGCTGATTTGCAGATACTCTAACCCGGCACTGCGGGCTGCTGATAACTGACGGTCGAAAAGGGCACCATTTTCGTCGTTATAGGTGATGTATCCATTTCCCCATCCCCCTTCTTTATAGTAATCGTAAAAACCGGGCATGGCACCGCCTATGCAAAGGTCGAAGTTGCTTACAGCTTTGCTGTAGAAAGAAGCGGGATCGGGATTTGCCCATAGGTATTCGCCGATGGAATTCTTCTCACTGCTGTTATTGGCGAGGTGCGAATGGTCGTTCAGTACTACGAATGCGGGTTTAGCGGGGAGAATGTCGAAAATCCTGCTCCAATCTTTGGGTGCTGTGATAGTTTGCGGTCCAAAGACAAGAAGAAGCGGTTTTCCGTCTTTTTTTACATAACTTGTTTTATTGAAAAAGTTGTTTTGCAAGTATTGCATATCACGGATGGCTTGCGCTACTTTGGCGTTGTTATCCGGCAACTCTTTCAATGTTTGGTCTTCGTAAACGATGGCGAATTGTAGACCAGCGCGCTCTATGGCTTTTACCAGTTCTTCGGTATTACGGCGGTTGGGGGCATAATCGTACTTATCCTGTGTACCGTACCAATCTATCATTACACCGTCTATTCCCGAATATTTCATCAAGAGAGTATGGTAGTTCAGCACCACGGCATCGCTTGATGCGTATGGTTCGATAAGCGGATAGTAGTGAGAGGCTATTTGACGCTTCCCGTTTCCATCTTTTTGTTCGGGGTTGCAGGTTGCCATTGTCCAGTGTTGTCCCCACTTCTTGTCATTGGAGGTCGCGGGAGTCTCAAACCAAGGCATATAGTGGGTATATAGCTTCATTACATTGCTTTTACGGACGGGAGCGGGCTCCAAGACACCTGGCAGTTCTTTGCCGCCTTCACTTTCACCGAAAGAATCATCGCTTCTACTACAGGCTGTGCCTCCCTGTAGGAAGGCAGCGAAGAGAAGAATGTATGTGAATCGTTTCATGATTAAGTTTTGTTATTAGAGTTATTGGTTCTTATCTCAGTGTCCATTACAGGTAAGCGCCTAAAACACTTCTATGTAATTACTGAAAAGATCCGGATGTTTTTTAATAAAAAGACCCGGATCTTTTGGGCACTGAGTCCCTATCATTAGGAGGTTGTCATCTAATATCCCGGATTCTGCCCTAAGTTCGGGTTCTTGTCACGTTCTTCCTTGGGAATAGGATATATAGCGGTGTGCCTGTCTGCTGGGTCGTCTACCTTTTGCCACCATGCTTTGAAGAAAGTACCGAAGCGGATATTCACGGTACGGCGCAAGCCTTCGAATACGAACTCATGAAGCCATTCTTTGTCGAGAGCTTCTTCGGTTAGTTCTGTTAATGCCGATAGACCCGCACGAGTGCGGAGCTGGTTGAGGTAAGGAAGGCCAGTATCCGGATACCCTAAACGATAGTTACATTCGGCTTGCATTAACAGGATTTCGGCGTAGCGCATCAGTATCCAGTCGTTGTCGCGCTCCCAGGCATCGTTGGGATTCCATGCGTATTTATTCAGGCGGGCACCTTCGTTTTGTAAGGCGTTAGTATAGTTTTCTATAGCTTCAGTATAGTTCAGGGGTTCACCGTTATCCATTAACACATCACTGCCATCTTTAGCGCTCTTCTGTTGACCAATAAGTAGGGATTGGCGTCTTATATCGTTTTCTTCAAAAGATGAGTAGACACCGGGCTGAGCGGAGATTCCGTTTCCGCACCATTGATAAATGCCGTTCGGGTCGAAGGCATGTTTTTGGTTGTAATGGTAGGTCATGGATGCCAGATAGTTACCTACTGTTCCTTGGTTGTGATCGTAGGGAATGGCGAAGATGATTTCGGGAGAAGTCTCGTTTTGCGTAGCGAAGTTATCGAAGTAGGCAGTGAGACTGTAGCCTGTCACTTTTCCGCAAGCATCGAGGCAATCCTGCCAACGGCTTGTGCCAGTATAAACTTCGGCGTTCAAATAGAGACGTGCCAATAGCGTATAACCTACGTTTTGCGTGAAGCGTCCGTATTGTATGCCTGTGGGCAGCAATGGCAGAACTTCGGCTATTTCTTTCTCAACAAATTCAAATACCTTTTGGCGGGTAGTACTCTTGGGTAATTCCGTATCGGTAAAATCGGTTACGATAGGTACGTTGCCGAATTTATCAAGCAATTGCCAGTAATAGTACGCACGTAGCCCCCGAAGTTCTGCCGTTACGCTGGCTTTGGCTTCGGTGGAAAGTTCGGAAGCTTCTACCTGATAGATAATAGCATTGATTTTGGAAATACCGGTGAAGGAATATCTCCATGCGCTCAATACCATAGCATTGTCGGCAGTCCAAGTATGAAACTGCGCTTGTTGGTAACGTCCTCCATCGTACCAGTCGGTTCCACGAGTAGGGATACACGCTTCATCGGAAGCACATTCATCGAGGAAAAATACATACTCGCAGGTGGGGTAGCAGTTGGTGCCGTTTCCTTCGGGAGTATCTGCTCCATATCCACGCAGGGTGGCGTATGCTCCTGATACGATGGTCTGTATTTCGGCAGGAGTCTTTCCATAGTCATCCATGGAGACTTTATCGTATAGTTTCTCACTCAAGTCCGTGCATGCGCCAAATAGTAGCGATGAAGTGAGCAAAACGGATATAAATATCTTATTCATAGTTCTTTAATTAATTACGAATTATAAGTTACGAATTACAAAACACAGATTGCTAAAAAGCAATGTTTACACCGAGTGAGTACGTGCGTGGACGTGGATAGCTGTTGAACCAATCAATTCCCGGGCCGTCAAGCACATTATCAGGGATTGATACTTCGGGGTCGATGCCGCTGTATCCGCTGAGGCAGAAGAGATTTTCGCCAGTCAGATAGAAGCGTACTTTCTGTAGTCCAATTTTCTTTACACCCGGAATGGTATAGCCTAAAGTCACGGACTGCAGACGGAAGAAATCACCTTTTTCAATAAAATAGCTGCTGAAAATAGGATCGTCCTTGATGCTGCTGTTGAGGAAATCATCGGGTACATTCTGTGCTGGTAGGCGGGTAGAGTCGAACATAGCCATACGGGTGGCGTTCAGTACCTTCTGCCCGAACATTCCGTAACCGGCTACACTCAAGTCGAAATCCTTGTAAGTCAGGTTTACGCCGATCCCCAGATTAAATTTAGGCATGGCACTTCCTAAATCTTCTTTCATCGGATTACCGTCGGCATCTCGTTCGATAATGTACTTTCCGTTTTCGTCGATGCCACTACATTTAGGGCCATAGAAAGTACCTGCGGGATAGCCTTCTTTGATGATTTGTGAATATTGTCCCGACATACCGCGAAGTCCGTGAAGTGAACCGGCTTGCAGACCTACTGCCTGATAGGTGTCGTTGGAGAGCTTCGTAATCTCTTGCTTGTTGTAGGCAAGGCTGAGGTTGGCATTCAGTGTCCAATCCTTTTGACGGAGAATGTTGGTATTCAATGTCAGTTCGACACCTTGGTTTACAAGGTCACCTACGTTGGCGAGCATGGTTCCTACCAGATAAGGAGGCTGTGGAACGGGATATGTCCAAAGCAGGTCGCTTGTCTTTTTGTGGTAATATTCAATGCTACCGTTGATGCGGTTCAGAATACTGAAGTCAAGACCAATATTCAGCTGTGCGGTCGATTCCCATTTCAGGTCGGGGTTGGTGTTCTGTGCTTGTACATAGCTTTTCTTCCAAGTGCCGGTGGTGGCATCGTAGTAGCTGGCTCCATCGGCACTCAAGATGGCGAGGGATTTGTAAGGCTCTACACCGTTCTGGTTACCGGTCACTCCGTATCCTGCACGTAGTTTCAGGTTATCCAGCCATAAAGAAGCGCCTTGCATAAAGGCTTCATCGCTGATGCGCCATGCCAGTGATACGGAAGGAAAAGTACCCCATTTGTGGTTGTCACCGAAGCGGCTGGAACCATCGTGGCGTATGGTAGCCGTCAGCATATACTTACCTAAAAAGTTGTAATTGACACGACCGAAGAAGGAAATCAGTTTCGATTCATTCTTGTAAGAATATACGTCGGTGGAGCGGAAGTCGCTTCCGGCGCCCAGATTGTTGTAGCTAAAAGCATCTGTATCAAAGCCACTGCGGGTGGAACCGAATCCTTCGGCAGTAGTTTTCAGGTAAGAGTATCCTGCCATGACGTTCAGTTTGTGGATTTTGGAGAGTTCTACATCGTAGTTCAGGTAGGCTTCCAGTTGTTGGTTGGTATATTCGCCGTGAGTGCGTTGTCCCCAGCCCTTCTCGCTTTGTCCTTCCATCATTGCATAAGTTGGTTTGTAAAGACCTCCTTCAGTAGATTGATATTCGTAAGAGCCGTTGGCTACACCTTTCAGGCCTTTCAGTAATTCCAGTTCTACTTTGCCATAGCCTAAGAAACGGTGGCGTTTTTGATCATTGGTACGGTTGGTGTTCAATTCTACAGGGTTCTCGGTATTGGTACCGCCGATTTGGGCGAAACTGCCGTCAGGGTTATAAACGGGGAACGTAGGGTTCATATTTGCCATACGCTCGAAGATGCGGCTGTCAATAGGATTCCATTTGTCGAAATTGGCGTTGATGCCGGCATCAATGCGGAAGCGTCCGTCCCATCCGGTCTGATAGCCGGTGATACTACCAGCCAGACGGCTCATATCGTTTAGTTTGATAACACCTTGATTGTCTTGATAGGTGATGGAGGCACGATAGCCACTCGCTTTGCGTGAATTGCTGATAGAAACGTTGTGCGAGTGTGAGATGGCTGTACGTTCCAATTCCTTCTGCCAATCTGTGTCGTAGCCATAATCGAGGGCACTTCCTATATTGTTGTCCCGTACATAGCCTCTCCATTGGTCTGCACTGAGGAGATCCATGTGTTTGGCTGTTTGTCCGATGGCTACATAGCCATTATACTGGATGCTCTTTTGTTCCATATCACTGGCGGCGCGGTTGGTCGTTACGATGATGACACCGTTGGCACCACGCGAACCGTAGATAGCTGCTGCCGAAGCATCTTTCAGTACGTCAATGGAAACAATCTCGGAAGGTTGCACAGAGTTCATGTCTACTCCTGCGATACCGTCTACTACAATGAGGGGACCGTTGCTGGCGGAGAGTGACGTACCTCCGCGCAGGCGAATGCTGGCTCCGGCTTCGGGGGCACCGGAACTTTGTACAACGGATAGACCCGCAACCTTGCCTTGCAGTAATTGCTCGGCACTGGTGATAACTCCTTGTTTCATATCTTTAGCGCTGACAGAAGCAATGGATCCGGTAAGGTCGCCTTTACGCATAGTGCCGTAACCCACGCCTACGATAACTGTCTCTGCCAGTGTTACGGCATCCTCTTGCATGATAATAGTCATATTTTTCTCTGCCGTCACTTTTTGAGTAAGGAAGCCGATGTAGGAAATTTCAAGTGTGCTTCCTCGGGAACAATTCAGACTGAAATCACCATTCACTCCGGTGATGGTTCCACCTTGTGCACCTACTATTTTTACGTTGGCACCAATCAGTGGCTCTTGGTTTCTGTCCACTACCTTGCCGATAGCTGTGATGTTTTGCGCCAATAGGTTTTGGCTTGTTCCCAGCATTATGAGTAATATGAAGAGGGAACAAATGGTATGTATGTTTTTGTTTTTCATATCTTTTCCCATTTAGAAGATTTGATTATTCGTAAGTAATTTCCGACAACGGAACGAGTGGAAGGTCAGTATCGACCACTGCTACATCATTGCTGTTCGTTATCTTTAGGTGGACTTTAGTCAGGTTGTTTATTCCTTCCAGCTCTTTTGCTAGATTGATGACTGTTTGTCGCTTGTCACGGTTGCCGTCCAAGGTTCCTGTGACTGTCTTTTTACCAGCGGTAAGGATGTATTTCAAGTCACCGTCTGTCTTTCCGTTGTACTGGCGGGTCAGTGTCAGGATGTCCTTTGAACAGAACTTTTGTGGGAAGAAAGAGAACTGGGGGGCTGGATAAGGAACGGCTGCCGCTGCTTTCAGTACAGCATCGGGGGTGGTTCCTGCCCAGTCGGGGTTATGGGTAGTGATAAGCCAGGCTATATTTTCGGCTTCATAGTCGCTTTCTACGCCGTAGTATTCCATCGGAATCATATCCATACGGTAAATGTAACCTTCTACGTGTGTGAGCTGGGTTTTCTTGATGGCTTCAGGCTTGCTCATATCGGCCTGTACCTGTACGGTCCACATATCCAGTCCACTATGCAGGTGCAGAGATTCCCAAGTGATGTCTTTCAATCCACCGGCTTTGCCTGCGAATGGAATTTTGCTAATATCTACCAATAATGAGAAAGGGTCTTTCATACTGAACTTCTCAGGGAAAGGTTTGGAGCTTTCTCCGCTCTCAATGAATGTTTTCCATTCCAGATGTGAGGTCTTGATTTGGAATACATCACTTTGCATAAGTCCGTTTTTGGTTTTCAATCTTCCCCAGAATATATCGTCGTTGGCGTTGATATCCGAGGCGGGTTTGCCGTAGTATTTTTCCGGTATCAGAGTGAATGCATAGATGTTGTCGCCCTTATAAGTCAGTTTGGCAAAGTCCGAGGAATTGTTCCAGTTGCCTGCGTCGGGTTCGCTAGGTGCCCAAGTCCAGATATAGAGGTCTTCACCTGCCTTGAATTTGGTATCGGTCATGTCGAAGTACCAGGTTACTTGGTCTGAGGCACGGTAAACCACCGGATAAGTCCATATCTTGTAGGGAGCGCCGGCTTCTACGGGGTCAGTGGCTTGTAGGCTTGTGGGCAGTAGTGTACAGATCAGTATGATGGCAAGAAATAATATCTTTTTCATATTCAGTCCTCCTTACTTGTTTGCGGTAGCGGGTACCAGATTATAAATATACGAAACGAAAGCTTGCCCTTGCTGTTTGCGGGTCAACTTGAACTCCAAGACCCGGTTAGTACCGGGAGTGGCGGTAACGGTCAGCACGGCGGTTTTTTGGCTTTTGTCGGCATCACCGTATAAGAATATACGGGCAGGCTTACCGTCTGAGTTTGTGAAAAAATGTTCCATTTCCCAATTACCGGATGCAGGTAACAGGGCGGGTGCATTGCCTATCACGCTGAATGTGGTGGGATTGTTGTCGGTATCGGCTTGGAGGTCGATGCTGAATGACATGAAATTCAGTTGTCCGCTCAAGTCGATGTCCTTTGCGGCAATTTCGTCTACTTGTTTAATGGAATTGAGTACCCATTTGCCGTTAATCTTTTCGCTTAAAGTGATAGGGGGTACATACGAACCATCTTCTGTATTGTTACAGGCAGTGAAACAAAATCCTGCAACAATTAACGAAAACAGTAGAAACACATGAATGGTTTTGAATGTTTTCATAGATTGTAATTTTAAGTAAATAAATCAGGTTAATTTACGCAATGCATTGACTGATGTAAGACTTCTCTTTCAACCAGCAATGCAAAGTTATAGGTTTTGTAAGGGTATAAGAAGAAAACAATGGTTTGTATAATGAATATTTTAGTTGTAAAGTAGCTAATCTATTTATTTACAGATGATAAGATTGTCTTGCTTTTCTGATTTGTATAAGGAGAGTATAAGCGGTAAAACCTGTTTTTGCGGGTGCAAATGTTATAAAGCTACAGTGTTACCGCTGCTATTTCCATGATTTTTTCCTCAAATTGCTCGTTGGGAACGATGGATTTATTCTTCACTCGTGTTTTGTAGGTATTGATTGTATGTACAGAGTAGTTTAAGAACTTGGCTATGCGTTCGCTCTCGCAGATGCCCAGACGGATAAGGGCGAAGATGCGCATTTCGGGAGTGAGGGACTGGTTGTTTTCAGTATGATTATTCTCTACTGCAGGGAATAGTTGATTGTAGGCAGTGACAAATCCGGGAAAGAGTTTCAGAAATGTCTTGTCGAAAGAGGCGTACATATTGTCGCGTTCGTAGTTCAGGGTAGACTCTTTGAAAGAAGCCCGCAAGTCTTCGTATTGGTGTGCGGCAATTTTCCGGTTTATCATTTTATACAGGTTTTCCATTTTGCCAATGTATTCGGCATTCAAATAAAAGAAGTAACCGATGTACTCGTCTTTGATTTTGTTGGCTTCGGATAGTTGTTCATTGGTTTGCTGCAACTCTTGGTTGCGCTCTTCAATGGTACGGCGTGCTTTGCGCAACTTTTTCACTTGCTTATAGATGATGAAAGTAGCACCAAGCAGCAGAGTAAAGAACAAGAAAAATAAGACGATGCATCCTATAAGTATGTTGCGCTGTCTTTCTACAATGTCGAAACGGTCTTGTTCAATAATAGGCAGGATGGAGCTAACCTCTATTTTGCGGTGTCGTGCGTTGTAGAAGTTGGCATCATCCAAGGCCAACTGTATGTAGCTATTGGCACGGTTGATGTCTCCGCGCTCGTAGAGCAGGTTTGCCAATACACATAATGCCGTTGTTTCCTTGGTTGCCGAGCGTATATCGCCGATGGCTGCGCGTATCAGGTTAATCATGGCTTGGTCTTTGTTGCCTTGCAGCCAATATACCCATCCCAGGCTGGATGCAATGATGGCTTCGGTATGCGGATCAACATCTTTGCGTTGCAGCAAGGTCTGGAAAGAGTAGATGCAATCTTCATATTGACGTTCCTTCATTTGGCGCTGCCCGGTAGCATACCACCATTTTAGCGATTTTTTCGGAACAAGGCTCAGCAGTGAATCTGTGTATTGACTTCCTTTTTTGATATAGGTATCTTGGAAAGGTGCTTCGTGGTTGTAGTCGGCAATGTCGTAATAAAGTCGGCTGTAGAGGGAGTAATAAGCTATCTTATAACTGAGGGGGACATTGGTGACATCTATCTTTTCTATAACATCAAATGCTTCTTTAAAAAGTCCTGATGAAAGCAGGCAAAAGGCAATGGCATAGTTTGCTTCGACTACATAGCCTTGATTCTGTAATTGTTGAGCCAGTAGCAGTGACTGAAGGGCATAGGTATAGGCAGAATCATATTTATAGGATTTGTATTCTTCAAACAAGTGGATGCTGGCTTCGTAGCGTTTTTCATTAGAGACTGCTTTACCAAGGTGCTGACGCCACTTATCTATCTTTGTTTCTTTTTGTTCTATATATTGGTTGTTATTTTCCAAGTAAGCATCTAACTTAACAAGCATAGAGTCCAAGGGTAAAGATGTTGCATTACCATTTGGAAATAGAAATATGAATATAAATAAGACAATGTTTGTTTTCATAGTATCACGAATGTCTCTTTTGTACTATAGTTCTGCAAATTTAGATAAATTAAATGAAATATCAATCCGCTTCTCCATTTTATATTTTTAACTTCTTGTATTTCATGATGAATTATTCCGGCCAGTAGCTATGATTACTTACTATCTTCTGATTGCCTATTGTTTTATCATCCCCTAATACTGATACCAATACTTATAAGTTATATTTATAACATTTGCTTGCTAATTTTTTGGGGTAGGAAACCAAGCTAGATAATGGCTACGGGAGTTTACTTAATTACTCAATCTAAATCTGTCTCATTTTTTATATAGGATCGCTAAGTTTTTACTTCAGAAATTTACTGAAATTCTTGGTTCTTTTTGCCTTATAGTAAAAAGTAAAATTACAGTTTTTAGAGCCTTTCGAACTTAATCAATAGCAGTAAATCTTAGAAACTATTTGGCAATTAATATATAACCCTGTCAAAGAATACATACCCATATATGTCTTTTTTATATATGCTGCATGGCAAAATCTTCCGAATCCTGCCGCATTTCAATTCTCTTTTTCCCATATAACGATTTTCCCATTTTTATTTATCCCGTCAGTAGCTCCACCTTGCCGGGTTCAGGGTGCGAAGCTACGGACGGGTCCCCTAAAAATCTGCAAGGCCGCTCCGCGCCCTGCGGGTTTTGGCGAAAATTTTTCAATCCGTCCAGCCGGGCGGTTGAAAATTTTTCACCAAAAGCCTTGCATATTTTCTCCCCGTCCGTATCTGCTCCCTGAAACGAGCAAGGTGAAGCCACCGACAAGGCATAAAAAAAAAGTCAATGTTATGAAAAAGAGAATTGAAATACGGCAGGATTTGAAACGAGGCTTCGGCTCCGCTCCAACCGGCATTAAAAATTGGGTGAAGTGGTCGCTGGTCGGTTTCGTGGTCTATGTGGCGGTGCGTTTCGTGTGTGCCTTTTTGGGTGGTATTCTGCCCATGTCGGCAGTTTTGGCGGTGGTGGTTTTCCTCATCCGTGCCGTGTGGCGTATCCTTTGCGTGCTCGCCATTTTCATCCTTATTCTTTGCGTGATACTCTGACAGAATATGAATCATTTTAAAATCAAATCATTATGACTAAAGTACATTTATTAGGAGCTAACAGAAGTTACGACAGAAGCGTTCAGACCGTTTCAGTCAACCAAGTGGTAGTATTGGAAGGCTACAGCTATGACAGCTATGTTGTGTATGAAGTAAGCCGCAACGGGTGGGGAATAACCTATCATCTTATCAATTTGCGGACATACGAGTTTCATACATCCGACCTTATCCGCCCGTTATCGGAAAAATTCGGAATAGGAATCTATTACGATGATGCGAACCCCAGTTTTTTAGATCCGTTGGAAACAGCCGCTTTACTCACCAAGGCAAAAGAGAAGAAAGCCGAAGAAGAAAAGAAAGCGAAGGAAACAAGAGAGGAATACGGACGTATCGCCAAAATGGGTGCGGAGCGTTTGCGCCCCCTTGTCCCAACGGATGCAAAGGCGGTCATTATCGGCACGTTACGGGTAAACGAGTGCGACAGCTATACGGACTATTATGACTACAGTATAGCAAGAACCGTCATTTTAGGCTTTTCCAAACATACACGCAACCTCTTTTCAGAAATGCGCAAGCATGCCGCCAATTTTGAGGGAACGGCCTATTTGGCGGAATATAACGCAGATTACGAACACCGTGAAAATTACAGCATGGGAGACGGTATGTATTTAGGCAGGAACAAGTACAGCGGTTGGACGGTTGAGAAAGAGCCTATCCACGACCTTGAAAAATTCATAGAACGGTATGCGCACACCGCAGGGGATGAAGCCAACCTTTGCATGAAAGCACCGCAGAGAAACAGCGATACGGCAGAACAATCCACAGCAACCGCAGACCTTTCAACCCTCAGTCTTGAAATCGTGGAATACAGCGAGAAGGCGATTGCCGTATTCGGTGACACCAGGCCGATAAAGGACATTCTGAAAGACCTGAACGGTCTGTTCCGTGCGAACCTCACCTATAAGGGCGAAAGGCGTGCAGGGTGGATATATTCCAAGAAGCAGGAAACGAAAGTAAGGGAAGCACTCGCCACGTGCATCCGTGTATGACAGCATGAACGGCAGGGCGGAACAATCCGCCCGCCTATCAACGAACCCATAAAAAAGTAACGACATGAGAACGGAAACAAGAACATACACCCTCTATCGGATAACCGAGTTATCCGAGGAAGCCAAAGAGAAAGCACACAACGAATGGTTGTGCAACCGATATTTTTACGGTTGGACACACGAGAACCGTCAGACCCTTGATACCTTTTGCGAACGCTTCGGCATTGTGTGCCGTAATTGGAGATATGACGCATGCAATTACAGCTATGACTACCGCAGCAGGCAGGAAGACTGCATAGACGGGCTAAACGGTTGGCGGTTGGCGGCCTATCTGATGAACAACCATTGGAACGACCTGTACACGCCAAAATATTTTTGGAAAGGGACGAAAGGACGAAAAAGCAGGATATTTGTAGATGCCTGTTGTCCCCTTACGGGCTATTATATAGATAACTGTATTCTTGATCCGATTTATCAGTTCTTGAAATCCCCCACCGAAAATATCACGTTTGACTGCCTTATGAACGAATGTCTCGACAGTTTTTTCCGTGCTTGTCGGGATGATATGGAAAGCACCCGGACTTTGGAATACTTCACGGAAGAAAGCAACGCCAACGGTTGGGAATACCTTTCAGACGGAAAACCATTCAATTAATTATCAACATTTAAAACTTATCATTATGAAAACGAACAAGAAAGTACAGACGAACAGCGTACAGAAATCAGAGAAAGAAAATGCAGTAAAGGTGACCGCTTTGGCAATCATCCCGAAACCGATTACACTACTCACACCGCAGGACGTGCCCACGGCTACCGAAGTGACAGAAACACCCGAAACGGCAACCGTTCCCACCGTTACGGAAGAAGCACCGCAGCAGGCCACGTTCAAGACACCGCTTGCAACGGCCACAGCCGAAACAGACCTTGACATCACCACCGTACACCCAAGTAGGGACAACCACCGCAAGACGTTCAATGACGCATCATTGCAGGAACTTGCGGAAAGCATTCGGGAAGTGGGAATCCTGCAGGCCATTGCAGTACGCCCACGCACGGAAGGCGGTTATGAAATCATATACGGTGAACGCCGTTACCGTGCCTCATTGCTTGCAGGAGCAAAGACCATAAAGGCAACCATATATAACAATGTGACGGACGATGAAGCGGAAGACATGTCGTTAAGCGAGAACTTGCAGCGTGAGCAGGTACGCCCCACTGAAGAAGCAAAAGCGTTCAAGCGGTTGCTTGAAAAGGGCAGATATGACATGTATTCACTGACCGCCCGTTTCGGACGGAGCGAGAAATATATCTATACCCGATTGAAACTGAACGAACTCTATGCGCCTATCGGTGAACTGTTGGACAATGAAACAATCACTGTCAGCGTAGCCGAGGAGATAAGCACCTATGAGCCCGATATACAAAAGGACGTGTACGAGAAGCACCTCAAAGAGGGGAACGGTGAGGATTGGACGGGATATACATTGAACCTCTTCAAAAGGTACTTTGAAAAATACTATACCACCGACCTTGGGCAATACAAGTTCGACAAGACGGAATGCAAGACATGCGTACACAACGCAGCCAATTACAACCTTTTTGCCGAGCATAACGGGTGCGGACACTGCACCAACCGCAAATGTCTGGAAGCCAAGAACGCAGCCCATGTGGCAAAAGAGACGGAGAAACTTTTGAAATCCGATCCGAAGCTGGTTGTCGCACGCCCCTACTACGGAAGCCGTAACGATATGGCACTACAGAAATTGGACAAGAAAGGGCATGAAATCAAGGAACTTGACTACAACGTATCGGCAAGGGAATTCCCCAAAGCACCCGAAGCACCGAAGAAAGAGCAGTTCACCCAAACGAAAGAGTACGAACAGGCGGTGCAGACATTTGAGCGCAGAAACGAGGAATATGCCCGAAAGGTGGAGGAACTTGACCGCATGAAGGAGGAAGGCAGGATAAAGACCTATGTAAAGGTAGGACAGACAGAACCCGAACTCTGCTACGTGGAGATAAACAGGAAGGAAACCGCCCCCGTCACTATCGGAACATTGCAGGAAAGGGACAAGCGTTTCAAACAGCTTTCCATCGAAAAGACCGTTGCCGATACGAAAAAGATTGTCCGTGAGAACGACTATCCCGAAAGCCCGTTCACGCAGTACGAAGACGGTATGGTTTATTTCGCCATGCTTGCCCAACTTCAAAGGAGACATTTCCCGCTTTTCGGCATCAAGGACCAGCCTTTCGCATTGGACGAGAAACAGCGGATGAAAATCGTTGCCAAACTGACGGACGTACAAAAGACGGTAATCAAACGGGACTTCATCAGCCACTTCCTTTGTGAGAACGGCCACGGGGACAACAACGCATCCAAGCTGCTGAGGGACTTCGCAAACATGCACTTCCCCGACCAATACGGACTTGTCAAAGCCACCCACGAGGAAGAATATCAGAAACGGCATGAACGTTTGGAGGAAAGGATAAAGGAAATGAAGAAAGCGGAAAAGAAAGCTGCCAGGGAAGCCGAAAAACAGCAGACGACAGAAAAGACGGAAAAGAAGACCACCGCCCCGAAAACAGAGAAGCCCGAAAGCGGAAAAGCCGCCTGACCCCAAGCGGAAAGCATGTGCCGGAAACAACATCCGGCACATCTTTTTCACCGCCCCCGAGAGAACAGAGGGCAGGGCCGGACGACCCCACCCACACCGCCACCGTAAAACCTTTTAAAATATCAGCGAATGAAATATATAAGAATGTTCCCGGACGTGGAATATTCCACCGACAGGGATTTTTTCCTTGAAAATCAGATTGTCTGCATTGTAAGCAGGGAGGGCACGAAGTTTTGCAGCCTGATAGAGAACCGTCTGTTCATGCGTTCCCAAAGCCGCCATATCAGCAAGCGGATGCAGCTGCATATCATGTGTGAAATCCACAAGGAAATCTGCCGCCTTCGCTACGGCGGCGAGCCGGTGGAATGACCTGCCACACCCCACACCTGAATACTTCCTCTTAAAGAATCAGATAATTCTTATAGTATTTTTCCACTAATACGATAATAATAGATTTATTGATAACCAGATGAATAGCTGTTTATCTTTTCAGTTATCCGTTCTGTAGTCTGTTTATCCGGTTAGCTATATAGTTATCTATCTATTCAGCTACATAGCTATTTAGCTATGTGGCTATGTACATATTCAAACGGATAACTGAATAACTGCCCGGCTATAAATAAACCTTAAAAGAGTATCCATAAAGTATTCCCTGGTTTCAAAGTCATTCATTGGCGGGTGTTGGCGGGAACCGCCATAATGTGCGGATAGAAAAAACTCCCTACCTTTGTTGCCGGGAGAACGCAACCCGTTCTCGGCAGAGAACGTATGACAATCCTTCAGACCTTTAATCCGGCACAGCCGGATTTTAATATGCGCCAGCATATAGCGAGGTGTACTTTGAGGCCCTCACTTGAAGTTCAGGCCCTCAAAGTCTCTCCCGAAAGGTCTTTCGGGGACGGAGGTTCTCCCAAGTCGAACCTTTTAAAATATTCATGTCATGAAGAAAAGAATGCTTGTAAGAAACAAAGCGGGGCACAAAGTGCTCGCTGACCCACGGGTGCATCGCCACTCTGTGCGGTTGAGCAGTGAGGAAAATGAAAAATTCCTCACGATGTTTGAACAATCGGGTATGAAGAACAAGGCCGAATTTATCTTTGCACGCATCTTCGGCTGAGAGTTCAAGGTAGTGAAGATTGATAAGGAAGCGCAGGAATACTATGCCCAACTCACAGCTTTCTATCAGCAATTCCGCAGGATAGGAAACAATTATAACCAATGTGTAAAGACTATCCACACTATTTACGGGGAGAAGAAATCGCTTGCGTTTCTCTATAAACTCGCCGAAGAAACACGTAAGCTAGAAGAAGTATGCAGGCAGGTTATTGAACTTACAAAACGGTACGAAAAGGAGTATCTTACTAAAAAGGAATAATGTCCATAGTGCCGAATATCATATCGGGCAGTTTCTCCTGCGGAGTGACTGCCTATAATAAAAAGGTGGATGACGGTACGGCAAAGGTCTTATGGTATCCCTAAATAGTGGTCGATACTTCTGACAACGAACTGATTGAAGGTTACATATAGATTTTAGAACCTTATACAAGTCTTATGCCTGTTAATAAACAAAACGTTAATACACAAATATATATATGAAAAATATCCTATGTAAATTTGGCTATATTTCAAACAATACCTATATTTGTATATGAGTTATTTGAAACTATGCAAAACTGTGTAACCAAAAGCAAGACTTTTGCTACCAAATCGTTACCTGCATCTTTTAAATGCTGTAATTAACTTCTGATTTATAGCAAATTATAACAAAATACTGTGTTTTTCAAGGTGAAACCATTCGTTCCATACGGATGAAACCATTCGTTCCATGCTATTGAAACTGTTGGTTTCAATAAAGAGGAACCGTTCGTTTCAATAGTATGAAACGAACTTAACGTATCTCGCCCTGTCTCCGGAAATGAAAAACTATGCAAACTCTATGCTACTGTGTAGTTAAAATTGTATCTTTGACGCGGATTAACAGCTAAGATTTATGACAATAAAGGAATTTTTTTCGTTCAAGGCCAATAAATACTTTTGGTTAAATCTGATGGCAATGGTGGCAGTGGTTTGCCTGTTGTTTTTCGGAGTATTGAAATGGCTGGATAGTTATACCCGTCACGGCGAGGCTGTCGTAGTGCCGAATGTCAAAGGCATGACAATTGATGAAGCGGAAATGCTTTTCCGTAATCATGGGTTGGTTTGTGTTGTATCGGATTCCAGTTATGTGAAGAATAAGCCGGCCGGAAGTATTTTGGATGTAACCCCGTCGGTGGGGCAAAAAGTAAAAGAGGGAAGAATAATTTATCTGACTATCAATACATTGAATATTCCTTTGCGTCCCGTGCCGGATGTAGCGGACAATAGTTCGATGCGCCAGGCACAGGCTAAAATATTGGCTGCGGGATTTAAACTGTCTGAGAATGAAATGATTCCCGGAGAAAAGGACTGGGTGTATGGAGTGAAGTATATGGGCCGGCAATTGGAGATGGGGGATAAGGTTCCCGTAGGAGCCACTCTGACGCTGTTGGTGGGAGATGGAGAGGAGTTGCCTGTGGATAATGATTCCATTCAAAATGCAGACAGCATAATGGATAGTCATGAATCACCGGTTGATGATTCGTGGTTTTAAGTGGATACCTGTCAAGATTTAGAAAGAAAACTGTATGATAGAGGAATTGCCGGACGATATAGAGAATGATATTGATGATATAGAACCTGTCGGAGAGGAAGCGGATGCCCAGTTGTACGAACACTTTCGGGTGGTTGTGGATAAAGGGCAGGCGATGATGAGAGTCGACAAATATTTGTTCGAGCGTATTGTCAATGCTTCGCGCAACCGTATCCAGAAAGCTGCCGAAGACGGTTTTGTAAGGGCCAACGGGAAACCGGTGAAAAGTAGCTATAAGGTGAAGCCGTTGGATGTGATTACGGTGATGATGGACCGTCCGCGTTATGAGAATGAAATTATTCCGGAAGATATTCCCCTTGACATCGTATATGAAGATAAATATGTAATGGTGGTGAATAAGCCGCCCGGTCTGGTGGTACATCCGGGGCATGGAAATTATCACGGTACACTGGTCAATGCGCTGGCATGGCATATGAAGGACAATCCTGACTATGATGCCAACGATCCCCACGTAGGTTTGGTACACCGTATCGACAAGGATACTTCCGGATTGCTGGTCATTGCAAAAACACCGGATGCGAAAACGAATCTCGGAATCCAGTTTTTTAATAAAACGACGAAACGGCGTTATCGTGCATTGGTATGGGGAAATGTGGAGCAGGACGAAGGGACGATCGTCGGCAATATCGCCCGTAACCCGAAGGACAGGATGCAGATGGCGGTCATGTCCGATCCTACTGTCGGCAAACATGCCGTGACGCACTATCGTGTGCTCGAACGTTTGGGCTATGTGACGTTGGTGGAGTGTATCCTGGAGACAGGGCGTACGCATCAGATCAGGGTCCACATGAAGCATATCGGCCATGTATTGTTCAATGACGAACGGTATGGCGGACATGAGATTCTGAAAGGGACTCATTTTAGTAAATACAAACAATTCGTAAATAACTGCTTTGACACTTGTCCACGGCAGGCTTTGCATGCCATGACATTGGGGTTCGTACATCCTGTTACGGGAGAGGAGATGTATTTCACCTCGGAAATGCCCGATGATATGAGCCGGTTGATAGAGAAGTGGAGAAGCTATATAAGTAACAGAGAAATAGAATGAAACGCACAATTGCTATCGTGGCAGGAGGTGATACCTCCGAATTTCATGTATCCCTGCGTAGTGCACAGGGGATATACTCTTTTATAGACAAGGAGAAGTATGATTTGTATATCGTCGAGATGGAAGGGCTCCGTTGGGAAGTGCAACTGCCTGATGGACGCAAGGCGCCGGTAGACCGCAATGATTTTAGCTTCATGAAAGGGGCGGAAAAGGTGAAGTTTGATTTCGCCTATATCACTATTCACGGCACTCCGGGTGAAGACGGGCGTCTTCAGGGGTATTTCGATATGATGCGTATCCCTTATTCCTGCTGTGGAGTATTGGCGGCTGCCATGACTTATGATAAGTTTATCTGTAACCAGTATCTCAAGGCTTTCGGTATTCGGATATCCGAGTCGTTACTGCTTCGCCAGGGGCAAACCGTTTCGGATGAAGACGTGATAGAGAAAATCGGTCTGCCCTGCTTTATCAAGCCGAGTTTAGGAGGTTCCAGCTTCGGAGTGACGAAAGTGAAAACCCGTGAACAAATACAGCCCGCCATTCTGAAAGCATTCAGTGAAGCGCAGGAAGTGCTGGTAGAAGCGTTCATGGATGGTACTGAAATAACTTGCGGTTGCTACAAAACAAAACAGAAATCAGTAGTGTTTCCTATAACGGAGGTGGTAACCGACAATGAATTTTTCGATTACGATGCCAAATACAACGGACAAGTGGATGAGATTACTCCGGCCCGTATTTCCGATGAGTTGACACGCCGTGTACAAACATTGACTTCTGCCATTTATGACATCTTGGGATGCTCGGGAATTATCCGTGTCGATTACATCATTACGGCCGGTGATAAGATAAACCTGCTTGAAGTAAATACGACTCCCGGAATGACAGCTACCAGTTTTATTCCACAACAAGTGCGTGCTGCCGGATTGGATATAAAGGATGTAATGACTGATATAATAGAGAATAAATTTTAGTGACGCGTTATGAATACAACAGAGTTTGATGAAATCCGTCCTTATCACGACGAAGAACTTCCCCGTATATTCGAGGAATTAATTGCCGATCCGGCATTTCAGAAAGCCGCTTGTACTGTGATACCGAATGTGCCTTTTGAGATTCTGGCCCAGAAAATACGTGCTTGCAAAACAAAGCTGGATTTCCAGAAGACCTTCTGCTATGATATCCTTTGGAAACTGTCCGAAAGGCATACGAATGGCCTGACTCTCGATCATACGGCACTACCGGATAAAAAGAAGGCGTATGTGTATATAACCAACCATCGGGATATCATTCTTGATTCGGGTTTCCTTTCGATTTTGCTTGTGGACCAGGGCATGGATACAGTAGAAATTGCGATCGGAGACAATCTGCTGATCTATCCGTGGATCAAGAAGTTTGTCCGTGTCAATAAGTCGTTTATTGTGCAGCGTGCGCTGACCATGCGTCAGATGCTGGAATCTTCTGCCCGCATGTCACGATACATCCATTACACAATCCTGGAGAAGAATCAATCCGTCTGGATTGCACAGCGCGAAGGACGTGCCAAAGACTCCAATGACCGTACGCAGGACAGCGTGCTCAAGATGTTGGCTATGGGTGGTGAAGGGGATCTTATAGACCGTCTGATGGAGATAAACATAGCTCCGATGGCGATCTCGTATGAATATGACCCTTGCGATTTTCTCAAGGCGCAGGAGTTTCAGTTGAAAAGGGATATCGAGGGATATAAGAAAACGACGCAGGATGATTTGCGTAATATGGAAACGGGGCTGTTCGGCTATAAGGGAAAAGTACATTTCCAGGCCGCTCCCTGCATAAATGATGTTCTTGAAAAGATGGATCGCAGCTTGCCGAAGACGGAGCTGTTTGCGCACATTTCTTCATTGATAGACCAACGTATTCATGCCAGTTACCGTTTGTATCCGGGTAATTACATCGCTCATGATTTACGGACGGGGACCGATGAATTTACCGGTTACTATACTCCGGAAGAAAAGGCTCATTTTGAAAACTATATAGAGCAGCAACTGGGCAAGATCGATATCCCGAATAAAGATATTCCGTTTCTGCGCGAAAAGATGTTGCTGATGTATGCGAATCCGTTGACTAATTATCTGGCTGCTAAATAATCTGGCTGAAACGAACTTAATACTAACCCGATAAAAAATATCAAAGATGAATAAATTGTTTACAGGAGTTTTCCTGTTTTTCTCTACGCTTTTCTCTTGCCAGCAGAAGGGCGAGTTTAAGTCGCTGTCGGTGAATGACTTTGAGTCTCTGATAGAAGCTTCCGATGTGCAACGTCTGGATGTTCGTACTTTGGCCGAATATTCGGAAGGACGTATCCCTGCTTCGATCAATATCAACGTACTTGATGATTCGTTTGCTGCCATTGCCGATTCTACTCTTCAGAAAGACAGGCCGGTGGCGGTTTATTGTCGCAGTGGAAAGCGTAGTAAGAAGGCGGCTGATATTTTGAGTGAACGGGGATATCAGGTTTTTGAATTGGATAAAGGATTTAATGCCTGGCAGCAGGCAGGAAAGACAATTGAACAGTAAACAGCCTCTCCCCAACCCTCTCCGTGGGAGAGGGAGCCAAAGTTAGTACTGCTAATCAATTGTTTGCGAGTCATTTCTTACTCCCTCTCCCACGGAGAGGGCGGGGAGAGGCTTACTATAAAGCGGTTTGTTGGGTGATAAAGCCCGGCAAACCGTTTTTTCTACATAAAAGGCTTATTATTACACATGGGTTTTCGTAGTTCTCAGTAATCTTGCAGTCGTCAAACCCGCGATTTTTTTCATTGAATATATAATTAATAAAATTGGAGACTATGAAATTCAAAACTTTACTTTTGTTTGCCTTTACCTTATTAATGCCGATGGCTTTATCGGCTGCTACTTCCATCAAAGAGGTGGGAGGCTGGTTCGAATCGGGCTATGTCACTTGGAATCTGGTAGAAGGGGCTTCTACTTATAGCGTTTATTGTAAGTCGGTTGACGGCTCTTATTCCAAATTGGATGCGGAACTGGTACGTAATTATGGAGATTACGGGCGTGCGGATGTGATAGGTGTCAAAGCCGGAACTTATCAATTTAAAATAGTACCGGTGGATGAAGAGGGAACGGAAATGACCGGTCAGGCTGTTGAGTCTTCTACATTTGAAGTGAAAGCGCACGATCGTGCGGGATTTGCTCATTTCAATTATTCGGGTGTAGGTGCATATAAGGATGACGGAACATTGAAGGATAATGCTAAAGTGCTTTATGTTACCTCTAAGACCGCTAAAACGGTGACCTGTCCTGTTGTCACAGACAATAAGGGCAAGGTTGAAACCTTCACTGGACTTCAAACCATTATCGATGCACGTCAGAAAGGGTATGATACGACACCTTTGGTAATTCGTATCATCGGCCTGATTGAAGCAAATGACATGGACCATTTTTCCAGTAGTGCGGAGGGATTACAGATTAAAGGAAAGAATGCGAACAGCGAGATGAACATCACCCTTGAGGGAGTGGGAAATGATGCTACAATCCGGGGATTCGGCATTTTGCTGAGAAATTGCAAGAGTGTTGAAATTAGAAACTTTGCGGTTATGCTCTGTATGGATGATTGTATCTCGTTGGATACGGATAATAGTAATTGCTGGGTGCATAATATTGATTTCTTTTATGGTAAAACCGGTAGTGCTTCGGACCAGGCTAAAGGTGACGGTTCTTTGGATTGTAAGGCAGATTCCAAATATATGACTTTCTCTTACAACCGTTTTTGGGATTCGGGTAAGATGGCTCTTTGTGGTATGACATCCGAAACGGGAGAGAATTTTATCAGCTATCATCATAATTGGTTCGATCACTCGGATTCGCGCCATCCTCGTGTGCGTACAATGACCGTACATGTATACAACAATTATTTTGACGGTATCTCAAAATATGGGGTGGGAGCTACTACCGGTTCGAACGTATTTGTAGAAAGTAACTATTTCCGTAATACAAATAAGCCGATGATGATTTCTTTGCAGGGTACAGATATTGTAAATGGAGAGAAAAATGCAACTTTTAGCGGAGAGACCGGTGGGATGATCAAAGCATATGGGAATGTTTACGCGGAGAAATCCTCCAATTTTAAACTTGTGACACACAAGCAATCAGCTACAAGTTTTGATTGTTATGAGGCGGAAACACGTGATGAAGTTGTACCGGCTTCTTATGTGACTCTTTCCGGAGGTACGTCTTATAATAATTTTGATACGGATAAGAGCAAGATGTATACATACGCTGTTGATGTGGCAACGGATATTCCGGGAATTGTTTCCGGACAATATGGTGCCGGGCGTATGCAGCACGGTGATTTTAAATGGTCTTTTGACAATGCGGTTGACGACGCTTCGTCTGCTGTAAATACTGCGTTGAAGTCTGCAATCACTAATTATACTTCTCAATTGGTTGGTGTTTTCGGCGATACTTCCGGTGGTGACGGTGATGGTGACGGTGATGGCGATGGCGACGGTGATGATAAACCTGTGCCGCCGGTGGACGGCGATTATTCCTGTTATTTCACGGCTGATAAGAAACCGTCCAATGATTTTTATACGGTAACAGGCAACTATTCTAAAGATAAAGGTTCGGTAACTGTAAACGGGACGGAGTATGATTGGTGTTTGAAAATGGAAAGTGCCACTTCTGTAAAATTCACAATAGAGGAGGAAATGACGCTGACTTTGGTTTTTGGAAAAGCTGATAAAACACCTAATATTAAAATTGACGGGACGAAAGTTGCAAGCGATTCAGACGGTATCCTTACCTATAAATTAGCTGCCGGCTCGCACGAATTGACAAAGGCGGATTCGCATAATCTTTTCTATATAAATCTGACACCTGCTTCAAGTTCGACCGGTATCGAGGAGACGGTTAGTGAGGCTGCCGATGAAGATGGCATTATCTATGATTTGTCCGGTAGGGTGGTTCAGAATCCTCAGAGAGGTATTTATATAAGAAACGGGAAGAAGATATTCTTTCAGTAGTGTTGGGATAGCCTGTTGAAGGCTGAATATGGTTTTAGTGAAAAAGCTCCGGTTGTCTGCGGTATTCCCGCCGGATAACCGGAGCTTTTGTTGTTGTGATATGCTGTGTTGAGGCTGCTTATTGCAATCCTTCCAGTAGTCTTTTCAATACGACTGTGGCCGATATTTCACGATTGGCAGCTTCCGGTATGACGATAGACTGCGGGCTTTCGATGACATCGTCCGTTACGATCATATTACGGCGTACAGGCAGACAGTGCATGAAATAAGCATGGTTGGTCACTGCCATCTGGCGGTCACTTACCGTCCACTCGCGGTCTTTGCTTAAGATCTGTCCGTAATTGTCACCTGTATAGGCAGCCCAATTCTTGGCATAGATAAAGTCGGCTCCTTCGAAAGCTTTCATTTGGTCGTATTCCACCTTTGCACGGCCTACAAACTTCGGATCGAGTTCATAACCTTCGGGATGGGTAATTACAAAATCGTAATCGGTTGCATTCATCCATTCGGCAAACGAATTCGGTACGGCTTGTGGCAATGGACGGGGATGGGGTGCCCAAGTCATGACCACTTTCGGCCGAGCGGTTTTTTTGTATTCTTCAATGGTGATAAGGTCGGCAAAACTCTGCAACGGATGGCGCGTGGCTGCTTCCATCGAGAACACCGGACGACCGGAGTATTTGATGAACTGGTTAATGATTACTTCTTCATAGTCATAATCACGATTCTCGAAACGTGCAAAAGAGCGTACGCCTATGATGTCGCAATAACACCCCATCACCGGAATGGCTTCCAGCAGATGTTCCGGTTTGTCGCCGTCCATGATAACTCCCCGTTCGGTTTCCAGTTTCCATGCCCCCTGATTAATGTCGAGAACAATAACATTCATCCCTAAATTGAGTGCCGCCTTTTGGGTACTCAGGCGTGTACGCAGGCTGGAATTGAAGAAGATCATCATCAAAGTCTTATTTCTTCCCAACTCTACATATTTAAAACGGTCTTTTTTAATCTCAAATGCTTCGGCCAAGGCGATTTTTAAATCGCCTATGTCCTGTACACAAGTAAATTTCTTCATATCTCTCTATTTTTTTAATTATACTTCTCCCATCTCCATTCTTCCCTCTCTCATCTCTTCTCAACTCTCCCTCGTTTGTCCGTCTCCTTCAATGATCCATTTGTAGGAGGTTATTTCTTCGAGTGCCATCGGACCGCGAGCATGCAATTTTTGCGTACTGATACCGATTTCGGCTCCCAATCCGAATTGTGCTCCGTCGGTAAAGGCCGTGGATACATTGGTATATACACAAGCGGCATCTACAATTTTGCTGAATAGGGCGGCGCATTCCTTATTTTCTGTGATGATGCTTTCGCTGTGCTTGGAACTGTATTCTGCAATATGCCCCAAGGCATCTTCAATACTTTTCACGGTTTTGATTGCCATCTTATAGTCCAGAAATTCTGTGCCGAAGCTTTCCGGGGTAGCCGGTTTCAAGAGTGCCGGCGGATAATGCCCTTCCAGACTGTGATAGGCTTGGGGGTCGGCAAAGATAATGACGTTGCTGTCTTGTAATTTTTTGCAGATTTCCGGCAAGTCGTTCAGTCGCTTCTCGTGGATGAGAACGCAATCCAGTGCGTTGCATACACTGACGCGGCGTGTTTTTGCATTATTGATGATGGCGGCTCCTTTGGCCGTATCTCCATATTCGTCGAAATAAGTATGGCAGATACCCGCCCCTGTTTCAATGACAGGGATCGTTGCATTCTCGCGTACAAAATTTATCAGATTACTGCTGCCGCGCGGAATGATGAGATCTACATATCCTACGGCATGCAGGAGTTCCGCCGTGGCTTCCCGGTCGGCCGGCAGGAGTTCTACGATATGTGTATCTACGCCGAAACGCTTTAACACATCGTGGATAACGCTGACTATGGCCCGGTTGGAGCAGTCGGCATCACTTCCTCCTTTCAGGATACAGGCGTTGCCGCTTTTGAGACAAAGGGAAAATACATCGAAACTGACGTTGGGGCGCGCTTCATAAATGATGCCGATGACACCGAACGGGACAGAGACCTTTGTCAGTTTCATTCCATTGGGGCGGACGGTTTCTTTCAATACCCGTCCCAATGGCGAGGGGAGGGTAGCCACGTTGCGAGTATCGGCTGCAATTCCTTTTAGCCGTGCTTCCGTCAACTTCAACCGGTCGTATTTCGGATTGCTCTGTTCCATTCGTGCGAGATTTTTTGCATTCTCGCTTAAGATGAACGGAGTTTCGGCGATGGCGGCATCTGCTACCGCATTCAGTATCCGGTTGATTGTTTGATCGTCCAGTAGAGCCAGTTTCCGGCTGGCTGCCTGTACGGCGGTAAATGTTTCTTTGAGGTTCATATCTTTGGGCTCTAAAATCTATTATTCTATATACAGATAATCATAGTGCACTACAGGTCTTTTGCCATGCTTCCCCATTGCTTCACGGGCCTGTGCGGAGTCGCAGTTTGCTTTACCTACTCCTACTGCATTCCCGCGAAAGTCAATGATGCGCACAATGTCATCTTTTTCGAAATCACCTTCAATACGGGTGATACCGACCGGTAATATGCTCACGGCCTTGTCCGAATTCAAAACTTCCGTGGCGCATTCGTTCATATGTATTTCACCTTTGGCAAAGCCTTCACTGTGTGCAATCCATTTTTTTATACTGGATACCGGTTCCTGCGACGGGGTGAAGCGGGTGCAAAGAGTTTCTTCCGGCTTTTGCAGAATGTCGACCAGGATATTATCCCGTTTTCCATTGGCAATGATGACGGTAATGCCTTCGTCGGCTACTTTGCGTGCGATGTTGGTCTTTGTCAGCATGCCACCTCTGCCAAAACTCGACTTACTGGTTTGTATATAGCTCGACAGGTCTTTGCCGTGGCCGATTTCCCGGATGACGGAAGAAGACGGGTCGTTGGGAGAACCATTGTAAATACCATCTATGTTGCTTAAAATGATAAGTGCCTGCGTGTCCATCATCGAAGCGATGAGACCGGATAGTTCGTCATTGTCGGTGAACATCAGTTCGGTGACCGAGATGGTATCGTTTTCGTTTACTATAGGAATTACTCCGTTTTCCAGCATGACTGTCATGCAGTTTTTTTGGTTCAGGTAATGGCGTCGTGTGCCGAAACTCTCTTTGGTAGTCAGCACTTGTCCCACCGGGATACCATGATCGCGGAATAATTCATAATACCGGTTGATTAGTTTCGCTTGGCCTACGGCCGAGAAAAGTTGACGCTGGTCTATGCTGTCCAGCTTCTTTAGAGTCCGTATTTCGCTACGGCCGGAGGCTACGGCACCCGAAGAGATGAGGATTACTTCTACGCCCGCCTTGTGCAGTTCGGCTATCTGGTCGACAAGGGCTGACATGCGGGTTACATCCAATGTCCCATCCCGGCGTGTCAGTACATTACTTCCTACCTTTACGGCAATTCTTGTAAACTCTTGTTTCATTTTGCTAACGATTTGAAAGCACAAATATAGGACTTTTTATCGTAATGAAAGTTAGGCGGGTGTGAAATCAACTTAATCTCATGAATGAAAAGACCTGTCCCGGCATTATTTAGGTTGAAAAATGCGTATCTTTGTACCCCGAAAAAACAAGTAGACCCATGAAGCAGACTAACCCTCAGGTGGAACAAATGACCTCGTTCATCGTTATGGACGTATTGGAACGTGCCAATGAATTGCAGAAACAAGGTATCGATATTATTCATCTGGAAGTAGGTGAACCCGATTTTGATGTTCCTGTCTGTGTTGCCGAAGCAGCCAAGAAAGCGTATGATTCTCATTTGACTCATTACACTCACTCTTTGGGGGATCCTGAATTGAGGAAGGAAATTGCTGCTTTTCATCAGCAGGAATACGGAGTGACGGTAGACCCCGATTGTATTGTGGTGACTTCCGGTTCTTCGCCGGCTATCCTGCTGGTTTTGTTGCTGCTTTGCCGTCCGGACAGCGAGGTGATTCTTTCCAATCCCGGTTATGCCTGTTATCGCAATTTTGTGCTGGCCGCACAGGCAAAACCTGTGTTGGTTCCGCTTCGTCCGGAAAACGGGTTACAATACGATATAGAAGATATCAAAAAGTTTATCACGACCCGTACGGCAGCTATTTTCATCAATTCTCCGATGAATCCTACCGGACTTTTATTGGAAGATCGCTTCTTGAAAGAGATTGCCGGGCTTGGAGTTCCTGTGATTTCGGATGAGATTTATCATGGATTGGTTTATGAAGGACGTGCCCGTAGTATTCTGGAATTTACGGATCAGGCATTTGTTCTGAATGGTTTTTCAAAACGTTTTGCCATGACCGGATTGCGGCTCGGCTATGTGATAGCGCCTAAAACTTGCATGCGGGCTTTACAGAAATTACAGCAGAATCTTTTTATCTGTGCTCCCAGTATAGCTCAGCAAGCCGGTATTGTTGCGCTTCGGTATGCTGCCCCTGATGTGGAAAGAATGCGTGCTACCTATGACGAGCGCCGTCGATACATGATCGGGCGCCTTCGCGAAATGGGATTCGGTATCCAGGTCGAACCTAAAGGGGCTTTTTATATTTTTGCCGATGCCCGCAAATTTACAAAGGATTCTTATAAATTTGCTTTCGAAGTATTGGAGCAGGCACATGTTGGAATTACACCGGGAATCGACTTCGGTACAGGAGGAGAGGGATACGTTCGTTTTTCGTATGCCAACTCGTTAGAGAATATCCGCGAGGCGCTCGATCGTCTTAATCGTTTTCTGCTTTCTCGCGGTTTCTTATAATTTCCATTGCAGGTTCATAACAGTCCTCTGTCACCATTACAGATACGGTAGGGCTGATATAGGGAGCTATCGTTGTGATGAGGCCGTCTTTCAAGGCGGCTGCTATTTCATTGCTTTCAAGCAGACCTTTGATGAGTTCTGCTTCCCATCTCGAACCGGAAAACACTTCAACTAAACGGCTATTATCTTCTTCTTTCATAATTTTTTGGGGTATTAAGGTGTTTATACTTCTACAAATGTACACGATAATTTCAGAAAAATGGCATCGGGAGATGAAAAAGTAAGAGACTATTTTGTTTATTTTCGATAATACAGCACTCTATGTATGTTTCGTATCCTTTACACACTGTTTGAAACGCTTTGGATAGTAACTGTGGACGGGCACAAAAAGAGAGCTCTTTGTTTCTGCTTTTCTTAATAGTGTGAGCAAAATACACAATAAAGTGAATAAATTAATCAATTTATTGCCTAAACGTCAAAAATAGATGTATATTTGCGAAACACAACCACGCCATTAATCTTGCAGAAATATGAGAACGATCCCCTCTCGGAGAATATTATTTGTCATTTCTCTTATTCTTTGTTGTACAGTCTGTGCGCAAGAAGAAAAAGAGTTTAATGTAGATAGTGAACTTTATTCTTACTTTCAGCGTTGTCAGGAGAATGTCGGTGATTCGAAAGTTCTTCACATGGCGGATACATTATATTGGATGTCTGAAAAAAAAGGAGATCAGCGCATGCAAGCTGTAGCATTGACTCTGAAATTAGACCATTATTATTTTAAGGGAGATGAAGAAGACAGTATCATTCATTATACGAAGGTGGTTAAGGAGTTCGCGGAGAAAACCAATCAGCCTAAATACTATTATTTCGTTTGGAACAACCGTTTGATTTTATATTATCTCAAAACAGGAAAAAGTAATATTGCCTTGTATGAGGCTCAGGAAATGCTTAAGGATGCACAAAAAAGAGATAGTAAAATCGGATTGCTTTATTGTTATAACAGTCTGTATCAGATTTATGAAATCAAAGATTTGAAGAGTCTGGCTATTGAATATTGCCTGAAAGGAATCGAACTGACTGAAACTTATCATGTTGATAATTATAATATTTCAACTTCTTATACGGAGGTAGCCAAATACTATATCAACCAGGGGGATATTTCTAAAGCTCTCGAAATGCTGAAAAAAGCGGAATCTACGGCCAATGCAAGTACGCATGTTTTTTCTGCAAAATTGGGATATGTACACTATTATCTTGCCATAGATAATCCGGGCGAGGCTTGGAATAGATTGCAGGAGGCCAAAGTGCTGGTCGAAGAGGATAAAAAACTGGATATTTATAAGAAGCTTTACTACGAGAATGAAGTCTTTTATTACAAGCAAACCAAACAATATCAGAAAGCTTTGGTGGCTGCCGATAAACAAATAGAGGAAGAACTGCGGCTTAACGAACATGCGTTGCAAGGCAGCCATTATCGTATGAAAGGTGAAATATACCGGGCGATGGGGCGAAAGGATCTTGCAACGGATTTTTTGGCCAAATATATTTTGCTGGAAGATTCCATAAGGCAAAGTAATGAAGAACAATCCATCAGTGGATTTGCCACTCTGGTCAATATGGAAAGATTGAATGCCGAGAAAAAAGAGTTAGTGCTTCAGGCACAGAAAAAAGAACTGCATAATAAGCAACTTCTCATAATTTCGCTGGTTACCTTACTGGTTTTCGTATTTATATTTTTGTATCGTGAGAATCGCTTGAATAAACGGCTTCTCCATTCGGAGGAAGAATTACGGAAAGCAAAAAATGCGGCAGAGACCGCCAGCCAGATGAAAACGTTGTTTATACAAAGTATGTCGCACGAAATTCGTACACCGTTAAATTCGATTGTGGGATTCTCTCAAATATTGGGAGACCGCTATCAGGATGATCCGGATACTAAGGTATATGCTTCTATTATAGAGGAGAACAGTAATAACCTCCTTCGGCTGATAACAGATGTGCTCGAGTTGTCTGATCTGGATAAGACCGGAAAGATGCCGGCTGATATCATGACCAATATAAATGACTGTTGTAAGTTGAGTGTGGATAATATTCGTAAAGATGTGCAAGAGGGAGTGGAATTGCATTTCCAGCCGGCCCGTGAAGAATTTATCGTGAAAAGTAATCCGGAGCGTATCATGCAGGTGTTGGTGAACTTGCTGCATAATGCTGCAAAATTCACTCCGTCGGGTGATATAACATTGGCATATAGTATAATGGAGGAGGGACAGCGGATCTGTTTTACTATAACCGACACAGGGCCTGGCATTCCTTTGGAAAAGCAGGAGGCGGTTTTCTCCAGATTTGCCAAACTTGACAGTTATTCGCAGGGTACCGGACTGGGACTCTCGATCTGTCGGGGAATTGCAGATAAGTTGGGAGGGAGTCTGACTCTTGATTCTAAGTACACGAAAGGGTGTCGTTTTGTATTTATAATACCATATTCTTAGTTTTTATATATTTAATACCCTAACAAATGAAAACAAAAGTATTTCTTATGAGTCTGGCGTTGAGTTGCCTTTGGAGCTGTCAGCAAAATGAATCGGAAGAGTTGATAACCGCTCGAACGATTAACTTCACCAGTGTTGTGATTGGTGATGAAGTTCTATCACGGGCCGGTGGTACTTCCATTGATGTGATTTCAATGCGTACCGAATTGGATGATGCGTTTACAGTGTTTAACCTCAGAGAAGATACTCGTTCATGGGAAGAATTCGGAAAGGCGGATGAGGTTCTCTTTTATGCCCATTACCCGCGTTTGCCGGAAGATGTATCCGGTGCGGAGACTCGTGTATTGAAAGGAGGAACGGATGATTATTTGTTCGGGCAGGCGAAAGCGGTCAACGGTCAGCAGCAGGTATGTCTTCAGTTTAAACGCGTGATGGTCCCTTTGGCAGTAGAAGTTCTTGAGGAGGATGGCAATCCTTATCCGGGCAGTATTGAGGTCGGTGCTTTGTTAAAGAATAAAGGTGTTCAGAACTTGAAAGATGGTTCTGTTACTACTCTTGACGAAAAGGAATATACTAAATTTGAATGTGTAGCGAATAGCACGACAAGAGGTGTAAAAGCGATTATTGCTATTAACCTTCTGCCACAAAAAATTGAAAAAGGAACTCCTTTCCAAGTGCAATTGAGTGACGGTAGGGCTTATACTGCTACAGTAGCCGAAACCGTACTGTTGAAATCAGGAGAAAATTATAAGGCGGTTGTGAAAGGTGACAAGGTGACCATTACAATCTTTGATGGATCTATTCCCTTATAAGTGTTAGGTTAACGTGAGTTATATCGAGCTCACGTTAGATTAATGAAATCGTGTTAATGAAATCATATGATAAAGATAAAGCCCTCTTTGTATAAACAAGATACAGAGAGGGCTTATATTATATGGAGAGCGTACGGATTACTCAATCGGTTTATTCAAGTGTTATCCGTTTGACACTTATTCTCTCATTCAAAAAAGTAGATGCGGATTCGGTGAATTTTTCTTCTGCTTCTGTCGTATAAAACGTGCATTCTCCGCCTTCTGTGCATTTGACTGCCATTTCCGGATGGCGATAAAGGTAATCTTTCAGGCTTGCAGCAACATATTCGCCTTGAGAAACGACCTTGATATTGCTGGGTACAAACTGCCTTATTTTAGGTAGTAATAACGGATAGTGTGTGCATCCTAATATGATCGCATCGATCAGAGGATCTTTTTCTAACAGAATGTCCGTGTACTTTTTAATAAAATAATCGGCTCCGGGGTCGTTGGCTTCATTGTTTTCTACCAATGACACCCACATCGGGCAAGCTTCTCCACTGACATGAATGTCCGGAAATAATTTATGTATCTCCAGAGGATATGACTCTGATTTGATGGTACCCGCCGTGGCAAATACCCCTACGTGGCGGTTGTGAGTCATGTCGCCTATACATTCTACTGTAGGGCGGATCACTCCGAGCACTCTCCGTTGGGGATCTATATCCGGTAAATCATTCATTTGTATAGTACGCAGCGCTTTTGCCGAAGCTGTGTTGCATGCCAGAATTACCAGATGACATCCCATTTCAAATAATTTATTTACAGCTTGGAGGGTAAATTCATAAACAATCTCAAAGGAACGTGTGCCATAAGGGGCACGGGCGTTGTCTCCCAAATAGATGTAATCATATTGAGGCAGGGCTTCCCTGATTTTACTTAAAATGGTCAGTCCGCCATAACCCGAATCGAATACTCCGATAGGGCCGGGGGCTTGTGAGAGGTTTGGTTTCATGATGATGGAAAAGTTACGAGCTACAAGCTACAAGTTACAAATGGCATTTTAAGTCGAAATTGCCGGTAACTTGTTGCTTGTAGCTCGCTTTGTCTGTTATTTGTTGCTTATAAAAAACTTAAGCTGTCGTTCTTTTATTTAATTCCGAGCTGAGCTTTTACTTTAGTGGTAAGATCGATACTTTGAGCACCGATATAAGGTATTTGCGTACGCGCAAGGTCGAAAACATAGATAACACCTTCTGCTTCACCTACAGCTTTGATCGCATTGTCTAACTTCTGATATACAGGAGCCATTTTCTCTTGCTGTGCTTTTTGCATTCCCTGTTGTGCTTCCTGCTGGAATTGTTCTTGTCTTTCAGCCATATCCTGCAATTCTTTCTGTCTTCTTTCTGCAATGTTTTGCGGTAGAGAATCTTTTGCTATTGCTTGCTGGAATTCCTGATATTTTTTTGTGAATTCTGCTTGAGTCCGTTGAATTTCATCTGTGTAGTTTTTTTCCAAAGCCTGCAATTCCGAAATGGCTTTTGTATATTCGGGCATTGTAGGAATAATATCAGTCGAATTCATGTGACCGAACTTAAGTGTTGATTGTGCAAATACACCCATCGGGAGTACTAACATAATTAATAGTGCAATTTTCTTTAGCATAGTTTTATTATTTATTTTAATGATTACTTTCCGGTTATCGCTTGCAAATGTATGAAATTAATTTGAATATCCTAACTTTGCCAGCACTTCATTACTTATATCAATGCGCGGAGATGCAAAAATGATACTTGCTGCTGATGCTCTGTCTACTACAACAGAGTAACTTTTCTGTTCCGCCAGTTCTTTTACAGCGTTGTATATTTCATCCTGAATAGGCTTCATCAAACTTTCTCTTTTCTTGAAGAGTTCGCCTTCCGGACCGAAATATTTACGTTTCAACTCTGCAGCTTCTTTCTCCTTTGCTACAATCTCTTCTTCTTTCTTGGTCTTTTGTTCTTCAGAAAGAAATACTGTTTCCGATTGATAATTCTTATACAGTGTTTGAGCCTCTTTGGCAAGCGTTTCTACTTCACTTTGCCATTTCTTGGAGGATTGGTTCAACTGTTCGTTAGCACGCTCGTAAGCGGGAATATTCTTTAGGATATATTCCATATCAATCAGAGCAAATTTCTGTGCGCTGGCTGTCAGACTGACAGCAAACAGCATCATGATAAATAGAACAGACTTTCTCATAATGTTTAGTTTTTTTAATGAAACAATTAGAATTCTTGACCCAGTACGAAGTGGAAATGACTACCACCGGCACTGCTGCTACCGAATACTTTATCGAAACCGTAAGCCCAGTCGATACCCATCATACCAATCATCGGAAGGAAGATACGTACACCGACACCGGCAGAACGTTTCAAGTCGAACGGATTGAATTTATTGATATCGTTCCATGCATTACCGGCTTCTAAGAAACCTAACACATAAATGTTAGTACTTGTTTCCAGCATTAACGGATATCTTAATTCGATGCCCAAACGGGTGTATGCATAACCTTCGCTACCGTAAGGTGTCAACGAACTGTTTTCGTATCCACGTAATGCAATACTTTCCGTAGCATAGCTCGAGTATCCCGTCATACCGTCGCCACCTACATCAAATGTTTCGAATGGAGACTTCTTGTATTTATTGTAGTGTCCCAATAAACCGAATTCAACACGACTCATCAGTACCAAAGATTTAGGATGAGTGGTATAGTCCATCAAAGCTGTATAAGTTTTTGCTTTGAATTTCCATTTATGGTACTCAATCCAATTGTATAGCTTGTTTCTATTGTCTTGAGTAATGCTACCATTGGAATTATAGTATCCTTTGTAATCTCTTCCGTCAAACAGAGAATACGGTGGTGTAATCTGTGCCGACAATGAGAATTCGGAGCCTTGGCGCGGGAACAACGGATTGTCTATAGAACTACGGGCCAATGTCAGGTTCAGACTGATGTTGTTGCATTTACCGTCTGTAACAGGGAAATACTGCCAGTCTTTCAATATATAACGTTGGTATGCCAATTCTGCTGAAAGCGTAAAATAGTCATCCGGCCATTTTAGACGTTTACCCCAACCGATTGAAAGTCCCCACATCTGGATCGATTTGTCAGGGTCATAGTAGTTCTCGTAGTTGTTGTAGTTTCCGTAGTTGTACATGCCATATCCGCCATAACCACTATAAATACTGTTGTGATAGTTATTATAATAGCTATCGTTGTAATAGCGGCTACTGATATCGGTTTGTCTGGAGTAGAAAGCCGAAACTGAGAATGAGTTCGGACGTTTGCCTCCAAACCACGGATCGAAGAATGAGATACTGTATGATTGATAGTATCTTGCATTGGTTTGCCCGCTGACGGTCAATGTCTGGCCGTCACCTTGCGGAAGTATACCGCGATAGTTATCTCCCGGGTGTAGCAGATTGGCCAGTGAGAAGTTGGTAAACTTCAAACTCAATTTACCGATTACACCTGTCTGTCCCCAACCTGCGGAGAATTCAACCTGGTCATTGGCTTTGGATACCAGATTGTAGGCTATATCAACCGTACCGTTCATCGGGTCCGGTTGAATATCCGGTTGGATATTTTCCGGGTCGAAATGTCCCATTTGCTGGATTTCACGCATAGAACGCATGAGGTCGTCACGACTGAACAGTTGCCCGGGACGGGTACGAAGTTCACGGCGAACTACATTTTCATACAAACGGTCGTTACCGTTGATCTTGATTTTATTGATGGTGGCTTGTCTGCCTTCGTAAATTCTCATTTCAAGGTCGATAGAATCTCCATCGATATTGATTTCAACCGGGTCGAGGTTATAGAACAGGTAGCCGTTGTTATAGTATAAGTTACCGATAGCATCCTCATCCGTAGAAAGGCGTTCATTCAATAATTTCTGATTATAGACATCTCCCTTTTTCATGCGGAGAAGGTAATTCAGTTGTTCGGAAGGATATAAAGTGTTACCTACCCATGTTACATTACGAAGATAGTACTTGTCTCCTTCTTCTATTTCGATATATACATTGACGGTCTTTTCATCGTAAGGTGATACACTGTCCACAACAATCACCGCATCACGGTAACCTAATTCATTATACTTATCGATAATTAACTGTTTGTCTTCTTCGTATTTTTCATTGATGAATTTCTTGGTACGGAACAGGTTTTTCAGTTTACCTTTTTCATTTGTTTTCTTCATTACGCGTTTCAGCTTGGACGTTTTGATGGCCTTGTTGCCGACGATCGTAATTTCATGCACTTTTACCTTTTCTTTTTTATCAATATTTACATCGACAATGACTTGGTTTTCATTGGAAACATCGTCTTTTTGTGAGATAATGATTTCTGCATTTTTGAAACCTTTGTCGTCAAAATAACGTTTAATAAGGGTTTTTGCACGATCTACCAAGTTCGGGGTAATCTGGCTGCCTTTTACCAATCCCAAACGTGTTTCCAAATCCTGCCTTTCTGACTTTTTAACACCATGATAACGTATTTCCGAAATACGCGGGCGTTGGGTCAGACTGATTTTTAACCAAATTTTGTTACCTTCTATCTTTTCGGCTGTAATCTGTACATTCGAGAATAGTCCATGACGCCAATAACGCTTGATAGCACTTGTTATTTCATCGCCCGGCACTGAGATCGTTTGTCCTACCGATAATCCGGACAGCCCGATGAGTACATAGTCCTCGTAGTTTTTAACACCTTCGACCTTTATATCGGCTATTTCATATTTTTTGGGTGTTCCTGAATATAAAATAACAGGCTTTGAAGATTCGTCTGTGTTAGCATCTTGTGCCCTGCCTGCCAATACAAACCCAAACAGGCAGATAAACGTTACGAATATGAAGGAAATACGATAATGCATTTATGTTATAATTATAAGTTTTGAGTTAACTGATTTGTTCACTGGTTTTGCCGAAGCGACGTTCCCGTTTCTGATAATCACAGATGGCTTTTCTCAATTCTTCTTCCCTGAAATCGGGCCAGAAAGTGTCACAGAAATAGAGTTCGGAATAAGCACACTGCCATAAAAGATAGTTGCTTAACCGTATCTCACCTCCTGTTCGGATCAACAAATCCGGATTGGGCATAAAATGAGTGGTCAGATGTGATTCTATGCAGTCGCAGGTAATTTCTTCGGGAGTAATTTCTCCTTTTTGTACCCGTATTGCAATTTGTTTGGCTGCTTCTGTTATTTCCCATCGTGAAGAATAGCTGAGTGCTAATACCAGACACATACCGGTGTTGTGCGAAGTGTGTTCTACACAAGTATTCAGGCGTGTCAATACATTCTCCGGCAACTTTTCTATATCACCTATAATACGAAAGCTGATGTTATTCTTCATAAAGGTCTCTTCTTCGATGGAATCGAAAAGAAGACTCATCAACGCTGCCACTTCATCGGACGGACGATTCCAATTTTCTGTAGAGAAAGTATATAATGTCAGATACTTGATGCCCATTCGGGCTGCTTCTTCTGCAATGACATGCACCGTTTCCGCACCGGTCTGATGTCCAAAACTGCGTTCACGTCCGCGCTGTTTGGCCCATCTTCCGTTACCATCCATGATAATTGCTACATGTTGAGGTATCCGGCTAAAATCTATTTGCTCTGTATAGGACATCTTTTTAGTTGTTACATTCTTTACATCTGGAAAAAAGGTCATATGTCACAAAAAAGACGGTATATGAATAACTGTCTTTGTTCTTCCATCCCTGACTTTTAATCCGATACGGATCATTCAATTGCAGTCCTTCTTTATTGGTGACATCTAATTTATCACTTAAGCTGAACCGCATGGTAAACTCGCAACCGATATTGATGCGGTGGGCTATTTTATATTTCACTCCCACCCCTATCGGAAAGTTTACTGTAAATACTCCTTCTGCCGGTGCCGGTGCGAAGGTAAATCCCATTCCCCCTAATATATAAGGAGTAAAACGATGCCCTCCGTTATATCCTATTCCGGTACCGTATGCCAGAAAGTTATATTCAAATTGTGCCCCGAGGTCGAAGAGTGTACGTTTAAAACCAACTTCTCCGTTGTCGGGGTATTTGTTTTTAAAATTTTTCGTGTTGCCGGATATTCTTCCTGCCATTAAATTGGTTTTTATGGACATTCGTGGATTCATGATAAACCTGGCCATAAATCCTCCGGCTACTCCTATATTTTTGAATGGGGTGGTGTAATTGGCATCACCCATGTAAAAACTACCTCCTAATCCGCCCCCCAATTCCATTCTATATTCTTCGTCATCCTGCGCATGCAGACTGAAAAGCGGTAAAGTGAGCATCCATATACATGATATCAGCGTTCTTTCGATAAATGCCATAATCGTTTTATTACTTGGTTATTCCATTAATAGAACGGCTGATTAACTTTAAAATTGTATATAGGCTACTGTCTGTCAAAGCCTAACCGGTTTAAACGTCCCCGCCAAACTTCATTGGGCTGACTTCGCATTATCCAGATAAAATTATTTTTATCCACTACCATTGAATAATCAGATTCCCAACCTCGGAAACCTCCGGTGGCAGAAGATTCTGAGGCAGCCTGCTCCGGGAACATGAACATACTTTCTACTGCATTCCATACAATGCCGTTTACAGACTTGTAGAAAGTCTTGAAATCTTTTCCGAAAATATAGAATGCATCTCCGTAGTACATGATAGACGGATCTTGTAGCATGGGACAAGTATAGGACGATTCGGTTGAAAGGGCCGCCCATTCCTGGCCTTCCATATATCCCCACGCTATAGTTGCCGTATCGTTTTCCATCGGCTCAACGATATTACCTACGACCATTATATTAGGTACGCCGATTGCATTGTTGAAAGTCGTTGCCGAGATATTGTTGCGTGGGAAATTTTGAGGGACAATTCCTTCTACTTTCCATTCACTACCATCGGTCGTGAAGAACCTTTCCACATCCTCGGTTTCGTTCTTTTCGTTTGTTTCTTTAAGGGTTTTAATTCCTGTAAGAATATTGCTGATCGGTGCGATAAGTGTGACCACATCTTCGCCGAATGCCGGAGCATCTGTCCAACTTTTACCGTCACTTGAACTATAAACTTTACTGTAACCGTTTACTGTAGCATACAGCATTTCTTTAAAGGTGACTATTGAAGTGAGGTCTGTTGATGGCAATCCACTGATCGGCCTCTCGGCCCAATGCTTTCCATCGGACAATGCGGTGGAGTACACAGTAGTTGCTTCCGGTGAATAAACCAATATGTTATTATCAAAAATGATTGCTTTTTGTTTGCCGGTAATTGCGGGTGCAAAAGGCTGGGCTATCGGACCGTCGCCCCAGTTCAGGGAATCCGGCTGCTGTTGATGTACACGCACAGAGAGGGAGTATTCTTTCTTGTGTTCTAAATCGGGGGCGTATACTCTGAATTTGAAAGGTTTTCCAGATGTTCCGTCCGGAAGTATTTCCATTGTATTGACTAAATTGACAGAATCTTCTATGTTGAAAAGCGAGTCTTTACCGGCAGCGTCTACCGCAACGACATATCCTGCCGTCGAAAGTGTTTTGATTAGGATTCTGTCGATAATGGTATCCGAACCAACTGGCAATGAATCTTGATTGTATATTCTTCCTGAAAGCTGATCTATCGTGAAAGCATAATTCACTCCCAATATATTGTCGAGTTCAAATGCCTGCACTAACGCATTTGGGCTATATTCGATTGGATCGTCGTCGCCAAGGCAGGAACTCATGGCAAATGATACAAATAAGAAACTCACAATTACTGATAAAAACTTAATTCTCATTTTGAACGATTGTGTTTATTTACAAGTTGCAAAAATAGGAACATTTTTTCCGATATTGAACATTGTGGAGAAGTTTTATATAAAATTATAGATAATCACAGGCTTTTTATCGATGGAAACCCCTCTATATAGGGTTGTTTAACCTGCTTTTATTTGTGTAATGTGTTATTTCTACTCCAAAATGTTTTTCAGTGGAATAACTAATTTTATTTCTTATTTCAGGTGCTTTAACACCGGATTGCAGCCTGATTTCGGCTCTCTCAATAAATGCTTCATCCCATAATTCTGCATTGATGAACGACTGAAGCAATTGTGCTCCTCCTTCTACCAGCAGGGATTGTAATCCACGGTGATAAAGTTCTTCCATGATCTGCGGTAATAAGTCTTTTTGGTAATTTAAGGTGATATATTCTATATGCTTTTCTTGGGGGTGTATTAAGGATGTAAAAATAAGTGTTGGAATGTTGTCACTGAGAAGATGTAAAGTGGATGGCAGTGACAGATCTTTGTCCAATGCGATTCGTACCGGATTTTTGCCGTACCAATTTCGTACTGTTAATGACGGATTGTCTAACAACGCCGTTCGGCTTCCTACCATGATGGCGTCTGATTCACTTCTCTTTTTATGTACCAACATTGAGGTCAGTGAGGTAGAGAGCATTACCGGATGTCCCTCCGAGCGGTTGATGTCAATAAAGCCATCTGATGATTCGGCCCATTTTAATATAATGTAAGGACGCCGGAGGGTATTGAATGTGATAAAGCGTCGTATTAAGTCACGGCATTCTTTTTCGAGTACACCTACAATCACTTCTCTTCCTGCATTGCGCAGCTTCTGTATGCCTCGTCCGGCCACTTCTGAAAATGGATCCTGGCAACCGATGACGATACGTGGTATTTGCTTTTCGATAATCAGGTCAGCACAAGGGGGTGTTTTGCCATAATGAGAACAGGGCTCCAAGCTGACGTAGATGGTGGAATGTTTTAATAAGGTTTGATCTTTAACCGAGCGGATGGCATTAACTTCTGCATGGGCTTGTCCGCAACGGATATGGTATCCTTCGCCGATGATGCGTCCATTGTGCACGATGACGGCTCCTACCATCGGATTAGGGGATACATTGCATAAACCGTTTCGTGCCAGTTCGATGCAACGCTGCATGTATTTTTCTTCTTCCATTTTTCCGTCTTTTATTAATAATATTTGTACTTTTGCACCCCAAAACAGATGAATTTATGAATCGGGTCTCGACTTACATCCGTCAATCGCTGTGTGATATTTATCCTCCTCAGGAACTTAAGAGCCTGACGATGATGATTTGGTGTGATCTGCTTGGCATGGATGCACTCGATATTTATTTGGGCAAAGATATTAATTTATCAGAAAGCAAACTGCATGAACTTGAAAACATTCTGCAACGTTTGCGGAAAAACGAGCCGGTACAATATATTCGTGGGTTTGCAAATTTTCTCAGCCGCCCTTTTTATGTTGCGCCCGGTGTGTTGATTCCACGTCCGGAAACTGAAGAACTGGTAGAGCTTATTATTAGTGAAAATCAGTTTGATACTCCTCGAATCTTAGACATCGGTACCGGAAGCGGATGTATCGCTGTTTCTTTATCTCTTGATATTCTGCATGCTCAGGTTACCGCTTGGGACGTTTCGGATGAAGCGCTCGATATAGCTCGTCGTAATAATGAAGCGTTGAATGCTACTGTGTCCTTTGAGAAAAGAAATGTGTTTGCTGATGTAGAACAGCAAAAAAAGTTTGATATTGTTGTCAGCAATCCACCGTATGTGACAGAGTCCGAGAAAAGGGCAATGGAATCGAATGTACTCGATTGGGAGCCGGGACTGGCTTTGTTTGTGCCGGATAATGATCCGTTGTGTTTTTATCGCCGGATTGCAGCTTTGGGGCGAAAACTTTTAAGCCCGGGTGGAAAGCTCTATTTTGAAATAAATCGTCTGTATGGTGCACAGATCGTTTCTATGTTGGCTGATTTGGGGTATTGTAATCCCCGTGTGATAAAAGATATTTCTGGTAATGATAGAATAGTAACTGCATATAAATGAATACGATAACTGAAGATGAGGCGTTGAATCGTGTTGCCGCCTATTGTTCTGCTGCCGAACATTGCCGGGCAGAAGTGAGTGAGAAATTGCAAAAGTGGGGAATAGCTTACGAAGCGATAGAACGTATTCTTACCCGGCTTGAAGCAGAAAAGTATATTGATGATGAACGCTACTGCCGTGCATTTATAAATGATAAATATCGCTTTGCCAAATGGGGGAAAATGAAAATAGGACAAGGATTGTATATGAAAAAAATTCCCTCTGATGTAGCGTGGCGTTATCTGAATGAAATCGATCAGGAAGAATATCTTGCTGTTCTGCGTGATTTGCTTGCTTCTAAGCGGAAGAGTGTTCGTGGAAAAGATGAATACGAACTCAATGGGAAGTTGATCCGTTTTGCGATGAGTCGCGGCTTTGAAATGAAAGATATTAAGTGTTGTATAGAGGTTTCGGAGGAAGAAGCATGTGCTGATTAAAAAAATAACGGGAATCTTCTTTCTCGTTTCGTTCTATTTCTGTATTTTTGCAATCTATAATTATCAAGTTAGTTTAGTTATGAAAAACTTAGAGAGATTATTTGCTGAGAAGTTACTGAAGATTAAAGCGATTAAGCTTCAACCGGCTAATCCTTTTACATGGGCTTCCGGATGGAAATCACCATTTTACTGTGATAACCGTAAAACACTTTCTTATCCGTCTCTTCGTAATTTTGTGAAGATTGAAATTACACGTCTGATATTGGAACGATTCGGACAGGTGGATGCTATTGCAGGCGTTGCTACAGGAGCTATCCCTCAGGGGGCGTTGGTGGCCGATGCATTGAATCTTCCGTTCGTGTATGTTCGTTCTACCCCGAAAGATCATGGATTAGAGAACCTTATCGAAGGAGAGCTCCGACCCGGAATGAAAGTAGTGGTGGTAGAGGATTTGATATCTACCGGTGGTAGTAGTTTGAAAGCTGTAGAAGCGATTCGTCGTGACGGCTGTGAAGTGATCGGTATGGTAGCTGCCTATACGTATGGTTTCCCGGTAGCTGAGAAAGCATTTAAAGATGCTAAAGTACCTTTGGTTACGTTGACAAATTACGAAGCAGTGCTTGACGCAGCACTTCGTACCGGTTATATTGAAGATACGGATGTTGCAACTTTGAACGAATGGCGCAAAGACCCGGCACATTGGGACGCAGCAAAGTAATAAAAGATATTTGACTATATTTAATACGTAGATAAAGAAGAGCCATTCGGGCAGATATTGTTCGGATAGTTCTTTTTTTGTCTTTAATTTATTAAGAATAAAAATAAGATGACTAAATTTGAAAGTCCGGTAAAAGTAATACCTTTCACTCAGGAACGTGTTTACGGGAAATTGTCGGATCTCAGTAATCTCGAAGCTATAAAAGATCGTTTGCCGGAAGACAAAGTGAAAGATATAAGCTTTGATTCGGACAGTCTTAGTTTCACCGTGTCTCCTGTGGGACAGTTGACGTTGAAGATAGTTGAGCGTGAACCTAATAAGTGCATTAAACTTGAAACGACTAATTCACCTCTTCCATTTAATATGTGGATTCAGTTTGTTGCAACTGGGGATGAAGAATGTAAACTGAAAGTGACTATTGGCATGGAATTGAATCCTTTTATGAAGGCAATGGTTCAGAAACCTCTTCAGGAAGGATTGGAGAAAATGGCGGATATGCTGGCGATGATTCAATATTAACCAAGCGGTAAGTGATCAAATAGTGAGTGATAGAGTAACCTTTATTATTATTTCTGATAGAAATAGTCACAGTATCTATTACTTACTACTGGCTACTAACTACTAACTACTAAATATTATGGCACAGAAACTTTGGGAAAAATCAGTTCAGGTGAATAAAGAGATAGATCGCTTTACTGTCGGTCGTGACCGTGAAATGGATCTTTATCTTGCGAAGCATGATGTAATGGGATCTATGGCCCATATTACTATGCTCCAAAGTATCGGGTTATTGACGGAAGAAGAGCTTTCTCTGCTGTTGGCTGAATTAAAGAATATCTATGCAGAAGCAGAACGGGGAGAGTTTGTGATTGAAGATGGAGTAGAAGATGTGCATTCGCAGGTAGAGTTGATGCTGACCCGTCGATTGGGTGATGTGGGTAAAAAAATACATAGTGGTCGTTCGCGTAATGATCAGGTACTTCTTGATTTGAAGTTGTTCACTCGTACCCAATTGAAAGAGGTGGCTGAGGCGGTAGAGCAGTTGTTTCATGTGCTGATTCTTCAAAGTGAACGATATAAGAATGTATTGATGCCCGGATATACTCATTTGCAGATAGCGATGCCCTCATCTTTCGGATTGTGGTTTGGTGCTTATGCCGAAAGTTTGGTGGATGATATGTTCTTTTTGCAGGCTGCCTTCAAGATGTGTAACCGTAATCCGTTAGGGTCAGCTGCCGGTTATGGCTCCTCTTTTCCATTGGACCGTACGATGACGACTCGTTTGCTTGGTTTTGATTCTCTGAATTATAATGTGGTATACGCCCAGATGGGGCGTGGCAAAATGGAGCGTAATGTAGCTTTTGCACTTGCCACTATTGCCGGGACCATTTCTAAACTTGCGTTTGATGCTTGTATGTTCAATAGTCAGAATTTCGGTTTTGTGAAACTGCCTGATGATTGCACTACCGGTTCCAGTATTATGCCGCATAAGAAGAATCCGGATGTTTTTGAGCTGACGCGTGCTAAATGCAACAAATTGCAATCGCTTCCACAGCAGATAATGATGATAGCCAATAATCTGCCATCGGGATATTTTCGTGATTTGCAGATAATAAAAGAGGTATTCTTACCTGCTTTTCAGGAATTGAAAGATTGTCTGCAGATGACGATTTATATTATGAATGAGATAAAAGTAAACGAACATATCTTGGATGATGATAAGTATCTGCTCATTTTTAGTGTAGAAGAGGTGAATCGTCTGGCGCGCGAAGGTATGCCTTTTCGTGATGCTTATAAGAAAGTAGGGCTTGATATTGAGGCCGGAAATTTCTCGCATAGTAAGCAAGTTCATCATACTCATGAGGGGAGTATCGGCAATCTTTGTAATGATGAAATCTCTGCCTTGATGCAAAAGGTGATAGAAGGGTTCAACTTCCGGGGAATGGAGGAAGCGGAGAAAAAAATATTGGAACGTTCATAAAAGTGATATGCTCATGCGTAAATTGTTTTTGACTCTATTATTATTTATAAGTGTCGTTGCTTGTGATGATGCCTATAAATCCAGTATTCCGGATGTTGCATTTGAATTGAGGTACAATATTGCTGTTTTTCCATCAATAACACAGCCCGGTTATTTTGTTAAAGTTGAGAAGAATACGCATGGTATTCCAGTGGGATATGCCGGTATTATTCTTGGTAAGTCTGTATTCTCGGATTATGGAGATAATAATTATATTGCTTTTGATGCAGCTTGCCCTGTTGAAGCCAGTCGTAGCGTTTCCATTAATGTGCAGGAAGATGGTTTGGGAAATGCTGTCTGTCCGTCATGTGGCACGAAATATGCTTTAAGTTCGGGAGGAGTGCCCGAAGGTGAGGGAACGGAATATTTAAAGCGTTATAATGTAACTGTTAATGGAAGTACATTGTTGGTTCGCAACTGATTTTTCCTTTGATATTTTTTAAGAACGTATCCTGTTTAAGTGGTTCACGGTCATTCACTATTCAATGAAAAACAAGTAGATTGCCGGAAATTCAAAAGTAGAAAATTTACAAAAGGGCGATAAGGGGAGTGGTTAGGGTATGGGGATTTATTACATAAATCGTCTCGTTTGTATGCAAAGAATTATTCGTTAATTTACAGCCACCTTTTCATTTGCTTATAATGAAACGAAAAGAAGCTTATAAGCAAACGAATTAATTTATGTGATTTTATTGATTATGTTATAAATAAAGCAACTTGGTGAAACAGCTATTATGTGTTAGTTAAGATTAATAGCTATTTTAATCATATCTTTGGACTTTGACTGGTGAATGGCTTATAGCTGAATTGATATTATGACGGAAATATAGGGTACTGTTTTTGTATCATTACTAAATGTCTGGAAATACGAAAACAATGGTGTTCTGGCATAGGTGCAAATGTGTGTTGTACAGTAGATTATGGGGTGAATAAGGACTTACAAGTTATAGATGGGATTGGGACGCATCTTTGCATGGTGACTTTGTTTGTCTTTCTTTTCAAAACTTTCCTTTTAAAAAATTTGGCAGAAACAACAAAACTCTTTATCTTTGCACCCGTTAAAAAAATGCGGAAATAGCTCAGTTGGTAGAGCATAACCTTGCCAAGGTTAGGGTCGCGAGTTCGAGTCTCGTTTTCCGCTCTCTTTGAAAGGATGCTCGAATGGTGGAATGGTAGACACGAAGGACTTAAAATCCTTTGGCCATTGCGGCTGTGCGGGTTCAAGTCCCGCTTCGAGTACGAGTATTCCTGATTAAAAGCTCTGTAAGTCGTTGATTTATGGAGCTTTTTGTTATTATTTTCTTAAGATAAACTGTCCTTGGGCTTTAAATTGGATCAACGTAAAAACCTGAGGGATTTTCTTTTTTAAGCATACAACATTTTCAGTCTATATAAAAAGAAAGCCTTATCTCTTACGCCTCTGAACTGTGCCCTAAACGCTTTGATCTTAGCATTGAACGATTCCGCCGCTGCATTGGTTGCCCTCCTTTCAAAGAAATTGATAATATTCGGATAGTGGGTCTGAATGGATCGTGCCACTCTTCCGAAAGCTAAAAATCCGGATTTATCTACCTCATCATACCATCTCGCAAGCCTCGTCAAGGCTACATCCTTAAACTTACACTGATGATAAATCAGCCCTAAACGCATGGCCAGATAATAGCCTTTCTTAATCTCCGGATACTCTTTAAACAGGATATCAGCCCGTTC
>OJJA01000166.1_pt1 | contig 43783 bp, 37 predicted proteins | sample 1596031 | NCBI WGS metagenome assembly OJJA01 (sample SAMEA4350132, study PRJEB24818) | metagenome | biome: human; feature: gut; material: faeces | place: Denmark | collected 2013-09
AATAATTGTAATTTTGTAAATTGTTGACGTAAGCACCTTGCAAGGTTAATTTTAAGCCATCAAATATTTCATAGTCTACAGCGGCCATCCCCGAAAAATTATAATTGTCACGGTTCACCTTCATGCCCGAATCTAACCAGGCAATGGGACTGCCGTCTGAAATTGTGCCCCAAGTGCCGTCATCATAGCGGGCTACAATCCAAGGAGCGATCAAATTCAACTGCCTGATGATCTGATCCGAGCTACCCCCGTAGTAGGCGGAACTGGCGTCACTGTAATCATTTTTAATGAAAGACAGGTTCATGCGCGCACTCAAACGTTTATTAATCTTCATGTCCAGATTGGTACGCGCATTAAACTGTTCACGCCCTGCGTTAGGCAAAATACCTGTTTGGTTCAAATATCCCAGCGAGGCCATATATTTTACATTTTCAGAACCACCGTTGATATTGACATTATGGCGATGTTGAACACCCGTCTTATATGCCAGGTCATACCAGTCGGTATCCGGATAGAGCGGGTCATTCCCGTCTTTAAACTTTTGCAGCTCGGTATCATTGAAACGCTTCGACATACCTTCAGCCTCCAATGCCTGATTCAGCAGGGATGCGTATTCGTATGACCCCATACGCTCAATCATATTCGTTGCATTCTGGAAACTTAGATAACCACTGTAGGAAATTTTAGTCTGTCCGGTCTTGCCGCGTTTGGTAGTTATCAAAACAACACCGTTGGCAGCTTTAGAACCATAAATTGCTGCCGAAGCAGCATCCTTCAATACAGAAATGCTTTCTATGTCATTAGGGTCGACCGCACTCAATGTACCGGTTTCAATGCCATCCACTAAAATATAAGGTCCCGCTTCATTCAATGTGCCGATCCCACGAACACGGATTTTGCCGGCATCCTGCCCCGGTGCCCCGTTGGTTCCTGTAATAGCAACACCCGGCATCAAACCTTGCAAACCACTGGATACATTCTGAATAGGACGATTCTCCAACTCTTTGCTGTCTACCATAGCAACAGAACCTGAAAGATTCGCCTTTTTCTGTGTGCCATAACCTACTACCACAACCTCACTTAGAGTCTTTGAATCTTCTTTCAAGATAACATTCAGCGGGCTGCCGTTCCATTTAATCTCTTGTGTCTGATATCCCACATAAGAGATTACAATCACATCTCCTTTCTTAATCCCATCGAGGCTAAAATTACCATCAAAATCGGTAATTGTTCCGTTAGTGGTACCTTTTACTACAACAGAGGCTCCAATAACAGACTCTCCGGTAGCATCTTTCACAAGTCCTTTGCATATTCCCGCTTGCTGTGTGGTCGCAAAAGAATTTGCTCCAGAGGCCGTAGCTGTAGAAATTGTTCCGGAGAATAAAGTTCCAAGGAATAATACCATACTAACAGATTGCAGTCTTTTTAACATAATATTGAGTTTTGAGGTTTATTAAAACTATAGATATTTAAAATTTTAATAACTATAATTTCAATTTGATTTAAATTAACGTCGCAAATATATAATAATTTTTAAAGAGACGCAATAACAGATGAAAAAGTTTGAGTTGAAATGGAAATTATACAATTATATAAGTATCCGGAAAGTTGGTCCCCATTATGGATTATAACAAATTTGATAACATGTCTTATTGAAGTTTGTACTAATATTCTTGACCACCTGTCAGGGTCATTGCTTCAGGATTAAACTGGACGGGGACTGTTTGGGGACTCTTCCGGTATTGTAGCTCGCCATCCAAAAACATTGCATGGATATTGAGCGAGTCAGGGGGCGAGAACGATGCAGGAACTGTCACTCCATTGATAATTTCTGGGCAGTACTTGTTTATATACATTTCTTCTGGAAGCCCATTGGAGTGAATATTGGACCATTCAAAGTTGATGTCAACAGCATACAAAGATGAAGAAGCACATAATTCATGTGAGATCTTTATTCTAAAAACTAAGATTTTCTTTTAATCGGCTGATTGATAAAGCGTAAAGAGCGATAAGCCTGGTAATTGGTAGCGATTTGGTAGCGGTGCTAATTTCAGTGCATTGCTTTGCTTCACTTTTAGAACTGATACAAATATACTAATTTTGACCGAAAAAGAAAAAAACAGAAGATTTTTAGTTTTCTGTGTAAACGGAAAAACAAGAAAAGTGTAAGTAACAGAATAAGTGCAAAAAAGGATTTGCACCTATTCTTGTTACTAAAAATGTAAATCATTGATTTTTAGGATGTAATTCATTGGTGCAAGGTGCAGCTATATACAGATATAGCTGCACCTTGCACCAATGAATTGACTTGTCCTAAAATAACCTTACAGCTCCTCTCTATTTCTCTTATTATACTTTGACACATTACATGAAACATAGAAATTTGCCATAATCATCTCCTTTGTAATATAAATCTAAGGTATTTTTATTTGATGTATTTATCTTATTGTATAATATTTTGTTTATATATTCCAAACTATTAGGCCATATTGATAAATTATAGGGCTAAAATGATAATCAATAATATTTTATCTTGTTTTTTCTTTGCACAATAAATAATGGGCTGCGTATTATATTCAATAAATATATTGTTGTTAATTAGATAATTTGTTTGCCTTAGATGATTAATATTCTTCTTGGCAAGATTTATAGATATATTATTTTTATCAATTATTGTTGTAAATATAAATATGAAAAGTAAATTCACATTATGGAGTGTTGTATTGCTCTTGGCCGGATTTATATTTGTAGGATGTGACAATGAACGAACAGAAAACGCATCTGATTTTCAGACAGGAATTCATAAAATTGTAATCCAACAGTCCGGTGACACAGATTCATTTGAAGTGAGTGTAAGTATCGGTGGTGCTGACAAGGGTGGTCCCGCCAAGTTGTACAATGACAAGGGAGAATACATTGGTGATTCCTATTCTGCCCAAATAAGGACGGCAACTATGTCTTGTTGTACAAATGGGAATGCGTTTTTCATGACCTGTGCCGGTTCGGTTTCCAGTATCTCGGAGGCGGGTAAACGGCTTCATATAACAGTAATAGGCTACATTGACGACAAGGAGGTTAACCGTTTGGAAAAAGAATATATAACAGATGGTAATACCCTTATTGAAACTTTCAGCGTTTCAACCAAGGAGATATGATCCGGGTAGAATACAGAACTTGTATTGAAAAGAGCATAACGCCTGAACATGTTTCTTATCGAACTTTTTTTCCTAACTAAATAATTTATGAATACACTTCAAAAAACAGCGGGAGCAATTCTGTCGCTCTCGCTATTGTGTGGGATGCAGGTTTATGCGTTCCCTGACTACCCTTCCCTGAGGGGACAAATTATCGAACAGAGTGATATCTGTCAAGGAGTTGTCAAAGATGCCAATGGCGAAAGCATTATCGGCGCATCCGTACTTGTCAAAGGGACGACAAACGGCAGCATTACGGGACTTGACGGTGATTTTTCCCTTAGGAACGTAAAAAAAGGGGATATAATTGTTGTTTCTTATGTCGGCTATCAGAGCCAGGAAATAGCCTGGACAGGTGAACCGTTAAACATCGTTTTGAAGGAAGATGCCGAAGTCCTTGACGAGGTGGTTGTTATTGGCTATGGTGCTGTAAGAAAAGCGGATATGGCCGGTTCCGTAGCCGTGCTGGACAACAAAAATTTCAAGGACCAGCTTATAACCCAGGTTGCAGACGCTCTTCAGGGGCGTGTCAGTGGCGTTCATGTTGAGAACAGCGGCGTCCCCGGGGGAAGCGTGAAAATCCGCATCCGCGGTGCTAACTCCATCAGCAAAAGCAACGACCCTTTGTATGTGGTTGACGGAATCGTCCGCGAAAGCGGTTTGGACGGTATCAATCCCGAGGACATCCGTTCGATGCAGGTTCTCAAAGATGCATCGTCCACTGCCATATACGGTTCCAGGGGTTCGAACGGGGTCGTTCTGATCACTACCAAGATTGGTAAGGCCGGTGTGCGTGAAATTATGTTCGACGCATCAGTGGGAGTTTCCAATGTATATAAGAGATACGATATCCTTGGAGCATACGATTACGCTCTGGCGCTCAAGGAGGTCAAAGGTATTGATTTCTCAAACGAAGAGATGCAATCCTATCAGAACGGAACGGGGGGGCATCGACTGGCAGGATGAGATTTTCCGTACGGGGATCACCCAGAATTACAAGTTGGCTCTTTCCAATGGTAGCGAGAAGACCCAATATTACATTTCCGCCAACTACATGAGCCAGGAGGTGTGGTCATTGAATCGAAGAACGAGCGTTATCAGGCGAAGGCGAATCTTTCCTCACAGCTTACCGACTGGCTGCATATCACGGCTGACATCAATGCTTCCCACGGTGTGCGTCGCGGGGGATCTTTTGCCTCCGGTAAGGATAATCCGATCTGGATTGCTTTGAACTATTCGCCTACCATGACGATGATGGCCGAAAACGGGAACTATAACACCGATACTTATAATTCCATAGCTTCCAACCCGGTCGGTATCCTAAAGTTGCAGTCGGGAGAGACAATGACCAATGTTTTCAACGGACGTGTTGATTTGCGCCTTGATATAATGAAGGGGCTGACATTCACCACAACCAATGGCGTAGACTATTATGACGGGAAAAGTTATAGTTTCAGCTCCAAACGAGTGGGGACCAAGAGTGGTATGGGCAATAACGATACTTATCGTCTGATGCTGCAAAGCTCCAACAATCTGACATATACAGGTTCCTGGAATGACCATCATCTGACAGCCACGGCTGTATATGAGGTGACCTCCTCCGAAACCAGGACAATGGGTATAACCGGTAACAACCTGCTGACCGAGGGTGTGGGCTGGTGGAATGTGGGTATGGCTTCCTCTCGTGATGCAAACAATGGTTACGAGCAATGGGCGCTGATGTCGGGAGTGGCCCGTGTCATGTACAATTTTAAGGATCGTTATATGCTTACCGGAACATTTCGTGCCGACGGTTCTTCTCGCTTTGCCAAAAAGAAATGGGGGTACTTTCCTTCTATTGCCGCAGCTTGGACGTTGAGCAATGAGGATTTCATGAAGGATGTTTCCTCGGTTCAGGACATTAAACTTCGCGCCAGTTATGGTATTGTGGGTAGCCAGGCCATCAGTCCTTACGCGACCATGGGCCTTATGAGTGCTACTGCATACAATTTTGGAACCAACAGTAATTTTACCGGTTATTGGGCAAATGACATAGCGACTCCCGAGCTTACGTGGGAGAAGACCAAGCAGTTCGACCTGGGTCTGGAGTTCTCCCTGTTCGACAGGCGGCTGAATTTCAGTGTGGACTATTTCTATAAGCGTACTACAGATGCGTTGCTTAAAAGAAGTATCCCCGGATATGTCGGCGGTAACTCTTTTTGGGTGAATGACGGCGAAATCAGTAATCGTGGTATTGATTTGAGCGTGACCGCCCGGATTATGCAGAATGACCGGTTCCAATGGACCTCCACCTTGAACGGTACTTATTTGAAGAACCGCGTGGAACGCCTTTCCGGTGGTGAGAATGATTTCATCAACGGCTCCAGTCCGGCTGCCGGTATGGTTGATTATGCCACCATTATCAAGCCGGGTGAGGCCATCGGTACTTTTTGGGGATATGAATGGACCGGCTTGGATGAAAACGGACATGACACTTACACGGATGTAGATGGAAATCAGATGATAGACGGTGGCGACCGCAAGGTCATCGGCAAGGCCAATCCCGATTTCACCCTGGGATGGAATAACTCCCTGTCTTATAAAAACTGGGATCTGAACCTGTTCTTCAACGGATCTTTCGGAGCCAAACGTTTGAATCTTGTAAGATATACGATGGCTTCGGCCGAAGGGAATTCCCGCTTTGTAACTCTGGCAGACGCCTATCTGAAGGGATTCGACAAGATTGGCTCTTCGGCAACATACCCGAGCCTGACCGAAGGTGGAAATAATCTGCAGCCGGTTTCAACCAAATGGCTGGAGAACGCGGACTTCCTTCGTCTGGAGAATATCAGTCTTTCATACACTTTCCCCAAAAAGACAACGGGATTCGCTGATTTGCGGCTTACTTTCAGCTGTCAGAACCTTTTTACAATAACCGGGTACAAGGGGATGGATCCGGCCGGTACTACCTTCTCGAACAGCAGCGTTGACGTTGACGCGGGTATTGACATGGGAGCCTATCCTTCCCCAAGAACATTCACATTCGGTCTCCGGATGAATTTTTAAATCTAAAATAGAAGAACTTATGAAAATAAAAATAATAGCAGGCACTATGGTTGCCCTGTCATTTTCACTGATGTCGTGCAGTGATTTCTTAACGGAAGATCCCAGGGGAAAACTCACTCCGGAAAACTTCTTCTCTACCCAGGATGAATTGAACATGAGCATATATGCCCTTTACCAGAAAGTCAATCTTTCACAGGTATATACGAACATGCAGCTGCCCCAGTGGCAGGGGGATGATATAACGACCAATCCGGGGAGCAACAAACAGCCTGCCGCAGAAATGGACAAGTTTGCCGCAGCAAACAACAACAAGGGTGTCAAAGATGCGTGGAACATGCATTATGCCATTGTAAAGGCTGCCAATTTGATCATACAGGGGGCTTCTAAAACACCTACCACTCAAGATGAGATAAATATCGCCCTCGGGCAGGCTAAATTCTGGAGGGCATACGCTTATTTTACCCTGGTGCGACTTTGGGGACCGCTGCCGATGAATCTGGACAATGTCAACGATGATTATACCAAACCTCTATCCCCCGTGGAAGAAGTGTATGGTCATATTGTGCAGGACCTGACCGAAGCTGAGGCCGTATTGCCTACGGGTTACAGTGGCAACCCCCGCTTTCTGAACGGAGTGAATGTGTATGTAACCCGGCAGGCAGCCAAATCTACTTTGGCAGCAGTGTATATGGCTATGGCCGGCTGGCCGATGAACAAAACGGAATATTACGCAAAGGCTGCTGAAAAGGCGAAGGAGGTCATTGAGGGTGTGAACAGAGGTGAATACGAGTATAAGCTCGATAAGGATTACAAAGATGTGTATGCTATGAGCAATAACTATAATAATGAGACGGTGCTCGGCATAAACTATTCACCGTTCGTGGATTGGGCACAGGATTCGGAGCTTACTTCATGTAACCAGTTTGAATCGCTGGGCGGCTGGGGAGACGCCTGGGGTGAAATTCGTTTCTGGAAGGAGTTTCCTGACGGTCCGAGAAAAGATGCGACTTATGATCCCAAGATTCGTCTGAAAGACGGAACGTTGGTTGACTGGTGGGAGTTGAAGGAGGACGGTACCCCTGTCGTTCCGGAACATCACCCCATGTTCAGTATATTCTCCGTCAACTGGGATCCTGCGTCAAAAGTGAATACCAGTGCCCCGTATGATTATACAAAACCGGCCAGTCAGAACATGTGTAATGACCATCGGCATAGAATCATTCGTTATTCGGAGGTTTTGTTGTGGTATGCGGAAGCCAAGGCCAGGACGGGGCAGACGGACGAGTTGGCATTCAAGTGTCTGAATGATGTCCGCGAGCGTGCCGGACTGGAACCGCTCACCGGACTTTCTGCAGATGACCTTGCCGAAGCGGCTTATAAGGAGCATGGTTGGGAGGTGGCAGGCTACTGGGTGGCCCTTGTCACACGCCGTGCGGACCAGTTCCGTATGAACAGACTGAAAGACACCTTTAAGGAAAGAGCGGAGAACACGGCTGTTGAAGTCGCCGACGGGATCCTGGTAAAGGAGTCTGTAGAATATACGAACAGGACATGGAGTGACAATCTGATGTATCTTCCATATCCTGATATGGATTCCCAGAAAAACCCGAATCTGGTAAGGTGATTTTTTATTTTAAGCCAGAGGGCACCCGCCAATCACCAGTTGATTGGCGGGTCGCTCCTCTGATTTTCAATGTATAATTTTTTAATATCATGTACTAAATTTTGAATTGTTTTTTCCGTGTTCTCTGCTCCTGCCTTTCCGGTCATATGTTTTCGGAAAGAAGGGTATGTGACCTGCACGTGACTTTTGAGCTGATAGGGGAATGGGGTGTGGAGATCGTTCCCGTGGCATTATTGTTCATTCTTATGTTTTTCTCCCTTTTGGAAACTCAGGAGGTATCATTCCCGTCCCCATTGATATCCATGTTTGCGGATAGTCATTTGTAACGTGCTTGCGGCATGATAATGCCGGAAATCATGGACAAACGCATAATAGGTACACATTCGATTTTTAGTAATAACGGATTGGAATCATGAACATTCTGAAGTTACAAGGATTGGACGGTCGGCTTTTTGACCTTGTCGCGCCTTTGGTAATGAACCCGGCCGTATTGCGGCAAAATAATAATTACCCTTTCAAAACGACGCGTAACCATGTCTGGTACATTGCCATGGATGAGCAAAGGGTGTTGGGATTCATGCCCGTGAAAATGACCTTGACAAACAATTGCATAGATAACTACTATATTAGCGGGGATAACTCCTCTGTAATAGAGGTGTTATTGGACCGTATTATCCATGATTTTTCTTCTGATGGTTCCCTTGTGGCCGTTGTACACGAACGTCACGTGGAAGACTTTTCAATGAAGAATTTTATCCCCTGTGTCGAGTGGAAGAAGTATGTCAAGATGCGTTATCATGAAGGAGGTGGGGCATGATGCGCCGGATGGATGTCCACGAGGCCGCCAACCGGAGATTGAAGATCATCTTTGACTATTTTGATTACGTGTATGTCTCTTTTTCCGGTGGCAAGGATAGCGGTATCCTTCTCCATTTGTGCATGGATTATATCCGCATGCATGCACCCGGTAGAAAACTGGGTGTGTTCCACATGGATTACGAGGTGCAGTACCGCCAGAGCACGGAGTACGTGGAAAGGATGTTTTCCAACAACCGGGATATCCTTGAAGTGTTCCACTGTTGTGTCCCCTTCAAGGTACCCACATGTACTTCCATGTACCAGCAGTACTGGCGTCCCTGGCAAGAGGGGTACCAGAATATCTGGGTTCGCCAGATGCCGGGCACCGCTCTTACCGTGAAAGATTTTGATTTCTGGAACGACAGCCTGTGGGATTACGACTTCCAGTCTCTTTTCCCTTCCTGGATACGTCGTAAGAAGGGATGCAAGCGTGTTTGCTGCCTCGTGGGGATCCGCACGCAGGAGAGCTTCAACCGGTGGCGGGCGATTCATTCCGACAAGAATTACCGTAAGCTGGCCAACTACAAGTGGACTCACCGTGTAGGATATTACACTTATAACGCCTACCCGATATACGACTGGAAGACAACGGACGTGTGGACGGGGTATGCCCGGTATGGTTGGGATTATAACCGTTTGTATGACTTGTATTACCAGGCCGGGATTCCCTTGTCCCGCCAGAGGGTGGCCAGCCCGTTTATCTCACAGGCCGTTTCGACCCTACATCTTTATAAAGTTATTGATCCGGATACCTGGGGACGCATGGTCAGCCGGGTCAACGGCGTCAGTTTCGCCGGAATGTACGGGAACACGGTTGCGATGGGCTGGCGCTCCATCAGTTGTCCGGACGGGTTCACGTGGAAAGAGTACATGTACTTCCTCCTTGACACGCTTCCCCGGGCGACAAGGGAGAACTACCTGGAGAAACTGAGGGTGAGCCAGAAATTCTGGAGAGAAAAAGGAGGCTGCCTGGGAGAGGAAACGATCGGGAAGCTGCGTGCGGCCGGTGTACCGTTCACGGTGGAAGAATGCACGACATACCGGACTGACAAGAGGCCCGTCCGCATGGAGTATATAGACGAGATAGATATCCCTGAATTTCGTGAAATACCCACTTACAAACGAATGTGCGTCTGCATCCTGAAAAACGATCATACCTGCAAGTATATGGGTTTCACGCAGACCAAACGGGAGAGGGAGATGAAAGAGAGAGTTTTGAAAAGATATAAATTGTGATTGTCATGTCAAGTTTTAAAAGTCCGGCGTATAACGTCAAGGCCGTGCCAGTCGAGAAAATCGTGGCCAACAGCTATAACCCGAATGTCGTTGCTCCCCCGGAGATGAAGCTGTTGGAACTGTCCATCTGGGAAGACGGTTACACGATGCCCCTCGTGTGTTATTACCGGGAAGAAGAGGATATCTACGAGCTGGTTGACGGTTACCACCGCTATCTGGTTATGAAAACATCCGTCAGGATTTACAAGCGCGAGAACGGATTGCTGCCTGTAACGGTCATAAACAAAGACATCTCGAACAGGATGGCCTCGACTATCCGTCATAACAGGGCCAGGGGAATGCACTCGCTGGAACTTATGACAGGTATTGTGGCGGAACTGTCAAAATCGGGTATGTCCGACAGCTGGATCATGCGCAACATAGGCATGGACAAGAACGAGTTACTCCGTTTCAAACAAATCTCAGGTCTGGCTGAATTGTTTCGTGACAGGAGTTTCGGGCTCTCGGACGACTGGTTGGAGGAATAAAACGGTCTGTCTGGTATCCGTAACAAATATACATGGTGTTTATGCTTGCAAATCATTATTTGTAGGTATTGCGAGTGATGATTAAAACCGTTAATTTTGCAAACTAATGGATCGTACGAAAAAAAGACAGAGACAGCGGGCTGTCATAGCATGTATGTTGTTGCTGACATTGATGCCCTTTTTCCTCGTGAAAGCTTTTCATGTTCACGGGGAACATTCGTGCGTATCCCATAACGAACAGGGACACTCCCGTCACGATTCTCCTGAAAATTGTACCATCTGTCTCTTTACGCTCTCCCCGTTTGTCGAGGCAGGGATTTTTATATACGATTATATTCCGACTGGCAGGCCTGTAAGGTATCTTATCTCCGGGGAAACAGATGTCATCGTCATTCTTTTCCCGCATTTCCTCCGTGCACCCCCTGTGTGTTTGTCATAACTCCCTTGAGGGATTCGCATGCCATCACTGTGATTGCGTGCAGGGGCTTTTCATGTCCTGTCTTAACAGATTATAACCCGTTTATATTTTTTCAAGTATGACATTTCATGCATATCTCCAGTATGTGTGCCTGCTTGTTGTCTGCCTATGTACCCTCCCTTCTCCCATGGAAGCACGGGTACAGGCTGACCGGCAATCGACGGGTACACGCGATACTCTGCTGGTCATTGACCAGGAAAGCGGGCTTCCCATTGAAGGGGCCTATATCCTGACCAGGGAACGGTTACTTGTCAGCTCCCCCCGTGGAATGATTGTTTTCGGTCATGGAACGTGTTTCATGGATACGGTCCTCGTGCAGTGCCTGGGTTACGGTTCCCGGCGTGTGCCTTTGAACGAGGTATTCAAAGAAAGCAGCATACATACCGTATGTCTCTCCCCGAACATACAAAAACTCGGGGAAGTGGTCGTGACCGGTGAACGTGCCGGAGCGTCACCCAACGTGGTGAGCCGGCGCCTTTCATCTCCCGAGATCAGGAACGCGCTGGGAACCTCGCTTGCCACCCTGCTCGAACGTGTCAGCGGGGTAAGTTCCATCAGCACGGGAACCACTGTATCCAAACCCGTTATCCAAGGAATGTACGGGAACCGGATACTGATCATCCATAACGGTGCCCGCCAGACCGGGCAGCAATGGGGGGCCGACCACGCTCCCGAAGTGGACATGAACGGCAGCTCCTCTGTTTCGGTAATCAAGGGCTCCGATGCGGTAAGATACGGTTCGGATGCCCTTGGAGGGATTATCGTCATGGAGCAGTCTCCGCTTCCTTTCAGAAAACGCTCCCTTCAAGGGGGAATCTCCGCACTTTACGGAAGTAACGGGCGTCGCTACGTGGCTACCGGACAGCTCGAAGGTGCTTTTCCCGGTGATTTCGCCTGGCGTCTGCAGGGAACCTGGTCAAATTCCGGGGACCGTTCCACTGCGCACTATCTTCTGAACAACACGGGAACCAGAGAGTATCACGCTTCCGCCTCTCTGGGCTATGACCGCGGACGTCTGAGAGTGGAAGGTTTCTACAGCCGCTTCTACAGCCGGACAGGGGTGATGCTCAGCGCCCAGATGGGTAGCGAGGACCTGCTGGCGGAACGTATCCGGCTTGGTCGCCCCCTGCACACGGATCCCTTCTCCCGTGGTATCAGGGCTCCCTGCCAGGAGGTCACCCATCAGATCACATTCGGCAGGATGCGGCTCGGCATGAAGAAGGGGGGAAGTATTCACTGGCAAAGTACCTGGCAGAAGGACGATAGGCAGGAAAACCGTGTCCGGCGGCTGGATTCTAACATTCCGGCGGTTTCCCTGCACCTGAATTCATTCCAGCATCTTCTGCGTTGGAAGCGGGATTACCGCTCCTGGCAAGTCGAGGCGGGAGGTCAGGTCATGTTCATCGAGAACCACAGCCGCGCGGGTACCGGATTCGTGCCCGTTATCCCGAACTACACGGAGACACAGGCAGGGATATACGGAATCGGGAAATATCACCTGGCCAGGGGAGGCGTTGAAGCAGGCCTCCGCCTGGATATGCAGGAAACCCGTGCCAGTGGTTATGACTGGACGGGAAGCCCCTATGGCGGGACAAGAAAGTTTAACAACGTGTCCTACAGCCTGGGAGGACACTATCAACTTTCCAGACGCTGGAGGCTCACCTCCAACTTCGGTCTGGCTTGGCGTGCCCCTCACGTGTATGAACTGTACAGCAACGGGAACGAGCTCGGGTCTGGGATGTTTGTCAGGGGAGACTCTGCGATGCACTCGGAAAGAAGCTACAAATGGATATCTTCCCTCCGTTACGGCGACGGGATGTTCAGCGTCTGTCTGGACGGTTACCTGCAATGGGTGGACGGCTATATCTATGACGGGCCGGAGAAAGAGACAGTCACCGTGATTTCGGGAGCATACCCGGTCTTCCAGTACAGGCAGACCCCGGCTTTCTTCCGCGGTATGGACTTTGACCTGCGTTTCACTCCGGGCGGTTCATGGGACTACCATGCCGCCGTCTCCTTTATACGGGCAAACGAACGGACAAAGGGTAATTATCTTCCTTATATTCCCTCCTTCCGTTTCAGCCATGAACTTGCGTGGATACACGAGACGAAATCGCATCTCAGGCTGCGTCTGAACATCAGGCACCGTTTCACCGCAAAACAGAGGCGGTTTGATCCGGACACGGATCTTATCCCGTATACTCCCCCGGCGTACCATCTCCTCGGGTTCGACGCTGCTCTTGAACTTCCCGTGAAACGGGGACACCAGGTCCGGTTCATGCTGTCGGCAGACAACCTCCTGAATCGTGAGTACAAGGAATACACCAACCGCTCGCGTTACTATGCGCATGATATGGGACGTGATGTGCGTTGCGGTGTAAACTGGATTTTTTAATTTATAACAACTATAATCAACACTAATAAATAAAAAGAAAAATGAGAACAATTGCATGTAAAACCGTGTGGGCACTTCTGATAGGAGTGTCCCTTGTCCTGTCGCTGAACTCTTGCAGCAAGGATCCTGTAATACCAGAAGACGAGACGAAGAACAAACTGCATGAGGACCCGGCAAAAATGACCGTCCGCCTCGTTGAATGCCACCTGCACGCTGACTGGAACGAGATACAGAAGGCCGGAGGTTCCCACCAAAATCCGGAATCCCCGGCCAGGTATATGAAACGTGTCCAGGAGATCACTTATGAACTGAAGACCGGCAGTGGATGGACCCTTGCTGAAGGAAGCCAGGGCAAGTTTTACGTTCAGAAAAACGGCGAATATAAAAATGGAAACAACTTTACCCCGGCCCCGGTTTACCTGATGTTTATCTATTACTACAATTCCAAAGGAGAGTTGATGAACGGCCAGTTCGTGGAGAACGGGCAGGAGAATATCCACCAGCATTTCTTCACCCCGGAGAACGTGAGACCTACCTTTGACGGGAAACCGGAAGCTGACGACAATGATCCGGAGGCACTGGTGGATTATCTCTATGTGGATACCACGCCCTGGGACAAGACCAAACATGACAACGAGGCGGAAATTACGGGAAGCACTAACCCGGTAGGATTAAAAGGAGTTATCCGGTTCCTGAAGGACCGCAAGGAGTTTGACCTGAAACTCCGCCTGTATCACGGCTACAATTCTAAAAAGAACCCGCAGACAAACGGCTTTGACCCGTTCTACAAGCCCTCCGGGGTATTGATCCAGCGTGGAACATGGGATATTAACCTGAGCATCCCGGTAGTGGTGTTTTGGAGCCGCGAGGAGTTTGTTGATGTGGACCCGGAGGCAGATGTGAACCTGATCGGGGAGGATAGCCTGGATGAAGACAGCAACCGCACGCTACACTCCATCATGAAAACCTTCAGTCTTACATGGAAGGAGGCGCTTGAGGAGTTCATTTCCTATACCTACCAGGCGGGGGATGTGGAAGCTGGATCCATATGGCTTTGATCATCTTGCGTAGGATGGAATTCTCTCTTTATCAATCTACAGGCGGCAGGTGGGGCCGCCTTTTTTGTCTTGTGCAACGAAAAAATCCCATCTGCCATGCTTAATCCCCGTGGTTTACTTGGGGATGTATTGGGACATGCTTTACCATTCTTCTACGGAATAATACCTGTCTCTACCAACAAAATATCCATTCTTTATTTCCTCTATGTGTTGTTTGGAATAATAGGTACTACCATACTCAACCTTTGCTGGAATCTTATGTCTATGAATAAAAGAGCGTACACCATCTGCTGTCATTTTAAATGTTGTACGCATTTCCTCTGGCGTTATCCAGTCTGTGATTTCTGCATACTTATTCTTTTTGTTGTATAACAGGTCAATGGATCCCTTCTCATAGAAATTAAATCCTTTCAGTGCTATCTTAGGTATGTTGTTCTCTCTTGTTATAACTCCAGCATGCTTTATTGATATTTTAAACATCTCTGCTACCTCATCAGTAGAATAGTATCCTTCAGGAGTTGCTGGACAGATTTTTTCCTGTTGCTTTGCCGTGAAAACAACCTTTTCATCACCATTTGACTTTATTAGTGGAGTTGAATTTTGAAGACGTTGATGCATGATATTATCAAAATCCGTCCGATAAATCATGGTGAATTTTCCACGCTTTTCAGTCTTAATGCTATAGGTCTTTAGAGTATAACTTACCTGATCTTTAGTTATGCCATACTTTTGCATAGCTTCTTCATAAGAGTACCAGTCAGGATCAATTTCATCGGTCTTGTGTTTTATACAATCTATATGAACCTTAGAATAATAAGACCTGCCATTTCTCTTTACCCTGGGAACCGCATGGTATTTTACAAAACAAAGAGTCGCACCCTGAGTCATATTGTACATTTCCATGATTTGACTCAATGTGTAATAGTTATCAATGTCGATGACATCAAGAAGCTCAGAGAAATTTGCGTCAATAAGCTTTTTACTGTAGAAAGTATTACGCCCTTCGTAAACTTTAGGGATGCCTAATCTGTCACAACGCCCCCATACAGCTTTACGTCCAATTTTATACTTATCCATAATCTCTTGTAGGGTATAGTATTCTTGTTCTTGCTTACGCTTGTAACTTCTTTTTCTATAAGGTCCTGCATCCTCAAAGTATTTGTCAAGATCCTCACGACGGACAAGGGTTTTTCTACGTATTCTCACTGCCTTGATGATTCCGGAATAGAAACATCTATAAACAGTGCTAACACTTATATCAAGTAATAAGGCAACATCTGAGGGTGTCAAAAATGGTCGTGAAGCAACTGCGTCTCTTTCTTTATCAAGAGCTGCTTCTTTTTCACTTTCCCGGACACTTTTTTTACGTTTTGCTTCACGTTTGCGAGATGCGTCACGTTCGCACTCTCTACAGCAGTATTTATTTGACATCTTGGATGCAATAAACTCTGCTCCACATGTTAAACATTTCTTTAATATCTTCATTTTTTTGGCATGTTAAAATCGTCCATTTCCTTTGCAGCAATTTTCAGGTATTTGCAGGAATTTTCACGAGGTGTCCAACATGTCAACGGGCGCACATTTATCACTTTTGCAGTTTTTGCATAAGGTGCCATATATGTCATTTTCCGATTGCCATTTGGTCGCAAAATTTAGGGATAGGAACGATATTTGAGCCAAATTTACCCTTAAAAACTGGTTGTAACAAGTTTCAAATGGAAAGTGTTAAAATGAAAAAAGCCACCAAAACGGTGGCTTTCAGACAGTTAGCGATATATTGTAATATTGTTGATAATCAGCTACTTACCGATGCAGCATATTATGCTAATTGCTTATCAGTAGTTTATGGCTTAAAAGATAGACTGCTCAAAAAATTACTTGTTTTTTCGTCAAAAATCGAAGATTTAACACTTTTCTTCGTTGCCAGTCTCAAAACAGAGGGAAAATGGGGAAAATCGCTCTCTTTCGCCTCGAAACCTCCGCTTCGCAAAGATAAGGTATATCGGGGATTATTTCGCCGGTTCAGGCTGCAAAATGGAAGACAGATTCACAGATTTCCGGGTTGTTTTCTTGTGACCTGGTAGGAGGTGAGTATTGCTTTGCTTGGAGTTGTATTTTGCTCAATCTTCATACTTAGATTGCTCATATTTTGCAGCCAAAAGAGAAAGTCTATAGGTCTGGTTCGGCTTGGTTTGGGCGAAGCTATCTCTTTTTCTCCCCTTTGTTAGCTTTACTTTAATGAACGTATATATGAATACGGAGATAAAGTAAAGTTGGTTTCGATAATTTATGCTGTGATTCGCTTGAAAAAATGTTGTGTAATAGGGATGATTCGTTGGAAAAAGTGTAACTAAATTCGATTTATTCGCTTGAAAAAATGTATTTAACCTTGGTTTATTCGCTCGAAAAAGTGTAATTTTGTAGCGGAAAGAATAAGATTGCGTTATGCTTAAAAGGAAAATAGAAACATATTTAGCTAATTGGAAAGAGGCCGAGGGCAGAAAGCCCCTTGTGATAAAAGGTATTCGCCAGTGCGGGAAGACATATATTGTCCAGAAATTCGCAAGGGAGAATTATGAAAGTGTGGTCTATATGAACTTCATTCTTGAACCTGACAAGAAGTCTGCCTTTACTGGCAATATAGATGTCGATACCATCATTCTCAACCTCTCTGCTTTGATTCAAGGCAGTCGGTTCATTGAAGGGAAAACCTGCATTATCCTTGACGAGATTCAGGAATGTAAGGAAGCAAGGACAGCCTTGAAGTCATTTTATATAGACGGACGTTTTGATGTTATTGCCACAGGTTCTCTTTTAGGAGTGAAAGGCTATGGTCAAAGCAAGAAAAAGAAAGAGGATGTCGGGCAAGATTCTGTTCCTGTCGGATATGAAACCGTAATTGATATGTACCCATTGGATTTTGAGGAATTTCTATGGGCAAACGGAATCGGTGAGGCTGTTATCGATTCTGTCAAATCATGTTTTGAGAACGAAAAGGCTGTTCCCGATGGGATTCACAAGGCAATGATGGAGCTGCTATACAGATATGTTATTGTAGGAGGGCTGCCGGAAGTGGTGAATTGCTTCCTTGAAACCAAGAATATCGAACTCATATATAAGAAGCAGCGTAATCTTATTGCCGGATACGAAGAGGATATGGTTAAATATGCAGATGATGCGGACAAACCTAATATCCGTGAATGTTTTGAATCCATTCCGAAGCAATTAGCCAAGGAGAATAAGAAATTCCAATATTCCATAGTCAAAAAGGGAGGAAGGTCTTCTCAATACATCGGTAGCATTCAATGGTTGGAGGATGCCGGAATAGTCCGTAGGTGCTATAACACGCAGATTACGGAACTGCCGTTGGAGGGCAATTCCATCAAAGATTGTTTCAAAGTGTACACTACTGACATAGGTGTCCTTGTAGCAATGCTCGACTATGGCACTCAGGCTGATATATTGAAGGGGAATTTTCTTGGATATAAGGGAGCTATCTTTGAGAACCTCATGGCGGATTTCCTGTGTAAGTCCGGACAGAAGCTATACTATTTCCATAAGGACAGTGGGCTTGAACTGGACTTCTTGGTAAGGTTCAAAGGCGAATGCGTCATCCTTGAAGTCAAGGCTAAGACCGGTAAGGCAAAAAGTATGGCTACCATTCTTAAAAATAAGGATGTGTATCATGTCAAGAATGCAATCAAGTTGGGGCAATATAATGTAGGACGTGAGGGAGATATACTCACCATTCCGTTGTATATGGGATTCCTTGTCGAAGACAGGCTTGCGGACGTTATCATTCCTGATGTTGATGTGAGTCTGTTGACTACTATTTAAAAATTTTGATTATGGCAAAACAGATATTAGTTGGAATTGAAGAACAGAATTTGAATGAGGTGGCTCACTATCTGGTGATATACTTCCCATACAATGAGGAAATGTGTAGCTATACAGATGATTGGCTTGGTGAGCTATATGAAAACAAGTATCCTTTGGTTTCTAAAGGGATGTGGTCTGGCATAATTGACTTGAAAGTTCATAAACTTCTTGATTGGAAACCAGAATATGGAACTTTATATCTTCAAGCTAAGGTATGTGATAGCGGAACCTATTTCTTGCTTGATAAAGATAAAAAGGTAATATGTAAAATTACCGATTATGTACCTAATGGCTTAATTCCGGAGGCGGATGATTGTGGGGATTATATCCGTTTAAGAATCAAACATGACGGTATGATAGAAAATTGGATGGAGAAGCCAGACTTTTCCGACTTTATTAAAGATGCTGATGCTGTTAAGAAAATTGATACGAGCATAGAAGAAGAACCAATACTCGACACTAAAGTAGAGTTCACTTATAGCCATCTTATGGCAAAACTGCTTCGTCTTCCGAAATACCTACAATTGGAAATAGGGAAGGCACTGATAGCAAATGCATCAGAAGGTTTTGAGGAAGAGGATGATGAAGATTCTCTCTAATCAGATGGAAGATTAAGAATGATATACAGCTGCAATAATTTGATTATTAAAAGTATAATTCTATGGATATATTAAGTCTCACCAAAGTAACATCATCGTTCATCCTAACTTTAATAGAAAGAGACGATGGACAAAAGAAACAAATTTTGGAGACGCCAACAAATGGCTCGTGTGTTTAAGGCTCGCATGATTCTTTATGCCGCTTATGGTCATTGCATCATTCGTGAGGATGGAAGCTATTATGAGCATCCCCGTTGGTTTGAATTGGCAAAAGAGAAATGGGCACAAGTTTACAAAACAACAGGTACTCCGTGTAGCTGTTGGATGTGCAGGGGATTCGAATATGACCGCAAGGAGTATAAGAAAGAGACTCGGCGGATTATTCGGGAATCAATGGAGTGAGCTAAATGATAAGGAACTGAATCTGTGTATTAATTGCATAGGTTCAGTTTTTATTATGCGGCATATAGGCAAAAGGTTACGTGGATTTTCTCAGAAAGCGATGTGTGATATGGAATTTATTTGCTAATTTTGCGCTGAGTTTGAAACGATATAAAAACTAACAATGCAAAGAAATAGCATGAACATATTATCGAAGGTCACAATTTGGGGTAACAAACGCCCTGAATCTGTACTGTGTGTTCATGTCTTTGGCATTGAACCTTGTATTATAAATACTTTCCAACGAAGAACATAGCATGGTGTAGTTTATTCTACCCCTGATTGAAAATATAAACTGAATAGTTGGAGAGTCTTTACCGAACTTTCCAACTATTTTGTTTTTATACCCATTTGTGACAGTTATCTTACGATGCTTTTCTGTCATTTCCGTCTGATGGGTGATTGACAAACAGATTATTAACGTGCAGCGATGCACATAAATTGAGAAGAAATGAATTATAAATTTGATGGCAGTAAGGTATTTTTTACATCTGATACCCACTTTTATCACGGAAATATCATTCGTTTCTGCAACAGACCTTTTGAGGATGTGGAAATGATGAATGAAACGATTATCTCCAATTGGAATAATACAGTTGGCTTGGATGATACTGTTTTTCACTTGGGTGATTTCTGTCTGGGCGGTTCAGCTGAATGGACTAAAATTCTTGATAGATTGAATGGCAAGATATATCTGATTCTCGGCAACCATGATTTAAAGAACTTGAGGCAGGGGTATGTCGATAGGTTTGAGCATGTGACCATGCAGATGCATATAGAAGTGGATAAACAGAAGATATATTTGAATCACTATCCGTTTCTGTGCTTTGATGGCGGCTATAAAGATGTATGGCAACTGTTCGGCCATGTGCATACGAGGAAGAATAACACTGGAATTGATGCAGCCCGGCTTCAGTATCTCTATCCTACACAATATGACGTAGGTGTTGATAACAACAACTTTATGCCGGTTTCATTTGCACAGATGAAGATAATTATTGAAAAACAAGTTGAACAATTAAAAATGAAAGAGCAATGAAGATACAATACATGAGCGATTTACATCTGGAGTTCAGGGAGAACAGCAGATATTTAAAGCATAATGAATTACCTGTTACCGGTGACGTGCTGGTTTTGGCTGGAGATATATTCTATCTTAGGGATAGGATAGCTCCTATGATGAAATTCTGGAAATGGGCTTCGGATAATTACAGGCAGGTTCTGATTGTTCCCGGCAATCACGAATACTATAATTATTCGGACGTGATGGAACGAGGGCTACAATGGAAGTGGATGTTCCGTGAGAATGTAGGGTTCTATCAGAATCAGGTAATCCGTATCGATGATACCGATTTTGTCCTGAGTACGCTATGGTCACGGATTAACCCGAATGACGAGTATTTCGTGTGGAAAGGTATGAATGACTTTCGCCAAATCAAATTTGACGGAAAATTGCTACAGGTAGAGGAATTCAATCGGATGCATGAGACCTGTATTGATTTTATCCAGAAAAGTGTCGAAGAGAGCACGGCTGGTCATATTGTGGTGGTTACTCATCATTTGCCTACTTTGGAGGTGATTGATCCACAGCACAAGAACTCCGTACTGAATAGTGCATTTGCTAGCGAATATGGTGATTGGATTGCCAACAGTCGGATAGATATTTGGATTTATGGACATTCACATACCAATATAGACACAGAGATTGGTAGTACAAAAGTAATCTGTAATCAGATGGGATATATTTTTGCGAATGAGCACATTGTGAATGGGTTTGATCCGAAAAAGCATGTTGAAATTTAATGAGCATTAAGCAATGGATGAAAGAATAATAGATAGAAAACTCTTTATTGATTTGGCAAATGAGGTTGGCTTGAACGCTTCGCATATAGAAGCAATGGGTGAAATGCGTCATTGTGAAATCACAGTTAGCGGCAATATGCTGGAACGTCTAGTTGAAATTCAGCATCAGTTCGAGCAACTTACCGTAATGGGGGATGATGAATACCGTGGCTTCTACATTGTGGTACCGCGACCCACTCCAGAGGAATGGGGTGATGTCGAGGAACTGATTGCTTCGGGAGAGTATCAAAGCAAAGAAGCCTTCCTTGCGGACTGGCTTGCGTTCAATCCAACGGAAACGCAGTGGTTTCATGTTACCTCTTATAAATACGAAGAGTTCCGGTCGATTCGCATTACAGACCGAAAACATGCGCATTTCGTCATAACAAATCGCTCCTCTTGTGCCGACGGAGAATCAGATGACGGATGGTATCAGGATTCCCTTGCCCGACTTTTCTGCTATTTGCAGAGGCTGGTTGATGTTATTGTTGCAAATCCTGATGGGTTCAACGACTATGTGGCGCACAATCTGCCGTGCCAGCAACGGATTGGGCGGATTGCACGAAAGGAACTCAATAGGATAGCTCCGAGCTTTAAGATTAATGTGGAAGATCGGGAAACAGCGATAAAGGCTTTGGAGGATTCTGCGAAGGAACATTCCGCACTTCATCTGAAGACTATGACCATTCGGCAATATTGCACATATTATCGTATCGCTAACGAGGCTTATGAGGCATACTACCGGAAGCGAAGTATTGGAAACCGTCTCTACGAAGAACAACCGAATATCCCGGAAGAACTGCGAGATGTAGTCTATTACAAACGAGTGAAATTCGTAGATGTAGATAAACTCTATGACATTGACAGCCCGGAGGATTTTATACGGTTTGCAACAGACCACTATGGCGAGTTGGGGTTTTCGCGCTTGAACATCATTGCATCGAAGGTGCCACAGCAGGGTTGGATGATAGTTGTTTCTAATAGCTACTCGGCAAATGTCGAGCTGGCCATTGAGGTTGCCACTGCTCTATATAAGGTCGGAGTGCCATTATTGATTCGTGATGCCGAGAAACTTTTGAGGATTCTGCGCGAAGAAGATTATGTGCGGTTAATTCCTAATACGTACCATAACTATATGGGTTATCAGGAAGAAGGTACTGTTTACGAACTGCCGTGGGAATACGAATGCTCAGACGATAGTGAATCGGATTTGACTTTGGAGCAATACAATGCGATTGTTTCTCTTGCGGAATGGCAGGATGAAGAATTGGTGAAGCCCATCGAGTGATGCTTAAATTGAAGAAGCTGGCTTTTATCTTGGAAATAATCATAGATAAAGGTAGAAGTCTGCTTCTTTGAAATCTCTATTTTGGTAGCAAAATCAGTATTTAATAGTCGTATCTTTTGAATTTGTGATTTTTGCGTCCGCAATACATCATTAAATAGATATAAAGTAGTATCTTTGCATATTATATGATGAGTTAATATGACAAAGAATACAATGGGAACCAAGTTGCCCCGAAAGTTGGAGCAGAAAATGTCAGTTGTGGGAGAGCAGATTAAACTGGCTCGCTTGCGCAGGAATTTGAGCGTAGCTCAGGTGGCAGAACGTGCCACCTGTTCTCCGTTGACTGTGTCCCGAATAGAGAAAGGTGCGCCGACTGTGGCAATCGGAATTTATTTGCGAGTGCTCTATGCTCTGCAACTGGACGATGATATTCTGTGGCTAGCCAAAGAAGATAAATTGGGAAAAGCCTTGCAGGATTTGAGTTTGAAGACAAGGGAACGTGCCTCAAAAAAGGAGTAAACGATGAAGATGTTATATGTTTATGCCGATTTTGACTGGCTCAACGAGACAGAACTCGTTGGCGAGTTAGGCTATGAATCTCTTCGTGGCTCGGACAGCTATTGCTTTACCTTCAGCGATGAATGGCTGAAGAAACACGGAGATTTATTTCTGAGTGATGACCTCAATAATTATCCGGGACAGCAATATACGCAACCGGAGAAAGATATATTCGGATGTTTCTCGGATGCTTTGCCGGATCGTTGGGGACGAACGTTGTTGTTGCGACGTGAGCAGATTGCTGCGATGGAAGAGGGGCGACCGGTACGGAGACTATCTTCTTTCGATTTTTTGACTGGTATCGATGACTTTTCCCGAATGGGTGCTTTCCGTTTCAAGGAGTTAAAAGACGGAGGATTTATAAATGTAAGTGAGTTGTTGAAAATCCCACCTCTGGCGGATATAAGGGAGTTGATTGCGGCCAGTGCGGAAATTGAGAAAAGTGAAGAGGGGAATGTCCTGCCTGACAGGAAATGGGTTGCCCAACTCGTGCAGCCCGGTTCTTCATTGGGAGGTGCAAGACCTAAAGCCAGTGTGATAGACACGGATAAAACGCTTTATATAGCCAAGTTCCCTTCTCGCAAGGATGATTATGATGCCGGACTTTGGGAGCATTTCAGTCACCTTCTTGCTGCAAAAGCCGGTATAAATGCCGCAAAGACCAAAGTGCTGGCAACAGGAAAGAAATATCACACGTTGCTTTCTCAACGCTTCGACAGAACCCAAGAGGGGAAACGGATTCACTTTGCTTCTGCAATGACTTTATTGGGACTCAATGACGGTGACAATGCAACTACAGGGCATGGTTATCTGGATATAGTCGATTTCATAATCCAGAACTGCACGAATGTGGAAGAGAATCTGCAGGAACTCTATCGCCGTGTGGCTTTCAATATCTGCATTGGTAATAGCGATGATCATTTCTGTAATCATGGTTTTCTTTTGACTGCAAAAGGTTGGACGCTTTCTCCTGCATATGACATGAACCCTACTTTGAATGAGTATCAGAGTCTGCTTGTCTCATCAACCTCCAATAAGGCAGAACTGGGTATTTTGCTGGATGCTTGCGAAGACTATATGCTAAACCGTACAACAGCAGAAAAGATTGTTGTTGAGGTAACTGAAGCTATAAAAGGATGGCGAGAATTGGCAACACGATTGGGGATTTCCAAGAGAGAGATGGATATGTTTGCCGGAGTGTTGGATGAGCGATGTAAGATGGAGTAGTTTCAGTTAGATGAGTTTATAATTGTAATAATGATTTTGCATAACAATAATTTGACATTGTAAAAAGATTAAAAAGATGAAACATATATCTGTTCGAGTACCTTGGCACGACAATGGTTGGAATTCGCATGTATGTGCAAATCCTCGTTGTAATACATTCTGTAAACAACTACCTAATATTGTCAACTCAAAAGTAGATTGTGAGCAGTTGTCGTGTGGAATCGACTGGTCTAAATTAACTACAAAAGAACGTCCTGCTTGTGCTGGAGAGAATGGGGGATTCATGAATTACAAGGCTTATGAGCGTGAATTTATTCACATATATGCTTGGAATTCAGACAATCCACATTCTAAGTTATTACCTACAAAAGTAATGATACCAGCTTATTCAGCTCTTGGAATACCATTCCGTTACTTGAATATGGATGCACAGAAAGACCTTAGCAAGGAGCATCCTGAATTTCGCCCTGCCGAAAGTGCACCTTTCGGTTCGGCTTGGGTTTATAATCCTGAGCGATTGTATGATGTGCTTAAATGGTTCAGCTCAGAGATAACCGAGGAATCGATATGCGTCTTTTATTGTAAGAAAGGCAATCCGATTGACGATGAAGGTTTACGAATGATTGTGGGAATGGGGAATATAGTAAAAAATTGTGGTGTTCAAGACTACGAAACAACTGCCGATTATACATATCCCTTATGGGAGATAATGTTCTCTCATTCCATTCGCCCAGACCTGAAAGAATCTCGCGGCTTCATTCTCCCCTATAAAGAATATCTGGAGTTGGATGAGAATATATTCCAAGGGAAGGGTCTGTCAAAGATACAGGCTCTTGATGAGATCAAATTATCGCTGGATAAATTTGACAGTAGCGGAAAGATATTTGATGAACTATCATATGGTTGTGATTTTATAAGCAATCATTCAATGCTATTGATTCTTGAAGCTGCTCGGCGTTCGTTGGAGGCAGTAATTCGACATGGCTTGGCTGGCTCAATCGAGGGATGGCAATGTCAACTCAGGTGGATTGATGCCCGTATTGAGCATGTCAAGAAACAAATCACTCCCTTCCCTTCATTCGCTTCAGCACTTAAAGCGCTGGGAATAGATTATGGCAATCTGATTGAAAGCGACCTGCGAAAAAAAGGATGTGGACCGAAAGACAATCCCTGGGGGCATTTTGAAAAGTTGCTAAATAAGGAAATCAAAGTTGATAGTGCTGTTTACAACTCGTCTCTTCCTACGTATCGAATAAGTTGGGAGGGCCAAACAAGTAATGTACGTGAGCGTCTTATCACTTTATCCAGATTTGAACTTGAATCCGATGTTATTGAGCATTTTATAGATGATGTAGAGTCTGATATACTAAGCAATCCATACCTCATCAGCGAATGGTGCGCTCGGAATTTTATAGAGAAAGTTTCAACGCGTACAATTGATCTTGGAGCCTTCCCCGACCCAACAATTCAGGGTGATAATGTTCCAGTGCCTCCGTTCGCAGCGGAGTCCATTTTGGATACTCGACGCCTTAGATCATTAGTCGTTGAAAGGCTTTATTCCGTTCTAACAGATGGTGATACCCTTGTGTCAATAAAAGAGATGGAGGACTATCTGCGCGACATAATGACGGAAGAAGACAAAGCTCGCCTCCCGAAAAACATACTTCTCACACATCGCCAGTTTTTTGAAGTATCCTTCGATTATGTTCCTGATGAGAACCCTACTGCTATCCAACTCAAGGAATATTATCAAATGGAGGAGTTTCTTCGGAAAGTGCTACGAGAAAGAGCAAAGAGAGATGTTAAGAAGCCTACCGGTGAGGACTGGCTATCCCTCGCTATGTCAGACAAGAATTATGATCCTACAAACGAGCGCAGTCAACAGGCTACTGAGCAGCAGGCCAAAGCTCTTGAAATGATGGACAAAAAGCGCCTTTCAGTTCTCACGGGAGGCGCAGGTACCGGTAAGACTACCGTAGTGAGATCCTTTCTCTGTTCTGACAAGATAAAAGCAGAAGGCGTTCTGCTGCTGGCTCCCACTGGAAAGGCGAGAGTAAGGCTCAGTAATATGGCCGAAAATGTGAGTTCAAAAACCGTAGCTCAGTTTCTTGCCAGTCTCGGCGCCTTCGATTTTGAAAACATGAAACCGCGTCTAACTGAAGACTCGCGCAAATACTCACGTGCTAAGAATATAATCATTGATGAATGTTCGATGCTAACTACCGACACGTTTCATGCGCTTATTATGTCGCTTGACCTGAAGTTCATAAACCGAATAATACTTATCGGAGACCCCTATCAGCTACCTCCGATAGGTCCGGGCAGGGCTTTCTCGGATTTATGCCATTATCTTAATTGTGATGACGCGGACGCCAATCTGAAATCTGCCATTACCTATCTCCGCACCGTTGTGCGCACAATAGCCAGTGGAGATTCAGATGTCTTGACTTTGGCCTCTTGGTTCAGTGGAAACAAACCGGAGAAATTTGCCGATGAAATATTTTGGAAAATCGAAAGCAAGAATCTCAAAGGCGATCTTTCAGTTTATTACTGGAACGATGAAAAGGATCTGCCTCAAATCCTTAGGGATGCAATTTGCAAGGAACTCGCTTGTTCCGATGTCGAACTGCCAGAATCCTTGAAGCAAAAAATAGGTATTGACGACTTAAAATCGCTTGAGTCAGATCCGGCAGCGCTCGAAAATCTTCAGATTCTTGCTCCAGTAATAAATCCCGCATGGGGTACATATCAACTGAATTCCTATCTTCAGTCATGGGTTGGAAATAATATCAATCGCAAAGGGGATTATCAGGAAATCGGAACCCAGAAGATATATAAGAATGATAAAGTCATTCAACTTCAAAATATATTACGAGAATCCTATCCATCAAAAGAAAAATATCCTCTCTCCAATGGCCAGATAGGCTTTGTTAAGTCTATAAATAAAGGACATATCAATGTTATGTATGTTGGCATACCTCATGAAACCTTCGGCTTCAGGGGAGATAAAGGGGAAGACCAGGATGCTGCTATTGAGCTTGCATACGCTATTACAATCCATAAAAGTCAGGGCAGCGATTTTGATACGGTTTTTGTGGTATTGCCCAAAACCGGCCGCATTTTAAGTCGTGAGTTGATATATACAGCTCTTACCAGAGCAAAGAAGCGTGTAGTCCTGCTTGTTCAAGATTCTATTGGTTGGTTGAGAGAATTTACTAAACCACAAGCCTCAGTGCTCGCGCGACGAAATACCAATCTATTTGACTATTCCGTTCGAGCCGAACGTCTTAATATTCCTTATGTTGAGGGCCTGATTCATGGAACAGCCAAGAAAGGTCTGTTTGTGCGTAGCAAGTCAGAAGTTGTAATTGTAAACCAATTGGTAAATGCTGGGGTGGAATTTGAGTACGAGCAACTACTGGAAGAAAATGGCCACCGATGCATTCCCGACTTTTCCTTTGAAACCCCATGGGGTGATAGAATCATCTGGGAACATCTGGGAATGCTTGTCGTTCCGGAATACAAGGCTTCATGGGAGCGTAAACTAAAATTCTACGAGGAAATAGGTTATACCCTCGGAGAAAATCTTTTCACGACTTGCGATCATGAAAATGGTGCAATAATGACCGAAGAGGTGGAAGACGTCATCAGAAAAATCAAGGAGCAGTTATGAATCAGGAGGAGGAATTATATTTCAAGGTACTCAGTAAACAAGGTCGGGAGGCTTGGACAATCTTCAAGAATCCTATGTATCGTGGAGCATTGGAAATCGCCCAGAATCTTTATAAAGACAAAGCACATTTTGTGTATGAGTTACTTCATAATGCCGATAACCAAGGCGCTACCCATTTCTCAATGAGGACAAGAAGCCGGAACAAGTTGAATTTGATGTGATGGCAGAATCGCTCGATAAAAAGTATCTGCTGGTTGACGAATGCAAATGGACAACCCAAGAGAATGGCAAACAACTGACAGGCGAACTTCTCCGTAAAGCTAATTTGTTACTATTTATCAAGAACTACACCATCGTTCCGGTGCTGTTTCTTAAGAGTGCTCCGAAAGATGATGCTGGGAATGCAATGTTGCCAGAAGATGTTATTGAGTTAATGAAATAAAAGGATATAACAATTCACGACTTAAAGATGCTAGATTTTAGAAAACAATTTCAGGAAATTATAGAGCAATCCTATATTCCGTTCAATATAGATAAAGCTGCAACTTCAGATGTATGGAGTAATATTTACAAATTGATACTTCCTAATATTCCAGAAAAACTTTTTAGATATCGTAAAATAGACGATAAAGGTTATACTATTGAATCATTAAAATCCGGAACTATTTCATTATGCCATGCAGGAATGTTTCCGGATAAGTATGATTCATATTTATATATAGATCAAGACAAAATTCGCGAAGATTTAAAAAAGGCATTAAAGGATGCATTGCGCATAACATTGTCGCATATAACCCAGAAATCCTCTGATATAAGGGCAGAAAAGGCAACGCAAATATGTTACTACAGAGAGTGTGGATATACGGATGAACAAATTATAGATAAAATATTGACAGATGAATATATGGATTTTTGTAACAACATTGGGTCTGCGATAAAAAAGCAAGAGTCGCGTTTTAGAAATCCGAGAAATAGTGCAAAAATAGCATGTTTTACAGAAAGTGTACAGTCAAAATATATGTGGGATAGATATGCTGATGGGTTATAAGGGATTTGCATTAGAATACGATCTTAGAAAATGTATTTTTAAATATAACTCATTGGGAATGGATGTAAATCTCTTTCCTGTGATTTATACTGAATTAAGACCTGACGTTACATTGGATGAGGGAAATATTCATACTTACGAGTATTTTAAGCAAGTTGGAGATAAAAATTGGTTGAACTTTTTGTCTTCCATGATATTAGTCAATCAATTATATTGGTATCGATCTTATCTTTATAAGGACCAAAAAGAATACGAACATGAACATGAATGGAGAATGCTGTATTATAACTTAGAGGATGAGAATAATTATGCATCAATTCCAGATGTCGGATGTTTGAATGCAATTTATTATGGTCCAGATATAATCCCAAAGGATAAGGATGAATTACATCTGATTGCAGTTGAAAAAGGACTGAAAGAGTATGATGTTGCTCTTGATGCTGGTAGCCGTAGATATGATTTAAGGATAACAGCAATTAAATAGGAATATTCTTTGCTCAAAAAAAATCAATCAACAACCTGAAAGTTGTGTCATCTCGATTATTTATACTACCTTTGCCTACAGAGTAAGGCAAAGGTATTTTTTGATGTATACAATGGCTGAAAAACAGATAGACACGGTTTTAGGATTGGTTGAAGGAACGGAGGAGAATAAAGACGAAAAGTGGATGTGTCATTCGCAAGCTATCGCTGCAACTATGTCAAACCGAATGGAGGAACTTGGTATGACACAACGAGCGTTGGCCGAGAAGATGAATTGCACTCAGCAATATGTCTCCAAGGTGTTGAAAGGTCGCGAGAATCTGTCATTAGAAACCTTGTGCAAGATAGAAAATGCATTAGGTATCAGAATACTGCAAGCCGGAATAGATAAGTAATAACACCATAACAGGGCGCAAGAATATGTCAATACAGAGCGAAGCGGCGTTGGAAGCCGGACTGATAGCCACACTTCGGCAAATGGACTACGAGTATGTTCAGATTACCGAAGAAGATAATCTTTATGCCAATTTCAAGCGGCAGTTGGAAATTCACAACAAGAAACAACTGGCGGAAGTTGGCCGTAACTCATTTACGGATGAAGAGTTCGAGAAGATATTAATCTATCTGGAAGGTGGTACTCGCTTTGAAAAAGCAAAGAAGCTTCGCGACCTATATCCTCTTGATACGGCTAACGGACAGCGCATTTGGGTAGAGTTTCTTAATCGTACCCAATGGTGTCAGAACGAATTTCAGGTTTCGAGCCAAATTACGGTGGAGGGACGAAAGAAGTGTCGCTATGATGTGACGATTCTTATCAATGGTCTCCCTTTAGTTCAGATTGAATTGAAACGTCGGGGAGTAGAACTCAAACAGGCATACAATCAGATTCAACGCTATCATAAGACATCCTTTCATGGGTTGTTCGATTATATTCAGTTGTTTGTCATCTCCAATGGTGTGAACACTCGTTATTTCGCCAATAATCCCAATGGCGGATATAAATTTACATTCAACTGGACGGATGCGGCAAACCTGCCATTCAATGAACTGGATAAGTTTGCTGTGTTTTTCTTGGAAAAGTGTACGCTCGGTAAGATTATCGGAAAGTACATCGTATTACATGAAGGTGATAAATGCTTGATGGTGTTGCGCCCATACCAGTTCTATGCAGTAGAAAAGATATTGGATCGAGTGCAGAACTCCAATGATAACGGTTATATTTGGCATACAACAGGGGCAGGAAAGACTTTGACTTCATTCAAAACTGCGCAACTCGTTTCGGAGTTAGATGATGTAGATAAGGTAATGTTCGTTGTCGACCGCCATGACCTTGATACACAAACACAGTCGGAATATGAAGCCTTTGAACCGGGAGCCGTTGACGGTACGGACAATACGGACGAGTTGGTAAAACGTCTGCATAGCAACTCCAAGATTATCATTACCACTATTCAGAAACTCAATGCAGCCGTAAGCAAGACATGGTATAGCAGCAAAATAGATTCGATACGCCATTCTCGTATCGTGATGATATTCGATGAGTGCCATCGTAGCCATTTCGGGGAGAGTCATAAGAAGATTATGCAATTCTTCGATAATGCCCAGATATTCGGATTTACCGGAACTCCAATATTTACAGAGAATGCAGTTGATGGTCATACGACCAAAGAGGTGTTCGGCAACTGCCTGCATCGCTATCTGATTAAGGATGCCATTGCTGATGAGAATGTTCTCGGTTTTCTTGTGGAATACTATCATGGCAGTGAGGAGGTGCAGAACGGCAGTACCAATCGCATGACGGAAATAGCCCAATTCATCCTTAATAATTTCAATAAGTCAACATTTGACGGAGAGTTCGATGCGCTGTTTGCCGTGCAGTCAGTGCCGATGCTTATCCGTTATTACAAGATATTCAAGGAACTGAATCCTAAGATTCGTATAGGTGCAGTATTTACCTATGCAGCCAATGGAAGTCAGGATGATGAACTGACAGGAATGGGTACAGGTTCTTATCTGAATGACAGTGCAGGCGAAGTCGATGAGCTGCAAGCCATCATGGATGACTATAACGAAATGTTCGGCACATCGTTTACGACTGAGAACTTCCGTGCATATTACGATGACATCAACCTGCGCATGAAAAAGAAGCGAGCCGATATGAAGCCGCTTGATCTTTGCCTTGTTGTCGGAATGTTCCTTACCGGTTTTGACAGCAAGAAACTTAATACGCTCTATGTAGATAAGAACATGGAATACCACGGCTTGTTGCAGGCATTTAGCCGGACGAACCGTGTGCTGAACGAAAAGAAACGCTTCGGAAAGATTGTATGTTTCCGTGATTTGAAGAGCAATGTGGATGCTGCTATCAAATTATTCAGTAACAGCAACAATCCGGAAGAAATAGTGCGACCTCCGTTTGAAGAAATCAAACAGGAATACAAGGAACTTGCATCCGATTTTCTGAAGAAATACCCGGACACAAACTGCATAGACCTTTTGCAGAGCGAAACGGCTAAGAAAGAGTTTGTTTTGGCATTTCGTGATATTATCCGTAAACACGCAGAGATTCAAATATATGAGGATTATAGCGAAGAAGCTGATGATCTCGGCATGACGGAACAGCAGTTTATGGATTTCAGGAGTAAGTATCTTGATATCCATGATACTTTTGCACTCGTTGATCCAGCACCGTCACCCAAACCGGATGATGATACAGATGTTCCGGATGACGGAGACTTCGGTGATGTGGATTTCTGCCTTGAACTCCTACATAGCGACATTATCAATGTGGCATATATCCTTGAACTCATTGCAGAACTTGACCCATATAGTGCCGATTACGCAGAACGCCGTCAGAATATCATTGATACGATGATTAAAGACGCAGAAATGCGCAGCAAAGCCAAACTTATCGATGGTTTCATTCAAAAGAATGTGGATGACGATAAGGAAAACTTCATGATTCAGCGAGACAAAGCTGACGGTACAAGCGATTTGGAAGAACGGTTGAACCACTATATTGCCGTTGAGCGAGAAAATGCCGTCAACTCATTGGCTGAGGAAGAGGAAATATCGTCATCGGTATTGAATCACTTCCTCAAAGAATATGACTACCTGCAAAAAGAGCAGCCGGAAATCATACAAAAAGCATTGAAAGAGAAGCATCTCGGATTGATAAAGACGAGAAAGGCGTTGACGAGGATTTTAGACAGATTGCGTAATATCATACGCACTTTCAGTTGGGATTAAAAGAAATACTGATATGGTAAAGACAAATGAACCCGGATATGTGTATATCTTGACTAATCCAAGTTTTCGTGAGGATTGGGTCAAGATCGGTAAAAGTGCGCGGCCTGTAGATATACGTTCCAAGGAACTTGACAACACGGCTGTTCCGTTGCCTTTTGAGATTTATGCAACCATTCAGACGGTCAAATATAACGATGTTGAAAAGCATGTACACAAGACTATTGATCGGTTGACGGATTTGCGTATTCGTCAGAATCGGGAGTTTTTCAATGTGCCGCCACAAATAGCTTTGGATATATTCAATGACATAGCCAAGATGATTGATGATGCGGTTGTTACGGTCTATGTAGATAATAAACCGGTTTGCCATAACGAAAAAGATTCATTGCCTGTCGTGCAGAAGCGAACCGTAAAGCGAGGTCGTTTCAAATTCAGCATGGTCGGTATTAAAATAGGGGAATGCGTTACCTTTATTCCTACGGATACGGAAGTCAAGGTGGCAAGCGATGATTCCGTTGAATACGAAGGTCGTATTTATAAATTGTCCCCTTTTGTCGGTACGTTTATGCCGGAAGAGAAACGGAATACATCGGGTGCATATCAAGGGGCAAAATATTTCTCATATAAAGGGAAAGTGCTAGATGACCTGAGAAGTATAATAGAGAGCAATATACCATTGCCGGAAAGTGATGTAAACAAGATAATATAGAGCAATAAAGATATGAGCGAAGAACTGCAACAGAAACTCCGTGACCAGCTTTGGGAGGTCGCAAACCGTTTGCGTGGCAATATGTCGGCAAGCGATTTTATGTATTTTACCTTGGGATTCATTTTCTACAAATACCTGTCGGAGAAGATAGAAACATACGCTAACAGTGCGTTGGATGATGATGAAGTTACATTCAAGGAATTATGGGAAATGACCGATTCGGATGCACCGGAATTGCAGGAAGAGGTTAAGAACCAGTGCTTGGAAAATATAGGCTACTTCATTGAACCGAAGTTCTTGTTTTCGTCCGTAATTGAGGCTATCAAGCGGAAAGAAAATGTTCTTCCTATGTTGGAACGCTCGTTGAAGCGTATAGAAGACAGCACTTTGGGACAGGATAGTGAAGAGGATTTTGGCGGATTGTTCTCGGACATTGATTTGGCTTCGCCTAAATTGGGAAAAACAGCAGATGATAAAAACACGCTCGTCAGCAATGTGCTTCTTGCATTGGACGATATTGACTTTGGTGTAGAGGCCTCGCAAGAAATTGATATTTTGGGCGATGCTTACGAATATATGATTAGCCAGTTTGCAGCCGGCGCAGGCAAGAAAGCCGGTGAGTTCTATACTCCGCAAGAGGTCAGCCGCATATTGGCGGAGATTGTTACTCTTGGGCATAACCGTTTGCGTAATGTTTACGACCCTACTTGCGGTAGTGGTTCACTATTGCTCCGTGCAGCAAGTATCGGTAAGGCGGCATATATCTATGGACAGGAGAAAAATCCGACTACTTACAACCTTGCCCGAATGAATATGTTGCTGCACGGTATCCGATTCAGCAGCTTCAAAATAGAGAATGGCGATACGCTTGAATGGGACGCATTCGATGATATGCAGTTCGATGCAGTGGTTGCAAATCCTCCGTTCTCTGCCGAATGGAGTGCTGCCGACAAATTCAACAACGACGACCGTTTCAGTAAAGCAGGACGACTTGCACCTAAGAAAACAGCCGACTATGCTTTTATTCTGCATATGGTTCATCACCTCAATGAAGGTGGTACGATGGCTTGCGTTGCTCCGCACGGAGTTCTGTTTCGAGGGAATGCAGAGGGTGTTATACGCCGCTTCCTGATAGAGAAGAAAAACTATATCGATGCTATTATCGGTTTGCCAGCCAATATATTCTATGGTACAAGTATTCCGACCTGTATTCTCGTATTGAAGAAATGCCGTAAGGAAGACGATAATATCTTGTTCATTGATGCCAGCAAAGAGTTTGAAAAGGTCAAGACCCAGAACAAACTCCGCCCTCAGCATATACAGAAGATTGTAGAAACCTATCGTGACCGCAAGGAAATTGAAAAGTACAGTCATCTTGCTACGTTGCAGGAGGTTGCCGAAAATGACTATAATTTGAATATTCCTCGCTATGTCGATACTTTTGAGGAAGAAGAGCCTATTGACATCAAAGCAGTCATGGCTGAAATAAAGGAATTGGAAGCCAAGCGAGCCGAACTGGATAAGGAAATAGAAGGCTATTTGAAAGAATTGGGACTGGTTGAATAATTACACTATGGCAGAGATAGACAACATCCCCGAAATGCGTCCATCATTCGACAATATACGCCGTCAGGATGAGGGCGGAAACGAATACTGGAGTTCTCGCGACCTGTGCGCTGCTATGGGCTATTCGGCTTATTGGAAATTCCAAAGAGTCATAGACAAGGCTATCAAGGTGGCAGGTGAAAAAGGAATGAATGTAGACGACCATTTCAACCAAGCGGTTGATATGGTAAGGATTGGAAGCGGCTCATTCCGTAAGGTCAATATCTTCCGTCTTTCGCGTATGGCGTGTATGATTGTTGCCGAAAATGCCGATGCCCAAAAAGTGTTGGTACAACAAGCTCGCGATTATTTTACTCGAACAATTTCGACAAACGAATTGATGCAAAATTCGTTGAGTTCTAACATTTTGCTGTATAAAACGGCGCAAGGCGAGGCACGAATAGAAGTGATATTCAACAGTGAAACATTTTGGATGTCACAAAAGCGTATGGCCGATTTGTTCGGGGTGGATGTACGGACTGTCAACTATCATCTTGGTCAGATTTACGAAACAGGCGAGCTTACAAAAGAGGCAACTATCCGAAAAATTGGGATAGTTCAATCAGAGGGAGAACGGGATGTAGAACGTACACCTCTGTTCTATAATTTGGATGCCATTATTGCGGTAGGTTATCGTGTCAATAGCTATCAGGCCACTCAATTCCGTATCTGGGCTACATCTGTATTGAAGGAGTTTATTATTAAAGGATATGCCCTTGATGACGAACGCTTGAAGCAGGGAAAACACTTTGGCAAAGATTATTTTGATGATTTGCTGGAGCGTATTCGTGAGATACGCACATCAGAGCGCAGATACTACCAAAAGATAACAGACATCTATGCCGAATGCAGTGCCGATTACGATTCGAAATCGGATTGTACCAAATTGTTCTTCAAGATGGTGCAAAATATGATGCACTTGGCTGTAACTCATCGTACCGCTGCCGAAATAGTATATGAACGTGCCGACTCGGAAATGCCGCACATGGGATTGACCACTTGGAAGAAAGCTCCCGATGGCAGAGTCCAGAAGTCTGATACGATTGTGGCAAAGAACTACTTGTCAGACAAAGAGGTTTCAGAACTCAACGGCATAACTAACGTATTTCTTGAATTTGCAGAGCAGCGTGCCCAACGCCATATCATTACAACGATGGCCGAATGGAAGCAGCGTCTTGAACAGTTTCTTGCTACAATGGACTATCAAGTACAAGATTCAGCTGGTAAAGTTTCTCAAGAAGAAGCACGAGAGAAGGCGTATGGTGAGTATGAAAAATATAAAGTGATTCAAGACCGTTCGTTTATCTCTGATTTCGACCGGTTTAATAATGGCGACAAATTGTTGCCGTTTGATATCAATCCCGATAAAGAATAATGATTATGACAGATAATAACGAAAATAAAGTCCTTAATGTTCCCCATTTGAGATTTCCGGAATTTAGTGGGGAGTGGGAAATCTATCCTCTTACAGATTTTATGAGTTTCAAAAATGGAATGAATCCTGATGCCAAAAGATTTGGGCGTGGAACAAAATTCATTTCGGTGATGGATATTCTTAATAACCAATTCATTTGTTATGATAATATCCGTGCCTCTGTTGAAGTTGTGGATGGCGATATTGAAACTTATGGTGTAAACTACGGCGATATCTTATTTCAGCGCAGCTCTGAAACGTTAGAAGATGTAGGTCAAGCTAATGTCTATTTGGATAGCAAACCCGCAGTGTTTGGTGGTTTTGTTATTCGTGGAAAAAGTAAAAGTAACTATTATCCTATGTTTTTTCGTTATCTTTTGGCTTCACCAACTGCACGAAAAAAGATAATCGTAAAAGGAGCCGGAGCACAGCACTTTAATATAGGTCAAGATGGATTAAGTAAAGTTTGTCTTAATATTCCTTCAATTCAAGAACAAGAGAAAATAGCAAAACTATTTGAATGTATAGATACTCGAATCGCTACCCAAAACAAAATCATTGAGGATTTGAAAAAACTAAAGTCTGCAATTAGCCAGTTATTATTATTCAAATCTGATTTGCTGGAAAAAAGAATACCTCTTTCAGAAGTCAGTGCTCTTAAAAATGGATATCCATTTCTAAGCTCATCTTATGATTCTACTGGTGAGTATGAAGTTTTGACAATCGCCAATGTCACAGGAGAACGTTACATTTGCTCTGAAGGATGTAATCGCATTCTCACAAAGCCATCTGACATTCAATTCCATCAAACACTTAAGGCAAATGATATACTCATTTCTTTAACAGGTAATGTTGGGCGTGTTTCACTATGCAAAGAGGGTAAGTACTTGCTTAACCAACGAGTGGGACTTTTACAATTGAATTCAGCTATTGTTCGGGAGTTTATTTATCAAGTTCTTTCCTCACGAGATTTTGAGCAGAGCATGATCTCTTGTAGTCAAGGAGCGGCACAAATGAATATCGGAAAAGGAGATGTCGAGAACTACATAATACCTTATTCTGGCAATCCAAAAAACTTACTAAAAATCTCATCAGCACTAAATTCTTTTGATACAAAAACACTTACAGAAAGTAGAATACTTCAATTGTTAAATAGACAGAAATCTCATCTTCTTACCTCCCTGTTTATATGAATAGAGAGGACAATAGATCGTTTTTCTGTTGGCTGTATCGTTCGAGGATAGAAGATTCATTATCAATCTTCATATCAATACTTTGTAGCATAGAAGCAATCTGCATATTGTGACGATACCCATAATCAGGAATCATTATTCCGCTAACTATGTCAGCATTGATGTTGCTTTGTGTGCCAGTTTCAAGATACTTATGAATATGCCTATACTTAAAATAGGATAAGTAGTAATATAGATAATCCAATAGAGACTTGTCTCTCAGTAGCATTGAGAACATTGCTTGACTCGTAGCTATGGGAACTTGATTTATGGTGACCAAGCCCACCGAAGCATACATTGACATAATCAAACTGTGCTTTGGAACTATCCAAGCAGAAGAATTCTCCAATCCGTTCAGGCTTATATGCTTTTCTGTCAGCCAAATATACTTCCCCTGTCTAGTGATATCGTTAATACTTAAGAACGGAATATTCCCATTGTAGTACTCCTTATTCGTAGATATTGGTGTACCTCCTGCCTTGCCCTTAACAAAAAGATTATCTAGCCTGTTCCATACATTCGGTTCTTGCGAGAATAGATGTTGACTAATTGCAGACTTTAGTTTTTTCAAATCCTCAATGATTTTGTTTTGGGTGGCAATACGCTCATCTATTAGTCGTAACAGTGTAGCTATTTTAGTTTGCTCCGCTTTGGATGGAATACCAACATAACACTCGGAAAAATTCTTTGTGCTGATGGAATAGATTTTTGTTCCCTGTGCTATTCGTCTAATCTGATTATGAAATGCGGATGACGAAAAAGCATATCCTTTGAAGCCGACAATAGTTTTATTTTTATTGTCTCGCCCATGAATTGTGTGTAAACCACAAACAATATCCTTATTATCAAGATTAAACAACTCAATGACTTTAGCAACCTCATTCGTATCTTCCGAAGCATCAGCAAAGGCTACATCTCCCTCTTTACACAATTCAAAGTTTTTAGGCATATTACCTTCTTTGACATTGGGTAGTTTATCTCTTCTCAAATCCACCATAGTAGGAAGCCCAACATGAATGAGTCCATAATGTAAGTTCATCATGGCTTTCTCCCCATATTCAAGTTGTTCCCAACTCAGAGAATTGGTTGAATAGAAATCCAATAGCTCAGACACTTTACATATTTCCCACTCTCCACTAAATTCCGGAAATCTCAAATGGGGAACATTACCTATTATATTTCTCTAATTATTAGAACCAATTAAATTCAAAATTATGATTCAGAAGACAATTAGAGAAATTTCGGACGCATGGCGAGAGGACAAGCGACCGTATGTGAAACTATCGACATTGGCAGCCTACATGTTGATTCTTGAAAATCACATTTTGCCAAAGTTTGGTGAGAGTAACGAACTTCATGAAAATGATGTACAAGGCTTTGTGCTTGAAAAGTTGGAAGGCGGATTGAGCGTGAAATCTGTTAAGGACATTCTTATTGTCCTGAAGATGGTTATGAAATTCGGAGTGAAAAACGAATGGATGAACTATTACGAATGGGATATTAAGTACCCAACAGACGTTGCTGGTAAAAAGTTGGAGGTCTTGTCCGTGGCAAATCATAAAAAGATTCTGAACTATATTCAGAGCCACTTTTCCTTTCCGGGACTTGGTATCTATATCAGCCTTAGTACCGGTCTGCGTATAGGGGAGATCTGTGCTTTGAAATGGAGCGACATCAATGTATATGATGGAATTCTAACCGTTAACCGGACGATAGAACGCATCTATATCATAGAAGGAGAGAGAAAGCATACAGAGCTGGTCATCAACACGCCAAAGACAAAAAACTCTTGCCGTGAAATCCCGATAAACAAAGAATTGCTTACTATGTTAAAGCCTTTGAAAAAAGTAGTTAATGATGACTATTACATTCTTACCAATGACGAGTGTCCGACAGAACCACGTACGTACCGTAACTACTATAAAAGGCTTATGGAGAAACTTGATATTCCCAAGCTGAAGTATCATGGACTCCGTCATAGTTTTGCGACTCGTTGTATAGAGGTCGGTTGTGACTATAAAACAGTCAGCGTATTATTAGGGCATTCCAATATTTCAACTACGTTGGACTTATATGTTCATCCCAATATGGAGCAGAAAAAGCGTTGCATTGCTAAGGTGTTCAAGTCACTGGGTAAATAAAGTTATGTATAGAGCGAGGGAATTAATGCTGTAATTTCTTCGCTCTCAATTGTTCTGTGATTCAGAATTATGTTGTATATTTGAATATCATTTTAGAAAGTAATTATGTTATTTGAGATTATTGTTGATTGTATTATGGCTTTGGGAGCCTTGGCGACAGCTGCAACTTTTATTCTTGTCTTAAGAAATCAGAAAGGAACTCAGCAGCAGATTAATAGCTTGTCGCAAATGGCTGAGATGTACTCACGTCATTATCAATTAGAGCGAATTTAAGCTGGAAGTAACATATATCCCAAAATTCAGATAAGTTTGAAGAATGATACGATGTGGGGATTGAAGATCCAGATTAAAAACAATTCATATCCGGTAGAAGTGTATCGCATTATGATAAATGAGGCTCGTCATCATTTAGATGTAAGGTTAAAACCGAAAAGCGATTATATTCAAATACGGCAAGGAGAAACAAAGACTATTTTGCCCGGAGAATTATGCCGTCAACAGATATACACATTTGATGCATCAATAAGGATATATCTCATAACTCCTTTTGAAGAGGCGTATGAAATAAGATATATAAATACAGACAGGTTAAACTACTATCAGTCAGAACCAGTTCCTATTCTGTATTCCAAAGAAGATCATGAGTCTTCAAAAGTTCAAACTACTCAAGTCAGGCAGTATTCTATACATGGTGGTATCAAAGGAACTATTAAAGATAATTTCCCTGAAGTCGCAAGAGATTTAGAAGACTAATTTAAGCATGAAAATAAAGTCTCAACTGGTAGTAATCTCTATCCGATTGAGACTTTTCGTTTATTTACCTCTATCCAAAAACTTCTGTATTGCTACCGTTATACCAATCCCCGAGACAGCCATAAGAATACAACCAGTAGTAGCCTTCCAAATCAATCCGGAATGCAAAATCTCTGCATTAGCCACTATCATGCACACGAAAAAAGAAGATAGAGCGACTACAATGATAATCAAAATGTAGAATGCCGTATATGGGAGGGGGATAGCATTGTCGGCTTTCTTCATTCTCCGCTCGGCTTCCTTGCATTTGCTCTCAATCTGACCAAGAAAATTGCAGAGAAGCCTTGCTCCAAATTCAACTGCCAACTTATGCATTTCTTCAGAAATGATAGGTTTGCACTCACGTATAGAACCGGACAGATTTTCAACTTCTGTTCTCAGCTTATATACATTGTTATTCAGCCTAGCAAGTTCTTGCACATTGATATCGAGTAAGTGGTTTTCTTCCTCCAGATATTCATTCTTGGGAGTGGATCTTATGGATTCCGCTTCACTCATTTCTGCGGAAAAATCAAATTTCTTCTTCATGCGCTTATCGTTTTAATCCTGTTTTCGGTTTCTTTCCTAAGAACCGGCTGGCGGCACGAGCACATCTGCGCGCCCAGAGCAAGTCGTCTTCGTCCTTATCTCTCCACGAAAGGTCGCTTTGTGAGCCACCGCCACCTCCTCCGGTTGTTACATTGGGGGTATCTATCAGTCCGACAAATATAGCTACAGCCATATCGGTAAGTTCTTGACAGTTGGCAATAAACCTGTAATCAAATTCGTCATTGAAACAATCAAGTACTTTTCCGGGATATAAAATTTGTAATCCTTACCTTCATGGCTGAGGGTATAGGAAATCATCTCCTGACTATATGTGAGATATTGGGTATAGTCGATAGGAGCAATCTTATGTATCGCTGCCTGTTGAACGGCTTGGGGTGTATTGTTTCTAATGGCAGTAGCTGGCTGATGATGCAGTTTCTCCCATGTCGCAGGAAGTTTCGAGACCATCAGGTTTCTGCCGATTCCCAATTCTGAAGCCTTGTATTTGGTGTTTCCATTCATGAGGGCATATCCACGAAGAATACCTTTCTTGTCCTCTCTTTCATGGACGGTATAACCTTTCCGTATAAGAGCATTCTTGTACTCATCCCATGACCACGATGGCATTGCTTTCAACACCTCCATACAGTCCCGGTTCACTTGTGGAATGTTTCGATTTCTGATTTGTGCCGCTGTTGTCCAGCCACGTTTCTTTGCCACTCGCTCGGCTGCACGTTGCGCCCGAAGATGAATGTTGTGGTCGTTGTTGATATTACCGTTTTCATCCAAACGGCAAACCGCTGCATGAAGGTGGGGAACTTCGCCTTTAGATTCCGTATGAAGCCAAACCGAGTATTTGCCACCCACCAAATTGGTCGGACAGGAACGGACTTGTCCATCCTTGCCGGTAATCACTTGTTTGTCGAACTCCTCGGCGAATTCCTGCCAAAGATTTTGCCAATCTTCGATGTCATAGAATTGGGTATGTTCGGGCGATGGACTCAGCTCGATTCTGATAACGGAATTCTTTATCGGTCGATGTTGGGATAGGGTCAACTGCATGGAGTTCCATATTCCCATAGCGTCCGGTTCTGAGGGCAACAGATTGTCCAATACCCGATAAATCTTTTCCGGATGTTTTTTGTGCTGTGATTCGCCGGTAATGTAACGGATGTCGTTTATACCGTGCGATATGGCTTTGGCTTTCGCAATCATTCTTCTTCGGATTTTGGGTTAGACGGAATTTTATTCTTCTCTTTTACTGCATTCAGGAACTGGCAGACACTTTCGGCTACATTGCCTAATTCTTTCAGCCAACCCACCATAAACGGAATCTGATTGAACATTACCATACGTTGCTTTGTGGACATTCCGTGTAGGGCGGAGGTGTATTTTACGAGGTCTGACCGACAATCGTCCAGATTCTGTAACAATACCGCTTCTTCTTTCGTGAGCCTTGCTTTGGGCTTGAAGTTATACGCACGTGATAATATGTAGTCACTTACAGTCATGCCGCATTGTCCGGCCAGTGATTTTATCTGCTCCTTCTGAGTAGGAGTGACTTTTGCTCCGATGAAGACGTTTCTGGTTTCTTTCGAGGAGTCCGATGTATTTTTAATATCTTCTTTCATTTGAATTATTTTATAATGGTTGAATAGGTGCGAGCTTGCGAGTACCGCACCGGCGAGGGAACTGAGCAGGCGAGAGCGCCAATGTACAACCGTAACGCAGTGAGGTTATACCTTGGCATATCTCGCAACAGTTACCTGTTGATGCTTCACGACAAGCCATATCGGATGCGTATAGTGAACTGGCACTCGGATAGGAAACATAGGATGATACGAGTCTCTAAAAGAGGGGAGAATATGAATATCTCACATGATGTCTTCCTCCGACTTTGCTTTATTCTTATATATATGCCCCAACAATAAAGTAAAGTTGAACTCAATAATGGTATTCTGGATTGAATGCATAATCTTTCCCTTCTTTTATAACCATTTGTTTGTCGCTGAGCAATGTTGCGACCTTTACCGCCTTGTTATAACCGAGTTTTATACCCTGCAATCCGTAACCCTCTTTCAAGCGTTCTATATAATCATCGTAATTGCTGATGTTGCCATTGGCAAAAACGGCATCCAATGCTGGACGATGTACATTTTTTGGAATCTCCTTGTCCGGATCGAACGGTCCTTTGATTGGTCGTCCGGTCTTCTTCTCTTTGGGCAGATAGGACTCTACCGGTTCGGGCATGGCTTCCTCGTTTATGCGGAAAGCGAAAGGTTCAAACTCGCGGTCACGGATATGGACGGCTTCGACCACGCTTACAGTCTTGTCCTCTTTGTCCACTTCGACCTGCATGATGGTTTCCGCTTTGTTGTTGAGTTCCGTGCCGATGTGACCACGGGCATGCTCATCATTCTTGTTCTGATGCAAGACGGTATGGATATGGATTTGCCTGTCATCCGTCCACTGCATGAATTTGGAGATGATGTCGGTGGATTCACTGGAGGAATTGATGTCGTAAAGGAAATCACGAATGCCATCTATGATGACCAATCCCAAATCCGGTATTGTGCCAATGGCCTGTTCGACTATCGCCAGACGTAGTTTAGGGGAAAACTTGCGCAGAGCCAGCATAA
>OJJA01000206.1_pt1 | contig 37689 bp, 39 predicted proteins | sample 1596031 | NCBI WGS metagenome assembly OJJA01 (sample SAMEA4350132, study PRJEB24818) | metagenome | biome: human; feature: gut; material: faeces | place: Denmark | collected 2013-09
TTTGGGGAACTACAGAGAATGCTGTTCGAATACAGATATATGCTGCTATATGCGCTTACTGTTTGGTGGCAATCATTCAACACGATATGCAACTGGACAGAAGTACATATGAAGTGTTACAAATACTAAGCATCTCATTGACTGATAAGACTCATCTGAGAGACCTCTTTGATAAAACTAAATTTCAAAATGACAAAGAACGATTCGGACCAAATGGGCCAAGTTTATTTAGTTTTTAATTCGTCCCAATTTTAATGGGACACTAATGATAGAAAGTATGATGGTAATTTAGATGCATGGACACGAAGTTATATACCGTAACAAGTTTACTGAATTGGAATACAAAATATAAGAAGAGGTAGTTTTATGAAGAAAAATATTGTAATAAAACTATTGGGAACTCTTTTCATTGTGTCTTTCTTTGTTCTCCTTTTTATGAGAGTCAATACCGATATTTATGTTTGGAACTACTCTGATTTTTCCATACCCATTGATATTCAACTAAAAATTGATTATGAGAATTATGTGAGGAAGATAATAAAACTTCCTATGCGCCCCTTTAATTTAAATCATAGTAAGCAAAATAAAAACTAACTACAAATGAAAACACGTATTTACTTAACATTGTTTTTTTTTGAGTTTTTTTTGTAATGTTGATACTCAGAACTGTTTCATAGAGTCTGAAAAATACAATTGGTATAAACAACATATTTATATAGATTGTTTGGAACAAAAACTCGTTCCTGAGATTTTTAATAATACATATTATACAAAAATTAAGGAATCGGAGTTGCATGTTGATTCACAAATAATTGATACCATTCATCAAAAGAGAATAATATGCATTTATACTAAGAAAGCACGAGATGGATATCTTTTTGTAAATAGAATGATTATGGATAAAGTTGATGATTTGAATTGGAATTTAGACAAATCAAGGATAATATACATCTATAATGATAAAATTGTATCTACCCCAGATGAAGTAAAAAAGGTTATCAGATTAAAGATGAAAAACATACAAAATTCAGTCATTTTGCAAGATGAAAAAACAAATATTATATCTGTCTATATATATGATGGGTGATCCTTATAAGAGGAATGTATCTGGAAAGAGATTTGGACCAAATACTTGGTTTGAAAATAATGATTATAAATGGTTTAAATGTAAGCATCCGATAAAGTACACATTGTAGACCTAAAAACTCTTCTATTACTTTGCGTTCAAAAACGTAGTTATGAAACGATCAATGAGTAAAGAAGAGTTTTTAGCGCTATATCAGCGCCAACAGTCCAGCGGACTAACCATAAAGGATTTCTGTGATAATGAATCGTATCCTGCTTCCTGTTTTCATTATTGGAAGAAGAAATATGGATTGAGTCACCCATATACCAAACACACCGAACCTACAGGTGATTCGTTTATCCCTCTTAATATTAATCATACTCCTGCCATTCCCACTTCATCATGTGGTGACAGGCATGTAACCATAGAACTTCCATCCGGCATAAAGATCCACCTCAACATCCTAAGTAATCCGGAGATTATTTATGGCCTGATCAGTAAATTATGTAGCCATGTTCTGCCTGAATGATACGATGCGCTACTTCCTGTGTCCCGGGAAGACAGATATGCGCAAAGGAATAAATTCCCTTTGTGGGCTTGTTCATGATAAAATGGGATATGACGTTCGACTTGGCGATGTGTTTATCTTTGTCAACCGAAGCAGAACAACCATGAAACTTCTGCATGCCGAAGACGGAGGTATGGTTTTATACATAAAACGCCTTGAGGAAGGTACCTTCAGACTTCCTTCCTATGATAGTGAAAGCCGTTCCTATCCCATGGAATGGCGTGATTTAGTACTGATGGTGGAAGGCATAACCGATAATCCGAGTGATAGACTCAAACGTCTTAAAGCCGGTCGAAAAGAAGGATTTTATTGATTAAAAAGAGCTTCCTAAACTTGTATAGCTGTACGATTTTCAGTATCTTTACATTATAATAAGATACTAAAAAGAATGATTCATACAGATACGATGGAACTAATAATCAAGAATCAACAGGAGCAAATAAAAGGGCTTCTGGAGACAAATCGTACCCTTGTAGAATCAAATCAGAAACTTATGGAACAGACGGGAGAACTGCAGCAAAAAGTACAGGAACTCCTGTCGCAAGTAGCCTGGTTAAACAGACAGCTTTTCGGCAGAAAGAGTGAAAAGCTGGCATCCTTGGATCCCAACCAGCTTGCCTTGTTTGATACCTTGGCTAATCCCAGGCAAGAGGAAACGGATCTTGTGGAGACTGGCGTAGGCACTAGGACATGTAAACCGGACGGAAAGAAAAAAGAATCCCGCCGTAATCGGGAACTGTTAGAGGGGCTGCCCGTTGTGGAAGTCATTGTCGAACCTGATAATGTGGATCTGAATCGATATCGTCGTATAGGTGAAGAGCGCACACGTACGCTTGAATTTGAACCGGGAAAGCTATATGTCAAAGAGACAGTACGTCCCAAATACGGACTCAAAAATAATTTAAGTCTTCCCAAAGAGGGTGAAAGCGGTGTCATAATAGCACCGCTTCCACCTTCCCCTATATACAAATGTCTGGCAGGACCTTCCTTGCTAGCCGAAATACTTCTGCAGAAATATGAATATCATGTTCCCTTTTATCGTCAGGTAAAGGAATACAGACATTTGGGTGTACGACTGCCGGAAAGTACTTTAAGCGGGTGGTTTAAGCCGGTATGTGAGTTATTAAGTCCTCTTTATTCGGAATTAGTAAAGCTCGTAACGGGCAGCGGATATGTTCAGGTCGACGAAACCACAGTACGGGTCATCAACAAAGGAAAGGGAAAAACCGATAAGGAGTATTTATGGATGGTCAGGGCAGTTATGGAAAAACAGGTCATCTTCCATTATGATGACGGTTCCCGATCCGGACAGACAATCAGAAATTTATTAAAGGACTTCAAAGGATATCTTCAAAGTGACGGATACAGTGCCTACAATGCGTTTGATGGCACTAAGGACGTGTGCCTTATTGCCTGTCTGGCCCATATCAGAAGACATATGGAGCTGGCACTGGATGAAAATAGATCACTTGCTGAATATGCTCTTAAACAAATACAGGAACTATATCATATTGAGCAGATAGCAGATGCCCGGAAACTCGATGCGCAGGGACGATGTGCACTCCGCCAGCGTTTGGCAACTCCCATACTTGACTCCTTTGAAAAATGGGTGGAACAGACTTATGGCAAAGTACCACCAAGAAGTCGCATGGGACAAGCTATTACCTATACTTATCCTCTTTGGCCAAGAATGAAGAATTACCTGAAAGATGGAAATCTGAAAATCGATAATAATCTGGCGGAAAATGCGATTAGACCACTTACTTTGTCCAGAAAGAACTTCCTCTTTTGTGGTAACCACGAGGCTGCTGAAAATACAGCAATCATATGCTCACTATTAGCTACCTGTAAAGCACAGGAAATTAACCCAAGGGAATGGCTGAATGATGTCATAGCCAAACTTCCATACTATCTGGAAAAGGACTCCGGGAAAAATGTTCGTGAACTTCTTCCGGATGTTTGGAAGTTAGAGAAATCCAACACGAATCCAATTGGAGTTTAAATATTTATGTTGAAGAATAAAAAAAACTCGATATTAGCTTTTGACTAAAGTTGATATCGAGTTTTCTATTTTATGAAAATACAATGTGTACTTTATCGGATGCTTACGTTTAAATGAAAACAATGAATGAAGATGATATCTGGAGACTAATTATTCAATTTGTCAAAGAAGAACGATGGGATGGTGAATATACTCGCGAAACAGATCTTGTAAAAGATTTGAAGTTCAAAGGAGATGATGCTTACGAGTTTATCTGTTTGTATAGTAAAAAATTCAATGTAAATATTACCAAGTTTAATTTTGAAAAATATTTCTATGCTGAAGGAGACTGGATATTGTTAGATATATTAGATTTGATTCTAAAACGAAAGAAAAAGATCAAGAAAAAAATAACTCTCGGTGATTTAGAAAGAGGTGTAAAGGAGGGAAAATTAGTTTAATATTATATGTAAAATATTTGTTTTTTGTATGTATTTGTTGTGATCGAGTACGATATACCACCTGTGGTGACACAAATGAATATTATTCGTTCTGAACTAAATGCACATGGAGGGAATTATGGACAAAGGTTAGATTATGGAGCGACTTCCGCAGGGAGTTATAACTATATTCCATTCGATATTTCGGCGTAAAACCAATTAAGTTTTGGATTTGTACCTTTACCTATTAATGTGAATCAGTAGTTGACAATCATCTACCTTTCCCACTAATTAAAATACTATTTTCAAGAAATTACATCATTTGTTAGTCATCCCTTAAAAGCCCATTTCAGTGAGATATCATCAGTAGAGGGCGGAAAATTTACAATCGATTGACCCACTATTATACTCCCAATTGACCCATCAAAAAACATTGGATTTATGGAAAGAAAAATGCATTTTAACCCGGGTCAGTTTTAATTATAATTGTCTATAGTAGATACTCTACTTCTTTTTAGCATTCATCTTTCTTACAGAAGCTCCTGTAAGTTCAATCTTGTATGCAGTATGTACAATTCTGTCCAAGATTACATCAGCTACGGTAGGATCATCAATTGCATCATACTAACTTTCGACAGGAAGCTGTGATGTTATTATGATTGATTTTAATCCGTATCTGTCTTCTATTATTTCCATAAGGATTGACCTTTCTTTAATAACATCCAGTCCTATAAGAAACAGAGCTCAAGAATCAACAGAGAGCACTTTTCATTTTTTTTCATCTCAGATTCTATAGTACCCTTGTTCTTGGCAATTTTAAGCTGTCCCATAAACTTTGACGCATTGGAATATAAAGTCCTGATTCCATTTTTACACGCTTCATATCCTATGGCTGAAGCTATATAGCTTTTACCTGTTCCAGAGCGGAGTTTCCTGTCATAAAAATATTCTGTCCGTCTTTTATAAAATCAAGAGAGGAAAGTCTCTCGAACTGGTTCCGGTCAAGATTACGTTTAATTATATAGTCTATTTTCTCCATATATGCCTTATATCTGGAGTTTGCAGACCTTATCAGCCGCTCAATACTGACTTGCGTCTGTAATCATACTCGCTTTCAAGAAGCCATTTAAAGAACTCATCGTTTGTCATACCATCAGAGGATGTAGTCCTACAGTCATGTCTGTATGTTTCAAGCATACCGTAGAAACGTAACTTGGAGAGTAGTTCCATTATTCTGTCCATATTTTTTCCGACAGTTCTGTTTGTCTTATTATTACTTGTCATTTTCATCAATGTTTTTAGAGTTAAAATACCTCTGAAATTTCTGTGTTTAGGGGTAAGTTCGGGAGCCTGTCCTTCCATTTGGACATGATACTTTTCATCTTCTCTGTTTACCAGAATACTTTCAAGTTCGTTGTATCCGGACATATATGATCTATGCACCCAATAGGAATTTTTACTTCCCTTTCACATCCGTCTGAGATATAAACAAAATGAACAATAGCTGTAACCTTGGGGACGATTTTTCAGATATTCCTCATACAAAGACCTTCTTGTAGTTCTACGGGATCTAAGTCGTTTAATGTACTCAGACATACGTTCTTCAAGATACTTATACTCTGTAGATCTGATTGTTTCATTATCAATATCTGTACCGAAAAGTTCATGCAGATGCTGCTCGTCCATTTTTAACAGGCGTTCCAATTCTATACCCATATCTTCGTATATACGGATATACTGTTTGACTGTATTATGTGAAATCAGAAGAGAAGAACTAGTACAAAAATAAGACTGGAATATAATAATTCTATAGGGTCAATTTCTATTATAATTTCAGTGGGGCAGTTTCGGTTATAAAGGTGGGGCAGACAACTTTTATAATAGTGGGTCAATCGATTGTAAATTTTCCAACAAAGTGTTCTCTAACAATGGCAGATTTATCCTTACTATTGACTTGCGACCTGTTGGGGAGTGGTTCAAGGAACAGTTTGAAAGGTTACAGCAAATAATACACCGCCCTATTCAAGCACAGCGGAAAGATAGAGGTATGAAACTGTAATCTCTCTATTTAATTGAGAAAAGTGCTCGCAGACGAAATGTAAACGGCATTTTCTTTATAACTTTGCATCAGTTTTTTAGTAGAAATAGCAATGAAAATAAAAATAGCAATTATATTTGGAGGAAAAACCGCTGAACATGAAGTCTCACTCAAATCGGCAAGTAATGTATTCAATTCGGTGGACAGAACGAAGTTTGTCCCTCTTCTGTTAGGTGTTGACAAATCGGGCAAATGGTTTTATAATGACCAATATGCTTTCGATAATGTGAACTTGGCAGATAACGACTATTTTGCAGGAGCGACTCCTGTTTATCTATCTTCCAACGGAAATACTGTTAGTGTGATTGTTGCCAAAGAGAATCATGTGTTGGTAAATTTCAATGCAGCCTTTCCTATCATCCACGGAACATTCGGAGAAGATGGAACATTGCAAGGCATATTAAAAGCCCTGAATGTACCTTTTGTAGGTCCTGACATCTTGGGTTCATCCATAGCGATGGACAAAGATGTGACGAAAAGACTTCTTAAGGCAGCAGACATACCAGTAGCTAATTCCTACACATTATACAAACATTTCCCGAACGAGTATTCATTCCAAGAGATTGTATCCAGTTTGAGACTTCCTGTATTTGTCAAGCCCGCCAATGCCGGTTCATCGGTCGGAGTGAGTAAGGTTACCAATGAAACCGAATACCGTGCGGCATTGCTAACCGCCTTTCGTTTCGACAACAAAATTTTGGTTGAGGAAGCTGTCATAGGAAAAGAGTTGGAATGTGGTGTGTTGGGCAATGAAGAACCGCAAGCCTCTATCGTGGGCGAGATTGTAGCGACAGAAACCTTCTATTCATACGATGCAAAATACATCCATTCGGACGGAGTTGTATTGCAAGTACCTGCCAGGATAGAAGCACATATATCTGACACAATTCGTCAATTGGCAGTCAAGGCTTGTAAAGCGATTGGCTGCGAAGGCATGGCACGTGTGGATTTCCTTCTTTCCTCTGAAAACAAATTAGTGCTGAATGAGATAAATACGTTACCCGGTTTTACTGAAATCAGTATGTACCCGAAGATGTGGGAAGCAACCGGAATCTCTGAAAAAGAATTGATAACCATACTTATCAACCTTGCAATTCAACGACATGAGCGTAATGTAAATTTATCTACTGAAATAGAGAAATAATAGAAATACATCAATAGGGAGTTTATTTTTAGATTCCCTATTTTTGAAAACATAGGAAAAGTTGTACCTTTCCTCTAAAAAGTAAAATTCAAACTTAATGTATTATGTTTATATATAGCATGTTATGTTATTCTGTTGCATTTCATCGCACATAACACTTTAGGCGACAAGCATTTTGTCGTCTGACTTAATAAAGTTTGTTACTTTCCTCTTCAGCCTAAAAGGACTACGCCGGTGTCCAATTCCTCTATGGATGCAATAATTTCGTAAACGCGCTCATGTGGCAGCACAAAGGTAATTATGTTGTCGATAGAGGTATATCGGAATGGTCTATCCGACCAATGACGATTCTAAGGCCAGGATTTCATTTTGCTGTTCTATCTTCTTTTCAAGACGCTTGAGGTAGACATCTATAAAATCCTCGTCTTTTGTCAGCATGTGCCATATCGAAACCAATAGCTTTCGTGCGATGGCTGCTTGTATCTTCATCTTGTTCTTATGCCGTTGGGTGCATTGCACGTAGCTGAAGTTTGAGAAAAAGCAGTTTCGGGTTCTTGATGCGACCCAGGATATTTCAATCAATATCTGACGTAGGAACCGGTTTCCATGCGTTGTCCTGTTGTTCTTGACTTTATTGTTGCTTATATCATTGCGTGGTTTCAATCCACACCATCCTACAAGGTTTGTTGCTTTTTCAAACGGTTTCATGTCAGCCCCGGTCTCCGCAATTATAGCTGAAGCTGCGCGTTCTTTGACACCGGGGATGCTCTGCAGGCGTTTGAACTGGTTCGGGAAATGTTCCTGGCACATGGCAATGAGGGCATTCCTGCATTCTTCGACTTGCCGCTCAATTACGTCTATAAGCTCTGCGTATTGCTTTAACAAACAGATGTCTGCCTGGTGAAAGTCCCCTGTTACGGCATCCTTTATGGTATTGCGTCCGTATTTCCGTAGGGTTTTTCCATGAATGAGTTTCACCAGCCCCTCAGGATCTGTTGTCCCGGTTATTATTGCACGGACGCACTTCTGATAGCTTTTCCCCCTGACTCGGGATACATAGTTACTTAACCGAAAACCGCATCGCTGTAAAGCGGCGTCCAGTTTGTTGGTGTTGTACGTCAAATCCTCATTCAGGTCGAAGATGCGATGGTTGTACTTGCGCATATCCTGCACGGTCTTGTCCGGCACAAAACTTCCCCGAATCAGATTCTTCAACAGGCACTCCGCTATCCATTGGGTATCTTTCACATCACTCTTGCGACCGGGAAGCTGCTTTATGAAATAGGGATTTACCAATTTGAGTGACATGCTGTCACACAAGGCATTCCACACCGGTACCCAATAAGCCGCAGTACTTTACATTGCAGCCTCTGTCACCCCGTGAGAAACCATATCGGAGCACATAAGTTGCAGCTCAGGAGTCAATGTGCCATAAACATTTGCAAAAATAACGGTCTCGGTATTGTCCATCACACACAGATAAATTGTATCTTTGTGGACATTGAGGCCGCCCACGATTCTGTCTTTGTCCATATTTGAGATTTTTTTAGTTACACTCCTTAAATATAGGACATTCGTTACAAGTAAACGAAGTTTCAAGCAGAGTTTTCAGGCTGGCCTCGGTTTTTATTACACCGGTGTAGAAAAACTCGATTTTTCTATATAATTTTGTACATACAACGAGTTGCTAAACAAGCAAAGATAAGCAGAACATAGCAATAAGAACGGTTGGCAATTCGTTACCTCAAAATCGGGTTATCTCTCCAAAGTCCTTATTATAAAGGGATAAGGATTCTATTCCAAAGTTACGGAGATTTATTATATAGCGATTCAAATATGGATAATGATATCGTTTATTCGGACAGTGTTGTCTATTGAGATAACAGCCTTTATGTGAAAGGAAGGCTGGATCGGATTTTACTTCCGGACGGGTATATACAGGCCACTTACCGGACAGTAAGAAGGCGTTTGGTTGCTTTTTATGAGTATTATTATCTTATGATCCCAAAACAGGTGTCGCATATACCGTAACAAGTTTACTGAATTGGAATACAAAATATAAGAAGAGGTAATTTTATGAAGAAAAATATTGTAATAAAACTATTGGGAACTCTTTTCATTGTGTCTTTCTTTGTTCTCCTTTTTATGAGAGTCAATACCGATATTTATGTTTGGAACTACTCTGATTTTTCCATACCCATTGATATTCAACTAAAAATTGATGATAAGCTAATTTTTAAGGACTCTTTGCGTAGCTCTTCATTTTTTCCTAACATAATAATCCGTATGAAGTTAAGATATGGGGTTCATAAAATTAATATATCATCTAAGAAGGCGGACGTTAATCAAGAAAATATAGGTTTTCTTTTTCCTAATCAACTCTATATTGAATTTCTGGGAGCAGACACGTTAGGTATGGGGAAAGAAGCTTTGACAGAGTATAATTCGATAATAGAAACTTTTCCGGGTGTATTTTGCAAAAGAATTCCTTCTCGTACTCGGTCCAGTTTTGGGAATAGTTTGAATTAATATATGACATAAGCTATGAATATGACAAACATGGTAATATAACCCGTCTTCAGCGTTTGGGATACACCGGCGAACATTTAGTACGTTCCTTGGATGACCTGACATACCGGTATGACGGTAACTGGTTGATGGCCGTGGAAGCCGTTGATAATGATCAATATGTGAGTACATTCGAGGATGAGGTCCACGAGGCGGAGGAGTGTTCTTATGATCTGAATGGGAACCTGGTTAAAGATAATAACCGGAATCTGCAGGATATAGATTATAATTATTTAAATTTGCCCCAACGGATTTGCTATGGCAGGCAGGATGCCGGAAAGCAGTAAGTTATTATCCTTTTGGAATGCCATTTTTTATAAGAGATAAGTTTATGAGAAATTATTTGTTTTCTGTAGTGCTTATTTGCATTATGTTAGGATGTAGTACACCAAAACGTATATTAAATTCAAACATATATAAGGATATATATGCTTGTCAAATGAGTCAAGATTCGTTTATTGGAAAATCACTGAATGTTTATAGAACACAATTAGATTATTTGGATAAATTCGACTATTCTTCTCAAAATGATACTATCTATATCTTGGAGTTGTGTGGTATTCAAGGTGAAGTTCTCATTACAATCTGGAATAAGAATAAAATACTTTCCTATACAAATATTGAACGGGGTTATTTTGAGAGTAAGAATGAATCTTTATTTGAAAAGTATATGATAAAGTTAGTGTCAGAATGGAATATTCCAGAAATAAAGAAAAGAGGAACTAATTCTAATATGTTGCCAGATGATCCGATTTGTGCTACTAAAATAGTATTTACTAAGGGAAGGTACTATATTGATTGTGTTTTTTTCAAAGATTTTCTCATATGTGGAAGAGATGTTTGGCCCCGAATAATGATGTATCCAATATCTACACGTTCCTGTCGAAAAACAAGAAGGCTGTAAAAATGAATATAGTCCATTCAAATTTTAAAAATATGAAAACGATTTCTTTAATTGTATTTATAGCATTCTTTTCCTTATTCTATTCTGATGCTGTTGCACAAATAGGATATGCTGATAAGATAAACCAAGTTGATGATAAAAGCCCCAAAGAGGGCTTTTGGAAAGAGAATATCAATAAACGTTATCATACTGAAACATATTATCATAGAAAGTAAAAATGGTATATATAAGATGTTTAATACAATTAAAAATGAGCTTATACGTATGGGATAGAAAATGATATACAAGAAAGTATTTTTCGTCTGTTTTCTTGTGACATTAAAATTTTCTTTATAACTTGCCACTGTGTTTATTCTAGATTTACTGAGAACCAAGAAATCAGCACCCCAATAGCCTAATTATAGTAATTTACATATACCATGAATAAAAAAAATAATTTTATTTTTAAAGTTGTTTTCGCAACAGTATTTATTATATGTTTTTACTCTTGTACAAAACAGGAGAAAACATTGAGATTTGCCATTGCATCTGACTTTCATGCACCTGACGTTCCGGACGGTAAAGAACGTGTGGCCTCCTTTATAAAAGCTGCTGAAGATGAGAATGTGGATTTTATAATTGAACTGGGGGATTTTTGCCGACTGGATAGCAACAGCCAAATTTATAGGGATTTATGGAATGGTTTTGAAGGAAACAAGTATCATGTCATTGGAAATCATGATATGGATAAATACACTCCTGAAGAATATGTAAATGGTATGGGAATGTCCGGACGTTATTATTCTTTCGATAAAGGAGACTTTCATTTTATTGTTTTGGATGGCAATAATCTATTTGACGGTGAGAAGTTTACGCATTACGCCAAGGCCAATTATTACGTGGATATGAAAAAGCGTGCTTTCGTTGATCCGGAGCAAATGGAATGGTTAAAGAAGGATTTGGCTACGACAAATAAGAGATGTATTCTTTTCTCACATCAAAGTATTGAGCATGCCATGAATAACGGTCATGAGGTGAGAAAAATTCTGGAAGAGGAAAACAGGCGTGCGGGTTTTAAAAAAGTAGTGTTGGCTTTTGGTGGACATAATCATAGTAATTATACCAAAGAAATCAATGGTATTACATACATGCAAATTAATAGTGCGTCTTATGTATGGGTGGGTGAGCCCACACAAACAGAAAAGCGTTATTCGAAAGAAATCAATAAGAAATATCCCCTTTTGAAATATTCCATGACCTATGATAAAACATTATATGCCATCGTGACATTAACAGCAAACGGGGCGGATATAAAAGGAACGGATGCCAAATTTATCTACCCTACTCCCAAAGATTTGAATATGGGTGATTCTTTAGGGGAATTTCCCCTGGTCTCATTCATTAGAAGTGTGAATGTTACATTCTGATTTCCAATATTCTCATGTGATCTCACTTTTTCCAACAAAGTACTAGTATTAAATTATGAGGTGTATAAAAATGTCCTTTTCAAAGAAATCACCTCTGCCACAAATATCTGTGGCAGGTGGTAACTTATAATAGACTTTTTATTAAAACATTGTTAGATTTCTATAAACATCCGATAAAATATACTTTAGAACCTGTTTAAATTTTCCCTTTCAAAGTTTTATCAGCTTATTTTTGAGTTTATTTTCAGTCTGTATCCCTGTTTTCACTCGTCAGATAGACTGCTATCCACTCTTAAAAATAGAAAAACATACTCAAAATAACTCTTAAAATTATACTGAACAAAATGTAAACAGACTCTTCTTAATATTAATTCAGAACAGTGTCTCACAATTCATTATACTTCAATTAGAACTTTTTTACTTCACTTTCAGTTTCGTTTTATTCTTATACTGACTCATATCGCTCACTACCACCCGATCACCCGGCTGCAATCCACTTACCACCTCTACAAATTCAAAATTCGAGTCACCCAACTGCACTTTGCGTTTCACAATTTCATCATCCGATGTCATTACGAACAAATCATATTCACCACGTCCCACATAGTAAGAGGCATTGGCAATGCGCATCACGTCTTCTTTCACAGCATTCATCACATATACATCCGTCTTCAATCCCGAACGCAAACGGCGGTTGTTGTCATCCATCAATTGTACAGAGAAAGAGATTACCCCGTTTTTAGACAAGGGAGTCACACTGCTGACCACTCCTTCCAGCTTTTCCGTACCGATTTTCACGATCGCTTTTCCACCGGCAGCCACACGGTCACCATAAGTATCCGCTATTTCACCCTCTACCTTGAAATGACTTAAATCGGAAATAATAGCTACCTGACCACCTTGAGGAACCTGAGCACCCACTTGATTGTTAATATAAGTGAGAATAGCCTTACGCGGTGAACGAATCTGCGCATCATCCAATGTACGTTTCATCTCGGCAAGATTCTTCCGGAAAATGTTGAAATCGAGTTCCTGCACTTTCAACTCGGCGGCAGCAACTTCCTTTTCATTATCATACTGTTGTTTGAGCTGTTCATATTCGAGTTGGGCTACATTATAACTCAGTTCAGCCTGACGTACTTTATCGGTAGTACCGGCACCCAGGCTATCCAGATAATGTTCGTTGCGAAGCTCTACCTTCATCCGGTTCAACTTCATGGCAGACACTTTAATCTGCATAGCCATATCAGAAAGTTTCGTCTGGTTATTGACACGAAGCTGCTCCAATTTATAACGTCTCATCTCTTCTTCATCGAGCAGTTTTTTATACTCCGTTTCCGTACTTTGCAAATCGAGCTTCAAAATCGGTGTTCCCACATCCACACTGTCACCACCACGACGATAGACTTCAACAATACGGCTATTGATGGGAGACGTGATAATCTCTTCGAAAGCAGGTGCCACCTTCCCCGATGCACTGACACTGACTTCAATCGTTCCTTGATCAACGACAGAGAGTATAATGTCTTTTTTCTTCACTCCCGTACGCATCAGGGAAATCAGAATACTGATAACCACAACAATCGTGACAGCAATAGCTGAAAAACGGATAATCTTTTTATTACGCTCTTTCTTGCGTATCTCTTTGGGAATTTCTCTGTCCATCTTATATTTATTTAGGAATTATGATTTATGAATAATGACTTATAAATCATCAGTCATCATTCGCTATCAGGGATACCAAATCCGTGCCAAATTCATAATCATCTGAAAACAAGATAAAAAAGAAAAAGACAGGGTGTTCGTTTTCGAACACCCTGTACGAATTTAGAGAATCATAAGGCATAAATAACCGACTATCTCAACCTTAAACGGTCACCAACTTCCGGAATATAATCACCGTCTTTCCGGTTCATTTTATAAAGATTCTTCAAACGAATACCGTATTTCTGCGAAATGGTATGCATCGAGTCTCCATCCTTCACTATATATACATTATACTGCTTCGGAGCCTTTTTCTTTTTCGCCTTCAAATAGATAATATCCCCCTGTGTCAGTGTATAATCGCGCTGCAGATCATTGTATTTTACCAGTTTCTTCCAACTGATCCCGAACTCATCACCCAGTTCTTTAAAAGTATCGCCGCTACGGGCAACCACATAAGCAATATCATTGGCGATGTATACCGGATGCGGATTCAGCAACCACGGGTGCTTTCTTAATTTCCGTTTTGAGTAGACTCCCTGAGCATCATATTTATACAAATCATAATCTTCGATAATCGTAATCAAACGGTTAGCATAGGAAGGATCTGTGGCATAACCGGCTTTCTTCAATCCGCGTGCCCACCCTTTATAATCGGTTATGTCGAGTTTAAAAAGAAAGGCATAACGAGCCCCCCGGGTAAGAAACGTAGAATGATCTTCATAAGAATCCCTCGGATTTTTGTAAGCGCGAAAACATTCCTGACGGGCATCATCGTCGTGTCGCACCGTACGGCCTTTCCAACTTCCCCCACACTTGATACCAAAATGATTGTTACTCTTACGTGCCAACTCACTCATTCCCGCACCGCTCTCGAGCAACCCTTGTGCCAACGTGATGCTGGCAGGAATTTTGTGTTCTTTCATCTGCTCTATGGCAAGATCCTTGTATTTGTCGATATAAGTCACATAACGTGAGTTCCGGCGTTGAGCCTGTGCACCCACAGAGCAAACAAGCACAATAGTCACTACAATAAGTCTGAGAAGTCTTTTGTCCATTTTATAAATAGATAATGTGAGTTAAATGCCACAAAAATCATAAAAATAATTGGGATTATCAATCTCTTTCCTAACTTTGTAACATTAATTGTAGAACAAAAACCCTTGATAAAGATGAAAGACCTGACGATTACCAGTACTATCAAAGTATATGAGTTTGATGAACTTACTAAAACGGATCAGGCTCTGATGACGGCTGCCATGGAAGCAACCGGCCGTAGCTATGCTCCTTATTCCAAGTTTTCCGTAGGTGCCGCCGCCCTTCTTGCCAATGGCACTGTAGTGACCGGAACCAATCAGGAAAACGCCGCTTATCCATCGGGGTTGTGCGCCGAACGTACTACTTTGTTCTATGCCAACTCACAATATCCGGATCAGCCGGTAACTACGCTTGCCATTGCCGCCCGAACGGAAAAAGATTTTATCGATCTCCCGATTCCACCATGCGGGGCGTGCCGACAGGTGATACTGGAAACTGAAAAACGTTACCAACGGCCCATTCGCATTCTTCTCTATGGGAAAAAAGCCATTTATGAGGTAAAAAGTATCGGCGTACTGCTGCCTCTTTCATTTGACGCCTCAGCAATGAAAGTATGATGACTCAACAATTCAATACCAAATTAAAAGGTAAGCTTGTTCTTACCGATTCTTATCACGCAGACAAAACTCTGCAAAAAGAAAAGAGCCTTTACAAATTTATCTGGGTAAGAAGCGGAAGTATAACGCTGGAAATAGACCACCAGGAAATAATGCTTGCAAAAAATGAGATAATCTCCCTTTCCAACTTGCAGCATCTGGAATTTAAATCTATTGACGGAGACTATCTGACTTTGTTGTTCAACAGCAACTTTTACTGTATTTATGGCAATGACCACGAAGTATCCTGTAGTGGATTCTTATTCAACGGTTCTTCGCATGTGATACGTTTCACATTGAACGAAGCGGAACAGAAAACCCTGAATGACATTGCCGACACCCTCTGTAAAGAGTTTTCCGTCACAGACAATTTGCAGGAGGAAATGCTTCGTATACAATTGAAGCGTTTCATTATTCAAAGTACACGCATTGCACGCCATCGATTGAATATTACTCAGGAAAAAGAGTATAGTTTCGAAATTATCCGCCAGTTCTTTATTTTGGTAGATACCCATTATCGGGAAAAGAAACAAGTGCAGGATTACGCGGATATGCTGCATAAATCCCCGAAAACACTATCGAATATTTTTTCAACTTGCAAACTCCCCTCCCCACTCCGTATCATTCATGAACGGATAGAGGCTGAGGCTAAACGTCTCTTATTGTACAGCACAAAGAGTTCCAAAGAAATAGCCGATCTGTTAGGTTTTGAAGATCAGTCTTCATTCAGTCGCTTTTTTAAGAATATGACCGGACAAAGTACCGTTCAATTCCGTAATGAAGCTGAAAAACAAGAAAAATAGTAGAATAGAAATTACACAGATAAAGAAGCCGGAAACAATTTATAGATATTCAACAAATCATACAATAAAAGGCTTTTCTTTTACGTCGAACCCACACATATTGTAACTTTTTATAAAATCCCCATCGTTTTCTCGTAAAGAAACGTTTCGTTTCTCTACGAGGAACGAGTGGTTTCTCTACGAGTTTCAACCAACTCCTCTACGAGAAAAAATGTCTTTATATAACGTGCTATAAACCAATATATTACAATCCAAAAACGTTGTATATCATTTTAACCATACAATTATCATTTCACATCTGCGTTTCACCGTTACTTCACATCTTAAATGCTTACACAAACAATTCTTATTGATACACAGTTATTTAATGAATTTAATTTATTATGGTTAAAAATACCTTTTATTCATCGAACTGGCTTCAATCACACTCACCGTTCTCATTCAACAATCGAAACAAATGTCATCTTCCAAATGTTATGTTCTAAATAATAACCTCTTAAAAAGACAAGAATTATGAAACAATATGATGCAATTATTATAGGTTTCGGCAAAGGTGGAAAGACATTAGCTGCCGAACTGGCCAATCGTGGCTGGAAAATAGCCCTGATAGAACGCTCTGACAAAATGTATGGCGGTACGTGTATAAATGTAGCTTGTATACCAACCAAGGCTTTGATACATGAAGCAGAAATATCCGGAATTATGTATCAGGGGGATTACAAAAAGCAAAGTAACTTTTATAAATTAGCCATTGCCCGTAAAGACAAATTAACCTCATTCCTGCGTGACAAGAATTTCGATGACCTGGCCAACCGTCCGAACGTAACGATCTATACCGGAACTGCTTCCTTTATATGTCCTGACACAGTAAAAGTAACACTCCCCGATGAAGAAATAGAATTGCAAGGAAAAGAAATTTTCATCAATACCGGTTCTACGAGTATTATCCCCGCCATCGATGGTATCCGTGATAGCAAGCGGGTGTATACCAGTTCAACCTTACTGGATATGGAACTACTTCCCCAACACCTCATTATTGTAGGCGGTGGATATATCGGACTTGAATTCGCATCTATGTATGCCGAATTCGGAAGTAAAGTAACCATCCTGGAAGGGGGCAGATTCTTCATGCCGCGTGAAGACCGGGATATTGCCAACAGTGTACGGGAGGTTCTGGAAAGAAAAGGTATCGAAATCCGTTTGAATGCCCGCGCACAATCAATTCATGATACGGCCGACGGCGTTACGCTGGCCTATACGGACGCTTCGGACGGTACTCCTTATTTTATAGATGGAGATGCCATCCTATTGGCAACAGGACGTAAACCGATGATCGACGGATTAAATCTTCAAGCAGCAGGCGTACAAGTCGATTCACAAGGTGCAATCATCACAGATGTACATCTGCATACTACCACTCCGCATATATGGGCGATGGGAGATGTGAAAGGAGGTCCGCAATTTACTTATGTCTCTTTGGACGATTACCGGATTATTCGTAACAAGCTATTCGGTGACAAAGAACGGACAACGGAAGATCGCAACCCGCTTGCTTACTCTGTATTCATAGATCCTCCTTTGGCACACGTCGGTCTCACGGAAGAGGAAGCCATAAAAAAAGGTTATTCATTTAAAGTATCCCGTTTACCGGCAACAGCCGTAGCGCGTGCCCGCACATTACAAAAGGTAGATGGCATGCTGAAGGCAATCGTCGATGCGCACACCGGAAAAATCATGGGATGTACTTTATTCTGTGCAGATGCATCGGAAATGATCAATATCGTCAATGTAGCCATGAAGTCCGGACAACATTACAGCTTCCTGCGTGATTTTATTTTCACGCATCCGAGTATGAGCGAAGTCCTGAATCAATTATTCACATTCGATTAAACAGGAAACTTTAAAAAAAAATTTAAAAATTCCTCAAACAACACCTGTGCCTGCCTGCTTAAATTATCGGCAAGTGCAGGTACTATTTTTACTATTATAGGGTAAGATTCCTTTCTTTTTTCTATTTTTGCAACAAGACTTTTTCATTTCAAAGAATTATCACAGTAAGACGTTATTTATAAAACAATATGCAACTGACATTTCGAAAAGCAACCACCGAAGATGCTGCCAGAATATGGGAAATCATCTTGCAAGCCAAAGCACAAATGCTTCGGCAAAACAAACAGCAATGGGACGAAACGTATCCTTTACCGGAAAATATAGCTAATGACATTCGTAACGGTTATGCCTATGTATTGTACAGTGAAGCCGATATCATAGCTTATGCCGCAGTAGTCTTTGACGGGGAACCTGCCTATAATTCCATTGACGGTAGCTGGTTAAGCGAACAACCTTATGTAGTTGTTCATCGGCTGGCCGTTGCCGATGAAATGAAACAAAAAGGAATCGCCTCTCTGTTTATGCAGAAAGTAGAAGAGCTGAGCCGCAGTCAAGGCATTCATAGTTTCAAAGTAGATACCAATTTTGATAATTTCTATATGCACAGAATGTTAGAAAAGTTAGGATTCAGTTATTGTGGTGAAATATTATATCAAAGAGGAAGCCGCATGGCATATGAGAAACTTTTATAAGTAATGATAAAAAGCAATTTGGCACAACTGAAGTTGCTAATTTGACAAGTACAGGAAAGAGTCATTTTTCGAACCAATAGGGGATATTCCATACCTGGAGACAAATACAAATGGCACTAACCACTGTATATCAAAGAATTAATTACTTATTTAATAAACAATTAAACTGATATTCTTAGCCTGTAAGAATACGCTTTTAATACTGTGTTAAATACGTATTCTTACCAACAAGAATACGCTTCTTTACAGGTAAAGAAATTAATGTTTTGCAACGGAAGAAACCATATGCCGAAAACAGGATTAACAATGTTAAAATCAGACGTACGATTTTCTCACTATATAAACCATCAATCTGTTTTAAAAGTTTTCCTATCCTCCAAGGGTAGATGTTCTTAAGCTCCACATGTTTGAAATGGATTTCAATCAAAAATCTTTTTCCAAACTAATCGGGATGAGTCTTTCACGCCTTAGCGACTATATTTAATATGAGTCGACCTTAAAATTGTCCGTGAAATTAGTAGGAAATTAAATATTGATACTAATATAGTGTTGGGAGTTTCATTTTTTATCTTACCTTTGCCCCCGGAATTAATTAAACTACTCCGATGAGAATATTCAAGTAAGACAACACATTTCGGTAAACATCACTTTTTACATGCTATTTTTCTATCGACACTGAGCATCACAAATGTGTATGTTTGGTCACTATTGTGTTTATCCCTCTCCTCCCCCATTTTTTCGTGATGACCAATCCCAATCTTTAAACTTTCAAAACCATAATCAGCATGAGTATATCCATTCAAAAAATCACATACATACACACAGATAAAGACATTCTATTCAAAGACCTCGATCTATCTGTAAATAAAGGACAAAAAGTAGCATTAATCGGTAATAACGGATCAGGGAAATCAACTCTCTTACAGATTATTGCAGGATGGCTTCCCCCTTCATCGGGTACAATCATTCGTCCGGATGATTTATATTACATCCCTCAACACTTCGGACAGTACGACAATCAGACTATTGCAGAAGCATTGCAGATAGATACGAAAATTAGAGCACTACATGCTATCCTGAACGGTGATGCTTCCGTAGAAAACTTTCATATTCTGAATGATGACTGGAATATTGAAGAGCGGGTACAAGTTGCATTAATTTCTTGGGGAATACATGATAAATCAACGTCACAATCGATGTGCGAACTGAGCGGCGGAGAAAAAACACGGGTGTTTCTGGCAGGTATGGAAATACATGCCCCTTCTGTCATCCTGTTGGATGAACCGACCAACCACCTGGATACAGAAGGCAGAAAACAACTCTATGAATTTGTGAAAAGGACCTCTTCTACTTTGATTATCGTCAGCCACGACCGGACACTACTCAACTTACTGAATACTACCTGCGAACTTACCCGGAGTAACATAAACGTATATGGAGGAAATTATGAATTCTACAAAGAACAGAAAGGTATCATGATGAATGCTTTACAGCAGCAACTCGAAGAAAAAGAGAAAGAATTACGTCTGGCAAAGAAAACAGCCAGAGAAATGGCAGAACGAAAAAACAGACAAAACGTACGTGGAGAAAAAGCGAATATAAAAAAAAGGATTCCCCGCATAGCAATGAATACCCTAAAAGATAAAGCAGAAAAAAGTACAACCAAACTAAATAACATACATGCCGAAAAATCAGAGCAACTGACAAATGAAATGAACCGGATCAGAAATACCCTTACCGGTACAGCAGCGTTAAAAACTGATTTCAATGCTTCTTCGCTACATACCGGTAAGATATTGATTACGGCCAAGGATATCAATTTCAGTTATAACAATAATGACGCATTATGGAAAGAATCCTTGAGTTTTCAGCTAAAAAACGGTGACCGTCTCTGTATCAAAGGAGCAAATGGATCGGGAAAAACAACTTTATTGAAACTCATTACCGGAGAGATTGTCCCCACACAAGGAAGCCTTTCCCGTATAGACTTCAAATACGTTTACCTCAATCAGGAATATTCCATTATTAAAAATGACAAGAGTGTCCTCGAACAGGCGGAAACTTTTAATAGCCGTAATCTACCTGAACATGAAATAAAAAACATACTCAACCGCTACCTGTTTCCGGCAACCGTATGGGACAAATCTTGCCGGAAATTAAGTGGCGGTGAAAAGATGAGACTTGCTTTTTGCTGTCTGATGATCAGTGACAATACTCCGGACATGTTCATTCTGGATGAGCCTACGAATAATTTGGATATTCAAAGCATCGAAATCATCACGGCGACAATCAAAAATTATACAGGCACGGTAGTTGTGGTTTCTCACGACAAATATTTCGTGAATGAAATAGGTATTGAAAATTTTCATACCTTTGTCTGAAATTTATCATCCTTTTCTAAGAGATAACGCCGCAAGCGAATATAATGATTTTTTCATGAAAGAATACAGCAACAACCTCCTACCTATACAGATAGAAGCAGAACTAAGTAAAGAATGGACTTTCTTGTCCGAAGAATACCGGGAATTAATGGCGAGAAGCGGCACCCGATTGAGATGTTCACTGACGTTTCCGGTGGAGAGTCACGTACGTGTCACCTCTCCGCGTACCGGAATCGAATGGAACATTATGCTCGTCGTTTTAAATAATAAAATGTTTATCGAAGCTTTCTATACCTTCTATACCAACGAATATGGTGAAAAAGGTATCTATCTCATCGACCGTTTCAGATGCAGCCGGGTGACACCGCATTACATGAAACGTATCAAAAGCCGGTATATGACTCCCAAAGGCATTCCTTTCAAAGACGAACACGATTTTATACTTTTCTTTTATTCCAAACTGATACACGACACGGCAATGTGTACGCACAGGCATACAAAATATCTGGCACACAACCAAGGGCTGAGTATCATAGAATACGCAGGAAACGGTACGGTCACTTACATTACTTTCGTCAACCGGGAAATGCTGCGGGAATACCAGGAGCCGTTTGACCAACATCGCAAGCTGATGTATCAAATGAAAGATAACCCGAAAGCGAAAGGACCGCGCCGTCAACTAAAAGTTTTATTGGATGAATTAGGCGTTGAATTTCCAAAAGAATATTCAAGTTTCAAACCTCGCAGGAGAGATCCGTTGGACACGATGGATATCTCCTGCCAAATTGTACATACCCGTCAAATGGGAATCCCTGCAACACAAGAGACTTCTGTCGTCCGAGGTACGGGACGTCCGTCACAACAACAATGGTTCAATGAAGAAGAATTAAAAAAGTTATTAAAAAGATGAGTAAACTAACAACTACCTGGTGGATCATTTTCTACAAAGACCAGTTATTACTTAAAAAAACAGATAACGGATTTTCAATCCCCTGTGCCGGGCAACCTCCGATCCATATCTCTCCGGAGACCAACATACATGAAATATGTATGTTGGATGGGCATCCCTGTAAAGCGATTGCCATTGATTATCCGGTAGAAGAATCGGATAAGTATATGATGACCGGACTACGTGCATCTTACGATTTCATTCCACTGAAGCAATATCAGACTGCCGGAAAAGCAGCCGAAATACTACACTGGGATCGCAATAGTCGTTTCTGCCCCGCATGCGGCACAGCAATGGAGCAAAAAGCACCTATCATGAAAAAATGTCCCAAATGCGGAAACGAGATGTATCCCTCTATTTCTACGGCAATATTAGTTCTGATCCGTAAAGAAGATAAATTATTGCTGGTACATGCACGCAATTTCAAAGGTACATTCAACAGCCTTGTGGCCGGTTTTCTGGAAACCGGAGAAACTTTGGAAGAATGCGTTGCACGAGAAGTGAAAGAAGAAACCGGACTGGACGTAAAGAATATCACTTATTTTGCCAATCAGCCTTGGCCATATCCCAGTGGACTGATGGTAGGATTTATCGCTGACTATGCAGGTGGAGAACTCACGTTGCAGGATGAAGAGCTGAGTTCCGGAGCCTTTTATACCCGGGACAACTTACCCGAATTGCCAAGAAAACTGAGTCTTGCAAGAAAAATGATAGACTGGTGGATAGAAAACGGAAAATGACAAAAACACAGGCCACGAAGTACATATAAACTACAAACGAACAACTTATGAATGGAATGAAAACAGCATTCATCCTCCAAAAGTATCAATAAACCCATGTATCTTCGTGACCTGCTTTTTAAACAAACCCCGTGAGCTATTCCATGAAAGTGAGTTCTTTCAAATCCAATTTCTTCTCCCATTCAACAAGCGGCAGTCCGTGCAAGGAAGACGCATCCATACCCTCGGGCAAAACATTCTGCGCCAAATAAACGGCAGGAACAGTCACCAATGCACAACCAACCTGATCGGACTCAACAAATACATATTTATATCCGGCATAAATACATTCGTATTCCACTTCCTGATCTTTCCCGTAAAGCGCAATGCTATTGGTCACTTTACGGAGCGTGCCCTCAAGATAACCGATCATTTCACTCTCTGTGGTAGAATCATTGCCATAAGTATCGGCATCTTCTACAAACAAGCAGGCAGCCACATCCCTGTTCTTAGGAACAGCCACTCCGATACAGGCCCACACCCACAATGGTCCGCGCGCACTGACATCCTGTCCGGCACAAACAATATGTGCTCCCGGCATAGGTGGAAAACGCTGTTGTTTCTCCTTTCCAAAAAGACGTTCGGTAGCATCCAGCAGAGGACGAACATTATACACGGGGATCTCTTTTCCGGAAACTTGCGGTTGCATGTACATAGGAACTGCCTTTCCAGAAACAATATCTTCGTGTACGGCAAGATCCAATCCCCATATCGCCCCATTCAGTCCGCAAAATGCAGAAGAGGTATTCAGCATATTAACCTGTCCGAAATAAGCATCGCTCCTTCCGCAACGGTCATAGGCAAGAATACTTTCGGTCACGACATCAAGTCCTTTGATATCGACCGTTCCAACGGAAAGTTTCATAGTCGATATATACCCTCCGCCATCCGGCATATCTGGATTCATATATCCCATGCAAAATTCTTTACTCGGCCCAATGGCCCGACTAATCACTTTCGAGGCATCGTATTTGATGCCGGCTATCAGATCTTTCATATATCAATCGGTTTAGATGTTGCACATAGAACAACGTTTAACACAGAATGATTAAGCCCGATAGACTAAAGAAACAAAAAGAATACAAAAAAGAGAGGCTATCACCGCATAATCCGGTAATAGCCCCTTTTTATCTATCATTTTCCATTATCTGGAGTACCTGCCCGCAAGGGAAGTACTCAGATACCGAGTGATTTCATCACAGCCTTGATCTTTTCATCGGCACTTGCATCAGCACCGGCAAAACAATTACGACAGCCCATCTCTCCTTTCACTTCGATATAGAACTTAATCTTAGGCTCTGTTCCCGAAGGACGGATAGAAACCTTGCCGCCATCCTGAGTGAAATATTGAAGTACGTTCGACTTATCCGGCATATCGATTTTGGTTACACGACCGTCTTCGTCAATCTGTTTCAAAGTCTGGAAGTCTTTCCAAAGGATTACTTTAGAACCTGCCAGTTCGCGCGGAGGATTATTACGGAAATCAACCATCATCTGCTTGATTTCTTCCGCACCGCTCTTACCGGGTTTTACTACGCTAATACCTTTTTCTTTAGAGAAACCATATTCCACATAGATATCCAGCAGCAATTGATACAATGTTTTGCCATTGTCTTTCGCCCATGCAGCAATTTCGGAAATCAAGCAACAAGCAGATACGGCATCTTTATCACGTACAAAATCTTCGGCAAGGAAACCGTAGCTTTCTTCACCACCGCCGATGTAAACCTGCTTACCTTCACGCAAACGAATTTCGCGTGCAATCCATTTAAAACCGGTATAGCAATCGAGCATTTCAATGCCGTTCTTCTCAGCTATTTTCTTGATAAGTTCGGTAGTAACAATTGTTTTTACTACAAACTCCTTCCCTGTCATCTTGCCCAATTTCTTATACTGGGTAATGATATAATAAAGATACATCAAGCAAGTCTGGTTACCATTGATAAGTACCCATTCGCCCTTATCATCCTTACAGGCAATACCCACACGGTCGGCATCAGGATCACTCGCCATTACCAGGTCGGCATCAATTTCCTTAGCCAGATTGACAGCCATAGTCAATGCTTCGGCATTTTCGGGATTCGGAGAAACAACTGTCGGGAAGTTACCATCCTTAATCATCTGTTCGGGAACCGTATGGACATTCTCAAAACCCCACATCTTCAATGCACGCGGAATAAGCATCATACCCGTACCGTGAATCGGAGTATAAACAATCTTCATATCTTTCTGGTGAGCGATAGCTTCCGGATCGATAGAAATGGTTTTAACCTTTTCCAGATAAGGTTTATCAATGTCTTCGCCGACAATCTGAATCAAACCGGCATCAGAATTACCCCGGAATTTAATGTCGGCAGCAGAAGTTATCTTATTCACTTCATCGATAATTCCTTTATCATGCGGTGCCAATACCTGTGCACCATCATCCCAATAAGCCTTGTAACCGTTATATTCTTTCGGATTATGAGAAGCTGTCAGAATAATACCGCTTTGACAACCGAGGTGACGGATAGCAAACGACATTTCAGGAGTCGGGCGCATATCTTCGAACAGATATACTTTGATACCGTTAGCAGCAAAAATATCTGCGGAAATTTTTGCAAAAAGATCACTGTTGTTGCGGCAGTCGTATCCTACCACTACGGAAATCTGCGGAATATCTTTAAAATTAGCATTCAAATAGTTGGAAAGCCCTTGAGTGGCAGCCCCTACCGTATAGATATTCATGCGATTGGTACCTACACCCATGATACCGCGCAGACCGCCTGTACCGAATTCCAAATCTTTATAGAAAGCTTCTATCAACTCGGTTTTATCTTCATTTGCCAACATACGTTTCACTTCAGCCTGAGTTTCGGCATCATATGCCGGGGTAAGCCATTTTTCAGCTTTCTCAGTCACCTGCTTGATGAGTTCCTGATTTTCCATTTAGATTGTTATTTATTGGTTAATGATTCATTAATCTCTATAAGTCACAAATGTAAAAGAATTAAATAAGAATTCCTAATAAATAAATGAATATTGTGTTAATGTGATAATGGCCGATACATCAATCGACATGCGGTTTTCAGCACAGAATATCCATATATTAAATAATTATTTCACTTTGTAACGTTCGCCTGTTTGTTTTACATATTCTTCAAGAAATTCTTTCGGATAACCCGGACGAACCACACCGGCAGGCTGACCGATAGAGTTACGTTCGAACTTACCATCTTTCATCTTGCGAATCACACCGTCAGCGTATTTCACTACGATAAACTCTCCCAACCGCTTCCAAGTATCGAAAGTACTTTGAGCAGTCATATTAGTATAATTGGTGAGAAAAGCCTTGGCTCCGGCCGGATCCTTTTGATAAATGCGCGTAGCCATATTTTCAATACCAGCCTGTGCCTCGTGGAAAGTACTTTCAAGTTCCTGCTGTGCGGCACGGATATCACCGATTATCAAATCGTAACGCGGATATACCATATTGGATACCCAATTGAAAATCCAGAAAGAAGAATCCCAAGAGAAAGTGATATAATCGGCTCCGCCTACACGGGAATAGCATACAGGCACTTTATCCGTACAGCAGTATACCGGGGTGAATACCGTCATATTGGCATCGTCCGTACCAAACCAAAGTACACCACCCACCGGATCGGGCATACTGGCACGCATTTGCGCAACAAAAACAAAACCGGTTTGCTGAGTGGAAATAGGGCGCTCATTGAAATATTCCTGATCACCCACTTTAAAAGAAAGCGGCGAAAGACGATATGGAATCTTATAAGGGCCGGCACCAAAATCATTGCTGATATCGAGGGGAGTCCCTTCATAGTGGTCACGCATGGCATTCTGTACATCCTGTACGGAAATCTTACGGTTAGGCTTCACGAACAACGGCATCGGTTCGTCTGTTTCTCCCTGTATATAAGGAAGGTATGCCGCTCCCTGATCGGTAAACATATTGAAATAACTCCAGACACGGGCTTCACAATAACGGCGGGCACCGAAATCAAGTGGAGCATAAGCTTGGGCAAAGCTGAAGTCCTTATTCACCCCATTAAAATATCCCTTTTCGCGGGCAAAAGAAATCACGTCCGGAGAATAAAGACAATTCTCCTTATCGTTCATATCAAACTGCTGGATACGCGCCTGGTTGGCATGAGCAGAGATACAATCATCGGGCACGCGTACGGCCACCCATACGGCACCACGTATACCGGGACCTTTACCGATCATCTCCATAATCCATATTTCATTGGGATCGGCAATGGTAAAAGACTCTCCCTCGCTATAATAGCCATATTCTTGTACAAGGTCAGTCATAATCCGAATGGCCTCACGAGCTGTACGCGAACGTTGCAAACCGATATATATAAGGCTACCATAATCGATAATCCCGGTAGAATCTGCTAATTCCGGACGCCCCCCAAAAGTAGTTTCCCCAATGGTTACCTGATACTCGTTCATATTACCTATGACATTGTAAGTCTGGCGAGCCTGTTCTATTTTTCCAAGATATTTTCCGGTATCCCACTCATATACATCCAGCATGGTTCCTTTCTTATAAGTAGCGGCCGGATAATGATATAACTCTCCAAACAGCCCATATGAATCGGCAGAATAGGAAACGATGGTCGAACCGTCGGCAGAAGCATTCTTTCCGACAATGAGATTGGTACAGGCGAAAGTATCCGCCACTGCCGCCACAAGAAAGGCAGCACAAAGAATCAGTTTCTTGTTCATTGTTCTATATACTTAAATATGATTATATTCCTTACCACACGAAGGTGTCACGTACTACGGTTTCATTGCCGCAACCATCTACTACAACCATTTCCACTACATGCTTCCCTCCTTTTTCCACGCGTTTTGGATCAAGTTCACATATATACTGGGAACGGGTTAAATTAGGTCTTCCAAATAACGCATATTTCCCATCAATAGTTCCACGATAAGAACGAATACCGGTTGCTTTATCCTTAATGGTATAGACTATCTTCCCTGTACGCCCCCAATTCTTTGGGTTGACCGGAGTGATCACAGGAGGAACCGTATCAATGGCTACCGTATAAGTAGCCAACTCACGAACAGTCGTTTTCATGAATCCGTCTTCGTAAGTACCGCCGGCTCCGTAAAGTCCTTTGGGAGTGACACGCGCCACATAATATTTTGTTGTATCCGCCAACGGCATACGACGCAGCCCGATACGTAACTCGCAACTGCCATGCAACGGAACAGATTCATCACTCAACTGATATGTAAAAGCCACAGCGCCGCTATCCGCTTTCATCTGATAATTCAAGGCCACATCATCATAAAGCATTCCTTTAGGCACAATCAGAGTCAGACCCGGTTCCTGCAAAAAGTTGGTACAATTCCAAGCAAAGAAATACTTTTCACGATGTTGTAAACGTTCAATCGGCTGCTTCTTTCCACGCACAGTGAAACGAGTATGGGAGGTATTGCCAAACGCATCTGTCAATGTGTAGAGAAACCGGTAATCTCTTTCCTCATCAATAGTAACCAATCCCCGATTATCATTGGCAGCCTCCAACATACGAAGAGTATTCCCCGGATCGATAAAAGACTTCATATATTGCCCGCAAGTCCAGGAATTTATCATCCGGTTCTCTTCCTGCGAAAAGCGATCTACCGTGCTACGGAATACTTCCTGCCCATCTACGGTCAAGACTACCGTATGCACACCATAACGGTTGTGTACACCGTCCATATAATCATACGCTTTGATACCGGCTCCGATTACGCCCCATGCTTCGATAGGGCGGCCATTATTATTCAGAGGAAAAGTTTGGTTCTTCTGTGTTCCTTCCACTACTCCCTTACCCGGTTGGGGAAACAGCATTATACCTTCTGCCTTAGGCGCAGTAGTATCCTTGATATGCTTCAAAAAAAACGGCATCGGATCAATATAATCACCAGAAGAGGTCTCGAATACATCCAAATGTAAATGCGGACCAAAAGAATAACCGGTATTCCCACTCCGGGCAATCCGCTGACCGGCTTTTACCGGATACTCACCCGGTTCGGGAATTATTTCCACTTCATAATTTTCCTTTTCGTACTGAAGATCTTCCACCCGCTTTGCAATCGCCCCTACAAACCCGCTGAGATGCCGGTTGATTGTAGAATATCCATTGTTGTAAACCACATCGAGTACATAGCCCGAACCGTGTGTGACGCGAATACGAGAAATATACCCGTCGGCCAATGCGCGAACCGGCTTTCCGATAACACCACCGGTCTTAAAATCAAGTCCACCATGAAAATGATTGGCCCGTATCTCTCCAAAATTTCCACTCAATGTCAGAGGAAAATCGAATGGAGGGACAAAAGATGCCTGTCGCTGCTTCTCCTGCGAAAAAGACGGCATGCAATAAATGAACAATAAGATTGTGATATATAGTTTCATGCGGTACATTATTTCTTTAAGAGGACAAATGTACGTCATTCCGGATAAATATTAAAATAAAGGAGTAACAAATCATCCCTCAGTGAAAGGGATAATTTTACCTTTCCATCCAACTAATGCGGATACTATTTCTGACAATATGCTGTTAAACATCTCCTATTATGCATTGGCACACAAGCATTTTTCGTACATTCGTACATGTTTAACCCTTAATACAGTAACGTTATGATTATCGGAGTACCAAAGGAAATCAAAAACAACGAAAACCGTGTGGGTATGACTCCATCCGGAGTTGCCGAAATTGTAAAACGCGGGCATACTGTTTACATACAGCATACCGCAGGCATCAACAGTGGTTTTCCCGATGCAGCCTATACAGCCGTGGGAGCGCAGATTCTACCTACCATGGAAGAAGTATATGCCATTGCCGAAATGATTGTAAAAGTGAAAGAGCCGATAGCCCCGGAGTACAAGCTTATCCGAAAAGGACAATTATTATTCACCTATTTTCATTTTGCTTCCGATAAAGAACTGACACTGGCAATGATCGAAAACGGATCGGTCTGCCTGGCATACGAAACTGTAGAAAAAGCCGACCATTCATTACCTTTGTTAATACCGATGAGTGAAGTCGCCGGTAGAATGGCTACCCAAGAAGGGGCTCGTTTTTTGGAACGCCCGCAAGGCGGGAAGGGGATATTATTAGGAGGCGTACCGGGAGTAAAACCGGCAAAAGTGCTGATATTGGGCGGTGGCATTGTGGGAAGTAATGCTGCACAGATGGCCGCCGGCATGGGAGCGGACGTAACTATCGCCGACATAAATTTGGCACGATTGCGTTATTTAAGCGAAACTCTGCCTCCCAATGTAAAGACTCTCTACGCTTCGGAATTACGCCTGAAAATGGAATTGCCGACCGTAGACTTGGTGATAGGATCTGTCCTTATACCGGGAGATAAAGCGCCTCACCTGATCACCCGTGATATGCTGAAACTGATGCAGCCGGGCACTGTATTGGTAGATGTAGCCATCGACCAGGGAGGTTGCTTCGAAACATCGCACCCGACTACCCATAGTGATCCTACTTATATTGTAGACGGAATCGTACACTATGCTGTCGCCAACATCCCGGGAGCAGTACCTTACACATCGACTCTCGCCCTGACTAACGCTACTTTACCTTATGTGACAGCTCTTGCCGATAAAGGTTGGCAAAAAGCCTGCGAAGACGATCCGGCACTTGCAAAAGGGCTGAATATAGTAGAAGGAAAAGTGGTATACAAAGCTGTAGCCGATGTATTTGGAATTAGTGAAAAATGATAGAGGCATGAAGCCTCTCCCCAGCCCTCTCCATGGGAGAGGGCGCTAAGTTAGTTTTGCAACTAATTAATAGACAAGGGTATCTGTACCCCCTCTCCCACGGAGAGGGCTGGGGAGAGGCTTCTGTCTAAAACAAATTGGTAGTCAGCGTTTGTTTTCTCCTCTCATACTCTTCAAGCAATTCTTTCATGACCTCCGCCACAGACTGCTGCTGCCGAAATAAAGAAGCTACTTGTCCTATTTCCAATTCTCCTTCTTCAAGATCACCCTCAAAAATTCCTTTTTTGGCTCGTCCTCTTCCCAAAAGCTCCCGCAACTCTTCGGCAGACGCCCCACGATCTTCTGCTGCTTCTACCGCATCCCGAAAACTATTGGTCACTAAACGGGTAGGAGCCAATTTTTTCAATAATAATTTAGTGTCACCTTCATTCAGCCGTAAGCAATATTCTTTGAATACATCACTGGCTGAACTCTCATAGGTAAGCGCAAAGCGAGTCCCGATCTGTACACCTTCCGCTCCCAATACCATGGCTGCCAGAATTCCTTCACCGGTTGCAATACCACCGGCAGCTATCAAGGGCAGAGTAGTAGCCCGGCGAACAGCCGGAACAAGACAGAACGTAGTGGTTTCTTCACGTCCGTTGTGCCCTCCGGCTTCGAATCCTTCAGCCACAATCGCATCCACACCGGCCTCTTCGCTCTTCACTGCAAATTTAGAAGAAGAGACAACATGCACCACCGTAATTCCACGTTCTTTCAACCATCCGGTCCATGTCTTCGGATTACCGGCAGAAGTAAAGACGATTTTCACTCCTTCTTCGACCACGATATTCATCACTTCTTCTATCTGCGGATACATCAATGGAATATTCACTCCGAAAGGCAAATCGGTAGCAGCCCGACATTTTCGAATGTGTTGACGCAGAACTTCGGGATGCATAGACCCGGCACCAATAAGTCCCAACCCTCCGGAATTACTTACTGCCGACGCCAAACGCCAACCACTGCACCATACCATACCTCCTTGAATAATAGGATAACGAATACCCAAAAGAGTAGAAATTCTATTCATAAATCGAATCTATTTATATTTATTTTCCCCTCTCCATCGTTGTATGGAGAAGCCTTCCATTTTACTAATTTAACAAATTCACCTTTTAGATAGTTCAATGAGTAATGAATTGTAATACAGGCTTCGGAACAAGGACGGTAGTCGAATCACCGTAGGTTTTCAACACTTCTAAGGTGCGTGCACGGCGTTCACGTCCCTTTTTATCCCAAAAATCCTTTGTAAAAACATACATGAAATTAAAACCGCCGATAGCCACACCTGCCATCGAGCCATTCGACTGTCCGAATAACGGCTTATACTGCAACTTTATAGCTTCAATCTCGGTCAGGGAAGGCTGCGTTATCACCATAACCCTCAACGGCGCCTTCGATGTATTGGTATACCCTCTGAACGTCTTGATCCGATAAAAAGGGTCCCCTCTCCAAGTATCCTTACCTACTTGTATCTTTTTCTGATAAACCGGATCCCAGTCGTAAGGAGTATTCGCCTTATAGGGATGCAGAGAAAGCATCTGTCTTTTTTCCAACGGTAAGGTATTGGGTAAGGCAGAAGGAAGAGATTCGTCCGGCAGCATCCAGTTCTTCTCCGTCGACATCAACGGAGTTCCCATTATATCCGAACCGAAATCAATCTGTTTCACAGCCTCCGGATTTAGTTTTATCTCGCCCTCCTCTTTTAATACACGACTGAGATTTAACGAATCCTTCTTCGTCCATTCCTGAGAATAAACCACAGGAACAGACAAACAGATCAATAAAAACAATATAAAGCACTTCGTCATTCTCAAATTTCATTTATCATTTATAGGATCAAAGCATCATTAATGTATGTTCCGTCATCCTTGTCCATTAAGTATACAACTCCCCGGCCACTGACAAAATCAGCAGCAATATAATAAAACGTTTAGCCATGTTCAGTTGTTTAGACTACCACCAGCGATAACCACTTCCGCAAAGCGGTTCATCATAACAGGGATCAATCGTCCAAGCCGTCCGGGGATACTTTCTGGTTTCCCACCAACGACGATAACGGGCAGCCGCATCCAGAATTTCTTCATCGGACAAGAAGTAAATAGCTTCATAGTTCTCAGCATTCACTTCGACCATATGACATCCCATAGAAGCCGGAATTCCAAGACGAATACTTTCTACAGTCCACAAAATACACTCGCCCAAACGTATCTTGCCACTGTTACTATTGTACACGGAAGGAAATGCAGGTATCACACTCAAATCCTCCGCATAAGCAAGTAATTCGGGAATATCCTCTTCCGTAAAATGAGGAACTTCAACAATTCCTTTTTCATTTTTAGTATTGTAAGTTCCGGATTTCAGTTGTTTCACAAAAAGGTCGACATCCGGATTATTATAGTCCAAGGTCTCTTTACCGCATCCCGTAAGCATAAGCGCCATCAAAACAGCAAACAACATCATCCATGTTTTTTTCATAACACACATTATTATATGGTTAATAAGTCATGCGAAGTCCGCATAAAAAGTTAAAATTAGTGGGGCGTTTGGTACGTATCGTTTCAATTCTCGAATCCGTATCAAAATGATGTGATACTCCCGGCTCTGCAAAAAGCGCAATCCGGTCATTTACTTTATAACTTACTCCCACTCCGGCCGTCACAGCCAATTGTACCGGTTCGTTTTTGAAATTATTACTGGGTGCACCGGCTATACACTTATCAGCAACCGCCCCTATAGAAGCGTATAAATCAAATTTCTTCAGATCGGCCAAATACACATTCATTTTAACCGGAATACCCAGATAGTGAAGCCCCTGACCATTGGCACGGAGATTTGAATACGCCAATCCGGTCTCTATGCCCAAATATTCACCCAATCTTTTTTCGATTGTTACTCCTGCCATAACAGGCATCTTATATTTCCGTTTTTCTGCCGGAAGCGCCGTACCGACAGTAGTTTTTACAGCCCAAGTACGTTTCTTTTCCACCTTAGATACAACAGAAGCCATATCCGGTTCTTTTTCTACCGCAACCGGAGCTATATCATCGTTTCCCGAACTTGTCTTCCAGATATTATCCCCCGCATTTCTATCTCTTACATAGCCGTTATTAGTAGCCGTAGCCGAAAAACTGAATGACACGGATAATGTCACAGATACCGAATCGTCATCCTCTTCATCAGCATGGGACAATACAGCCATTTTACCCGGTGTGGGTTTGTGTAATACAGGTTCGGTTCGGGAGGGTGAAAATGATTGATTCGCCCTATCGCCATCCAACGTTCCCACTCCCGACACAGCAAGCTGTGTAAATGCTTCCTCCATCTCCTCTTTGGGTGAGAAAAACCAAAAAGCCGCTGATGATGCTGCCAATACGAGCAATACGGAAGCGGCGGCAACCACCCGGAAGAACAATACCCGGCGCCGTTGCTGACAGCAAGCAGCCACATCCTCGTTCAGTTCTTCCCAGAAGCCCTCCCTCACCGTCATTTCAGCATGACCGAGACGAGAACGGAACAAGTCGGTTATTTCATCATTTTCTCTCTTCATGGTTTCTATATTCTTTAATTCTTTTTGCTAACAAATATTTGGCTCTGTGAAGTTGTGAAGTAGACGAATGTTCTTTGATATGAAGAATTTCGGCTATTTCCTTATGCGACTTCTCTTCAAACACATAAAGGTTGAATACGGTTCGACACCCATCTGGCAAATCAGCAACGAAAGCCATCAGTTGTTCTTCAGATATATCGCTCCCATTTTCTGTTATATCCGGTATATCCGGAATCTGTTCCTCATGCACTATCACTTGAGTGATACGCTTTTGCCGTCGGAGATAGTCAAGTGCCTGAGTCACCATCACCCTTGTTATCCATGTGCCTAACGACGACTCTCCACGAAACGAAAAATGAGTAAAAATTTTAATAAAACCATCATGCAATACATCATAAGCCGCATCCACATCGCCTGTATAGCGATAACAAACCGCCAGCATCTTGTTGGAATAGAGGGTATAAAGTTCCTTTCGGGCGGAATCCTTTCCTGCCCGGCAGCCCTTTATCAGTTCTATCTCGTTTTCCAATGTCAGTGCTTTTTTACAGACGCCTCTCTGCGTCGTTTGTTAGTTAGACGCAACATTCGAAAGAATGCTGCAAAAAGAATATCTAAAAGAAGTTAAAAACAGACTACCCATAAAAAAACTTCCATCAGGCAGACAAGATTGTTTGCAAACCTATGGAAGTTCAGTTAATAATATAGCAAGCCCTATCAGCAGGCTTTAAAACTCATATCCAGACCTTTCACTGAATGCGTCAAAGCTCCTACGGAAATAAAATCGACTCCACATTCTGCATAATCACGCAGCGTGTCGAAAGTGATACCACCGGAAGATTCGGTTTCATATTTTCCAGCTACCATATCAACCGCCTTCTTTGTCATCTCCGGTGTAAAGTTATCGAACATAATGCGATCTACCCCGCCCAAATCGAGTACTTGCTGCAATTCATCAAAATTACGGACCTCAATTTCTATTTTCAGATCTTTGCCTTTTTCCTTGCAATATTCCTTGGCACGAGTAATGGCCTTATCAATGCCACCGGCAAAATCCACATGATTATCTTTCAGAAGGATCATATCAAAAAGTCCGATACGGTGATTCACACCACCGCCGATCTTGACTGCCATCTTTTCCAGAATGCGCATTCCCGGCGTAGTCTTACGGGTGTCGAGCACATGAGTATGAGTACCCACCAGTTTCTGAGCATACTTACGGGTCATTGTAGCGATACCGCTCATACGTTGCATCACATTCAGCATCAAACGTTCCGTCTGCAACAACGATTGCACTTTGCCTTCTACCACCATCACTATATCACCCGGTTTCACTTCCGTACCGTCATTGATAAAAACTTCTACTTTCATTGTAGGGTCAAAGCGATTGAAAATTTCTTTCGCTACTTCAACTCCGGCCAATACACCGGCTTCTTTAATCAACAATTTGGATTTCCCCATTGCAGTGGCGGGGATACATGAGAGAGTAGTATGATCGCCGTCACCTATATCTTCTGCAAAGGCAAGATCGATCAACTTGTCTATCAATTCTTTTTCTTTATTCATTGGTTTTGTCAATTCTTATTTGATGAATTAAATATTTGTTCTGAACTCTTTTGAAGAAACAATTCACCCGAAAGTTTCCATTAGCAGTAGTCAAGGTACCTATAACAAAACTCGATTCGTCACGCTTCCCCTGATGGTTTACATTGAAGCCACTAACTTTATTGTCGGCAAAAAAAGTATTCATTGTACTTTCAGCAGCCTGCTTGTCAGTGTTGGTAGAGCGGTTCTGAATGATGAGATCAACCTTATCACCCAAGAATTTATTCAGCTCTTGAGAGCTTCCTTTCTTAAATGCCAGAACTACACCCACCGGCACATCCTGTGCCAAAAGCGTAGATACGGAAAACATCAATCCGGCAATCCATAAAAGTACCCGTTTTTTCATAACCACAAGCTTTTCAGACATCAGTTTTCAGCAAAATCTGATACCTAATGATACGCAAAGGTAAGCATTTATTGCAGAAAACAATAAAAAACAGCTATTTTTGTGCGATAATCAGAACTGTATCAACATGAAAACGACTTTGCTCGTCGTAGGACGAACCGTAGAACAACATTATATCACTGCCATCAACGATTATATTCAGCGCACGAAACGCTTTATTACTTTTGATATGGAAGTAATCCCCGAACTCAAAAATACCAAAAGCATTTCGATGGAATTGCAAAAGGAAAAGGAAGGAGAACTCATTTGCAAAGCCTTCCAACCGGGAGATGTCATCGTATTGCTTGACGAACATGGAAAAGAAATGCGTTCTCTGGAATTTGCGGAGTGGATGAAACGCAAAATGAACACGGTCAATAAGCGGTTGGTGTTCGTCATCGGAGGTCCTTACGGGTTCTCACAAAAAGTATATGATGTAGCACACGAAAAAATTTCGATGTCGAAGATGACTTTCTCCCATCAAATGATACGGCTCATTTTTGTAGAACAAATATATAGAGCAATGACGATTTTAAATGGCGGTCCCTACCATCATGAATAACTTTTTATATTCCATCATTCTGACTCATTGTTATTTAACAAATAAATAAATACAGTACATTTAGCCTCATTTTCTTAGTCTACGAGAAAATGTATAAATATACAATTTCGACGAATAACTGATAATTATTACCATGTATACCATAGTACAACTAATTCATCACCTTCCCCCGACCTAACTATTCCTAAAAACAACCATAAGCATCTCCGAAGTCCACACAAATCTGTAACAATTTCAGAGCAACGAAAAAAAAAGACGGAAAGGGAAAAAGCATTTTCCTTATCAAAAATACACAACAGGGAATTAAGCCAATAAAACCCTAATTACCAATCAGTTACAATTTACTATTTTTCCTCTACGAGAAATAAGTCGAAACTCGTAGAGAAACCCCTCACTCCTCTACGAGCAATGACATGTTTCTCTACGAGAAATGATACATTAATTCAGAAGACACAACACCTATATAAAACCAAGAGAATTCAATGAAAAGGTGACATGTAAATATAAATAAATAAAAAACAGAATGTAGATTCAATAGAAAAATACCCTGTTATATCACTCATTAAAATTGAAATTTAAGAGAAAATAAGATACCCCATCAACTGCTATAAAATATTCCCTCAAATCCGCAACCTATAGGGTTTAGTGGGATTTTGCTTGCAAAGCGACAAAATTCATTTTATTGTACATATTTCTTGCACAACAGAAATGTCGCAGACACAAAATCCCCTTACCCCATA
>OJJA01000207.1_pt1 | contig 37577 bp, 45 predicted proteins | sample 1596031 | NCBI WGS metagenome assembly OJJA01 (sample SAMEA4350132, study PRJEB24818) | metagenome | biome: human; feature: gut; material: faeces | place: Denmark | collected 2013-09
AAGCGCAGACTCCGACACATCCTCAGCAGGAGGATTTACTACTGTCACGTTGAAAACTCCGGACGGAGGAAGAGGTGACTCTATGATGGTGGCAAGCACAACCGCTTGGACGTATCTAAACGCTAACAAAATAACCGGGTAACTATGGGATGTATAAGTAATATTACAGGTGCTATAACCTATGACTGCTTAGGCGGTGCTGTCGGGATTGCCGATCTTCTGCTGATCAACTACTCTGACGTTCAGTCGGTAGCTATCAATCAAGGAGAAGCGACCATCACGCTGATAGGCAGCGCAAAACCTGTGAGAGTCGCATCCATCCGGAAGGGGGCTAATGCGACCGAAGCAGTAAGATCAAACGAAAATGCGCCAAATGCGCTGGAACAGACCGTTAACTTTACGGTGTATAAGAAAACGAAGGTAGAAGCCGATTTCGTGAACACAATCATCAACTCTCGACTCGTAGCGGTTGCCAAGATGGTGGAAAACGGAGTTTACCGGATATTCGGTCCGAATTACGGCTTGGAAGTCTCGGCATTGGAAGAGTCAGCTAACGAAAACGGTGGATTCACCGCTATCACGCTGTCAACTCCGGAAAATGTGCTGGGAGAACCGAGAGCGATGATTACGAAAAGTACTTGGAACACATTAGTAGCTAAAGCAGGATAATATGGCATGTATCAAGAAAATAACAGATGATTTGGCTTTTGACTGTAACAATCCCGGTCTGATTGCAGGTATTGTGGGTGTAGAGGAAGCTATCATAATCAACTTCGAGGATGTGTCTAGCGTTTCTGCTACACCATCCACAGGCAGCGCATTGATCACGCTGAAAGCCGGGACAAAAGGCTACACTATCCAATGCGTCAAAAACTCAGTGCAGATCACCGAAGCCGCACGAGAAAACGATAACGCTCCTACTATGCTGGAGTTGACCGCAAACATCAAGTTGCTGTCTGCCCTTCCGGTAGTGACGTACATCAACGGATTGCTCTCCGGATCGTTCCTGCTGGCTGTCAAGACGAAAACTAATCAGTACTACCTTCTCGGAGCACATTCTCCGTTGGAAATATCTGACATGGTTACGGACAGCGCAACAGATGGCGTGACAACTGCGACTCTTAAAACTCCGAACGGTGCATGCGGTGACTACCGTTACAGCATCACAGCCGAATTGTACAACAAACTTAAAACGAAAGCATAATGGCTAAGAAGAAAGGAACTAAAGATATCCAGCCTGTCAGACAGCTTGTTACTTTGACAGACGAAGCAGAAATGCTGATGCTGTGTAAGAGCATCACGCATTTGAAACTCGACCCAACTTGCCACATGGATCGCAAATATGCGAAAGACTGGTACGAGAAGCACTACATCACAGGCATCCACGCCCGTTACGTGATGAAGCCGGGTCTTACCATCAACCACGTAGGCGACGGAATCGTATATCGTGCATTTAACTGTACCGATGCCATTGCAGTCCGCATCATGAAGGAAAACAAGGATTACGTAGACTACTTCGAGGACTTGGGTGAATTCGTCATGCCGGGAGCAGACATGCCTACAGTGATTCCGGAGACTCCGGAGACTCCGCAGGACGACCCTGTAGTAGAGGAAGACCAGCCTACAGTGATTCCGGAAACTGAGGACGACAAACCGCAGGTTGAGGAAGCACCGAAGGAAGAAGCACCGAAGGAAGAGGAAGCGCCTGCTGCTCCCGAAGACGATAAGGCGCTGGAAGACCTTGAGAAAGAACTGAACGAAGAAAAGTAATCAAACCATTTAGTGATGATAGCGCACAAGAAAGTAAATGTAGTAATAGACAGGGCTTTAAAGACGAGCGCACGCACGAATGAGAAAGTTGTGGGGTATGGGGAAGGAAACCTGTACCCCCAAATTATCTCAGAACTCATTTATGCGAGTAAGACAGCCGCTTTAAGTACCGAGAGATTGTCAGAAGCAATCGAATGCGAGGGGTTCTTGCATGAGGAATTCGCTAACCTTGAGAATGCTTATGGAGACACGCTGAACGATGTGTTGAATTCCATAGCATACGACATCGCACGATTTCGGGGTGCTGCGCTTATCGTCCAATACGGAGGCGATTACCGTCCGAAGGCCGTCTACCATGTCCCGTTCGAATACGTTCGTGCCGGGCTGAACAAGGACTATCTGACGAATCCCGTTATCCACAAGTACGTGGTATTTAATAACTGGGAACGGCAGAACATCAAAAGCACGACTCTTGAGAAGACATCGGTGACCTACCCGGCATTTGATCCGGACAACTTCGCTGACGAATGCGAGTTTTACGGTGGCATCGAAAACCATCCCGGTCAGTTGCTCTACATGAATTTCTGTACCACCAAGCCCTATCCTCTTTCACCGTTCCACGCAGTGCAATCCGAGATGCAAGCCGAAGCGATGAATTCCACCTACGTGGAACGCACGCTGACACGAGGCTTCCACATGTGCAAGATTGTCTCCCACGGTGATTTCGCTGATGAGAGCGAGCAGGACGACTTCGTGAAGGGGGTGCGTGACATCATGGGCGCTGAGGGTGCCGGTGCGGTAGTGATGGTCCGTGATGACACCACGATAGTCCCACAGACCCGTCCATTTATTAAGGTGGATGACTTGGGTACACCGATCGACTCTAACTTGTACAAAGCCTACTGCGAACCGCTCAAGAAGGACATCGCTTCACAGGCTTACAACATACCGATCCCGCTTGTCGACTCTTCGCTCATCTCGTTCTCCAACGCCTCCGGAGAAGTTGTGAAGGAGATGCAGAAGGTCTACCGAAGATCAACCGTTAAATTACGTAACAAAATCAGCCGTGAACTGGCTAGAGTTTTCGATGTTCCCAAAGAATTTTGCGAAATCCGAAACGAACTTGAGGAAACCGAAACGGCTACAATACCTAATTCTTAAACGATATGGCTAACTTTGCAAATGTGATCAAGAAATTCCGGGATATCTTTAACATCGCTGCTGATGTTAAGGACACCGAGATCAACAAGGTCATCCAAGAAGCCGATAAACTCGACATCAAACAGGGACTGTGCGGTGATACCTTCGTTAAGGTTCCCGCATCTTTTGGTGGTGGCTTGGATGGCGGGGACATCCCGGATTCGTCTACTTCGGATGACGCCTATGCTCTCACCGTTGACGTGGGTGGCGAGTCTTACGAAATCGTCCCGCTGTCCACAATCCTGTGCTATTATGCCTTTGCACGATACGTCAAGGACGCTGATCAGAAAAGCACATCCACAGGATTCAAGATTCCCGGCTATTCGGCATCGGTGATCGTTCCGGACAACTCTAAAAGTAGACGCTACGAAGCAGAAAAGGGAAAAGCGGATTCATTTTTAGAGGACTTCCACACCGTTTACGAAAAGTACAAAGAAACTATTAAACCACAGGAAAACGAGTGCTGCAAGCCTCAGAAATACCGCATATGTTTTATTAACTAATACATATGCGGTATGAAAAGGGGGGCGAAAGAAGACCTACAGATATTTACAGCTATCGGGATGTTGGTTTCGGGCGTTGTACTATGTTACTTAGGCTTCTTTAGATCCGGAGACGGGTCAATCCATGAGTCGGTGTTGTGGTATTTTGCCCAATGCCTCATTTGGGCTGGATCAATCTTCGGCATAAGCATTTACGTTCGTGGGAAAGTAGAGAGTTATTTCAAAAACTTTAACATCGGTGAGAACCGAAAGGAAGAGGAGACTAAAGATGGTAAATAATACTAATAAGGTAGACGCAATCATTATCCATTGTAGTGCTACACGTGATGGACAGGACATCGGAGCTAAGGAGATCGACGCAATGCACAAGCAGCGTGGTTTCAACGGAATCGGTTACCATTACGTGATCCGCTTGGACGGAACTGTAGAACCTGGAAGGAGTGAAACCGCCATAGGTGCTCACTGCAACACAAAAGGCTTCTCAAGAGAGTCGTACAACCGTCATTCGATCGGTATCTGCTACGTAGGCGGGCTGGATAAGAACGGGAAAGCGAAAGATACCCGTACACCGCAGCAGAAGAAAGCATTGATCAATCTTATCAACGATATTTGCAGGCGTTACCCGATAGTCGAGTTGCTGGGACATCGGGACACATCTCCAGATTTGAACGGAAATGGGGAAGTAGAACCGGCAGAGTATATTAAGGCGTGTCCCTGCTTCGATGTTCGGAGCGAATACGGACTGCTGAAGAAGGACGTAGTAATCACACCATGAGAAAGTATTTGATTATCGCATGCCTGCTGCTAGTAATAGCAGTGGGCTTCCTTTTTAATAAGGTAGAGCGACAGAAGGTCGAACTGGACCGTAAACAGAACAACATCGAAGCCTTGAACATCGAGGCTACGCGGTACATAACGGAAAGCGGAAAGTTAGCTGAGCAGATACGATCGCTGTCTCTGAAGAAATCGGAGCTAGAACTATTCAATTCCGATTTGGAGGAGACCGTGAAGGACTTGAAGATAAAACTCCGGGATGTCAAGGCAGCACACACCGTGGAAACCAAGCTAGAAATCCGCACCGTTACCAAGTCGATCCGGGATACCGTACCCGGTGTTTACCGATTCGAATACTATGACGGATGGAATAGAATAGCCGGAAGAGTATCTCCGGATTCTACAGAAATTAACAATTCATCAGTGGATTCACTTACCGTAATCAACCATGTCAAGCAGAAACGGTTCTTGTTCTTCCGAATTGGCAAGCCTAAGATACTGACTACCGTAACTAACAGAAATCCTAAAAACAGGCTTCACGTGACGTTTTCAGCCAATTTTGACTGATTTGTAATGTAAATACAGAAGTTTAGAAACGCATCTGTGCAACATAACTCACTGCAAATCAAGTAGATGAAAACCATGCATAGATGTGCATTGTTGATTATTCTCCCATCTATGCAGGATAACCTACTGATTTATAGATATTTGCATTAATGCATAGATAAAAGTAGTATTATTAAATATATGAAAACGGGTATGTTGTAATTATATATTATCGCACACACCATATTTATGTATATTATAGAAAAATCCGATTTTATCTATGCATCAATGCATAAGATTGATTTGCAGGCAGTTACAACGCATAGATGCCAATTTTCATCTATGCACATCGATGCACGCCAACTGCAACTAGCTGATTTGCAGAGAATTACATCGCATCGATATATTTTCATGCTAATAAACGTTAAATACCGAAATTATTTTGTGCAAATTGTTGCAGATTAAAATAAAGGCCGTACCTTTGTCAGCGTAATCGTAAACCGATAATCAGACGTTCGGTCACCTATGCTTGACTGAGGAAATAAGTGTGGTGAACAGAAGGACCACTACGGAGATAGACGGACTCGCTGAATTTAAAAACCGAAAGCAATGGAGAAAAAAGTGAATCTATGTGCGCTCGAAAAGTTTTATTATGATGCCGTAACGGAAGGCATAGCACGATGCAAGTCAGCCATCGAAGCATTTAATAAGTTTTCATCCCCATTGCGCCTCACAGTGAAGGAGGTATTTGCAAGGCATCTAGTATTAGAGTTTTTTGGAGAAGAATTTGAATACCCAATAAAAGACTTTATCGTAAAGACTGCCGAATTGTACCACCCGATCTACGAGAGGGCTAGGGAAAGGGCGTATGTAGATTTTTTAAGGAATTACAGAAAACCAAAAAAGTTAATTGAGTCTATGGAGAATCAAGAAAAGAAGTTAGAACTGATCACGGTCAGCGAAGCTGCCCGGATGTTGGACCTTACCGAGAATGCGGTACGTTACAGAGTAAAACAAGGCTATCTCAATTCCTATCGTAACATGAACGGTGCGTTGAGACTTAGCAAAGTAGAGATAACAGAAAAATATTTAACATTTAAAAAACAGTAATCATGAAAGTAGAAATTAGTATTGACAGAGAAACGAAAGTTTATGAGTTGCAGACCATAGCTGAATTCGCAGCTAATTTGGCGATCCGCAAATCACGTGAAGAAGGACCTGTTGCTCCTGCACCTAATCCGTCTCAGAAACCGAACATCTCGGAAGACAAGGAGAAGTTCGCAAACTTGACCAAAGACATTCCCGGTGTGAAAGCCGAAGAAACCGTAATAGACTCGTCCAGCGAGGCGAATAAGGCTGGAGTTATCGTTGACGGCAAGTCAGCAGCAGAGGAAGTATTCGAAGGAAACGAGGAGGCCAAGAAAGCGGTTACCGAGATGTCTGAAAAAGAACTAGCTGCCATGCCAACAGACAAGCTGGTGAAAATCCTCACTGAAGTATACAATGTCGATCCGTCAGAATATCCCGGAAAGAACACTAACGCTAAACTGCGCAGACTACTGATGAGCGCATCGAAGGGCGGACTGGAAGTACCTACCCAAGAAACAGAACAGGTGGTAGAAGAAACTAAGGCAGAACCAGCTAAGGAACGGGTAGCCGAAACAGCAGAAGATGGGGAAATGCCGTTCGATAAGGAGCTGGCTGAAGACCCCGAACCGGAAGAGGAAATCACCATCGATATGTGCCGCAACGAAGCACGCCTCAAGATCAAGAAGGATCGTGACGCTGTCCTCAAGGTTCTCAAGTCTTGCGGATGCTCGACATTCGCTACGCTGAGAGAAGCCGATTACGCTAAGTTCTACGCAGCGGTAAAAGCAATCTAATATGGCTGATATAAATCATGGGGAGCGTGACCACGCTCTCCTCTCACCGTCAAGTTCGAAGAGATGGCTTAATTGTCCGCCATCCGCAAGACTGGCCGAATCGGTAGAGAGCAAGAGCAGCGTGTATGCTGATGAAGGAACGCTGGCACATGAGATAGCTCAGAATGCGTTGGAATGGTGGGACAGAGGATTGTACTATCCGGAGATAGACGAAATGCCGGTTCCCGATGATCTAGCGAAAAGCCCTTACTTCTCCGAGGACATGGCGAGGCATGTCAAAAGCTACGTAGACTTCGTGGTAAACGAGTACTACTTCATGCAGAAAAGAGGAGAAGGCGGTCATGTGGCAGGCTATTGGGAAGCGACCTTTGACTTGAGCAAGTACATCCCGGAATCCTTCGGTAGCTCTGATGCTACGCTGATAAGCCCTACGGTCATGCATGTGATCGACTTGAAATACGGTGCTGGCGTGAAGGTCTCAGCCCAAAACAACACACAGTTGATGATCTACGCTCTCGGAATGTTGAGCACTGATCCGGAAAGCAGAATAAAGGAAGTTCGGATGTCTATCGTACAGCCTAGATTGGATCACTACGACACGTTCACCATGTCAGCCAATGACTTGCTAGTGTGGGGTGAGAAAGTCTTAAAACCGAAGGCTAAGGTGGCTTGGGAAGGAGGCGGAGAACAGAAGATCGGTGATCACTGCCAGTTCTGTCCGCTCAAGGCGCAATGCAGAGCGCAATACGATGCGATCACCAGCGACTTTGAAGAGGAATGCGAACCGATGCTCATGACAGATGAGGAAATCGTAGAGATGCTCGGCAAGATAGGCCAATACCGTAGTTGGATCAGCTCATTCGACCAGTTCGTCTACAAAGAGGCTATGAACGGCAAGAAATGGGCCGGATACAAGCTGATAGAAGGACGATCTTCCCGTAAGATCACCGATCCCGACAAGGTCCGTAACGAACTGCTGGACGAGTATCTTGAGGATGAGATCATGAACATCAGCTTGAAGGGTATCACCGATCTTGAGAAGCTATTAGGCAAGAAGGTTTTCGCTGCACGATTCGGCAAATACCTTAAGAGCCAGCCCGGTGCGCCTAAACTTGTACCGGAAAGCCATCCCGGTACAGAATATAACTCACTATCTGATTTCGATGTCGAAAGCTAATAAACGTTAATAGTTTATTCAAAATTCGGCAAATCCAAATAGACATTATAGCTTTGCGTCATCAAAGTTAAACAAGTAGTATTAACAACTTAAAAACAAAAATCATGGGAAAGAAATTAATCCTAAAAAATGTAAGATTCTCCTTTGTGAGAGTATTCGAAGCGGAAGACCGTTTCAACCAAGGCAAATCAAAGTACGAAGTGACTATCTTAATCCCGAAGACTGATAAGGAGAATCTCAAGAAGGTTGCCGCAGCCATCAAGGAGTTGCAGAAGGAATACCTTGCGGAACACCCGAAATGCAATGGCAAGTTGCCCGGTGATCCGTCAAAATGGAATCCTATCAAAAACGGTGACGACAACATTGAATACGAAGGATTCGAAGGAATGTACTACATTCGTGCTTCCCGTAACGAATCACAAGGTCGCCCGGTTATCGTCGACAAGCACAAGCAACCGATCACACAGAAAGAAAATTTCTACTCCGGATGCTGGGGAGTCGCTTCAATCGATGCTTACTCATTCGATCAGATCGCAAACAAAGGAATCACGTTCGGCTTGAACGGTGTTCAGAAGGTGAGAGATGACGAAGCCTTCGGTGGAGGAGGATCAGCTATCAACGACTTCGATGAAGAGGACGATGATGATCCGATCTTCGATGAACCTACGGATGACGACATTCCGTTCTAAAAACAGAGAAACTTTTAATTTATAACTTAAATTTTTATTCATTTATTATTAACTAAATTTTATTATTTAACTAAGTAAGTTGGTGCAAATGTGGATAGCGGATGGGGTAGAAGACATCCGCTATCTTTTTAAAAAGAAAGGACAGCATATGAGAAATGTTTATATAGACTTCGAAACCTACTCTCCCGAACCGATCAAGACGGCTGGGATGTACAGGTATACGGAGCACCCCGATTTCGAAATCCTGCTGATCGGTTACGCCATAGAGGACGAAGACCCGAAGATAATCGACCTGGTTAACCTAGACGATCCCCTACCGTTTTTCAGACTGGTACAGCAGCCGGACGTTCTGATCCATGCGCACAACGCCACCTTCGAACGCTTGTGTCTTCGTGCCTATGGCTTCAATATTCCGGCAACCAAGTTTCGTTGCTCCGCCACGAAAGCCCTGTACTGCGGATTCCCCGAAGCGCTGGGAAAGGTCTCGGCAGCCATGAAACTGGTAGACGGTAAGCTGGACACGGGTAGCGCATTGATCAAGTTATTCTCGTGCCCACAGAAGGACGGATCACGCATCTTCCCGGAGCAATACCCGGACAAATGGGAAGACTTCAAGACTTATCTTAAGTATGACGTTCTGTCTGAACGTGAGATAGACCGCAAGCTGGCACACATCGAGATGCCGGAATCGGAAATCGAACTGTACGGGATCGACCAAGACATCAATGACAGAGGAACAATGGTGGATGTCCAGCTAGCCCGAAACGCTGATGCCATCTATACCGAATACTTGAAACGGCTGAACGGGAAGATCAAAGCTAAATACGGTATCGCGTCACTTAAATCCGGCAAGCAGATCAGCGCGTTCGTGGAAGAGCGTAGCGGTAAGTTCTACGAGTCAATCAACAAGAACAACATCAATCAGATCATGGAGGAATGCAATGACAAGGACGTTACCCGTGTTCTGACAGCCCGGAAGATCGCTTACAAGACATCCATCGCAAAGTACGCAGCCATGCTGAACTGCCTGTGCAAAGACGGGTCGGCAAAAGGGTTGTACCGCTTTTACGGAGCTAACCGGACAGGTAGATGGGCAGGACGCACCGTCCAGCAGCAGAACCTTCCGCAGAACCATCTAGAGGAACTTGAGAAGGTACGAGAAGACGTGAAGAATATGGATCTAGACGAATTGATGCTGTTTTATGACAACATCCCGTCTATCCTGTCACAACTGGTCCGAACAGCCTTCATTGCCCGTGACGGCCACATATTCCGGGTAGCTGACTTCTCAGCCATCGAAGCCCGTGTGATAGCTGTGCTGGCTAATGAGACTTGGCGAATCGAAACATTCCGCAGAGGCGGTGACATCTACGTGACTTCTGCCGCCCGTACCTTTAATATGAAGGAATCGGAATGCGGAAAAGGAACGCCTTACCGCCAGCAGGGAAAGGTCACAGAGCTAGCTCTAGGCTATGGTGGATGGGTCGGAGCGATCAAGACGATGGACCGTGACGGAGTGATCCCGGAAGAAAATATTAAAAACATCATCCTTAAATGGCGTGACGCGTCTCCGAAAATTGTATCTTTGTGGCACATCTTAGAGGACTCGGCTAAAAGGGCTATCTTGGCGAAACGGGACGTACCCGTCAATATTGATGGTAAAATTATCTGCCATTTCTATTGGATACCGCAATACCGGACGCTCGCATTGCGCTTGCCATCGGGAAGATCCCTGCACTACCCGTATGCTTCTATCAAGAAGAAAACGATCCGTTACGATAACGGTGACAGCAGGGAGGCGGAATCCATTCATTACATGGGATTGGATCAGACATCCGGCAAATGGGCAGAACTGGATACCTACGGTGGAAAGCTGACCGAAAACTTGGTACAGGCTGTTTCCCGTGACCTGCTGGCAAGCGCAATGAGAAACGTCTTGAGCATCGGTGAGGAAGAGAAGATCGGGATCGTGGGTCACATCCATGACGAACTGATCACCGAATGCCTGGAAGACTCGGACATAACGCTGGATGACGTTTGCATAGCGATGTCCGTGTTACCCGATTGGGCAAAGCCGTTCGACATACCTCTAAGAGCAGAAGGCTTTAACAGTTACTTTTACAAAAAGGATTAATTATATATGTTGGAAAAATACTCTATATCAGTTGCAGGGTCTTCCAAGAGCACCAATTGGAAGAGAAAGACCTATACTTGGGATGCTCTCGTAGAGGAGTTATCGAAGCCCAAGATGATCGGAAGCGAGACTGTGAGAGAATTCGACAGGCTGGCGAAGTCAGAGAAAGCGATCCGTAAGGATGTCGGTGGCTTCGTAGGCGGAACTCTAGCTGGCGGACGACGCTCCAAAAATTCAGTAACAGGCAGATCACTTATCACATTAGACGTTGACTACGGAGAAGACGATTTCTTCTTCGACTTCACCATGAAATTCTCTTGCGCTGCTGTCATCTACGGCACAAGATCGGACCGTCCCGGCAAGCGCAGATTCCGTCTGATCATACCTATGGACCGTGAGATCGACAACCGTGAGGAATACGAAGCAGCCAGCCGCAAGGTAGCGGAGATAATGGGCATCGAACTGTTCGACCCGACCACCTTCCAAGCCGAACGCCTCATGTATTGGGGATCGGTATCTAAGGACCAAGAGTTTTACTTCGAAAGACAGGATGGCGAGGCGTTGAACGTAGACGAGTTGCTCGACATGTACGGTGATGACGATGCGTGGAAGGACGTTCGCCTGTGGGCATTTACCGACAACGAGAAGCTAACGGTCCGCAGCAGTGTTTCCGAGGCTGGCGAACCGACCAGCAAGCCGGGAATGATCGGTGCGTTCTGCCGGATATACACCGTACAGGAAGCCATTGGGAAATACCTGTCTGACGTTTACGAGGAATGCGGTTGTGACCGCTACACATATAAAGGAGGATCTTCCGCAGCCGGAATGATCGTGTACGATGACAAGTTCGCCTACTCCCACCATTCTACGGACCCGATCGGTGACGGTCACGTATACAACGCCTACGACCTTGTGCGCATCCACCTATTCGGTCATCTCGGTAAGGAGGAAAGCGAGCATGCGATGGCTGAACTGGTGCGGGAGGACGAGTCATGCCTCCGTGAGTTAGTCGCTGCCAATGATTGCTCGGATGACTTCGATGACGTGTCCGACGAGTCTGTGGAAGAGACCGAGGAAGTGCTGGATTGGGACCTTGACAGTAAGGGACGCAAGGAGGTGACTATCCGCAACTTCGTCAACGCATTCCGTGCTGACCCGTTGCTTAACAACTTGCTCGCATATGATCAGTTCCGAGGAGTCATCGTGTATACCCGCAAACCTTTCTTTGACAGCAGTAAGGACAAGGGAGACATCTTCGATGACACCGCGGAGGCGATCATCCGCAAACGTATTGAAACAGCCCACCGTATATACTCTACCGGGAAGATGTGCGATGCCATCGAATACGTAGCCAACAAGAACGGATTCCATCCGATCAAGACATACCTTGACTCGCTGGTGTGGGACGGCAAGCCACGTGTCGACATGTTCCTCCAAACCTACATGGGCGCTGAGGATTCCATATACACAAGAGAGGCTTTCCGCAAGATGCTGGTAGCCGCTGTTGCCCGTATCTACGAACCGGGAACGAAGTTCGATACCGCTCTGATCATGGTTTCCCATCAGGGTGCCGGTAAGTCAACGCTGGTGCAGCGATTGTCGAAGGGGTGGTTTAACGACTCCATGACGTCTATGGAAGGGGCTAAGGCTTACGAGTCAATTCAGAATGCGTGGCTGGTGGAGCTAGCCGAGTTGTCAGCCGTCAAGAAGTCAGACATTGAAGTAATGAAGAATTTCCTGTCCAAGCGTGAGGATACGTATCGTGCTGCCTACGCCAGGCGAATCAAGACACACAAACGTCAATGCGTGTTCTTCGGGTCAACCAACGAGAACGAGTTTCTCAAGGACCAAACCGGAAACAGACGTTTCTTTCCGGTTGCCGTGAAGTGGAATCCCAACAGCCACTACCTGTTCGAGAAATCCTTCGAGGACACCATCGACCAGCTATGGGCAGAGGCTAAGGAACTGTACGATGCGGGGGAAAGTCTGATCCTCTCCAAGACAGCCGAGAGCATCGCCAACGGTATTCGTGAGGAGTACACAGAAGTATCTTCTATGCATGGTCTGATCGAGCGGTTCGTCAACTTGAAGTTCCCGAAAGATTGGGACGATTGGGTATATGCTGACCGGAGAGATTTCGTGGACGGTCTAGGAGTATTCGAGGAAGGAACAGAGGCAAGGAAGGAATTCTGTGCATTCGAAGTATGGTGCGACGGGCTCGGTCTTTCACGAAAAGACTTCACTACATCTAGGGCCAGGGAAGTTGCTGGGTCTCTAAAGAGGCTGGGCTTCGTCCGAAACGGACAGCGAAATGTCAGTATTTACGGTAGGCAGTCAATTTACACCCGTATAATTTCAGAGACTGAAGAATAATACGTATCTTTGCGTCACTGAATTTAAGGGGTATAACTTGTGTCTTGTACTACTGATAAGAAGGTTTAGGCTGAGAGCAGTCAACATTTCAATTCTTTATGTTTGTCATGCACACTTATATTTTTCCTCCCGTATCCTGCTGTGAAGCCCGATACGGGAGGTTTTTTATTAATGGACGTTAATACAGGCTTCTGTCCACTAACGGATGTTAATAATTTATTCAAAATTTGGCAAATTAATAAACCCGCCCTATATTTGCATCATCAAAGTTAAACAAGTAGTAACAATTAAAAATATGAAAGCCAGTAAAGTTTACATCATTGAATTCAGAAATTCAGAAGGTAAAAGAGATTACCAATGTTACGCAGAAACAAATATAAAGAAAGTTTTCGATGTGGCGTATAGATACTGTAAAGCAAATAAATGTGAACTAATAGGAGTAAGGGAGGCTTAAGATATGAAGACAATTACATTAAAAGCTAAGTTCAAAATGGGAAGCAGAATCAAATCTATTAAGGTAGACCTAAAATTCCGGGATGATAAATACCCATGTTTTGGTGAACTAGTTGATGAATTATATTGCACGAAATCTCCAAAATTAAATGAAATGTTCGAGAACGGGTATTTAATCGGAGTAGAACGAATATTAGACTAAATATTAACCGGGCGGGAAACCGCCCACAAAAAATAAAAACATCATGAAAAAATTATTTACATTATTCGCATTAATCTTAGTATCGATCGCAGCAACTGCGCAGATCAAGCAACAGGAAAAGTCAGAAACGATCGGATCATACCGAATGGGCATCATCAAGTTAACCGAGAATAACGGTCAGTACGCCATCAAGGGACAGACCAAGCAGTTCGTAGATACTCGGTTAGCAGTAGATCTGGGAAACGAGGAACAGGCTATCGCCATCCTACAATCAATGATAGACTACAAAGGCGATAACGGGAAATCTGTCGATCTAAATAATCCCAGCATGAACGTAGCCCGGTATCTAGGTTCTATGATGGGCGGCTGGGAAATCGGAATCACCGACATGTACGCTACTTCCATAGTGGTCAGCAAGGGGGAGATGAAGAAGATGATCAAAACCATAAAAGACAGATAACCATGAGATCAGATAAAAAAACTCACTTTAAACTTAAATAATTATGGCATCAAAAAGAATTACAATCACTATGGCTGAAGAAGCCGCATCAAAAATGACCCAACCGATCAAAGATCACATCGCTCTTCTGAGGAGAAAGGCATCGAACATCGTAAAGGCCGAATACCTAAAGACCCCTAAATACGCATATCTTGAGGAAGCAGACATCAAGTATCCGGGATTTATCGGAAGGGGAAGAAACGCTAGGCTTACATACAAGACCTTATGTCTTGATTGGAAATCGGCAGATGATTGCAGATTGATAGCTAGATCATATGAAAACAGAACCGTAATTCCCTGCACCGAGGAGGCGATCCGAGTAGTAGATAGAATTTCCCTTGAAATAGAGGAAGCCGAAAAAGAGCACTATAGTACCTACAAGCCAATCGGCAACCCCATCCTTAAATGCGGAAACATGCGTGTCTTGAAGAAGGAATACCCGGAAGCCTGCAAAGTGCCGGAAGCCTACGATACAGAATCCCCGAAGTCTAAGGCTAACACAGCGTTACAGTTACCATTAGAACCAATCAACAAAATCCTTTCGAAGTATGAAAAAGATAATTAACTTTGCATGGAAAGCCGCAGCGTTCGTGTTGACCTGTGCGGCAATAACAGCATACATTTTATTAATTTGTAATCCTAATTAATATGTTACTGATAGAACGAGTTACCCTTGTAAAAGGAGACATCAAGGAATCGGTCACTAAGGTTCCCATAGCGGTGGAAGGTCTTACACCGGAAGAATTTAAGGCTAATGTCATGGCGTTGTTTCGCTGCGACCGAGTATTACTAACCTACACAGTGAAAGAGGAGGAAGACGATGAGAACAAGGATTAAAGAATTCAGAAGGAAGAACGGAAAGGTTTCCCGCTATATCGTACAGGAACTGTGTGATGACGGAGTGTTCCGCACCATTGACGGTGGGATGTGCGACACCAAAGAGCAAGCCGAGAAGGTTCGTAAATCGTATAAAGCCGTGGGGAAATTAGTGCGGCAGTTCAACGGGGAATATAACGGGCACGCTATCCTGCGATTCCCCAAGTTCCAACCATGCGACTGTCAGAAGAAAGATGAAGAAGGACGAGACTAGCGAGAAGGTATTTGAAAGGACCTTGTCTAAGTACGTAGATGATCAAGGCGGGATGGCAGTCAAGCTGCTGCCCCAGTTCATCAAAGGTTTGCCGGACAGGATGTTTCTTTTGAAAAGCGGGATAGTGGTCTTCGCTGAATTTAAGAGTACAGGAAAGAAGCCCGCCAAGATTCAGAGCTACATTCATGCGAAGATACGGGCTTTAGGTTTTCCGGTTCTCGTAGTGGACAGCGTAGAGACCTACGAGGGAGCTAAGAATATTATAAACCGTTTAATGACAATGCAGAAAGTATATGGAAGATAAAGAAATGATTTTAGAACCGGAGTTCAAGTCGAATGAAGAAATCAGACAAGAACTGATATTGAAACTCATAAACGAAAGAGGATTCGTGCGGTATAAAGGATTCGGATTGAAGAAAGACGCTGATAGATATCATTTGTATATCGATTGTTTTCCGGATGGAATAGTCGTGGAGTTAATAAGCCATAATGTCTGCGTAGTACGAGGATGTAAGTTCAGCGTACCATACGCCAAAGACTTAGGAACTCTCCTAATATACATACGTTCCGGAATAAAGGACACCATAATGCGGGAAGCTAAGAGGATGGCGGAGGATTCTTTGAAAAACCTTTTGCCTTACGATTAATAGTTATTATATTTGCAACGAATTAAAATAAAATAGTTATGGCAGAAGATTTCAACAAAAGACTGAAGACCGACCGCATCAAGTTGTTTGTCGATGTGGTCACCAAGATGGCGAACGATACCCCAGCAGGCGGTTATTCCATAGGTGAGGCTATCGGAAGCCTCCCGGACAATCTGAAGCAATTCCTCCTATCCGAGATACCCGACAGGATCATTCGTGCCGAGTATTCACGCAGAGACTTGGGAAGCCTTGAGGACGCATGCGTGACACAGGGGAAGGACGAACTGATCGAGACATTCCGTTCTGAGATATACAACAACAATAAGTTACACACGATAGCCGATCTGCTGGGGACGGACTGCCTCCGTCCGGATCTGGTAGAAACCGCGGAGGCGCTGGTCAAACTTTTCCCGGAACGCTGGACCGTCGAGGAGCTGTCGGAAGAAATTTACGCAAGGAGTTTAGGATTATGAAAAGAAGGTTAGAAAAACGTAGGGAAATGAAATATTACAGTGAATTATTAAAAGAAGTGCCGGACTTCGTAGACACGAACCTGGCAAAGAAGTCCGTTATCAGGAGAGGATGTTTCGAAGGCGGGACCGTAGCAGGGTATACCACGAAGGACGGATACGGAGGACCGTCTGTCATAGTAGAGTTGCCCGATACCCTTCCGATGAATAATCGTGGCCGGAATCCCGAAGATAAGCAAGGCTTATATGACCGGATAATCCCAGACGCTGACCCCTATGCAAAGCTATTGGTATGTTGATATAGAAGACCTGGAGGAATGCTAAGCAGATCACAGTTACATAAGTATCAGTTACAGGGGGTAGAGCACATAAAGGATAATCCGGAATGCGCCCTGTTTCTCGACATGGGCTTGGGAAAGACCGTCACCACACTGACCGCCCTGTCCGATCTCATCCAGTACTTCGAAGTCGAGAAGGCTTTGATCGTAGCTCCCAAACGTGTTGCCGAAGTGACGTGGGCTGACGAGATAGCTAACTGGGCGCATCTGAATAACCTGCGTGTCTCCGTGATCGCAGGGAACGCCAAGAAGCGTGCTGCGGCTGCTCGTGCCGATGCCGATATCTACACGGTGGGTCGTGACAACCTGGTTTGGCTGCTGGAGAATTTCGGTGGCGTGAAACTACCGTATGACTGCGTCGTGGTAGACGAGTTGTCCTCGTTTAAGAATCACCAATCCGAACGGTTCAAAGCCATGAAGAAGATCAGACGGTACGCCAACCGGGTGATCGGTCTGACGGGTACACCGGCACCCAACGGACTCATCGACTTGTGGGCGCAGATGTTCGTCATAGACGGAGGCAAACGGCTTGGCCGGTCCATCACTGACTACCGGGCTAACTACTTCAAACCGGGCGCCCAGAACGGCAGGATCGTCTACAACTACAAGCCGCGGGAAAAAACCGAGCAGATCCTCTCCGAGAAGATATCGGATATTACGCTGTCCATGAAGGCTGTCGATTATCTGGACATGCCGGACGTAAACTACATCTATGACAATGTGGTCCTATCCGACAAGGAGATGTCCATGTATAAGGAATTCGAGAAGGAGCAGATACTCTCGCTGCTGGGCAACGGAGATGGCGAGACCATCACGGCCATGACTGCCGCGGCCCTGTCAAACAAGTTGCTCCAGTTTGCCGGAGGAGCGATCTATGATGCGGACCGGAACGTACACCATGTGAGCGATGCCAAGATCGAAGCCCTGTGCGAGATGGTCGAGGCGTTGAACGGTGCTCCCGTCCTCATCGCCTACAACTTCCTCCATGAGGCCCACCGCATCGAGAAAGCCCTGGCCAAGTTGAAGCCCGTCCGCATTGGCGGTGATTCTAAGGGAGACGGGAATCGGATCATGCGTGACTGGAATGCCGGGAAGATCAAGGTGCTGATCGCCCACCCCGCCTCTGTGGGTCACGGTCTGAATCTTCAGAAAGGCGGTAACAACATCATATGGTTCGGGGTGACGTGGAACTTAGAGTTGTACCAGCAGTTCAATGCCCGGTTGTGGCGACAAGGTCAGACGAAGCCCGTTTTCATCCACCACATCGTATCCCGGAGAACGCTCGACGAACGTGTTGTCAACTCGCTTCAAGGCAAGTCTAGTACGCAGGATGCGTTAATAGACGCTATCAAAGAACTGGTTTCGCAGTACAAACGTTAAACCTGCCTTATATTCGCATCATCAAAGTTAAACAAGTAGTAACAATTAAAAAATATAAGATTATGAGACGTAACGACCAATGGAAACCGAGATTCGTAGCAACATTCAGAGCAGAGACGATAAACGGTCACCATGACCTGGAGATTCTTCATCTATATGCGACGAACCGAAAAGCGGCTTACCAACAAGCTGGAAGATATATCAAAGAACAGGGCGGAGGAATGAAACTTGTATCATTGTCGTATTAACCATTAAAATACAGGATTATGGAAAAGTCAAGAAACGCGGTTCGGAAGATACGGAAGATGAAGGATTTAGGAATCTACAACAGGTTCCTAAAGAATTCCGAGAATCGCATAAGAGAATTATATAGAACGTATTCGTTCTCCGAGGAATACCTGATGACGCAAGTCCGAACCATTGTAAACCGGAGATTGAGCCAAATTAATTACCTATCGGTTGTTTTAGAAATGTCCTTTATATTTGCGGATACTCCGGAGAAGGAAAAATTCTGGTACGACATAGTAGACGAATTAAGATCAGAAATATAAGATTATGGTACAATTATATAGCGGAGATCAGAAAGTAGTGCGGTGCGATGAGTACCGTGACTACTCGGATTGGAAGGTATCAGCGGACCTGTTTAGACGTGATGGCGTGGAAACCTGTCTTCACGCTCCTGGAGCATACGAGATGAAATACCCGTTTACGGCAGAAATAGAGACAACCTTCGGGACGTTTGTCGAGTATGATCGTAACGTCCCGACAGGGATAGGAAAGAAAGCGATTGTTAAATTTTTAAAAGTATATTGATCATGAATAAGTATAAATTATATATACCCCTAGGTGAAACACTGGAACTTGATAACGGGAAGACGATCACCTGTGTAGAAGACGAACCGTGTAGTATGTACGGAGGCTGCACAGAATGCGTGTTCCACAAAGAGGGTCACCCGGAAAATCTCGGAATTCACTGTTTCGAAATGTGCTGTAACCGTAAAAACCGAGAGGACCGTAATAACGTACATTTCGAATACATTGAATAATTAAAGATCATGAAGAAATTAATTAACTGGTTTAAGCAATCAAACAGATGGAAGCATCTGGTGTACGGCTTCCTGGTATCCTTAGTTGCCGGATTCGCTTTCACCTGCGGAGCAGCCGCAGGGATGGAATTCAAGGATAACCAATGGGGCGGCAAATGGGACTGGATAGACTTTTGGCTGACCGTAGCCGGAGCATGGTTCGGTCTGATGATCCGGATGTTGTTAAAGAATTTGTTCAACTTATATTGGCTGTGTCTATGACGTACCAAGAATATAATGATAGGCGGAATGATATAGTCAACGCCTATAACAACGGAGAGATGAACCTTCCCGATTTACAATACGAGCTAGCCAGGCTAGACCGGGACTATGAGAGTAATTTCCCTACTTACACGGTATCCGATTGGTCCAGGCGTGCCGAGGAAGCCCTTGCCAAAATGAAGGAGACACATCGGAAAGTCAAGCAGGAATGGGCGCATGCCCGCTTGGATGGCGGCAGGGTGAAGGTGAAGAAAGGGACACACGGTTTGCTATTAGCAGACATGTCAATTCTAGAGGCTAGGTTACTGGCGAACGAGATTTTAAGTATAACCAATAAACAAAGGAGGAAAAGAAAATGAACGAACCTATTTGCGCTGTATGCGGAGAAACCGATATTAAGAAACTGACCATGTTCAATTATGGCGTATGCCTGTGTCACCGTTGCTTGGAGATATCCGCGCGTTCCTTTATCCATGATAACGCGGAACGGAAACTGAAGGAGACCGAGAAGAAGAAAGAATCCGCGGATGCGGAGGGCATGTCCAGGCAAGAGTACGAATCCCTGAAGGAACTGAAGGATGAAATAGCGAGGAAGATATGGGATGAGATAACAGAGAAGATCAGGAAGAAACGTGAGGCGGATGCCGAGAAGATGGCAAAAAGTTCCGAGGAGATCGGGAAAGTTATATTCTTGGAAGGTTCTTATGAGACGAAATACTGGAATCTCCGTGAAAAGCATATGAACACTATTCAGAGAGTAAAGGACCTTACTCTCAAAATGAATAAGATAGATGAAGAATTGCGTAGGGCCAGGAAAGCATATGATTCGGCTGAGACGGACGCCATAAGAAAGACACTGGATGTGAATAGGTGTAACAAGATTATTGACAATCTAAAAGAAGAATTCTCCGTTAAGGTTAAAGCCATGAACTATTGGCTGCTGGGCGTGTCTATCCTTTCCGGAGTATTAGGTTTTATTTTAGGGTACTGTTACAGATGAAGCCAGGGGAGATAATTATCGGAGCAATCCTCGCTGCTTTGGCGGGGATTTTCCTCGGAGCGTTTATAACAGGATTAGTAACCATTTTAACTGACGTATGAGTAAACAAGTAAACTTAGGACATATCGGGATGATGTTTAACGTTCACGTATTCGCTGTATGCCGATTCCTTCGGATGCACCGTAAGAAACCTGTATCCAGGGTGCATCATGGTAAGGTTAGCTACTATGGTCCGGCAGACACGTTCGAAAAGAATCGGGAGGATTTCGTGCAGTACGTATTCGGACTGTTTGACCGAAGAAGTCCGCTTACCCGGTGCTGCTCCCGTACCGCTAAGATAAACGCTGCGATCAGCGATGAGCGGTTCGAGACGAATCGTTTTGAGGAGAAACTACAGGTTAGGGAGTCGCACACGAAACGGCTGATCCGCATATCGGATATTACGGATACGGTGGGCGATGTGGAGGAACACCGGATCTATGAGTTCCGCCATTACGTTAACGGTGCGGTTAGCTTCTTCAGATGGACGGGAAACTCTTGGGAATTCCTGGAAGGAGAGAGAAGTCCTCTGAATAAAAAGCAGTTCGTGAAGTCTATCTGCGAGAGATACAAGGTCACTCCGTAGGAAAGAAACTTGAGAGAATTTAAGAGGATTGATAAGTTTTCTCAATTTGCACGAATTTATAAATTTTCTCAATGTGCACAAATTGATAAATTTGGACTAAAAATACTAAGAAAATTCGTTACAAAAGAAATCCTAACAGAAGTTGTAGAATGTTAAACGTAAGCTTACTCTAAGCTAAGATAAGATTAAAATAGCCCAAAAACAGGGCTTTTGTAAAGTATATTGTATACCCGTAGTTTTATATATGCAGCTAAGTTGCTACAAATCAGTCTGATGCGCAAGCTGCATAGATGTGCATTGATAATATTTTTCCCATCTATGCAGGATAACCTACTGATTTATAGATATTTGCATTAATGCATAGATAAAAGTAGTATTATTAAATATATGAAACCTTTTGATGTTGTTAATAGATGTATATAATTGTATATGCAATTTAACACACTCAAAAGGTTTCGTTGATAAATATAGGAAAACATCTATGCATTTATGCACCATCAATGCATCGTATTGAGTATCAGTGAATTACAGCGCATCGATGATCTATGCATCAATGCAGTTATCTATGCAGGGCCGGAAAGTAGCTGTTCTAGATTCGGGGGACCCGCATTTTGCGAGGTCCCCACAATTTCGGTGGGGTTGTGATTCGCTAGGTCATCTCTACAGTTATCAAGATGGGAAGAATTTGGGGATGCTGGGGATAATGCTTATCTTTGCCCTCATGAACTAAATATCTTTCAAGCATGAACAGTATTCAAGCGAATCTTTATAATCCGTTCTATGGCGAGGAACTGTACACGCTGTACAAGGAACGATTCGGGCATACACCGATGTTCACGGAACCGGGACAGCTTCGGGAGGTCTTCGACAACTACGTTATGTGGTGTCGCAACCATCCGATCGAATCCGTGGATTACGTGAAGAGCGGTATGATGGCCGGACAGAGCTACGTGGTACGGAAGAAACTGCTGGTAACGGAATTCGGCTTCACCCAGTTTCTAGGGGTGGGCTGCGACTATATTACTTCCCGTGAGAAAGCATTCAAGGAGCAGCACGAGAAATACCACGATGACGAGTCACTTGCGTTCCTTGAGGAGATCCGGGTGATCCGACAGTGGATCAGAGACGACATGGACAAAGGGGCGTCTGTCGGGCTGTATGATCCGAACTACATCTCGAAGCTACGCGGACTCAAGGCATTGAGCGATGTTACCAGCAATGACGAGAAGATCACTGGCGGGCTGCGTGTTGAAGTTTTAAGCAATGATACAGCGAAACGTATGCAAGCCCTTGCGAAAGTCGCTAAGAAGCGAGAAAAACACGGTGACGATAAACTAGACGATCCGAAGGAATGAAGACAACCTATGTATTCGATAAACTCCTAGAAGCTACGGTTGACCCGAATGTCCGTGGCGTATCCAGCAGAGGCGGAACACGATCCTCCAAGACGTGGTCGATGCTTCAGCTTCTCTACATCATGGCCAGGGAATCGGAAACACCGCTCCTCATCTCCTGTGTTACGGACACGATGCCGGGCATCAAGCGAGGCATGCTCCGTGATTTCAAGCGCATGCTGCAAGACGAAGGCGTGTGGGACGACAAATGCATGAATCTGACCGATTCCATCTATTCGCTGGAGAACGGGTCACAGATCGAATTCTTTGGCTGCGAGGACTCGTCTAAGGTTTTCGGTCCCGCCCGTGACGTCCTGTTCGTAAATGAGGCGCAGCGTGTCCCGTTTGAAGTGTTCCGTCAGATGGCGGTGCGTACCCGGCTAATGCTCTACATCGACTTCAATCCTGTCAAGAAGTTTTGGGTACACGACTACTTCAAAGGACCGGGAATGGTCGAGATCGTGAGCACCTACAAGGACAATCCGTACTTGACTCCCGAACAGATCGAGGAGATCGAGAGAAACCGGTCTGACGAGAACTGGTGGCGTATCTTCGGTCTCGGAGAAACCGGAGGCGTAGAAGGGCTGGTTTACCCGGAATACGACATAGTTCCCAGTTTCCCGGCTGATGTTACCGGGCAATGTCTGGGACTTGACTTCGGATTCACCGGAGACCCCACAGCCATCGTGCGTGTCGGCTTCAAGGGCGGAGACCTGTACATCGAAGAACTGGAATACCGGACAGGCATGGTCAACTGGGACATCTCCGAAGTTCTCCATGATCTCGGCTTCCACAAGATGTACACCATCGCTGACTCCGCAGAGCAGAAGAGCATCACCGAGATTTCCCGGCTGGGCTGCAAGATCATCCCGTGTATCAAAGGGAGAGGATCGGTGGTTGCTGGGATCAGTGAAGTCAAGCAGTTCAAGCTACATGTAGTCGCGGGATCACGGAATGTGCAGGACGAATTCGACCGGTATTCGTGGACTCTCGACAGGATGACAGGGATGTACGACACTACGAAGCCGCAGGATGCGAATAACCACGCTATGGACGCTATTCGCTACGCAGTCGACTATCTTATAACCAAGTACCGTCCGGGTGCTAAAAATCAAAGGAAAAATGGGTAAATTCAAAAACTTCAGAAGTTACGTGGCGCATCGATGGATGCGTCCTTTCAGGCGTTTCTACGGATTCATGAAACGCAGGATCAGCCGCAAGCAGAGGATCATGTCACTGCTTAGTCTCTCGAACCTAAAGCCCGATGCCGTGATAGCTATGTCGCAAGATGAGAGGGCGTTAATGGACACTTTTGCAAAATTAATCATACCTTCGCACCTAGTAACTCGGAAGGGTCGGATCATCCGCGCAATCCCGGAACTGGAAGACGTGGAACTGTGGCAGATGATCGAAGCCCGGAGAGCGGAGACAGCGATTGACCGCATCAAGGGATGGTGCGGATACGTCCCGGAAACGGTGGCGGACATGATCAAGTTGTCAAAGTTTATTGAAGCCGAGTTTCATCGTGCCGACCAGCTGGAGGCCGCGCTGCTTCCACGAGGCGGAGGCAAAGCGGACACCAGCCCGATAGCGGAAGCCAAGAACATCTTGGGCATGGTTCAGATGACAGCAGAGTTGATGTCGTGCTCCTTCGAGGAAGCGAAGAAGATAAACTACTCGGATGCCATTCTCGCTATCAGCAGACGGCATGATGAAGTAGAGAGAATGAAAACTAAATCCAAATAACTGATTATGGAATGTAAAAAGTACGAAATTATTGAAGATGGCGGACGCAAGCGCATCCGGTCTCTTCGTGACTTCACGGTACAGGACCGTCACGTCCGTATCGGTGACCTCGGTGGATACGTCTACGATGACAAGACACTGGGACAGAATTGTCCTGCGTGGATCTTCAGTGGAAGCCTAGAGTATCCCGGTATCCACGTCTATGACGAGGCTATCGTGGACATGGGAAGCAACGAAGCCTACGAAACGGACGCTCGTATGCGTCGTGTCCTCATTCACGGGAAAAGTCGTATTATGGGAATGATGCGGTTCTGCACGGGAAAGACTCCGGAAGCGGTACAGAATCCGACCGGATACGAGCAAGGTTATTACGAAGGATACGCTGGTGTTCCTTTCAAGGCGGCAGCCCGTGAAGCCTCAGACAGGGTGAGATCCAAGGCAATGGTATGGTCGGCTGGTGCCGGTAAGGTTATCATGCCGAACGAGAACTACGAGATCATGTGTAACAAGCTAGACGAGGACGGAATAACGCTGGCTACGACAGCATGGATAAAAGGAGGCGCGGACGTTTACATCGACCTGTCTGACGCTGCTGCGTTCGTTCTGAATGTCCGTAAAGCCGGAGGCGGTGACATCACGCCAGCCGACATCACAGAAGCGGGCTTCTCCATTCAATCGCCCGCACAAGCGAGGATGGATGTCAACAACACGATCATTTCCGCCTCCTATGACAGATCAGCTACTCCGGGAACAGCGTTGAAAATCTTCAATAGTTCGCCCGATACTGCTATTCTCGATAACTCGGAAATACGCGCGTTCTACGGTGCCACCGATTTTGCATCGCTTGTATTAAACTGTGAATTATACAGAAGCAAGGTTACGGCAACACTGAAACCGGGTAACTTTCACAGTCTTGCAGGAACGTTCATCGATGTTAAGGACTTGATAATCAAAAACGACTGGATTAACAATCTGTATTCAAGTCTTCAAAGAACACGAATCACGGCTACGGACTGCGAAACTTTGGTATTGTCAGCTACGGTTATCCCGGACATCAGCGACTTGCATGCAAAGAACGGAAAGCTGGTATTCAAGGGCTGCAACGTTCCCGTGGGTATCTTCTATTATGACCGCAATCCGGGAGGCAACGTCTACACCGACATCGACTTCTCGAAGGCTTCTGAGCATCTCGGGAAGACCCTGCTTGAACAGGAACAGACGATTCTTGTATCTTCCAACGTAGAAGGGATGTATCGCCTCTATCGCAACGCTGATGACAAGGTATTCGGGATGCTGGTGCAGGACTACGCTTCCGTTGAGCATATGGGATACGGTGCATTGGAGAGTTCATACGACTCCGTGGTGTACTCTGACTGCGTGCTGGACGGTGTGTTCAACATCATCGGATGCAACGTATTCGGTGGAACGCCTGGCGGTGCTAGCAAGGTGCATTCGACCAGCCCTGATCCCGTAGAGATCGACGGTAACTTCCGTGTCGAAGGAAACGCTCAGATCGAGGACACGCCTCTCAAGGGCACAGGCTACATCGGAGACAATGCCGAGCTGAAGAACGGTGATGTAAAAGGCTACATCCATATGCAGGATGATGCGAAGTACATTCCTGCGAAAGTAGATGTGCCACAGAGGATACAGAGATTGGTTATGCTTGGAAATTCTAAGGTTCTCAAGCAAACTAGTACAGGTAGATTCGCTGCTGAATTACGGGACAATGCGGTGATCAATGCTAAAGTTATTGTTGGTTCCGGTGGTTCTGCTCTGTACATGTCGGGGGATACCGTGCTAGAAAGAATCGATGAGAGCAATGTGCTTTCGGTATATGGCATTGTACGCATGAGAGATAAGGCTACAGTCACCAAAACGGGCTACATAGCAATATATGGAGACGTGGAGCTGGTAGGCGGATTCAACATTTCCGCAGGATCACGCACTATCTACGGTAAACACGTGATCGCTAGCCCGGATGACATGAACAGACCGGAGTTGCCTCCGACTAAAATAACTTGGTAAATTATGAAATACAGTATAAATAGTGCTGGTAGAATAGTAGCCGAGAGAGACATTTACTCTCTCGGTGGCTTTATACCTGGGGGAAGTCTGGGAGGTTTTATCGCAGACGAAGCGCAGTTATCGCAGGAAGGCGAATGCTGGCTGGATAGCGGAGACATAAGCGCAAGACCGGATGTGCGTATCAAGGATAACGCATTCATAGGGGGATTCTTTAGAGGCGAGAATCCCGTTCGCACGGATATAATAACGGAGTTTAGCGGTAACACGTTGATACCCGGAAGCGTAAGTATCCGGTGCTTCGCAGCAGATACCAAGAACAACGTGTTTGTCAAAGATTCGTTCATCGGGGTATCAATGGACGTTCTTTGCGGTCCGAGAACTACGGCAACAGCGTTCCCTTTCGAGCAAGGAGGGTACTTATCCACTGCACCGAGAGGAACCGCTTTTTCATCATCTGTAATGCAAACCGGAGACGCAAACCTTTGTCGAAGCACGGATGCGGTTATAAGATGCGGATTGAATACATACGTGTATCTTCCAACGGGATACTCCGGTAGAATTCTATGGGCATACACCAAAGGTGAAACAGCGGTGTATTCGGGAGAATCTAAAGCGATACCTTCGGGACTGACTAAAATAGAACATCCGGTATATAAGCAATTTATGTTGCATATCAACAAGATTAACGGAACTGCAATGACCCCGACCGATTTGTTGGCTACAGGAGCTAAGATACTAGGACATATTAGCGGTTCTGTACTAACGGACATTAGACCGGAATCGGCATCGGGTGAATACCTGATGGTAAATTCGTCTCTCATTGCGGAAACTGACAACTTTGGATTGAATGCCGCACAGTTGCGATTCTTGGCAGGTAGTATGTACGATACTACCATGTACACAAAGACGGATGGACAAGATTATAAACCTTATGGTACATTCCGGAATGTAGAACGGCTGGAATATACTAAGTATCTGCCCGATTCGCACCGTACCGCAGCAACTAGGGATACCTATATCTCCGCTTATGATTGTCCCCTGTTACGGGTAGACGATACTACTTACGACGATGCTTTGGCTGCTAAGGGAGACCTAATACTTCGTAACTGTATTGTCCCTAAAGCCGAATTCCAAAATGACGTTATAAACGGGAATACCTACGAAGACATAGATTTCTCCTGCTCAAACGAAGACTTGGGGTTCACAATAGCGGGATACACTAGATTCATTTCAAGCCGTAAGCAGGGTATATACCGTCTGTCCGGTGGTTCCAGTTCTACGGGATTCGTTAGTCACAAGGGTAACCTTGCTAATACGGCTAGACTTTATCAAGCGGAAAAGTATATTCCTTTGGACGGGTCTATTATGGAACAAGGAACATACGGAGGCGGTAGTCAGATTCCTTATGAATCCTCTAAGACGAATAGTCTTATTCGGGTTCGGACAGGTAAACCGCTACCTACTTTTGGCTTAGCGCTCCCGTCTTTGCCTGACGGGTATTCGGTGAAAGCCCTGTATTACTTGGATGGTGATTTCACAATTCGTTCAACGAGTACAGACCCGACCGGACTAGACACTACCTATCCATACGTGGTTATGCTGTTCAGAAAGGATGATGATTCCGCAATAAATGTAACGGATTTCATTGCGCTTAATAGGACTCTGCGAATCATAGACCACACGAAAGCACCGGAGGTCACAGGATCTGCCTACGTGGGTGCGGGGTGTACGGTTCGTGGCGATGTTCAGCTACACGGTGATCCGTATGTTAACCGGGTGTTGGACCGTACTCTGTGGGAACGAAAAGCGATATCCGGTAACCTCTCTAATGGATGGGAGGGCGCTAAGATTGAACGACAGGGAGGCGACCGCATGTTAACCGCAGATTTACAATATGTCGGAGAAAACGGGTGCACCGTATCGTGTGCCACCGGATACTGGATAATTCCGTATCGGTTTACTAAGGACGGGCTATACTTAGATAATCCGGGGTGGGTTCGGTCTCATACCTTTGGAGCGTTTGAAGGGTACGTAGGAATCCTTATAAAGAAGTCGGAAGGTAAAGCGGATAACGGTGGACTGATAACCGAGGACGATATTCCTTTAGCCAACGTTAAGTACCTTCGTGCGTTCAAGAAGCGCAGATACATCACTAACGAGCTGGACCGTACTAGCCCGGAAGATATCTTGATAGGTCCGGATTATTGGGAACAGGGAACAGCCGGAGGCGGACAAGCGGACGCAGGTAAAACCTACGAGGAACTTAAAGCAACATCCGGAACCGCTATAAGACTTAAACGTCCTATAAATGTTTCCCCGTCATCCAGTATATCATCGGCATCGGGATTTTCAAGGTATTCTAGGGTGCTAGACGCAATAACTAAATTCCATTTAGGCGAATCACCTGCCAGTGTTAAGATGGCTTTACTTGCTGCTATTATTCAGAAAGACCCATCGGCTGCGATAACTCCATCGGAGATACCCAATTCTAGGTTAGTGTTGGAATTCGTGCCGCAGCCGAGAATCATCGTTCCTTATGGGTCCGATACCTTGTCCATAAGTGGTCCTAAAATCCGGATGTACGACAATGCGGTTCTGTCCCGAAATTTCAACCATGATGCTGATATCATCCTACAGGGTGATGCCGTGACGGGCTACGATTTCTCTTCCGGAGACTGTCTGTGTTCTAACGGTCACGATGACGCAATAATCAAACTGCCATGATATTCAGCGATGTAGTAAACTTTATGAATGGACAAGCCGAGATAATCGGCTTGCCTATCTACTTTGGTTCGGATGATAATCTGAACGAGCAGGTAAACGCCATTGACGGCATATTCCTCACGTTCGATGTGCCCGGTGGTGGGATGGTCAAGCTGCCTCCGGCTGTCCGGAGATATGATGTGGTCCTGCAATGCCTTGACAAGTCACACTATATGACGGACAACTTGCAGGAGTTGCTAACATTGGAACGGACGGACTTGTATATTAACCGCCTAATGTCTACTTTTGTATGTCATTTCGAGGTCGAAGATCTGAAATTCGTGAAGATTCAAGGACTGTACGATTCTCAGAAGTCCGGATGGAGAGTGACATTTTCGGTAACGAACGGTCTATTAAACTATGGATAAGGAAATTGTAGCGGTAGTTGAGCAGCTGAAGAAGGAAATATTCGAAAACTACGTGTCCAAAGGCTTGGTAGCCTCCGGAGACTTCGGTAGGAATCTTATTTTACACGAGAACGGTGACTCCGTTAAACTGACGGCACCGAAGCATGTTATCCAAATGGAGAAAGGGAGGAAGGCTGGGAGTTTTCCTCCCGTTTCCGCTATTAAGCAGTGGATCAAGGACAAGAACCGGACAGCAGGAACGGACATCCCGGAAGAGGCGGCATATGCTGTAGCCTACGTAATTAAACGGGACGGCATCAAGGTTCCCAACAAATACAATGGTGGAGGGGTAGTCTCCGACATCATAAATCCCGAAAGGGTGAAGCGGTTAACGCTGGATATAAATAAGATCATTAAAGCAAAAATTCTAACAATATTAACGCAATGAGAGTAGCAATTCCTAGACTAAATACGAGCGTAAGTCTCACAGACGGACAGACCTACAACTATCCCGGATGTCTGTCCATTTGGGATAACATCCCGTTGAAGCTGGTCGTTACGGACTTGCCTACGGACATCATAGTATACTTCCTTATACAATGCCGATCTTCCCTAGACTCGTTCTACGTGGCTAACTTGGAACCAGTCAACGGGATAGAGATAGACTTGGCATCTTACTTCTATCCGCTCCTCCCGGCATATAAGGACCGGATAGCCGGGTACACCGTGGAGCTAGGGCTGACTCACAAAGCTAACCTAACTGCCAACGCGCAAACACAGCAGTTCCGGATGCCGATCATGAACCTGGCCAGCCGGAACAACATCAACCGGATACCTAATGCCGACACGGACTTCCGGGATGACTTGGGACGCAGAGCACCGCTAGCCCACACGCTGGATGATGATTTCTTCATCAGCAGCCTATACCATGATAGGGACTATGATGTAGACGTTATCTATCAAGACGGAACGGCTGACAGACTTAATTACATGCAGGGCGACGGAATATCGGATGCATGCCAATACAAGAAGATCACGCTCAAGAATCCGGACGGATCTGTAGCGGCCGTGAAGTTCTATCCGGAGGAGATTTCCGCATGCGGAGCTATCACACTGCGCTGGCTTAACTCTTACGGGTCCTATGATGCGATCTCCTGCTACAATTGGAGCGCGCAGCCTACGATCACACAGGGCTTGGACGGTGGTACGATAACCAAGCGAGAGTTGACCTGCGTATTCGAACTGACCGAGGCTAACAAGTTCGCTCTTGATGTCCTGTCAACGTCTCCGGACGTTACGGTGAGGGGCTTGGATGGCGTTCCCAATGACACCAAGATGCGCTGCTCCTCGACTACGGGAGTCAAGTATACGGCATCCGGCTTGGCGAGAACAGCAACGTTAAAATTCCAATGCTGACATGGATATAAAGATACAGATAAACGGCACATTTTTGGAGGGCTTGACTAAGACAGATGTCAAACTCTCCATCAATGCGTCATCTCCCTACTCGTTTGGCGAGTCTACCCGTACCTACTCGGCTAACATCAAAGCACCGAGAAACCGGGTAAACGACGGTATCTTCTATCAGATGCGAAACTTCGGTTACGTGAAACGTGACATGAAGTACGAGGCTAGGATTTACATAGGCGGCATCGCTATCAACAAGCGTTTCAAGGCTAAGGTGACCTGCGATGAGGATAGCTACAGCGTTGCGTTGTCTCAGTCTGATCTCAAGATGTCGCAGTTGCCTAAAGAAGTCGTGGAGGCTACGCTTATCGACTCGAACGTAGACAATACCCAGTTCTTCCGGGCTAGCGATCTGATTACGAAAGCACTAGGATCTCCCGTTCCCTTGACATTCCCAGCTATCGACTACGGTGATTATGTACCGGGCCTAATCATCGAGAACCTTGGTCAGAGAGCGATTTCCGATCTGCTCGTAGGCAAGTCTGTCACGGTGTTTTGGCGATACGCTTCTGAGACGGATGACGGTACGAAGTACTTTAAAGGAAACGCTCTAGACATCAAGGAGTACGATACTCGGACAGCCATGACAGCACCGGGTGGCGTGACTCAATCGACTACGGCTGTGGTCACTATGGACAACAACGCATACATCATACTGGACATGTCTGAGGTGGGCACGATGCTGAACTACGTGGTCCTCAAAGCTGTGTATAACAATCAGACTGTGGCGATATTTCAGAAGGATGACGATCAGAACGATATCACACAAGTACGTTACAAGTATGTTTCCACGACCATGAACATACCGATCTATCAATTCTATGGCTTCTACATCAGCCGGGATATCAATGACTACAATAGGTTGAATGTGCTTCCGCCATCCTTCATGTCACCGGACGAAGCCGTGAACATGTCGGGCAAGATAACATCGCTTCAGAATACCGCAGGGCTTACACATGAATGGGGTAACTGCGGAGTATCGGATGCCATAACGTATCTCACCGATATCTGCAAGATATTTCAATGGGGGTGGAAGTTTACGACAAGCGTGGATGGTAGCGGAAACACGAACGTCATCGTCAACGTGTACAAACTGATCGCTGACGATGCCCGTAACGTGGATCGGAACAACGGTCCGATAACCTTCAACAATTTCCGGCAGGATTGGTCTGACTTTTACCTGTCGACCGACAAGATCGAGGATTCTGAGGGCTTCCCGAACACCGCAGTGTTCAAGATCGGGGATTTCTTCAAGAGTCTACAGGTTTCGAAGGCGTCGTTCACGGCTAAGGGAGCCATCGTGGAATCCGGTGTTCCGTATCCTCAAGACGGTACGTATCCGAGATTCGCTATCCGTAAAGGAGCGATAGGTTCGGGGTCTACTTGGGTAAAATACTTCAAGTCTATCGAGTACACGCAGTCACTACAGAAGTACTACGGGCTGTTTTCGGACGCATTGGATGTGACAATTAAGGCTAAAATACCTTATTATCACATCGAAAACAACTATAAGGAGAACGGGATAGTGTGGTTCAAGCAGCTAAATGCGTTCTTCTACGTCCGTTCGATCACGGATTACAACCTATCCACACAGGAATGTAAGGTAAAATTGACTAAAATTAATCTAGCAAGAACAAAATAATGGCAGAAGATGTAACATTACTAGACATTTCGTTCAGGACGGACGAAGCCGTAGCTGGCCTGGATGCGCTTATCAAGAAATCTCTCGAACTATCAGACGAGAAGAAGCAGCTAGTAAAGCAGATAAATGATGAGAAGGCCGCTCTTGCTGGCATCCGTCAGAACTACAAGGACAACTTACTGGATCAGACGGCATTCGAGAAGCAGTCAGCGAAGTCAGAAGCAGCGATCATTGCTCTTATCAAGCAGCTAAACAACAACAAGGTAGCCACATCGGAGAATGCTGCGCAGATCAAGGCACACACCACCATTGCAAATGCGGAGGCGGAGAGCGTGGAAACCTTAAGAGCGAAGCTAGCTCTTAACACGAAAGCTCTTAACAAGATGTCTATAGAACAGCGAACCAATTCGGAGGCTGGGAAGCAGCTGGTTGCTCAGACTAAGGAGATTTCCGACAAGCTGAAAGACTTGGAGAAAAAAATTGGAGACACACGGAGAAACGTAGGTAACTATGCGGAAGACATGGAGAAGGCTACAGCCAACATGGGTGGCTTGACGGGTGCGACAGGTCAGATGATACGAGGTATGTCTACCGGGATAACGCAGGTAAGGGCATTTAATGCCGCACTTGCCGCAAATCCGTTCATCGCAATCGCCTCTGTGGTTCTGATCTTAATCGGGCATCTCGAAAAACTGAAAAACCGGAACGAAGAACTAGCTGTGGGTATAAAAACTCTGTTTGCTCCGGTGCAATTCCTTATCACGAAAATTACCGATGCGGTAGCTTCGCTTCTCGCTACCATCGTGAAGGGTATCAACTGGCTATATGATGCGCAGGTAAATTTGCTGGATTCTCTTGGTGTCCTCCCCGACGGATTTAAAAAAGCCCGTGAAGAAATAAAAGGAGTCGCACAAGCCCAACGTGACTTGTATAACGCAGAAACGGATAATATCTTAGTAATGTCGAAATACAAGAAGGAGCTAGAGCAGGCTAAACTACTTGCCGCAGATCAGACTAAATCAGTAGCGGAACGGAAAGCTGCTTTAGAGAAAGCTATAGAGATATCTAAGCAAATGGAAGATGCGGAGGTAGGGCTGGCGAAAGCGAAGTACGAACAGGTAAAATTGGAGAACAGTCTTAGCTACACGAAGGACGAGGAACGCAGGAAAGAGGTGGAGCATGAAGCGGCTATGGAGGATTTAAAGGCGCAATATGCATCACAGAGAAAAGAAATCGAATCTCAGTTGACAGGATTCACCAAGTCAGAAAACGATAAGCGTGCAGCCGAGGAAAAGACCCGTGCCGATAATTACGCTAAAGCGCAAAAGGCTGCTGCTGAAAAAGCCAAGAAGGCAAAGGAAGATGCCGAAAAGAAAGCAGCAGAGACCGCAAAGAAGGTACAAGCCGAAGTTCTCAAGAGCTACGAGAACGGTATCATCGAACTGCAACTGAAAATCCGTGAGTCGAACATAGGCATCGTTGATAAGAAGAAAGCCCTGGAGGACCAAGACAGACTGAACCAAGCCATCTTGGAGAAGGATCGTTACCGTCTCAGTCAAGGATTGATCACGCAGCAGGAATTTGACAACATCCGGTTGGAACAGCGTGTGGCATTCCAAGAGCGGGTATCAGAACTTGAGAAGGCCGAAGCTGACAAGAAGAAGGCAGCTGCCGCCATTGATCTAGAGAACAAGCGTGCCATCGAGGAAGCTAACATAACAAGCGACTTCGAACGTGAAACTCTTCGGTTAGAACAGCAACGCCAATTAGAAGTTGCCGCAGCCGAGAAGGTCGGTGCTGACGTGACTCTGATCGAAGCCAAGTACGCTCAGATTCGGGAGAAACGTGAGAAGGAACTAGTCAACGCCAAGTTGCAGATGACAGCCGACATTGCCGGACAGATATCCAACATCATGGGACAGGAATCGGCAGCAGGTAAGGTATTTGCGCTGGCACAGGCTACGATCAACACGTATCTCGGTGCTTCTAAGGCTATCGCGCAGGGCGGTATTTGGGGAGTTGCCCAAGCAGCCATAGTAATCGCAGCCGGACTGAAACAGGTCGCTTCCATCGCTAAGGTAAAAGAGGATGTGCCGGAGACCAACACCAACGTCCGCAAGTACGCTAAGGGCGGTCAGATATACGGTCCGTCCCATGCGCAGGGTGGCGTGACGTTCTCCGGTTCGAATGGTCAGCGTTTCGAGGCTGAAGGTGGCGAGAATGTTTACATCCTCAACCGCAGGGCATCCAAGGCCATCAATGCGCTGTCTGCTCTGAACATGGAATATGGTGGCAGATCCTTCGGCAACTCCAGCGTGTACAAGTACGCAGACGGTGGCGGATTCGATGTGCTCAGTTCGCAATCGCTTACCAATCTGAACAAGGCTGTCAAGAAGGACGTTGATCTGTCACCCAAGACAATCGCAGCTATCGCATTAGCCTTCGTTGACGGTGTACAGAATGCTCCGAATCCTATCGTCTCCGTACAGGACATTACCGATGTTCAGCAGGGACGCACGCTGGTGATAGATTCCGCAACAAATTGAAACGGAAGTTTTAGAATTTAATTAAGTAAATAGATACCTTTGCAACTAATTAGGAACAACTATGATTTTTAAGAAATTACGGATTATCGAAGCAGGTCCTACTGCTAACTCGTGGGGACAAGAAGTAAATGGGGAATGGAAGGAAGCCTTGACCGTCATCAAGCCGGAATCCATAGCATCTCTTGTTGCGTTAGGCAATGAAAGACCTATCCATGCTCGTAGATCGCATAACGGTGCGGACATGCTGGACCGATACATCGGGAGTTTTTCTAACTTTATAGAAGAGGATGGCGTGGCATACGCTGACCTTACCATCTCGGAGGCTGCTGAGAAAGCCTACCCCAACGAAATTACCTTTATAACAGGAATGATCGAAAACGAACCGGAGATGCTTGGCGTTTCCGTGATCGACCTAGACTTAAAGGTGTACAATGCGGACGAAGACATCTTCGAGGTGACTGAATTTTTGGAGCTATTCTCGTGCGACCTGGTTGGATTGCCGGCCGCTACGAGTTCTTTATTTAGTAATAACAATCAAAATCGTAAATCTATGGGATTTTTTACAAGTTTATTCTCCAAATTTGCTGAGGAAAAGGCGGGTGAAGAGAAGAAAGATGAAGAAACCAAGCTGGCCGACCAAGTAGTAAGCACAGTGAACGGTGAAAAGATCACCATCAAGGCAAGCGGAGAAGAAGCTGCGATTGGTGACGAAGTGGTAAAAGAGGACGGTTCACCTGTCGAAGATGGCGAAGTCATCGTTGATCTTGGCGAAGAAGGAAAGATCATCCTCGTGATCAAAGACGGAAAGATCGCTGAATTCAAAGCGTACACCGAAGAGGCGGAAGTCGAGGAAGCAGGATCAAAGACTCCGGACGAATTCTCGAAACGCTTGCGGGCTGTTGAAAAGTCGCTGGGTGAGATCAAGACAATGCTGTCACGTCAGACAAAAACCCCTCTCATGCAGGAACGCAATGACGCTAGCAAGTCAAAACAGTCTTCTCATGACAAAACTCAACTGTCGAAAGACGAGAGACGCAGACAAGCGTATGAAGCCATGCAGAAATATTGCGGCAAAAAGTAGTTAATAACCTATCAATCATAAGATTATGACATTTACTGATCTGAATAAACTTAACATGGAAAGCCTGTCGGAGATCATCTCTCTGACTGTTGGCCTGGTTGGCGAAATGCAGAAGGGTGCGACCGTTCTCGCAGGTATCGACAACAAAACTCCTATCGTGACATTCACTGCTAAGGACAAAGCCCTTCGCAAATCTACCGGATGTGACGGTAAGTACGAATACACCGAGATGGCGGACAAAGTGAAGTACTACGACTTCCAGCCCGTTGAGTTGCCTATCGTAGTGTGTCTCCAAGACCTTTGGGGTAAAATGGTTGCTAAAGGCATCCACTTGTCAGATGACTTTAGCGAAACCGAATTGGCTGGCTTCATGGCATCAGAAGTTCTGAAGGTGCTGGAAGCTGACTTGCTCCGTTTGGCCTGGCTGGATGGTGACAAAGAAGCAGAAGCCGCATACAACATCTTCAAAAACGGTGGTTTCATCAAGCAGATGGAAACTAGCGGTGAAATTATTCTCACGCTGACGCTGGATACCGGAGACACTACAGGAGTTGTCCGCACGATGAAAAAACTGATTGACAGCCAACGTCCGGATCAGCTGGAAAACTCTGAATTCTTCGTGACATCTAACGTGATGCGTATTTTCAAGGACTTCACGCAACAGAAGGATAACCACATCGCTCAGATGATCATGATGGACGGCAAACCGGAGTATTACCTGGAAGGCTACAAGATCAACGAGTTGCCTCACGTATCGGCATCTATGACTGCTGACACAACCAAGAAGGAGGCGTTTATTGCGTTTACTCCGAAAACGAACATCCAAATCGTGCTGGAAGACAGCAACGTGAACATAAAACCGTTCCTGCAGGACGCTCAGACACGTAAGTACTACTCTACTACTGTCTTCGCTGCTGACGTAATGGTAGCTGTTCCGGAAATCTTGAAACTCGCGACTAAAGCGAGACAACCTTAAAACTGAAAACAATGGCATGCCTAACTAAACTCAATAAGGCCATCGTTTTCGGTTGCGCTGGAGGAGCTATCGGTCTGTCCGATCTCCTCCTAGTTAACAAAATTGACATACAATCTATCACCATAGCGGATAACGAGGTAACAGCGATTACTTTAGTTTCCGGAGCAAAGGCTTACGCAGTCGACTGCTACAAGAACGGTGTTAAGATCGCAGAGGCTATCCGATCCTTAGATGCCGCCAATGGCGTGGAGCAGACAGTAACCGTTACTGTTTACGACAAGACTAAAGATGGCGCAAGAATCGTGGATTCTCTGCTAAATGGCAAATTTGTTGCTTTCGGCAAACTGAAAGACGGTGGTGTTATAAAGGTAGCCGGAGGGCTGGCTGGCTTGGAAGCCGAAAGCGCAGACTCCGACACATCCTCAGCAGGAGGATTTACTACTGTCACGTTGAAAACTCCGGACGGAGGAAGAGGTGACTCTATGATGGTGGCAAGCACAACCGCTTGGACGTATCTAAACGCTAAC
>OJJA01000250.1_pt1 | contig 31245 bp, 19 predicted proteins | sample 1596031 | NCBI WGS metagenome assembly OJJA01 (sample SAMEA4350132, study PRJEB24818) | metagenome | biome: human; feature: gut; material: faeces | place: Denmark | collected 2013-09
CTATATTACAGTGTAAGAATGATATTGTAAAATGTGCGATAGAGGATTTATTAAAAAAATCTCCTAAATGGGAACCGGCCATTGCTGATAGAACAACTCCAATTGATGTTACTATATGTGATAAGATTATTATAAAAACCGATAATGATGGAATGCTTTTGCCATTAATAGTGTATCGTGATGATGTTTTTTGTAATACAAGAAGCAAACCAACTGATCCGGATATGATCGTTTTTAATCCAGAAATAAAGGCAAAATACAATGAAGAGGGTAATTTCTTGAAAAATATTATGTGTGATGTTATAGTTGATAAAAAAATGGTTCTGAATGGCTCGTTTGTTATAGAAAAGGATGGTACGACTAGTCATATAGAAATTTCAAACAGTCCGGACGCGGAAACTGATAGTATTGTAACAGAAGCTATCGCTCGAACAAAATGGATCGCTGCGATGCAAGGAGAAAGCGCAGTACGAACGATTTATTCATTTGGGGTAAATAAGCAACCGCGAAAACAAAATCAATCCAGTAAGTATTCTTATTATGATATTTTCGGTAAATATTTTATAGCCCTCCAAGCTAATCCGATGCGTACGTCATATAGATTCATTCAGGGGGATGGAACGATACAGAACTATCCATTTAATAATCAAGGACTGTTTGACTATAAGGCTTATTACCAAGGAATGTTATATTACTACAAAAATATGGCCGGAAAGAATAGTAATATTTCAAGAGATTATTTTGATAAACTCTATAAAATGTATGCGGGATATTAAAAGAAAAGATTTGTGCAAAAAGACAATTTCAAGGAAAAAAATTTAGTCCCCAATATTAGATATTGCGGTCTCTATCAAGGAAGCCAAAGTCTGCTTATAGACTTTCTTCAGTAATCTAATGGGTTACAGATGGCAGATGTGTGATAGCTGACTTGTACTGTGGTAGATACTTATTGTGTTTTCTTTATATTCTTTTCTTTATGAAGAAACTCTAAAATTTCAGCTTCCATTCGTAAAGCTTTTGTTCCTTTTTTCTTTATCGGTTGTTTTAAAAGATAATTTCCCATGTCGATGGCTGCATTTATATTTCCTTTGTCTATATAAAGCTGGAATAATTTGTACGAAGGAGTGATATGATGTGGAATCATGGCAGCAGCCGTTTGATAGCATGCTTCAGCTTGAGCGTAATCTCTTTTTTGTTTCCAAAAATCTCCCATCTTGATATATAGTTCACTATTAGGAGCAATTCGGGCAGCTGTTTGTAATATTTGTGGTTTTGTATTTAAAGGATAATCTTCCAAACTACTTTTTGAGTAGATGTACATTAACTGTGGATTATAACAAAATAATGGGTATAATGTGGATAGTTGAGAATGGGCTTCTTCGGATATTTTATTTTTATCCACTATCCTGATAATTGTGGTAAAAGTTTTATGGTAAATATGATAGGACCAGATTGATATACATATAATAGAGATGGAGGCTATACTTCTAACGATGTATTTTGCTAAAATAGATATTGTAAACACTTTTATGGTTTTGCTTTTCATCATTCCTATTATGCTGATGAATAATATTTCTAATGGAAAAACCTGGCCAGGATAAGAAAAAAAAGAGAAGACTAGGAAAGTGGTTAAGGCGGATTTCAGACAATGGTCAGTATTATTCTTTTCTTTATAACTAAATAATGCATAAAACAACCATGAAACAACAACTAATCCAACTATTCCCTGTTCTGCTGTTATATATAAAAATTCGTTGTATGTATAAAAAATGTTGTCAGCTAATAATGTGTATGGAGAATTTGTAGCTTGTAAGAAATATTCAGCTTGGTAAAGCATGTAATTAGCTTGCCATCCTCCGGTCCCAATACCGAATAGAGGATAATCTTCTATCATCTTTATTGTGTTATACCATATTAGCAATCGGCCATCTGCCGAATCTCTTCTTATAAAGTAGATTGATATGATAAAAACGGTGATGATAAGCAGAAAACCTGATTTCAAAAGAGTTGGTTTGACTTTGATTGTATGTTTTCTTTTTAACCATTGCCATAGGAATATCATGCTTCCTACCAATGCAGCTGTCCACCCGGCGCGTGAACCAGATAATAGTAAACCATATAAAATAAAACAGGCTATCATGCAAAATGATGATGTTAATATACGATGCTTGTTTTGTATGTTTTCATAAATGAAAAAAATAGATACTATCCAGCATACTGCTAATAATCCGCCTAATGGTCCTGGATTTCCAAACGTTCCTGTGATTCCGAAATCATGATGATTGCTCTCTAAATAATTCACTTTTTGAAGTGTTGAAATGATTACTTCGGTAATTCCCCAAATACAGACTATGTATAATAGGCAATAGCACTGTCGTTTTGGCATAATGCGTATACACGTATATATAAGGCATAATACAGTCACTCGCCAAATTGATGAGTAGTCAATAGGTACAGCTCTATTTAAGAACAGTAATATGCAAATTGATATAAGTAATATATCTTGTATTCTGATGTTTTCAATAGAATAGCTTTTCATACTGTTTATAAGGTACATTTAATTTAAGTGGAAATATATTTATATATGATTTATCCTAAAGATGAGCAATGTGTAATCTAAATTTTCCAGCACTCTTGGTTTTGTTTTACACAAAGAATGCTGGAAAATAATAATTTTCATAATCGATCGGCACTAATTTTTACAGAACTGTACCGTATAATAATAAAACTTCTTAATCTATATATAAATTCTTCTCATATCTTTTAGAAGTTAGTTTTCCTGTTTTTTCATCATTAGAATATGTTGAAAGAAACAAATGTGCCCTTACTACATTATTGGCTGGGATAGAATCCAAAGGATAGGAGAGTTCTATTCTTCCTTTTGGAGATAAACTCTTGTGTAATATCCATTTCCCGCTTTCAAGAGTAAATAGACAAATCGTCAAATCCGCGCTTTTCCCATTAGAAGATTCTGTTAAAACAATATAGCTTCCACTAAATTCACTTAACCGCCCTTGATTCATAACTAAAATTTCTTTGTCTGTATTATTAGTAAGTATAAGGGTTAAAGAATTATTCGGTTTATCATAAGAAAATTCAATTTTTACTTCTTGGGCGGTACAAAAAATAGAAATGCCCAAAAGTACAATACCTATAAATAAATGTTTACTTGTTATCATTTAATTTGTTTTATGGGTAAATCATTTTTATATCTTTTGCTAACTAATTTTCCTGTCTTCCTATCTCTAAAATATGTGGAGAGGAATAATCTAGCTCTTGTAACATTATTTGCAGGGATAGCTTCAAATGAATAAAAAAGTTCTAGTCTTTCGTTAGGGTTTATTGTTTTAGAACGGATCCACTGTCCATCTTCATAGTCATATAACGAGATGATTAGATCACTCTGTCCATTATCATGTTTTTCAGTTAAAATAATGCAGCTTCCAGATGATTCATTCAATAGGCTTTGATTCAATACTATTATTTCTTTATCCGTATTATTGAAAAGTTTTAGAATCAAAGCATTGTCTTGTCTATTATAAGCAAAAGTAATTTCTAAATCCTGTGTTTGTCCCTTGCTAGGAATTGACATACACAATAATATACTTATAAAAAAAGATTTAATTGTATTCATAATTTTATTTATTTGATGATTGTTCTGTAGCAATTATTAGAAGTTGTTCATAAGTCCATTCTAACCAAGTTCTTTCATTCTCATAATAATGTGATACCTCTGGAAAGTTTTCGCGTTCTGCTTTATGCGTCTCTAATTCATTTTTATAATATTCTATTGTTCCATAGCGATCAATGATTAATTCTTGCTTAAAATCAGCTTCTCTTGTTTCGGGAGTCATTATATATTTGCCATACATTATATCTAATCTTTCATTCAATATCTTTTCAATATATGGTGGAGGATTTAGGACAATTGTTTTTTCGAGAATAGTCATTTCAAGTTTTCCATAATGCTTATGGTCAATATGGTACATCTCATGCCATATTGTGGCTATTCTATCTATTTCTGTTAAATTATCTGAGCTAAAAAATAATTGACATAGTTGAAGAACTCCATCCTTGCTTGTACGTGCAGTTGAACGACAATAGTTTTGTTTTTCAATTGTGTATTTCGTTCGATCAATATTCTTAAGCTTTTCTAGTTGGATTAAAAGGCTATTTACTGCTTTTTTTTCAGCTGTAGATAAAGGAATAGATTTTTCATCAGAATTCTGGTCACCATTATTATTTTCTGTCACAGTATCATCTTCCGTACTCGTCGATTCCGGTTCTGTCGGTTCGGGGTCTATTGTTCCACTATCGGGAGGTGCTATGATTTCCCATTCATCGTTTCCGCCACTTGTTTCATTATTATTTGATTCTGGAGTAATTATGACTTCTTCAAGTGTCTCACCAATATAAGTGTAATCATCTTCATTACCATAATCATAATCGTAGTTATAGTCATCTTCTCCACGCGTTAAGACCATCTTTTTCTTTTGAATATATACAGTAGATGCTAATGCGCGAGCCTGCTCATACTTATCTGATAAATTAGTTTTCCCTGAAGCATTTAATAGAAATACCCCTCTCGTTTTTACTCCGTTCTTAAAAGTACTTATACGAGCTGTAACTTGTGAATATACACAGGAATATAATGCTACTCCTGTAAAACCACCCTTGTCTGCACAATTTATAAAGTTGTTACAAGTTTGTGCACCATTTCTACTATCATATAATTTGGAGGGTATCAAAGTTAAGATGTATTGATCCATTCTATTGCTCTTTACATCTTTTACTATCACTAGTTTCTGATATACATTGACTTTTCCTGCAGAAGGCTTGCCATTTCTTTCATCTACATAAATTGCTTTAAAGTGATAAGTCGGAGTTATAGGAATATCATAGCAAGCGAGTCCGTTGTTGGTAGAACTGACTGCTGCATCCCAGTTAGGTACGAAATCACCGGGGGAAACTGTTTTATTCCTTTTGTTATCCAATGAACGACTTAATGTTAAATTAGCATGAGCTTGAGTTTGAAAAAAGTTTTTAGCTTCTTGCAAACTAAAATCTTTCATGTCAGTCTGTAAACCTGATTCTAGCAAATCTTCATCTTTGCAATTTACTATACTAATGACAATTGCAATTACACATAAAACAGTATAAATATAAGTTGATTTTTTCATAAAATAATCATTTTAATCCTTTTCTTTTCATTTTTCTTTCAAAATCGTATTTCCACCAACCATACCATTTTTTATAATTATCAACCTTGAATAAAGGATTTACTGTCTTACAGAAGGTTTCACCTAATTGGGAGAGTTGGTCGTATTTATCGCTATCAGACAGTTTTTTCTGATTGAGAATCTTATATTCTTCAATTGCATACTTATTATAAGCTGTCTTGAATTTGTTTATTTGCTCCTGATTTAGCCCATATCTTGATTTCAAAGTATGATCTAATGCTGCATTATTTACTTTTTTCCACTTTACAGAAACAGACGGAACAGTCTTTGCTATTTTTTTTGCCATCTCATCATCAATAGCCATCAGTTCCACTTCCCTTTCGGCATTTTTTTTATTGCTATTGAGTATGTTTGCACGTTTTTGTTTATACGTATCTTCTATTTTTGCTATGGTAAAGGCATCTTTGTATGTAACTCCATATTTGTCCATATTGTCAAGTGCTCTGAAGAACAGTCTCTTATATTCGATATACCAAGTCCCATTTTCAGTTCCTAATATTTGTTTTATTTTAATATTTAGCTCGGATACCATAGTATCACTATTTTCATATTTTTCCCATGCTTCTCCAGTATCTTTATGCATTTTATCTCGTTCTTTGACCCATTCCGATTCGGCCTTATACAAAGCACGCATTTTTTCATATGGAATAAATTTGTTTTCACTTAGTATTTGGTAACGTTCCATTTCTTGGGTACAAGAGCTCCATTTTTTATGTTTTCCTCCAGAAAATGCTTGGCTGATTATTGTACCATATTTTTTATAAAGCTTTTTTTGTTCCGCTTTAAATTGAGTAGAGCTAATTTTCCGATTCTTTAGCTGGTCATTCTCTTTCTGTAAGGAGAATAGAATTTGTTCGTATTCATCTGCCTTTTGACTATTGATTTTATACGTTCTCATCATATATTCCTTGCGTTTACCGATGTTTACGCCCGGAATAATTTGTGAAAAGCCCACACTTCCTATTAAAAGTAAGGACAAAAACAAAGTAATTTTTTTCATAATTTTATTATTTAATAGTTAGAAATAATTTTACCACCATATCTGTTTCCCATTTTCATAAGTGAATGGACGTTCTTCACGGCCTTTAGTCAAATTGCGCAACCATAACAGAGCTTTTTGAGGTACGTTATCATAAACGACACTATCACCTATTGGTCGTTTCCGGCCTAAACTTATCCATTGATCCTGCCAATAAAACAGTTCATAAGTGTCTGTTGAAACTATTGCATTATCGTCATTACGTGGAGCAAATCCAATTTTTGAAATCTTCACAGGTTTATATAAATCCACACCAACCCATAAGTCTATGCCACCACTCACTTGATAATAGGTAAGTGGTTGTCCATCGAAAATATTAAGCATAGTACTGTCTTCGTATATAGCATCACAAGCTATAGGGTGGAATGGTAGAAGCTTTTCATCAGATTGATATAAACAAAATTCTGCGATACTAAAGGTCCCTTTTGGTTTTCTATAACGTATGTAACGATAGGCTTTCTCTGCAGATATTTCTATCTTTTGCATTTTGCTTTCCGGAGTTTTTGTTATTTTATAAAGTTCCGTTGCATCAGAAAAGTCTGCTTTATTTGCCCCTTCAAAAACTCCCATAATCATCAATTTTGAGAAATCAACAATTCGCATATTCAAAGGGAATTTGCGTTTACATACTACTCTTTCAAGATGTTTAGTGTCTGGTTTTATTTCCCTTACTGAATCCTCCGATACTATTATTGGGCTGCCTATTGGAATGGCCTCTTCATTTACCCAGTGAGTTGGGAGATAAACTATGCCATCACCTAAATCAATAGCTTCCTTATTACGATCAACATTGTATATATTTCCAGTCCCAATGTGATGGAATGTTTGAGAAGAGGAAAAAGCAACAGGTACCCATCTTTTTGGGGAAAATACAGATAAAAAATTTTCTTTTTCTTTATTTATATTAGTCGAGACTGTAACATCACAAGAGCCGATGTTGTGCAATTTTGTAACATCCAGTAGGTCATTGTGACGAAATAATTCGGGAATATTGTCGATGTGTTTGGCTAAATCTTGTATTGAATACATCTTACGATATATTTTAGGAGTTTTACGTGATAGGTAATAATCTCCGTTTGCTTGTTTGTCTGTGTTTTGTAATGGATATATTTTATTGTCTGGTAATATAATTGAAACAAAAGAATGTCCATTGTTATTGCTTCCCCAATAAGGTACAAATTCAAATGCGGCAGGAATTCCTACTGACCGTAAGGCCATAGTAACTAATGCTGTTCTATCATCACATTTACCATATCCTGTCTTTATTATTGATGAATATGATTTTAATGTATCTTTGTAAAATTCGGGAGATAGCTCTATTTTAATTTGAGCATTTATATTCTGTGCTGTTTGAATAATATCGTTGGTACATTGTTTCTCAAATTTTCTACTACAGTCCCATTTCCAATAATATTGTAATGATTCATCAGCGACTCTGTATGGTAAGATGTATTCGCAGAACTGTTCGAATGTATAATTTTTCAAATAAGGACTCTTTTCTTTTAAAAAGAATGAATGCTCTAGTGATTTTATGAGAGAGTCAGCTTTTACTATATCAATATCATATATTTTCTGTTCTTTGCCATTGATGGAATATTTGTTAGGCATATTTTCTATCAGAAAGCAAGCAGCTTTATATTTATCTTTGTCCTTATTTGTTTTATAATGTTCTAAAAAGCGAGTAAGTTCCTTTTTATTTGTTTGAGAATTGTTTGCTATTTCCCATGCTAGTTTTTCACTGGATGAAGTACAACTGAGTAACAAGAGAAGTAAAAAAACGGTGTAAATTGTTTTCATAGTATTATAATGTTAAAGTGTATTCTTTGTTTGTATGTTGTTACAAAGGTGAGGAGAAATAAGTATTTAGGTATGAGTAAATGGTACATTAGTAGGATGAAAACGTACATTATTTGACCGTAGACGAATGGAATCGGATATTTCTTTAAAATCTTTTATTTAGAACGTAATAACGAAGTTTCTTTTGTGCCTTGATTTGAACCAATTTTAATGTATAAAAGTATTGCAAAACCAAACTTGTTACTATCTTTGCGCCGTCAATTAAACTATTAATTTATATAGTGTTATGAGAGCTAAAAAGTTTGTATGCTGCTTGCTGGCTATGATGCTGCTCGCAGGTGTTTCGTTTATCTCCTGCGGTAATAGTTCCAAGGCAAAAGCCGATAGTGAACTGACTACACAAGACGGTGAAGATTTCAAATCCTTTCTGGATAAATTTACTTCCAGTGCAGCCTTCCAGTATACTCGTATCAAGTTCCCATTAAAGACTCCGATCACTTTGTTGGCAGATGACGGAGAAACCGAGAAAACATTCCCTTTCACTCGGGAAAAGTGGCCGTTGCTGGATAGCGAAACCATGAAGGAAGAACGTATCACCCAGGAAGAGGGAGGTATTTATGTTTCCAAGTTTACGTTGAATGAACCGAAGCATAAAATCTTTGAGGCAGGCTATGAAGAATCCGAGGTTGATTTGCGTGTCGAGTTCGAGTTGCAGTCGGACGGGAAATGGTATGTGGTAGATTGCTATACAGGTTGGTATGGATATGACTTGCCGATTGGAGAGTTAAAGCAGACTATTCAGAATGTGAAAGAAGAAAATGCCGCATTCAAAGAAATACATCCTTAGAAAGGAGAAATAAGTATTAAGTATCAAGTGTTGAGTATTAGCCAGTCATTTGATGTTAATACTTAATATTTGATACTTGATACATGATATCGATTACGGTTCTCCGACATAATATCCCAGTTCAGATTCTTTTCCATCCACCATCTCTCTGACAATACCATTTTTGGTGTTGAACTCTTGATAGAGTTCTTCATAATCACGTGTATAGTCTGCATCGGGGACTACGTTAACATCAAATTTAAGTTCGGCTCTCCCGTCGGGGAGCATATTGCCGAAAATCCGGATGCGGTGAACCACTTCGCCTACATTCTTGATGCTGTTGTAGGTTGCTTTGAATTGCCTGATACCGTCTTCGGGAATGATGATATGCGAACTTTTATCCAGAATGATACAGCCACAGGAAGGTTGCATTTCTGAAATGATTAACGGAGCGTCTCCCGTGTTGGTGATGGTAAACATGATATCGAGTTGCTGACCTTGCTTGATAGGGTAATAGTGCCTGACGGAATCTTTTATCGTCATGCTGGTGGGACGTACTTCCTTTCTGCACCCTGTAAAGTAGAGCGGAAGTGCCGTCAGTAGTAAAATATAGAATATAGATTTATTCATTGTTGCCATTTATTTTTGTTATATCACTTTTTCAGCATTTAAGGGATGAATGCAATTTCATCGATACCCATTTGCGTTCCCGGCTTCTTTAAACAACTGATTTTTATGCTTAATTGTTCTGTTCCGTTCAAGTCTGCCGGAACGGTGGCTTTCATCATTTCTCCTTTTTCTGGGGAGTCTTCCGGTTTCAGGTCTATTGTTTTATAGGCTACTCCGTCTTTCAACAGTTGAACTTGCTGTGGAGCATAGATGCGATGGCGGGGAAGATTCAAAAAACTGATATAGAATGTTCCTGATGCATTGAGTCCTTTAACCGGCAGGTTGATGGTACATTCTTCTCCCGGAATGATAACCCAACCGCAATGATAGTCTCCGGGTAAACCGTGAGTGCCATCGGTCAGTTTCTTTGAATCATTTTTATTTAGTTTAGGGGTTGCGGAAGGATGCATTCCCAGAAACAAACTTTTCTTTATGTCGGAAGCAAGTATATATTGTTCCCATTCCTTTATATAATAGTCAATCTCATAAGCTGACTCATTATAATATCCCATTCCGGCAAATGCTTGATGCTCTTTGAGCTGGGTGACCCATTTACGAGCTTGGGGAAGCGGTTGAATATCCTTTCCATTCCGCTTGGCATATCCGTAAGCGTCGAAACTGTGGTCACGTGCTAATTCCATGCGCGTGAAAGACAAGGCGGTCTGGAGCTCGTGCAGCTTTTTGCGCTCTTTCCCTTTTGCTTCGGATACAAAATCTCCCATTTCATCATAGAATTTGATAAACTTCTCCGGATAGAGGAATCCTTTTTCCGATTCTCTGATACCGGCGTAAAGTCCGAGCCGCTTTCCGGATTGGGCGTTGTTTTCTAGCTCTGTGTAGTAATCGTACAGCCATTTTTTGGATACCGGGTATTCCTGATTGAAATAGCTTTTAATTAACTCATCAACCGGAAGCTCCGGGTTGATAAGAAGGGCTGATAATACAAAAGTCCTCATTTCATCGAAGGAAGAATAGCTGTAACCGCTTCCGTTGAAAAATATGCCGCTGGCTCCGTGTTGTTTGAAAAGTTGGAGTCTTTGCTGGGCTATCTTTAATATGGGGAAAGGAGTGAGGTAGTCGTCGAAGTTGTTGATATAGTCCCATATATAGATGTTGTTCGTTACTTTCTTCCAGTTGTCGAGTTGTTCCGCAAATTTCTTGTCTTGCTCGTCCTTGCCGTCTGTCCGGCGGAGCGGGTAGTCGATAGCGCTGACAATTACCCCGACGTTAGGCGGGAGCTGCTTGTCTGTGACTTGTTGCGTAGTCAGGTAGGAAGTCGTAAAGAACGTGTGTTTGGGAAAACGCTGCGACAGGCGGAGGATCAGTTCCGTAACGGCGGGAGTTGCGTTCTTCTCTGTATTTCCCAATGCGGTGCAGGTGGCACACGTACAGGCGTACGGAGTATCATCCGGTGCGATTACAAAACGGAAATTCCCCTTTTCACCGAAGTTATCTACGATGTAACTTTCTATCTGGCGATACATATCCTCGGAAGAGAAACACAGTTGTGAGTCATCTGTCTTCCCGTGAATGGTGGCATATACTTTCTCTGCATCTTTTCCCAAGACTTTTCGCAGGTTGTGTCCCCATATTCCCCAGCTGTCATCAAAGTTGTTCAGGCCGATAACGCCTGTATGATCGGCGTTCAGGCCGTATGGAGAATAAATACTTTGATAGTCAAATGCAAAAGCTCCGCAAGTATCGTTGAGATTGATAAGGGCGGGAGGAAGATCCGAACCGTCTATACGCGGGTCTTCTTTGCTGATCTTCTTTATCAGTTGGTATTGCAGCCATAACATTTGTTTGTCGTCACTTGCGGTCAGTCTGATATCAGAGCCTTTGCAGGCTACTTTGAATCCTCTCTGCAATGTTGGGTCTATCTGTATGATGATGCGCCACATGTCCATTTCGGAAACGCCAAAAGCTACTATTTCATCGTCGTTTGCACGCTTCTTGAGATGTTCGTACAGGTATTTCGCCCACCGGGTGTCTCTGTCGGTCGGATCCTCACCAATGGTGACGAGATACCCTTCTTTAGATGGGAACATCTCCGTGCGTGCCTGCATACGGCAGCCGGATAAAAGGCAGCAAATACATATCATTCCTGCCAATACAGGGCCAAGCGTATCAGAATGAAATATAAACTTGTGCATAGATGTTATATAAGTTTTTATAGCGTGTCGATATGGATTCTATCTGGTTGGACGGACTTGTCCCTCGCACCGTATTGGTTTGGTTATAATAGGTGTTCCAAGTGCCCATCAAGCCTATGGTAATGTTGGGACTGACCATATACTGACCTCCCAATCCCACCATGGTATTGGTGTGAGAGAAAGAGCCGGGCAGCGCATAGTCCAGTACGGCCGTTTCCGGTGCCGATCCGATGCTTGCCATGGCGTTGATATTTGTCTTTGTATCGCTCGCCGGGAAGTATTTGGCGCCAATCTGCGCATTGTAATAGAAGTTAGAGTTGAAGAAGTGCATATCGATCTTCGTGTTGAGACGAACCACTTCAATGGTCTTGGCTAATTCTCCGCCTACAGTGAGTAGGTTAGTCTTTGACTCATTCCAACCCGTAAACAGATAGCCATTGTCTCCGGTGCCGCCTGCAAAGAATTCATCGTTCCATTCATAACGCTTTGTGTAGGCGGCTACCCGTCTATAACCCACATGTGCGCCTATTTCCCAATCATTCTTGAGATAATGCCGTAAAGCGACATCAGCCGTTATGTCCGGGAAGTATTTGGTCGCAAAGGCTGCATTGGCCGTGAGGCTCCACTTCGGTGAGAAGTGATGCGTCCACTCACCTTGTACCTGAATGCCGACTCCTCCCGGTGTCTGTTCTTCAGCCTCCATGCTGTCGCTTGCCGAGCCGCTTCGTCCTGCATAGTTGAGACGTCCTGTATAGCTGTTCTTCTGGCCTTTTCGGGTGTATTCAGCGGTGGCAACGGAGGTAATGATGTCTTCTTCTCCGTAGCGTGCACGCAGGTAGGTCAAAGCAATCTCATTCTTGAGCATCATGCTTCTAAGGCCCGATAAGTGTCGTTGGAAAGAGCGATATTCCATGATGGATGGCTCGTAGTACTTTTGGTAATAATAGGCTGAATCCGCTTGACGGTTGGCTTCATATACCACTCCCTTGGTGTACTTCAATGATTTGTTCTGACTGTCGTAAAGCAAAGCTGTATCAAGAACAGCGAGAGCCTTTTCCGGTTCTTTCGCCTTTGTCAGTTGCAGGGCACGATATTCACTGCTTTGTGAGAATGCGCCTATAATCTCTTTGTTACTCGGGTATTTATTGAGTATCGGTTTCAGGAATTCCAAAGAAGCTTCGTATCTCTTGTCACGCTCAAGGACAGTAGCCCTCTTTGCCTGATAGAACGGTTCTTCAGGATAATAATTGATCCCTTGAGCCGTATATTTCTCGAATTCATCGTATTTTCCGAGTAAACCGGACGAGTTGATGGCATACCGTAATCCGAGATCGCTCGATGGATTCAGGCTAACCAGTTTGATGGCTTCTTCGTATGCTTTCTTCGTAGCTCCGGCTTCCATGCACTTTTTGATGTAGGGCACTGCCAGTTCCTCGTATCCGATGACGTAGAAGATACGCATATCCTCGTCGCTCTGCTCGATGGCAGACAAGTATAGTTGCAAAGCCTCTTCGGTTTTATCCATTTTATCGAGAATAAATGCCCTTTTCAACGTGCAGTTTTCGTAATCAGGGAAGTGAAGAGTGATGGTGTCCAATGTGGCAAGTGCTTCATTGTAACGTTTCATATTGATATAGCAACTCAAGGCTTTTTCCCATGCGGCACCGTTCACTTCATTGTCGTCTACATGTTTTTGAGAAACGAACAATACGTGCGGCAATGCTTCTGCGTACAGACCGAGTTCCATCAGTTTTTCAGCTTTCTTCATGTGTTGTGCGCTCATGGCAAGCGTAATATCATAATCATCAGGATACATCTCATACATCTTTTTCAGCGTTGAATAGGCAAGATCATCCTCATTCATCTGGCGATAAAGCATATATTCTTTATAAAGAATTCCTTTATCATTGTTGCCATATTGTTTTTTAGCTTCTCTGATATAGAAGAGTGCATCATCGGTATATCCTCGAGTGACGGAAGTGTTCAGCAGGTAGTCTAATGCTTCCTTGTTCTTATTACCTCCTTCGTAGGCCATGCCATATAATACATAAGGATCCCGCTGCTTCTCTGCTCGGGCAGCCTCCATTAACAGGTCGTTATACATACGCCGTATGGCAGGGCTGTTGTTTCTTCGCATTTGCTCGCGTATAAACACCAGAGCTTCCGGATAACGTGCCAATTCACTAAGGATACTCGCCCTTTTGACGATAAGCGCACCGCTTCCCGGTATGGCAGCCAAACCGTTGGATGACCAGCCTAGAGCAGCTTCCCGGTTTCCTTCCTGTAAATGCAGGTTAATGATGTCCAGATAATATTCTTCGTTTTGAGGAGATACTTTGATGAGCTCCGTCAGCTTTTCGATAGCCTCTTTTCGGTTACCGCCTTTTTTCATTTGCTGGTAGCCTACCTCCATGCTGTAGATATAATCCTTCCTTAGAATGGTATCGTTCGGGTAAATCTGATTGATTCGTTTCAACAGGCGATCCGCTTCCACATCGTTGTTCTGCTTGCGGTATAGTTCAATCTTCCTTCGCCATAAGCCTCTCCAATACGGATTTACTTCCAGCAACTCATTAACGTAACAAATGGCACTGGAATAATTCTCGGTGATATCTTCTACGTCTACCCGCAGATGTTTGGCATTGACGTTGTTGTAATTGTCATCTATCGCTTTGACAAGATGATAACGCGACTGGTCATAGTTCTTTTCGTGGAACCAGTATTTTCCCATGAGCCATTCAAGGTCAGAAACATTCGGGTATTTCTGAAGGCCTTCCTCCAACAGCTCTTTCCCTGCTTCCCATTCCTCGTTCGCAAAATGCTCCTGTACAATCTGGGCATATTGCTCCGGTGTCTGGAATCCGTTGTCGGTCCCGGAGGAAGAGGTTATCAGTAAAAACAGACAACCTAATATGGTGATCTTATGGAGAAATTCTCTGTTCATTCTATCTTGTCTTTAATCTTTCTTTCTTGTTTAAATCGTAGCAGGTTCGGGCTTCATTGGCGTTGTATCAGTATTGTCCGCACTTTCTTCTTTCTGCTTGAATCCCTTACGTTCCATGTTCTTCCACTTGAAGTCTCTATTGGTCAGATAACTGAGGTATCCTCTCAATGAACAGAAAGTGATGATGGGATGATAGAAGATAGGCTCCAATATGGACGCAATGATAATCCACAGGTATTCATATCCTCTTTTATATAGCATCCCGACATAGTAGTCGTAGGTAATAACAACGATGGAAAGGAACTGGCAGAACGTATAGATCGTCAGGTAAATCATCCATGCCGTGTTCCAGTTGACCGCCCCTGTAAAGGCCAGATAGATAAATACGATCAAACCGGTAAGCTCGATGATTGGCGCCAGAAACTCAAAAATGAACATATAAGGCAGGGTTAATAATCCCATCTGTTTATATGTCTTTTTAAAGATCATTTTATGATGGATACTAAGTGTCTGGAACAATCCCCGTGCCCAACGGGTACGTTGCCGGTAAAGCATTGCCAGGTTGGGAGGCCCTTCCGTCCAACAGCAAGTATCAGGAATCTGTACGATTTTATAAGGACGGGAGAAATCGCACATATATCCTACCATGCGGGTAATGAGGTCCATGTCTTCGGCAAAAGAGGGAGCATCATATCCTCCGGCAGCAATCGCTACCGAACGGTCGAAAAGACCGAATCCACCGGAAACATTCGGCATGCCATTGATAGCGGACCACCCCATCTTGCCAATCAGATAGGAACGCATATATTCCAGATTCTGGAAAAGCGGAATCGGAGTACGGGGAGTTCTCACGTCCACGATTTGTCCGTCTTTCACAACGCATCCGTTCGCCATCAACATCGTTCCGCTGACTGCAATTACTTGTTTTTCTGAAGATATAATGGGCGAGATACAACGATAAAGAGCATACTTTTCCAAAATGCAATCCACATCCGTGCAGATAAAATAAGGATAAGAAGCAACGTTGATACCCGCATTGGATGCATCCGCTTTGGTTCCTCCATTTTCTTTGTCTACAACGATGAGTCGGCTGTATTTCGGGTTGGAGGATTTGAGGAGTCTTCGGAACGGTCTGGTTTTGATTCGCTCGATATAAGCATAGGGCACTTCTACCAGTTCATAATATTCGGTCATCTTTTTCAATGTACTGTCCGTACTTCCATCATTTACAATAACCACCTCGAAAAGCGGATATTCCAATGCAAGCATGGAGTTCACATTATCAATGATTGTCTTTTCTTCATTGAAGGCAGGAGCAATTACCGAAATGCCCGGTGTATAGGGGGATTCCTTGATTGTTTTCCGCATATAGCTTTCCACATAGTAATCCTTTCTCCGTTTTAGAGAAATGAAAGAGAGGAAGGCGAATGTGATGAAGAATATCGCCAGCATGCTCGTATAAAAGAATACGAAATAATTGAAGAATGTAAATATTATATCTCTCATATTCTCTAAATTAACTGGTTGATTAACGGATGCCTGGTATGGGCAAACAATATAGCTGTGTGGGAATCTGCTTTTCTCTCCAATTGATCGAATGTTTTTCTTCCCATTGCACTGTATTCATAGAGGGACTTCAGGATGATACGTTTTGTTCCCCAGTTGTCTGCTTCATCATAAGCATTGTAAAGAAATCCTAATGCCTTATCTGTTTTCAGGTCTGCAACAGCCGAAATGATTTGTCGTTTGACTTCTTCCGGTTGCACATGATACATTTCAATCAGTTTGGGCTCAATCTCTTTATATTTTAGTTTTCCTAAAGTTCTGATCGCTTCACCCCGTATTTCCACAGAACGGGCATTGAGTTGCTTCGCGAGAATTGGGGCACTATCGGTTTCATTATATAACCGGATTTCGTTGATAAAGAATATCTTAACATTCTCTTCGGCCGAAGTATTCACCCATTTAATAAAGCTGGGTGTATTATATCCCACCTTCTTACGGTGTTCCAGAATAGCATGCAACTCCATCATGTCCCATTGCCTTAACTTCATGCCGATGTCTTCGTCGAAGAAGCGGAACGGGTCACCCTGGCTTAACCACATATAAGTATAGCGTGCCGAGTTTCTTAATTCTAGTTCACGATGATAGAGGAAACGCACCAATACCGCTTCAGAGGCATAGCCATTGATGGACTGAATAAGTTTCAGAGCTTGTATCTTTGATCTTTTGGAACCGAATTGAAGTTCGCGTTCAAGGAAACGTGTGATTTGGAATACGGTTTGAATCGTTTGATAGTTTAGTTCATTGATCTCATCTTCATGCACACTCTTGATTTCTGTTAACAGTTGAGTGATAATACGTAACTCATTAGGCTTGGGACGTTTTTTCGTATCATACTGTAATCTGTCTGCGATTTCCTCTTCACTCAATGTGTTGGAATCTAGCGAGATAGATTTCATTTCCTCGTAATATTTATCGAAAGCTTTATTGTATCTTCGCTTCTCTTTCCGCCTTTTAAATATACCATATATAATATGGAATAGGAGAAACAAGTACGCAATAATGCAAAACATTACAGCAATTGAGCATATTCTTATGATTAAAGGATAGCCAATAAACTTGTAATATATCCAATAGAAATAATATTCTATGTAATCTATACCATACAGTACTTGATCCATTTCCCTTGATATATTTATATATAGAACTTGTATATTCGGAATAAAAGTTCTATATTTGTTGTATTGAATGTTCTGTCTAATGCAAATATACGAAATAACTTGTATATATTATCCATTGTTCATGAACAGGCCTTTTGAACCATATTTTGACTCTTGTGATTATTTTCGATGGAAAGGATTGAAATTACGAATGAGAACGTCAAAAACACTATTAATCGTTAAATATATTTTTGATAAGTTAACATATAGAGCTCGGATATTGGGTGTGATAAGGTAGAGCTTTCATGGGAAACTGAAACAAACAATAAATTTAAAAATTAGATTAAGATGAAAATTAAAAGTTTGATGTACGTCCTTATGGGGACAATGTTGGTTACTACTTCCTGCTCTGATAATGAGTTGGAAAAAGGTAACGATGGTTCGGGAACTGTTGACCCGGTAAATGCTTCTACACTTGTGAATGTATATTCCGATAAAAGTGCTTCTGAAGCGAGTCTGCTTGTGGGAGATGTATTAGTGAAAGATTCCCGTACTCTTACGTTGAATGTTCCTGCTGCTTGCGAGAAAGTGTATATGAAATACAATACAGTTTCGGGAACAGAAGCTACAAAAGAATTTGCTTTGTCTCCTGTTAGTCGTGGTGTAGATCAGAGTACTGGTTTCAATTTTGAAACAAACCGTCTGGCATCGGTAACTCTTGCGCTTCCTGAAGATGCAGTGTAGCCGACAAATGAAACGGACCAAGGCTATCTTTTCTATCATAACACAGGTGTGGTGATGTTCGAAGATGGTTGGCCTATTCAACTGGATTCATGGTATGATGAAGATTTCAACGATGTTGTATTCGAGTATGACTTGAAGGTGACTGAATGTCATAGTCAACAGATGATGGAGACTGTAGGAGGTAAAGAAGAATTGTTGTTGACTTTGGATGTTCGTGCTGTAGGTGGTATATACCCGACTGTGTTAGGTGTTGTACTGGATGGTTTGAAAAGCGAGTATGTTGATCGGATTACTGCAAGCCTTGTACTAAAAGGTGGTCAGGGAACAATGACAGACTTAGCTAAAGAGGAACTTTCTACAAAAAATATAGTGAAAGTTGAAAATAAAAATTGGAATTGGAGTAATGATACTCGCAAAGAACCGCGTTTCGCAATATTGACAGTGGATAAAGCACAAGCGGAAGGAACTGTTATTACACTGGATGGTTTAACTTCTTTGATGGATAATAATCAGGATATGTTTCAGGTAACACAAGGAAAAGTAAGAGAAGGACTACCTATGTTGCGTGCTGAAGTTAGACTGATTGGTAAAGAAGGATTAACTGGAGCCGAAAGAGATGCTCAGCTTGCAGCATTTAGAGAGTTGATTTTAGATACTAATAGACAGAATTTCTTTATTAAGGTGAACGGTGGTAAAGAAATACACATGAGGGGTTATGCACCGACTTCTGCTTACAAAGCAGAATATGAAGCATTGGTTGCGGGTGACACTACACTGGATGCAAATGTTTATTATTCAAATACCAAAGGTTCCACTTGGGGAGTTAAACTTCCGGTTGGCACACGTCATGCTTATGAACGTGTACCATTTAGAGAAGCATATCCTGATTTTACTAAATGGGTAGATAGTAAGGGTGCTTCAAACCAGAAATGGTATGAGAACTTTGTTGATGAAAAAACTATAAGATATTGGTAATGCAAATTATCTGTCAATACGTTATTTGAGTTATTTTGTACAATTTGAACCCCTCTTTTTTCGAAAAGAGGGGTTTCTTTGTATTCGGAAGAATAATCTTTAAACTAATACCGTAATGACGAAGCGATTTTTTATAGGCTACAGTTTGATTACTTTTTTTCTCTTAAATAGTGTGGTGCTTTTGGCACAGCACAAAGCTTCCTTTGTGCAGCAATGGAAAATAGAAGATGCATCCCATGCTTTGCAGATAATAGAACGTGCAGATACATTAGAATTGATAGTTCCGGACGGACTGACTATGTGGTATCGGCAACGATTGACGGGCGATTATGAAATATGTTATCGTATTTGTATGGTGATGCAAGGTGGAAAGTATGACCGCTTGAGTGATCTGAACTGCTTCTGGGCTGCCAATGATCCTAAATACCCTGATGATCTTTTTGCCCGTAGTCAGTGGCGTGACGGCATCTTTAAAAACTATAACACATTAAACCTTTTCTACGTTGGATACGGAGGAAATGATAATTCAACGACCCGTTTCCGTCAATACAAAGGAGAATATTATGGAGTGGCAGATGACAAGGTGAAACCTTTATTGAAAGAATATACCGATGCCTCTCATTTACTCGTCCCCAATCAGTGGTATGAGATTCGGATTCGAGTGGAAAAGGGAATCACAACTTATTCTGTGAATGATGAAGAGTTGTTCCGCTATACCCTTGCGGGTGGTGAAGGTGACGGACACTTCGGTTTACGTCTTTTGCAGAATCACGTACTCTTTACAGATTTTAAAGCGACTATACTTTGACTTATATACTGAAAACCTAATAAGACTATATTTCCATGATGAAACAACCTTTTACTAAATTTGGAGTGACAACTCTGTTTTCTCTTTTGTGCTCAGCATTCCTTCATGCTCAAGTTGTAACAGATGAACGGATGTTTTCTTTTGAAGAACCGCAAATACCGGATTGCATCACCGCTACCCATTCCCGCCTGTCGGTATCTGATCTGCATTATAAAGATGGAAAACATTCGTTGGAATGGACATTTGAACCGGGTGGTATATTGGAATTCAAGAAAGACCTGAAGTTTGAGAAGAAAGATCCGACCGGCAAGGATTTATATCTTTCGGCTTTTATTGTGTGGGTTTATAATGAAGTTCCCCAAGATACGATCATTGAGTTTCAGTTTCTGAAAGACGGCAAACGATGCACATCTTTCCCTTTTGGTATTAATTTCAGTGGTTGGCGCGCCGCATGGGTTTGCTATGAACGTGATATGCAAGGCACACCGGAAGAAGGTATGAATGAACTCCGGATTATTGCTCCAAATTCAAAAGGAAGCCTTTTCATCGATCATTTGATTACGGCTACTAAGGTTGATGCACGTCAACAGACGGCCGATCTGCAAGTCCCTTTTGTCAATGCCGGAACCACCAACCATTGGCTGGTTGTCTATCAACACTCGCTTTTGAAACCGGATATTGAATTGACTCCTGTAGACGATAAGCAAAGAGCAGAAATGCAACTGTTGGAAAAGCGTTTTCGTGATATGATCTACACGAAAGGGAAAACGACAGATAAAGAAGTAGAAACCATCCGCAAGAAATATGATTTCTATCAGATAACTTACAAGAATGGTCAAGTATCGGGAGTACCTATTTACATGGTACGTGCTTCAGAAGCTTATGAACGGATCATACCGAACTGGGATAAAGATATGCTGACTAAAATGGGAGTGGAAATGCGTGCTTATTTCGACCTGATGAAAAGAATTGCCGTTGCATATAATAATGTGGTAAATCCGGTGATTCGGGAAGAAATGAAGAAGAAGTTCTTAGCAATGTACGATCACATAACCGATCAGGGGGTAGCTTATGGTAGTTGTTGGGGAAATATCCATCATTATGGCTATAGTGTTCGCGGTCTGTACCTGGCATATTTTCTGATGAAAGATGTGCTTAGGGAAACCGGGAAACTTCAGGAAGCCGAACGGACATTACGCTGGTATGCGATTACTAACGAAGTATACCCTAAACCGGAAGTCAATGGAATTGATATGGACTCTTTCAATACACAGACCACAGGACGCATTGCCAGCATTTTAATGATGGAAGATACACCGGAAAAACTACAATATCTCCGGTCTTTCTCCCGTTGGATTGATTTTGGTTGCCGTCCTGCATTGGGATTGTCCGGTTCGTTTAAAGTAGACGGAGGTGCTTTCCATCATCGAAATAACTATCCGGCTTATGCTGTGGGCGGACTCGATGGAGCAACCAATATGATCTATCTTTTCAGCCGGACGGAATTTGCTGTTTCCGAGTTAGCTCATGAAACAGTGAAAAATGTACTGTTGACCATGCGTTTCTATTGCAATAAGCTGAACTTCCCTCTTTCCATGTCCGGTCGTCATCCAGATGGAAAAGGTAAACTGGTTCCTATGCATTTTGCTATGATGGCTTTAGCCGGTTCTCCCGATGGAAAGGAGGAATATGATAGTGAAATGGCTTCTTCTTACCTCCGTCTGATTTCAGACCCAAGTATTGAAAATGACTCTCCCGAATATATGCCTAAGGTTTCAAATGCTGAAGAACGTAAGGTGGCAAAACGTCTTGTGGAGAAAGGTTTCCGTCCGGAACCGGACCCGCAGGGAAATATAGCGATGGGATATGGTTGCGTCTCTGTCCAACGTCGTAGTAACTGGTCGGCTGTGGCACGCGGACATTCCCGTTATCTATGGGCGGCAGAGCATTATCTGGGAGCAAATCTATACGGTCGTTACCTGGCACACGGCAGTTTGCAAATATTGACTGCTGCACCGGGACAGACAGTAACTCCCGCCACTAGCGGCTGGCAGCAGGAAGGTTTTGACTGGAACCGTATTCCGGGAGTGACATCTATTCATTTGCCATTGGAGCAATTGCAGGCTAAGGTGCTCAATGTGGATAGTTACTCTGGAATGGAAGAGATGCTTTACTCCGACGAGGCTTTTGCCGGTGGTTTGTCTCAACAGAAGATGAATGGTAATTTCGGAATGAAGTTACATGAGCATGATAAGTACAACGGATCACATCGGGCACGTAAATCTTACCATTTCATCGATGGAATGATTGTTTGTCTTGGTTCGGATATTGAAAATACAAATACGGAGTTCCCGACAGAAACGACTATCTTCCAATTGGCAGTTACTGATAAAGCAGGGCATGATTATTGGAAAAATTATCAAGGAGATAAGAAAGTATACGTAGATCATTTGGGAACGGGTTATTATGTTCCAACTCCCATCCGGTTTGAGAAGAACTTTCCTCAATACTCGCGAATGCAAAATACAGGAAAGGAAACAAAGGGTGATTGGGTTTCTTTGGTTGTAGATCATGGAAAGGCACCGAAAAACGGAAGTTATGAATACGCTGTTTTGCCTCAGACGAATGAAGCTCTGATGAAGAAATTTGCAAAGAAGCCTACTTATAAGGTATTACGGCAAGACAGGAATGCACATATTGTTGAGTCCGTTTCCGAACAGATCATTTCTTATGTGTTGTTTGAAACTTCTGAAACGACATTGCCGGGTGGCTTATTACAACGTGTGGATACTTCCTGTTTGGTTATGACTCATAAAGAATCTGCTGATAAGATTAAGTTGACGGTGGCACAACCGGATTTGGCTTTGTATCGCGGTCCAAGCGATGAAGCGTTTGATAAAGATGGGAAACGTATCGAACGTAGTATCTATTCACGACCATGGATTGAAAATGCCAGTGGTGAAATACCTGTGACTGTAACGATAAAAGGGCAATGGAATGTAGAAGAAACTCCCTTTTGCAAGGTGATTTCTTCTGATAAGAAGCAAACAGTTTTGCAGTTCAGTTGCAAAGATGGTGCTAGCTTTGAAGTGGAGTTAAGGAGATAAAAGTCAGACAATAGGAGATCATTTGCTTTCCCTGATAGGGGAACAGTAGTTTCTCTTGGAGAAACCATAGTTTCCATGCCGTTGAAACTATTGTTTCTAGGTGCTGAAACTACAGTTTCCCAATGCTGAAACTTTAGTTTCCCGGTACGAAACCTTTGGTTTCAAGCCTTGAAACTAAAAGTTTCCCTACGAGAAACAAGGGTAATGCATTCATGAAATAAATAGGATTGCCTGGAGCTTCCGGAGTGAATACCTCCGCGTTGTGAAATGTAGCTTATCTGTTTCTGGTGACAGCATTATTGTTGTCACACTGCTGTCACCTATTGCTGTCACGGTGTTAATTGTTAATAATCAAACCGTTAAGCAGCAATCGGTGACAGGTGACAGATATATAATTAAAATAATTGTATAGAGAGGTTAGAACATAAACATGGCAACGGCAACAATACGGTTGTTACATACGGCATGGGTATCTTGAATTTTCCCATTGGACGTATTGAGCGAACCATACCATGCAGAGCTTAATGTATATTCCAACCCGAATTTCCAGTGGGGGACATTGTAGGTCAGTTCTGCTCCTGCCGTAACTAATTGGTTAAGGTCTGTTCCTGTTCCATAAAGTTTTGCATCATTTCCTTTGGGAGCATATAGTGCATCACTTGTTCCCAGATTCTTGGCATAGCCTACGAAGATTCCCGGCTTCCATTTCTGTCCGTAGACAACGTTGAACCAAGAGCTGGAGAAACGTATCGGAGTATATTCTTGTTCTCCCGTTTGTTCGTTGACAGACTTGATCCCGAATCCACCCAAACCGGAAGCTTGTGTCAGATTGGATCCTAATACACTCTTCGCACCTATAAACCAATCTTTATTCGTATATTTTACATGGGCTTCGTAGGACAGGGTGGTAATGCGTTCGTCCACCTTGAAGGTTGTTTCCATTGAATGCATATAGCCGGTATACGGGTCTGTAAAATAATGATGGAGTATTGCTTCCGTTCTAGGTTTCAGTGAAAGCATTTCGACGCCTACTCCTGCTTGCAATTGTTTACTTTTATAGTCTAATCCTAAGTAAATTTCGGGAATACAGCTTTGCTTCAGATACTTATGTGTTTTCCCTTCCGGTCCTTGTGAAGTATATTGTGATTGCCACACTGCGGCTCCGGTAAGTTGGAAATTCTTGTTTGTATAGCGATAACGAATTTGTGGCGCACGGCTGAATGGTTGGAACGGTGCTCCTACGGAGAGATTAAGAATCTGCGGAGACACATCTCCGAATAACGGATGCCAGTTTTGCCCGAGCAATAAAGCCGATTTACCCCAATCCAGATTCAAATAAGCATGACGAAGGCGAATGACCGAATAAGAAGTGCCTGTGCCGCGGAAGTCGACTTCTACTTTGGCAGACGTCTTGGCTGTTCCCAGTTTTGGACCGGCAACGTCTACTCCAAGGCGTGAATATAAAGTATAGAAGTTACTGTTGGGTGTTGAGGTCAAATCGTTCCCCTCCGGATCACGCACTTTGTCTTTTGGATACATATAAAACAATCCGTCTACGGTTTCTTCGTTAGCACGACTATTATAATAGAAGTCAGTACGAATCTGTCCGTAGAATTTGAACTTGAAATCCTGCATTTGTGCGAAACTGCCCGATACGGTTATCAGACAAAGAAAGATTAGAATGTATTTTTTCATAATGTGCATGTTTGTAAACGGGCGCAAAATTACGTAAAATTACTGGTTATCAGTTCATCGTTGATTAAAAAAGGCAAGGATTGCCTGATTATATTTATTGAGACTTGTACTTTTATGAATTGCTTTCAGTAATTTTCTGTCTGCTTGCGGCATTAAATATTCCCAGAAAGTTTTCATTTTGTTCAGAAGTTGTTCGTCTCCTCCTTCCAACTGTTCTGCATATTGATTGTATATACATTTATGCATAGATTGCAATTTTTCTCTTATTTCATCAAGCTCAAGTGTACGGTTTTGTCTATATTCCAATGCCAATGCCGGGTTGGCAAGTAATCCTCGTCCTATCATTATTCCGGCTAATCCGGGAAACTGTTCCTGAATGTGGTGAATATCTTCCACACTATTGATATCCCCATTATAGATGAGCGGATGTTTGCAGACTCCCTGAAAGGCTTCAAACGCTTTAAGGTCGACTTCTCCTTTATATTGCTGTTTTCCCAAGCGGGGATGCATAACCACTTGTCGTAGGGGGAGCTCATTGATAATCGGAGCCAGTTTCAGACATTCCTCCGGATCTTCCCAACCCAACCTCATTTTGATAGAAAAACTAATTTGCGGATATTCCGTAATCAGCCGGCTAAGTAACGCTTGCACTTCTTCGGGATAAGGAAGAATACCGGAACCATTGTGGCGTTTAGCCAGCATGGGAAAAGGGCACCCCATATTGATATCGACTTCCTTATATCCCTTTTCAATGAATAGGGATAAGATTTTTTCTGCTTTCTCAAAAGAGGGAGCTATCAGTTGTGGAATCAGATGGGGTACTTGATTATTCCCGGGTTCGATTCCTCGGACATCTCTATGGCGAAATCCGCCTTTTTCGAGTCGTACAAATGGGGTATAATAAGTATCTATACCTCCGAAGCAGGCAGCATGAGCATTACGGTAAATCACGTCGGTATAACCTTGTAATGGGGCAAAATGAATAGGAAGAGTCTTTTGCATTGTTTTTATTTTTGTGCAAACTTATATATAAATGTTGATTTATACGCTAGTTGAGTAAAGAAAAATGCTTTTTCGGAGGAGAAGAAAGGGAAGAGGGTGGAAAGATATGGTAAAAGTAAAAGAGAGGAACCTCGCGGTCCCTCTCTTTCTGATGTTAAATTGATTAAAGTCTGATTTTTATAAACGTTTTCTATGATTGAAGGTTAGAAAAATTGGGGGATATGCTTTTATTCTACAACGTTTATAGTCAGTTCACGTATTACTTGACCACCTTGATGGACGTAGTTTGCATTGTTGGCTACGAAGGTAGCGGTGTATGTTCCGGCCTCCTCGTAGGTATGTGAGTATATCTCTAATGTTTGCGAGATATTTTTGATGGCTACACCAGCGTCAGGATCGCAGGAACCATTGAGGAGGATTGGATTGGAAATAAGCCAAGTATCTCCTTTGGTATAATCTTTTTTACCTCCACTCGTTACGAAATCATTCGGTTGGCTAGTTCTCCAAAAATATGGGATATTACCGTCCACTGTGGTATATGCTATCTTGTCTGCATATTCTGCGCTTTTCATTTCTTCAAGTGTCAGATTTTTGTTTCCTAATGCTTCCTTCAGTTTGTTGAAATGTCCTCCGTCTTTTGCAAGATCATCTAAATTATAGGTTACATTCAATGCCGAGAATTCGAAGTTCTTTGCATTAATTGTGGTTGATTTCCCATTGTTGAATTCTAGATTAAGTTGTAATCCTTTAATATGTATAACAGGCATTGTAGCGCTGTTGTCAAGGGGATTCAGGCGGAAAGCAATGCTGATTTCCTTGCCCAAGTAAGAAGTCAAAGGGCAGGAATAGTCTTTAGTAACTTTGGTTGCTTTAGGAAGCTCATCTTGGCTGACAAGTTCTGTCCATTCGCAATTAGTAACTGCTTCTTTGTCTTTTTCCACATTGTTGCCACTAATTCCTTCGAATTGATCGGATATTAATATGTGAGTAGAACCTTCGATGGTTTTCGCACTACCATAGTCATATACTACGGAGAAGTTGATTTCACATTTTTCTACGTCTTCCGGTTGCATTTCAATTCTGTTCCGGTGTTTGTATTCGTGCCCTATCTCACCGCTGAAGAAACTGATAAAATCAGGGTCACCATCGAAGCTGAACGTTACAGGGTTTCCTTTCTTTACAGTCACAGTTTTGCCATCGAAGCTGACATTGCTGTCTGTCACCACACCCACTTCCATTGCTGTTTCTTCTTTTAATTCCTTGTCGCATGAAGCCAGGGATAGTCCGGCAAAAGCGATAGTCATCAAACTTTTATATATTATTTTCATGTCCTTTTCTTTTTAAAGTTATTAAGAGAATTACCAACCCGGATTATTCGTCTTGATAGCACCGTTTGATCCTATTTCATTGGCAGGAATCGGGAAATAATTGTAAGACTTCGGAATATTGAAGTAAGTATATACATTGATTCCGAATTTCCAGGATTCGTCAGCCTGTGCCTTGTCCACTTGTTCCTGCATCAGTTTGTAATAGTCTCCCCAACGGATCAGGTCGAAACGACGTGTGTACTCGAAGCAGAGTTCCATTGCACGTTCGTCTTTGATAGCTTTGCGGAAGCTCTCTTCATCCAGATTTGCTGCAAGTTTTTTGATTCCTGCACGTTCTCTTACTGCATTGATACATTCATACGCCAAATCATTAGGGCCATGGTTGACTTCATTTTCTGCCTCTGCAATCATTAGCAGAATGTCAGAGTAACGGAGAAGAGGGAAGTTGATGGAAGTATCGTTTTTACTCTTCTTGTCTGCTTCATATTCTCTACGATATTTGGCGGCAGCCCTGTTGCGGTTCTTATTGGCATCGTTCTTCGATTCACGATCACCGTAAGTAGACCCCGGCTCTGTTTTACCATAGCTGAAGGATTTATCCCAGTATTGTTGTTCCACTTCATCTCTTTTTCCCTTTACAAATTCACGACCGTCCACCGGAGTACCTTCTCCTGCTGACTGGGTGTAAGTGAATGGAGCGATGTTCCAGTTGCAACGGTCAATGTCACCGTTTGCTTCATACAATTCGAGCAGTTTAGGAGTATTCCAGATAAAAGCGTATGCATAACCCGGGTCACCTTTACCGGTGATGGATGCTTTGGAAGAAAGATCTTTACCCTGAATACCAATGATATTACCGATTCTACCTTCTGCACGTACATCCGTTGAACGGTTACCTGCAAATTCTACTTCCCAAATACTTTCATTAGCCTTGGCACCATCCTTATTGAGAGCAGTGTTATACTTATCAGAACAAATGTCGATAAAGAAGTCCCAATATTTGGCAGTTAGTGAATGACCCTCATTCTCGACTAACTGTGCATAGTAACTTGCTTTTTTGAAATATTCTGTAATCTCGGCACTAGTCGTGTTGTTAGCCAAACCCACTTCCTTGTCACGTTTAGGTTCACCGGCCCGGAACATATATACACGCGCCAATATTCCCCAAGCAGCCGATTTGGAAACACGTCCCGGTAAATAGTTCAAATCTTGAGCAGATTTGAGATCCTCGGCAGAACCATACATCTCTTTGATGATAAAATCATAAATCGTCTGTTTGTCCGTACGTGGAATGGAGAGGTTATAGGCATCTTCTGTAGAAGTAGTCTTGAAAGGTACATCTCCCCAACATTCTACCAAAGTAAAATAATAGAATGCGCGTAAGAAACGGGCTTCGGCTTTGTACTGCTTGCGGGTATCGTCGTTCATATCGGGCACTGCATCAATATTTTCCAGGAAAATATTGGCTCTGTTGATGCCGGAGTATAATGTGTACCACAATGCTGCAACGGCCGGATCACTTGTGTTGGCATTGTTACAGATCAACCCACTTTTGTTAGGTCCGCGGTTGGCACCACCATAGTGTCCCAGATCGTCACCTCCTACAAGGTATAAGAACTCATTTCCGTAGAAGGAACTTTGTCCCAGAATGGCATAGGTTCCTGTCAGCCAAGAGGTAGCGTCCGCTTCATTTTTGAAGAAGTTTTCAGGAGTGGTGTATGTCGGGTCTTTTTCCAAGAAATCGCAGGAAGTCAGGTTAAGTCCGACAAGAAGTGATATGATGATTATTTTTATTGTTTTCATATACGTAATTGTTTGAAGGATGATTGATTAGAAACCTAAGTTTATACCAAAACTGATAGAGTAGGCTCTCGGATAAGCGGAGAAGTCCAGTCCCGGAGTCAGTGCGCCTTCACGGATAGATACTTCCGGGTCGTAACCGGAATACCCTGTACATGTCCATAGATTCTGACCGGCAACGAATACGCGTGCATTGTCTATCTTCCATTTCTTGGTCAGTTGTTTCGGCAGTGTATATCCTAAAGATACGGTTTTCAGACGAAGGAAAGAACCATCTTCGATAATGCGTGTAGAGAACACTTTGTTGGAACCGGAGTCGGTAGCTCTCGGAATATTACTTTCCGGGTTTTCCGGTGTCCAACGGTCTGCATAACTTGCGTACTGGTTCAAGTCACGTGTCTTATTGCTGTTCTCGAAGAACAGGCGGTTGGCATTCAATACATCGTTTCCATACGACCATTGGAAGAAGATGCTCAAGTCAAATCCTTTGTATTCGAAATTGTTGGTAAATCCGCCCGTATGTTTCGGCATACCGTTACCGATCATAGTGCGGTCGTTATCGTCGATGATACCGTCACCATTCAGGTCTGCGTATTTCGGCATACCCGGTTGTGTATTACTTTCGGAAGAGAAATACGGAACATTGCGTTTCAGTGTATATGTATCACCTACTTTGTCGAAATCTTCGTATTTGTATGTACCTTCGTAGATGAATCCGTACATCATTCCCATCGGATAACCCACTTTGGCAATGTAGCTGTATTGAGAGTTATAGTTCTGGTCAAATTTGGCTGCACTCAACAGAGAAGATTGGTTTTCGGCCAATTCTAATACTTTGTTCTTGTTGAATGCGATATTAAAGTTAGTAGTCCATGAGAAATGACGGTTCTTGATATTGGTCGTGTTCAATGTGAACTCGATACCTTGATTGCGTACCTTTCCTACATTCTTCATGGCACTGAAATAACCGGAAGAGGTGGGAAGTGCAGTATTCAGCAACAAATCACGAGTCGTTTTACGATACCAGTCTACGGTTAATCCGATGCGTTCGTCCAGGAAGCCTAAGTCCAGCCCTAGGTTCCACTGTTCGGTAGTCTCCCATTTCAGTTTTCTGTTTCTTAAGGAAGTGGGCACTGTACCTACACTTGTCAGGCTGTTTTCGAACGGATATACACCACTCGGTAGGCTACCGATCGAAATAAAATCTCCGACTTTATCTTTTAATATCTGATATAAAGCATACGTATCATACTCGCCTACACGGTTGTTACCGGTCAATCCCCAGCTTGCTCTTAATTTACCTGAAGAAACAACAGACTTCAATGGTTTCATAAAATCTTCTTCCATGAATCCCCATGCCAATGAACCGGAAGGGAAGTAGCCGAAACGGTTATCACCACGGAATTTGGAAGAACCGTCGGAACGGAAAGAAACCGTTGCATAATACAATGATTTATAGTTATAGTTCAAACGGCCCAGGAAAGAAAGCATAGACCAGGAACTCTTTAATGATTTAGTCGTACTGGGAGTTCCTTCACTCATTCCCGCCATGCCGAGTGCTTCGTTCGGAATCTGTACCGTTTTGTATGAATAGTATTCATAGTCGGAATTCTGCAGGGTTACACCTACCATGCTATTGAAGAAATGTTTCCGTTTGATATTGGTCTGATAGGTTAGAATATTTTCGTTCAACCACGTTGCACGTTGAGAATGGTAGATTTCTGCATTCACCTTATCGGATGATTTCGGATTACCATAACGAGTTTTCGAGTTGTTGAATGTTTCCCCTTTGCGGGTATCGAATGTGTAACCGCCGGAAACTTTCAACTTCAATCCTTTGATAAATTCATATTCTGCAAATCCGTTGAACTGGATATAGTTCGCGTACGTCTTGCGATATTCATTTTTCAAAGACATGATAGGGTTGAAACGATAGTCGTTGGTATTGTTTATCGCGTCGTCCATGATGTTATCCATCAACGAGTTTAATGGTCTGTCCGGTTCGGTCACAGGGCGATATCCCCATACACTATAGAACAGGTTATTCATACCACTGTATGAGTTCTGGGAAGGAGAACCACCGGTAGTTGTAGTACTGGAATAGTTGGTCGTCAGATAGATTTTCAGTTTCTTCTTTTGGATGGTAGTACCCATACGGCCTTGTACACGTTTGTAGTTTGATTCCAACAAGATACCGTCCTGGTCATAATAAGATAAAGAAGCATTGTAGCGAACTCCTTCCGAACCACCGGTCAGGCTGACATTGTGGCTTTGCATCCATGCGCTGCGGAAGATTTCATCCTGCCAGTTATATTGCGGGATATTTCTATCCTAAAATCCGCAACTATCATCCAATACACGATTAAGGGTAGATTTATGAGTCGTTAGTAGCAGCTTTCAGTAAAAAGCAACAGCACAACATCAATATGTAGCCACCATCCCCTTACCCCACGAT